>Ga0326726_10002286_pt1 | contig 17648 bp, 13 predicted proteins | sample MHFenrmetagenome_2_FD_207603 | JGI IMG/M metagenome (GOLD analysis project Ga0326726, IMG submission 207603) | Lab enriched peat soil microbial communities from Michigan Hollow, Ithaca, NY, United States - MHF15MN | ecosystem: Environmental > Terrestrial > Soil > Wetlands > Peat | place: USA... | reverse complement strand
TATCGGCGGCGCGCTCTTCAGGCAGCCGGAAACGCTCAGGATTAACCCGAGCACAATGGCGATGCCCGAAATTGTTTGCAGGGTGAATCTTTTGCAGATCATGTCCGGACCTCGTAAGATGTTCGTCCGTATTGTGTCAATCTTTCAGTCCACTGAGCGTGATGCCCTTGATGAAATACCTTTGCGCAAAAAAGAACACCGTCAGTATCGGGAGCGTCGATGCGACCGATGCCGCCATGAGCTGTCCCCAGTCGGTCTGGTACCGGTCCCGGAAAATCGCAAGTCCGAGTTGGACAGTCCGCATGTCTTCGGAGCTCACCACGATCAATGCCCACAAGAAGTCGTTGAACACACCCATGAAGGTGAACACCGCGAGCGTCGCCAGCGCCGGCCGCGCCAGTGGCAGGATGATCCGCCAGAGGACTGCAAACCTCCCGCATCCGTCGATTGCCGCGGCATCCTCAAGGTCCCTCGGGATCGTCATGAAAAACTGACGGAGCAGGAACGTCCCAAACGCGGATGCAAGACCCGGGACAATCAGTGCCTGGTAGGTATCGATCCATCCCAGCCAGTAGAGAACCATGAAGCTTGGAATCATGATAACCTGTCCCGGTATCATCATGGTTCCGAGAAACAGATAAAACAGAAGGTCCCTACCGCGGAACTTCAGGCGTGCAAAAACATACGCTGCCATCGAGCATGTGATGAGCTGTCCCGCCGTCACCGAGACGGCGACGAAGATGCTATTGAAGTAGTACCTGCCGAACGGCGCCGCCTGAAATGCGCCCGCATAATTGTCCCATGTGAACACTTTCGGCCACCAGCTGGGCGGATACGTGAGTATGTCGCTGAGTTCCTTGAACGAGCTCAGAACCATCCAGAAAAACGGAGCCACTGTGATCGCGGCCAGGGTATACATCACCACATGAAGCACGACTCTTTCCGACGTTTTCAGAACGGCTCTTCCCGTCATCACGCGCGATCCGTCACAAGGTGTAGTGAATGCTGCGCTTCAGGTACTTCGTTTGAAGCAGCGTCAGTGCGAAAACAATGGCAAACATCAGGTACGCAACCGCCGAGGCGTACCCCATTTCGAAAAACTTGAACGCGTGTTCGTACAGGTAGAATACAAGGACTTTCGTCGTTCCCAGCGGACCGCCGGAGGTCAGGACGTAGACCGTATCAAACACCTGGAATGAGCCGATTACGGACATCACCATGACGAAAAACGTGGTGGGACTGAGAAGAGGAATGGTGATATACCAGAACCGACTCCACCTTCCCGCACCGTCCAATTCTGCCGCCTCGTAGTAATGTTCGGGGATACCTTGGAGTCCGGCGGAGAAGAGCACCATGTTGACGCCGAACGTCTTCCACACTCCCATGACGATGAGGGCGAACATTGCCGCCGTCGGATCGTTCAGCCAGTTGACTGCGGGGATGCTGAACCAGCCGAGCACGGTGTTCAACAGTCCGAAGTTCGGCTCATACACCCATCGCCAGATAACCGCGGCGGCAACTGATGACATGATCACCGGGGCAAAGAACGCCGTCCGGAGGAACTTCTTCCCCGCAAGCTTCTTGTTGAGGAAGAAGGCGACGATCAGGGAGAGGAGCATATTCAGGGGAACGGTTCCCAGCGTGTACACAAACGTATTCTTGAGAACCATCCAGAACTCCGGATTCCGGATAATCTGAGCGTAGTTGGCGAGGCCCACGAACGTGGCGCCGGAGCTGAACATGTTCCATTGCTGAAAACTCAGGTAAAACGAAAAGATCACCGGAAAAAGAACAAACACACCGAAGATCACCAGCGTTGGCGAGAGGAACAGCAGGATCCCCGGCCATTCACGCCTTCCCCGATGACGAATTTTCGGTTGATCTGCCATGAAAAAATCCCGTCTCAACGCTTCAACTATTTTCGGACAGCCGACTGCAGGAGCTCGTCTGATTTCGCCGCAGCTTCATCAAGGACTGTCTTAGGATCCGCTTTGCCGAGGGTCGCCTTTTCAATTGCCTCCGCGAGATGGCGGCTGATCCGGAGTCCGAAAAAGTCCACGGGGCTCGGCGCCTGAGAAACAGAAAGTTGATCGACGAAGGCTTTCAGATTCGGATTCTGGTCGAGGAATTCGCGGTATTCCTTCACATCCTTCACGGAGTTCCTGATGGGAAGGTAGCCCGATTTCATTGACCAGAAGGCCTGGATGTCCGGACGCGTCATCCACTTCACAAATTTCCACGCCTCTTTCGGATGCTGGCTCTGCTTGAAGATTGCAAGGTATTCTCCGCCAACGATTGTCGCCCGTTTCGCAGGACCAACCGGCAGTGGAGCAATTTCCCAGTCCAGACCCTTGATCTGACGCCATCGGGGCAGGTTCCAGGGACCGTCCAGCGTCATCGCCAGCGTTTTTGATGCAAATGCCACTTCGTAATCGATGGTAAACGAGCCAAGATTCAGATCGGCGTAGATATCTTTCCATAGGGTCAGGGCCTTGACACCGGCTTCACTATTATATAGCACATGTGTCTGCTCCTTGTTGATGACATCTCCCCCTGCTTCGAAAAGGAACGGATAGAATTGCCACACCATCCAGTCGCCCAGCGGTCCGGAAGCCGGGAAAATCGGTACGAAGAATCCAACCTGGTCGTTCTTTCCATCGCCGTTCTTGTCCACTGTCATCTTCCGCGCATATTCTCTCAGCTCATCCCACGTCTGCGGCGGTCTCGCGGGATCGAGCCCGGCGGCTTTGAACAACTCCCTGTTGCACAGTAGTGCAATGCCGGTGGCCTCCATCGGCAGACTGTACATCGTTCCCCGCCACTTTGCCTCCTGGAGCAGAGCGGGATAGATATCGTTCAAATCCTTTTGGGGCAGGCTGTCGGGGCCCGACTGGAATTCGTCGATCCTGTATATTGCATCGGCTTCGATGATGTCCTGAAGGAAGTTTGCATGAATCCACGAGATATCAGGGGCGGTATGACTCTGAACCGAAGTGATGAGTTTCTGGATCAATGCATCGCCGGTAGGCACGTACTGCGGTTTTACTTCGATGCCGGGGAATTCTTCGTGGAACTTTGCCGCAAGCTCATTGAGTGCAGGGACGGTAGAGGAGACAGTGCTGTGCCAGAAGGTCAGAGTCACGACGTTGGACGCCTGTTCTGTTTTCCCCCTGCAACCGATTGCGAACAGGAGTGCAGCACTGACTATCACTACGGGCGGGAAATTCTTCACCTGATTCTCCAGACTAATCTTCGGGACGGAAACATTTACGGTTCAGACCGAGTCAGGAATGTTGAAGATGAGGTTGACCAATACCTGTAACTATGACGCACCATTTGGTTCAACTGCGACGCTGACTACCACAGCGTCCTGGAATGGTCACGACAGGTCTTGAGATGTTGGAAGGAACGGATGTATCCCCGAGCTCAGGCGACGTTTGCGCCAATGAGAGCCGGTTCAGAGAGAATCCTGACAGAATTCCGGAGAATCAGGGATGGTTTGAGAACAATTCTCCTTGGTTCGTGTTTGCCGGGATCGTGAATTTCATCGATGAGAATCTTTACGGCCATCTCACCCAGGATCTCCTTAGGCTGGGCGACTGCCGTAATGGGGCAGCTGAAATAATCCGCAGATTCAAGGTCATCGAACGCTACGAGGGAAACGTCCCTGGGAACTTCGAGCCGTTCCTCTTTGATCGCCTGGAGGGCTCCGAGCGTGATTAAATCGCTTGTCGTGAAGAGCGCTGTGGGGCGATTTGGACTCTGCAGGAGAAGCTTCGTCTCGATGTAGCCATTCTCTTTCCTGAAGTCCTTTCCGACAATAAGACTCTCGTCCACTGGTACTCCGTATTTCCTGAGCGCATCCTTGTATCCCTCGAGCCGGCCGGCGCTCGTGAAGGTATCAGGCAGCCCCTGGATGATGGCGATCTTCCGGTGTCCACTCCTGAGCAAATGCTCGACCGCAGCAAAGGCACCTTCATGGTTGTCAATGACCACCATGTTCGTTCTGAGACCATCGAAGCCGCGGTCAACCGTGACGACCGGAATTCCATTATCAAGGAGGTACTGGAAATGACTGTAGTGTTGACCGACGGGCATAACGATGAGACCGTCGACGCCCTTGCTGAAGAGAAGATTCGTGTGCTCGACTTCAAGCTCCAGGTTTTCGTCGGAGTCGCACACAACGAGCGAGTAGTTCAATTGATGCAGCCCGGCCTGGATCGTCTTGATAATTTGCGCGAAGAACGGGTTGGATATATCGGGTGCAACAAGCCCGATTGTTTGTGTCTTCTTCAACCGCAATGATCGAGCAAGCTGGTTGGGTCGGTAGTTCAGCTCCTTGGCTGCCTTCAGGACCAGCAACTCGACCTTTTTGCTGATCCGGTACTTCTTCGTCTTCTTGTTAATCACGCGCGAGACGGTCGACACAGAGAGCCCTGATCGTTTCGCAATGTCGTCGAGAGTGACTGCCATTGGTGCAGGGATGCTAAAGAGTCAAAAATCGGAAAGTCAGCCTGAAAGGTGCCGCACAAACGTTTGCGCAAATATAACCTCTGACCTGTCCTTTGTCAAGTGCCATCCAGAGGGACGTCATATCATGTATTTAACTTATTGCGTTATATTGTGTTATCAGAATCCGGGAGTGTAGGAAAATCCGATGTGCACGCGGGGTTTGCACAAACGTTGGTAATGATGGCATCAATTCACTGTCGCGTTCGTAGCTGTCCCGCCGGTCGGCGTTCTCTCTTGACATGGAATCGCCCCGTCATCAATTGCTGACGGGGCGACCTGATATCGTCCCACAAACTGACTGGCGTGAGAATTTTACGCGAGGAAGTTGATCTCCATCGAGGTGTGAGTCTTGCGGTTCAATCGCTATGGGGCCTTTACTGGGAGCGAAGGGTTCAAAGCACCAGCGTCACGATCGAGTGCGCCGGGCTGGTGGTCTTCACCGTCCGGTTCTCAATCCACGTATGAAAAGAAATATCGCGATCGGTCTGGTTCATCACAACGACGGCGATCGCACCGTCCACATTGAGAAAGGCCGTAGCAAGGAGCTCATCGGCGTTCGAAGAGCAAACAATTCTTTTCGCACCCGGGCGAATGAATCTGGAAAAGTGACCGATGTAATAAAATGAATTCATGTAGGTCAATTCGCCGGACTTCGTGTCGCAGATGATGGGTGCCATGCAATAGTTGCCAAGATGGTTTGGCCCTCCCTTTTCGTCGAGAAGAACGTTCCAGGCCACCCAGCCGGAAGCCCAGTTATTCAGATCCATAATCATGGATCGGCCGAAATATTCACCCATGTTCCAATTCCGTACGCTGTCGGCGTTGAACTCCGCCTCAGTCCCCTCAGTAAAGACGAGCGCCTTGTCGGGATAGGCATCATGAACCAGTCGAACATTGTCAAAATGGTCGCCAACGTACCAGTGAAAACCCGTGCCCCACACATACTTTGAGGCAACAGTATCATCGTACACGACTTTTGCCCGCTGGTACATCAACCCCCTGTTATGATCCCAGATCATAAGCTTTAGCGACGACAATCCTTCCTTTTCAAGCTCCGGGCCGAGATATTTCTTTACAAAGTCTCTCTCTTCTGCTGCGCTGAAGACGCACGATTCCCATGTCTGCGTTGCCATCGGCTCATTCTGGACAGTGAGCCCCCACACCGGGACGTCGTTCTTCCGGTACTCCTTGACAAAACGGGCGAAATACGACGCCCATGTGCCAAAGTATTCCGGTCGCAGTTTCCCCCCTTGCAGCATAGAGTTGTTGGTCTTCATCCACGCAGGCGGGCTCCAGGGTGATGCAAAAAGCCTGAATTCGCTGCCGGCAGTTTTTTGAGCCGCCTTAATGAACGGAATCCTGTACCTCAAATCGTGAGCAATGGAAAAGTGAGCGAGTGACACATCTCCGGGTGTCTCCGCATATGTGTACCCATCGCTCGAAAAATCGCAGCTATGAATATTGGTCCTGCACAGGGAGAAACCGTTCCCCTTCTTCGGGTCAAAGAGTGCCGTCAGTATTTCCTGTTGCCTTTGTGCGGGGAGTTTGAAGAACGTCTCCGCGCAAGCATCCGTCAGCGCCCCACCTATCCCCACCATGGTCTGAAAAGTCTTGGAGCGGTCGAGGATGATCGTCGGGATGTGCTCGTCCGGCTGTTCCAGCGGCTCGAAAGAAGGAGACTCCTTCAGAGTCAGCCTTTCGGTCGTGCCCTTGGCTGTTACATAGACATCTGCCTTTAACCATTGGCGGGCAGCACTGTTCTGTTGCGGTTCGTTCTTTGGGCTCAGCGGTTCTTTGCCGAAGCCGAGACCCGCAGTTATGGGCATCGCAAGGATCAATAGCATCCCCTGCGTTCTCAGTGATGTACGGAATGAAGACATGATGTTCTCCGGAAATAATGCGAATTAAACCATCAATGCTTCCCGTCCCTACCGTCCCCGGATCGGGCGCTCAATTGCCTCCGACCCCAAAAGACAACTCGCATGCTGCCTTGAACCATGCTTGAATGCCAGGGATGACTATTTCCCCGCCGGTGCAGGCTTTTGTTCGACCACCACGGGAAGGTCCTCCCTGCTGCTCCAATCTTCGAACGAACCATCGTACAGATGAACCTGATGTCCGAGCAGCTTCGCGGCAATGTATGCCGAACTTGCAGTCTGGCCCACATGGCAATACGTTATCACGTCATCATCCGATTTTACGCCTGCAGCCTCGAATCGCGCCCGTAACGAATCGAGAGGCAGATACCTGTCGGTGCTGTCGTAAAGCGTGGCATAGAAGACATTGTGTGCCCCCGGGATGTGACCGGGGCGCGGGTTCCCGCCGCCGATTCCCTTGTAAAAGTTCGGGGCCCGTGCGTCGATGACAACAACTCCCTTCGCACCCAAATGTGTCTTTACATACTCGAAATTGACAATGGCATCGGTTCGCTGATGCGGCGTGAAATTTGATCTCCTGACGTTTGGCGTCGCAGTCGACACCGGATGGCCTGCCGCCTTCCACCCCTCGAAACCACCGTCCAGGATGGATGTCCTTCCGCCCATGCCGAGGTACTCGAGGGTAATGTACGTCCGGGCCGTTGCGCTCACGTTGCCGTTGACGCCGCAAAGAATGATGCGGGAGGAATTGGAGATGCCGAGACCTTCCATCAGGCTGTCGAGTTGTTCGAGCGGTACCAATTCAAAACTCAATTCCGGGTTTGAAGCCGCAATTGCGTTCACCCAGAGAAAACGTGCGCCGGGAATATGTCCCTGACGGTAAGCCCGGGCGCTCTGTGCAACGTTGAGAACCACCACGTCGGGATCAGTGAGGTGAGCTGAAAGCCATGTCGGAGTAACGAGAAGCGGCGCATCGCTGGCTCCCGCAATCAGGAATTTCGAAGCAGCCATGCAAAGGAACAAGGAAAGAAGCGTCGGCAGAATGCGCGCATACTTCATAGATCACCTCAAGACGTGAATGTGGAGGGATGAACCCCGCAGTGACATAAGAACGAAGAACTGAACACAAAAGGCAAGAACCTGTCAGTTTTCAGTGGTCAGGAGTCATGAAAAAAGAGCCAGTCCAGTCTGAAAAGGACGCAATGTAAAGCTGAGTGATGCGCCGGACTAGCGAAGAAAATCTTCGATCGCCGATATGAACATGCGCGGCTGGTCAACGAACGTCATATGTCCGCTCCGGGGAAACACGACGAGCCGGGATCCGGGAATGCGGTCGTGCATCTCATGAGAAAGCACCGGGTCGCACTCGTCGTGCTCACCTACAGTAATAAGTGTGGGGACCGTAATTCTTGAAAGACTATCGCCATATTCCACAGACGTCAGGTTGCCGTCGATAACGAACTCGCCATGCGAGCCCCACATAGTGCGATACAGGTCCCACGACATGACGCCGTTCTCCGTAGGGCTGTAGTTGGCATCAGGGTGATTCTGATAGAGATACGGGAAATACCCCTCTCCCCAGGAGGCCTTCATATAGTCCTCCGTGTACCGGTTTTTTTCATATTCCGGGCCGTGGCCGAATAACCCCGCCGACTCCATGCGATCAATACGCTTTCGAAGTCCCGGGGCCATGTTCTCCTTCATCCGGCGGAACACATCGTTCATCTTCGCGGTGCTGTGAAATGTGCTGCAGAGGATGAGGTGATCGAGGTTGCGCTGATACTTCAAGGCATATAGCTGAGCGAGCACTCCGCCGTAGGAATGACCCAACAGACTTATTGGTCCGAGTTGAAGGGCTTGACGGACTGCCTCGACATCCTCTACCATCCCCTCCACTGTATAACCTGAGGGATCTTCCAGCTTTTCAGAACGTCCCGATCCCCGCTCGTCGATGAACACCAGCCGATGGCGGCGGGCCAGGGGGAGGAGATATGGCAGAAAATAGTCATGCGATGCCCCTGGGCCTCCGTGGACAATGACAAGCGGTTTCCCGGCGCCCAGGGTCTTGTAGTAGATGAGCACACCATGGGCATCGACGAATCCTTCTTGCATAGGAAATACGCCGGCCGTGGGCAACGGAGCGTTCTCACGCTTCTGGCATCCCGCCAGTAACAACAGGGCAATGCTCAGTGTACAGAGTGATGCCATGAATGATTGCACAGGGTCCTCCTGAGGTATTTGGGTAGGTTGAGGAATGACGTGAAGATAGGAGGATCAAGCCCAATGGGCAAGGGAGGTGCGACTTATGACTCTGGAGAGCTTCGACAGGCGAAATGCATGCACCATCAATGGGACGCCGAAATAAGGAGGCCCCGTCCCTGGAACGGGGCCTTCATGGGTCTTTGCCCGTTTACAGATCCAGCCTGCGTCCGCACTACCGGGCAGCGGGCGGCAGGACAATCACTGAGGGCTCGAGACCCTGTAACTCTCCCACCAGTTCGTGATCGAATAGTTGGGCACTTCGTATCCAGGGAAGAACGGAGGACGAATCGCCGGGTTCTGCAACCGAGTATCATAGTGGAAGTTCTTGTAGAAGCCGTGTGTCAAATTGGACCTCATATTTCCACCGGCGTGGTAAGTTCCCACTTCCTGCTCAGAGTTCTGAATGATCGAGCCGAGGGTGGAGAGCCCTCCGCAGATCGGCAGAGGCCGGGTTGTGAGGTTTTCCGCTACAATCGATCCGGTGCGGGCAAGAAGGCTCCCCATGATATTACACTCTGAGTTGTTCGCGGCATTATCCGCTATCAAGATATTGGTTTCCGCCACCAGTCCAAGCAGGTCGTCGCTGGTGGAACTGCGGGGATCCTGCTCATAGAGCACATCGTCAGTCACGACAACATTCTTGAGTGAGGTCACGGTGAGCTTTCCGTCGAGCGTCCCTTTTACTCTGACGTTCTTATTGCTCAGGATGACTCCGTTGAAGCCGGCCGCAGAGAGACTGACGGTATCTGTAAGTCCCGATACGAGGTCTTTGACGTATGCCACGCCATCATTGCTGCCTCCCGAACCGGGATTGAGCGTAACTTCGACGTCATTGGCATAATGTTTACCGCCTGCGTCGCTCGCCGCTACAAGTTGAGAAAGATCCGACGGCATGGGGACGGGAGCTACGCCGGTCTCATAGCCGTTTTTGAAATATGCCAGATTGGTTCCCTTACCTACGTTCGGAGGGTCGAACCTTTTGGATGTCGTCGCTTTGTCCATGAACACAGGACTTCCGCTGATATGGACCATCCCATTTGCATGAGCGCGCCCCCAGACCGTGTCGCCGTTACTCCAAAAGACATTCCCTGTGTTGTTCACCATCCATGCATACAGGGTAAGGCTGTTCGAACCCACCGTATTGAAGTAGACGTCGACGGTGTCATGCAATGTCCCCGACGCAAAGGAGGGATACGAGGAGATGCTCCTGACGATTTTCCGACTGGGTCCCGCGTCAAAGGCAGATACTTCAAAGCTTCCGTTGAGCTCCTTGGAGGAGAAGGACTCGGAAAGAGGTCCTTCCCACGTCGTGTCCATGTAGACCTTGGACACCCCCACGTTTGCTCCTGCCAGCGCAAGCTCGTGCGACGCCGTGGCATCATAATATGAAGTCATGTTGCCCAGCGCTGAGGAGGAGAAACTATAGAGATTATAAGATATGTACGAAAGAACAAGACCGAAACCGAAAACGAGCAAGATACTTGCTTTGCCGCCCATGGCAATTCTCCCCCATCAGAAGTGGTTTATCGCCGGTTGTTCTGGGACGCGAGGCGCGTCTGCTGCCAGAGCGAACTGGAATATAATGCATCACGTTCCCCCGCCTTGACCATCGAAGGATCCCGGGCCGGGGCAACAGGATTCTGAACTTCAACTGTCAACTCAACCGTATAAATCTCGGACACCCGGCTCGAGGGAACCGGCGTCGGAAGCAATGCGCCTGACTGCGTGAAATAGCGAAGGCTGAACAGCGTCACGACGCCGATATTTTGTATCCCCTCGTGATTGACTGAGCGTTTCAGAAAGCGATCCAGCTCGTTGGGGGTGGACGCAATTTCGCTGACGGCACCGACTGAATACGCAATGGTATCGACACTCCCGTCTCTGTCGATGTCGGACAGAAAGGTCATGGACGTGGAATCCGCAAGCCTGATTGCAGGCTGAGCGCTTGGCAGGCCAAATCCGATATTGCGGAGCTCACCTTCGACAAGTTGCACAGTGCTTGTGAGCATCTGCTGGACCATCATGTCGCCGTTGTAAACCATCTGTGTCTCGGCGGCCAGGTCGTTTGAATCGAGGATAATGCCGAATAAGGCTCCTCCAAAGAGCATGGCGGCGATGACATCTAAGAATGCTGACATTGCAGGTCCCCCGGAGTCTCTAGTTAAAGTGAAAGTATCCCATGACCATGGTTGTCCTCATCGTATCGATCTGCGTGGGATCCAGGACGGGTGGATAGACGCGCCAGGTTTTCATATCGAGCCGCTTTGTGAACGTCTGAACCGATGAGTAGTGATCGATGTTGTCAGGATCAACATAGTACACAGTGAACCGGGTATGGTAGCGAACGACGCTTCCGATCGCCTGTTTTTCCACCTCGAAACCATTCAGATCATCGATGTCGTTGAATGCCGCCAGGCTGTCTTCTCCCGCTTCGCGTCGAAGGTGCAACGGAGACGTCAATGCGGTGACATTCCGGATCGCACTGCTGCAGGTGTCCGAGAACTCATCAAATGCCAGCCCCCGCGCAATCTCCTTGTATGAGGTTGCAATTGTGGTCGCCAGTATCCCATCCTGTCCATTCTGAATCGTGTCTCCGGTTCCCCCGAGCACCTGATAAAAATTCATCAGGATGGTCGTAAGGAACATGAAGGCGCCGAGCGTCAACATTGTCTGACCTGTCGTCATGAAATCACCGTCCTCGATTGAGTTACCCAACATGCTCCAAAGGGGGTGCCAATAATCTGAGGTCCAAAATTGTCATATTTCACGTGTTTTCGAGGGTCCCCTTGCGACCCCCGTCACAGGACTTTGAAAATGGTTTACGTTTGGCGTTTCTACATTGTAGATTTTAAAAAAGGAGACGGCAGTCAGCCACCAGTAGTCAGCGGCCAGCCAACATGAAGGGAGTGGAAAAAGAGGAGTTAGTGAGGAGAGGGTACCAGAAGGACAAGACCCCCTGGCAGAATGCAATACTGTCCGGGAAAATCGTCTGCTCTTACTTACCTGGCAACAGATATTGGATTTCGTTGCACCGCGAAGCCGGGGCGTTACGGCACAGGACGAACGAGGTTCGAATGGCTTGACCGGTTGACTCTCAAACCCTGGGCTCTTCGGGATCTACTCGTGTTTCATCCTGCGATATTTCTCCTGATACTTTTCGTACAATCTCGTGTGTCGGCTTGAAAGATCGATCTTCCTCCCCTGAATGAATTCCAGCACGACGTTGCTTCGGATCTCAAGAGGATCACCGGTCGAAACAATCAGGGTCGCATCCTTACCGGGCTCAAGCGAGCCTACGCGGTCGGCAATGCCAAAGATCTGTGCGGGCGAGAGCGTGATGGCGTTAAGGGCCTCGTCTTTCGGCAACCCGTATGCGGCGGCTCGGGATGCTTGGTATGGGAGGTTCCGTTCATGCGGCGACTCTTCCTGAGAGATGATAGCAAAGGGGATTCCCGCGGTATGGAGCTTCAGCGGCAGGCTCTCTGGTTCGTCATATTCTTCAAATCGCCGGTCGGGGAGCCTGTGAAGCCCACCGGCCAAAACGGCGATCCCCCGGGCCTTGAGCAGGTTTGAAACCCGCCAGGCATCGTGTCCTCCTCCGATGATGATTCTTATATCCTCCCGTTGAGCCCACGCAACCGCCGCCTCGATCTGCTGAACGTCGTTAGCCCAGACAACCACAGGCAACTTCTTTTCGAAGACAGGAATCATTGCTTCCCAGCGGACGTCAACATTGTGGTACGGGAGCCCTTTTGCAGTCTCCGCCTTCTTCGCCGTCATGTATGCCCTCGCATCGCGAAAGGCATTGGCGAGCTCGCCAAGCTTTGCTTCGAGTTCCTTTTTCTGATTCTCCTCGCTCTTCAGTGTGGAGGCACCGCGATCGATCGACATGTCCGGCCAGGTGAGATTCATCGCCAAGGGAGCCTTGAGTGTCATTTCTTCCCAGGTCCAGCCGTCGAGCATTATCATGGCCGATGTGCCTGCAATCAATGTCCCCTCCGGCGTCGCCGCGACCATTGTTATTCCATTCGCGCGGGCAACAGGGATCAGTTCCGATTCCGGATTGACAGCTGTTTCTGCGCGAATGTTCGGATTTATTGAACCGATTTCATTCACGTCCACGGAAGCCCGGACCGCCCCGATTTCCGTCAGCCCAATGCTTGTGGCCGAACTGATCAGACCCGGGTAGACGTGTTTCCCTGAGGCATCAATCACCTCGGTGTTTGGAGGGAGCCGAAGCTCGGTTCCGACCGCGACAATTTTCCCTTTATCGAAGATGATAGTTCCTCGCTCAAGTACGGGGCCGGAAACCGGATGGATGGTGGCCCCTTTTATGGCGATCGGATGATCCTGCACTTTGGCAGGCACATTATCAGACCCAGAAGCCAGATGAAAAAACATGCATAAGGAGAAAGCAATTGTAAGTAGTGTTCGTTCTGGGGAAGATTTCATCACGTTTGACCTCATGGCCGTCCCTCCCCCCGACCTTGAGCTTCGCCATGGAATTCGGTGCTGTCACTCATCTTTGGGGGCTTTGCAGAAGCAGGCGCCCCCCCACCCGCTTTCTTTGATGTAAGCGCCTTCTGGACGAGCACAGCTCGTTCATGCAAGGCTTCCTCATAGAGCCTTCTGTCTTCCTGTCTGTCAAAGTAGCGGCGCCCGTCGATCCACGTTTGTTCACAGATCGTGTAATTCGAGAGTGGATGACCGCTCCAGATGACAAAGTCGGCGTCTTTCCCCGGGTCAAGAGATCCGACCCTGTTATCGATGAAGAGCTGTTTGGCAGGATTGATTGTCACAAACTTCAACGCATCTTCCTCCGACAGGCCTCCGTACTTGACAGCTTTCGCAGCCTCCAGATTCAGGCGCCGGGAAAGCTCGTCGCTGTCAGAATTGAAGGAAACGAGCACGCCCTGATCGTGCATCAAGGCGCCGTTGTACGGAATTGCGTCATACACTTCGAATTTATAGGCCCACCAGTCGCTGAACGTTGATCCAGCCGCACCATGCTTGGCCATTATGTCCGCAACTTTGTACCCTTCGAGAATATGCTGAAACGCCCTGATGCGGAATCCAAAATCCTCTGCAACACGCATCGTGGCCAGGATCTCATCCTGCCTGTAGGAATGGCAGTGGACGAACATCCTGCCGTGGAGAACCTCGAGGATAGCATCGAGCTGGAGATTCCGCCTCGGCGGTATTTCGTTGCGATTTTCCTCGAAATGCTTTTGCGCCTTTTCATAGTCGAGTGCCGCGCGGAATTCATCGCGCATGATCTGTTCTACTCCCTCCCGGGTTTGCGGGTATCGCGTTGTAGGAGCTGACCAATTCGACTGTTTGACATTTTCCCCGAGGGCAAATTTGATGGTGGGCGCCCATCCTTCGAACTTCATCTCTTCAGGGAGCATCCCCCAACGCAACTTGATGAGCTGGTTCTGACCGCCTACGGGATTCGCCGAACCATGGAGCACATGGGCGACGGTTAATCCGCCGGCGAGATTCCTGTACAAATCGATGTCATCGCAGTCGATGACATCTCCGATGCGTACTTCAGCGCTCACCGCGGATGCGAATTCGTTCACGCCTCCGGCAGCTGCGATGTGCGAGTGACAGTCGATGATTCCGGGGGTGACATGTTTCCCCTTGCCATCAATAACGACAGCGCCTGATGGTACTGCAAGATTATTCCCGACTTCGGCTACTTTTCCGTTGCGAAAGATGATGTCACCATCCCGGATCACTCCCTGCGGTCCGCTCGTCCAGATCGTCGCGTTCCTGACCATGACCACGAGGGGCTGATCAGGAAGTTTCGGCCGCCCGAATTCACCCGGAGGATACACAGGAGAAAAAGATGCCAACTCCGGTGGTTTCGGCCTGGAAGTGTCGGACACAGGTGTGAATTGAGCTGTCTTCACACCAGACCATGTAAATGTGGTCCCATCGGGCCATTCTCCCGAGCCGAAAAGACCCTGCGCATCGACGTTGGCCGTCATGCGCACGGCTCCCTGCGTTCCTATTGAGTCTCCAAGGAACGAAAATTGGAGGCGAAGATCAGCGATCTTCGCACTGGTTAGTGGCACACTCTTCTTTTTGCTTATGGTTCCCTGAAGAGAATCCGGCTCTCCCTTCAACACGAGGATGACAGTGTCAGACGGCGAAACGCCGGCAATGCTGAGGTTCCAGGTCCCTCGCGGGTCGATTTCCGGGGCCGGCTTCACCTCATACCTCTTCCCGTCGATCCAGCTCTCCCGAATGACCGTTTTGTCGGCGAAGAGATCTCCCGTGGTGACAATGAAATCGGCAGCCTTGCCGGGGTCCAACGAGCCGGCCTGCTGGTCAACGCCCAACATCTTTGCCGGTGTCGTCGTGAGCGCGGCGAGGGCGTCGTCCTTTCCTAGCCCGTGCGCCACCGCCTTACGCACGCGAGAAAGGAACACGCCCGGATCCTTAAGTGTCGCCGCAGTAAAAGCAAACCGGATGCCTGCTGCCTGAACCCATTTCGGGTTCTCAGGAGCTTCATCCCAGTATCTGAGCGCGGAGAGGGAGACCTGGAGCGCCTCCTCAGGCGTTTGCACGGCCGGCGTTTCAGGGTAGTTGACAGGCAGGATAACGAAACGGTGTGTCCCTTTCACCGCATCGAGCCTTCGGTACTCCGTCCCGCTCCCCCGGAGAATCAGGTCAAGTTTGAATTCATCGGCAATTTTCTCCGCACGGAGAATATCCTGCTCATCCGAAGTCTCTACCACGACCGGCATCGATCCCCCCAGGACGGGGTGCAACGCGCCGAGCGATTCATTGGTCTCGGGCCTGGGGAGCTTGGGGTCCCTGCGGTAGGCATCTTGCGCTTTCTCGTACCAGTCGGCGTCGTACATCGTCTGCCGCACCAGAGCGATCAGGCCGATGAGGGATGTGGGATAGTGGATGGTACTGTAATCAACTTGGAGGGAAATATGTTGTGCAAACCGCTGACGAAGGATAAGCTCCGACGGATTACCGTCACCCAGATTGACCACTGCGCTTGTCCCGCGGATGATGCCGCGCGTGGGAACGATCAGTGCCGTGGTGAACCCCTGGCTCCGAAGTTTCTCAGCAACTTTTGGGTCCGGAATGAACAACTCCTCGGCGTTCACTTGTGCCAGAACATCCCTGTTCCAGTAGGTCGGGCCGCGCTCCGGCCCGGGAGGCGTGGGACGCGGCGCAGCAGCCTCTGCACCTCCGTCGGTCCGAGGGGGAGGCTTCGGGAGTCCATAGTCGGAGTAGGCGTCGATAAGCCCCGGATAGATGGTCATTCCTTTCATATTCCACACACGTGCATCCTTCGGAATCGAGACACTCCCGACCGATTCGACGACGCCATTGCGTATTACGAGGGTGGCGTTGTCGAGAACCTTACCCGGCGCCGTGACAATCATTGCATTCGTGAATGCGTGCACCGCAGGCGTATTTTTCCGTATCCCTTCGACTCGGGTAGTGGTCTGACCGAAAAGAATGCCGTTGAAGAGCAGCAACAGAAATACAGCCCCGCAGATTGTGAATCGAATTACCGCACGTCCAGCCATGCAGACTCCTTCAGGAGATCGTCCCCTGGTGGTTTACTCAGTTGATTTCAAACGGAAGCGTTTAGCGGAGCAGACGCGAACACACCGCCCGGATATTGAATTGTGAATGTAGGTTTAACGGAATGTGGCTGCGCAGAGATTGGATTTCAAAATTGAGGAGAATGTATGGAATGCAGCCTGAGGAAGCAAGGCCCGCAAATCAATCCTCGGGCCGCTCTCCCGACGGAGCCATCTTCACGAGGCGCGGCATGAAACGGGCCAGAGGCCGGGCCAAATCCCGCTGTGCGCGCATGACCTCTTCTATATCCTTGTACGCCCAGGGGACTTCATCAAGTCCGGCGGAAATGAGATCGACCCTGTGAGCTTTTAGGTATTCCTTCGTTTCTTTCCAGGTGAATTGTTTCGAGGCCGCTTTGCGCGACATCCTCCGCCCTGCCCCGTGCGACGTGGAATTAAGTGACTCCTCATTCCCGAGACCTTCCACAAGATAACCGTTCGTTCCCATCGATCCGGGGATGATCCCGAGAGTTCCTTTCCCCGCAGGAGTTGCCCCTTTCCGGTGAACGATGAGATCACGTCCACGGTGGTGTTCCCGCCACGCAAAATTGTGATGGTTCTCTACCTGCCTTAGCACCGGATGGCCGACCGAGTTGACGATCGCTTCATGGATCAGATGATGGTTGGCAGATGCATATTTGCCCATCAACTCCATTGCGGCCCAGTATTCGGCACCCTCCTTCCCGACGTCCAGCCATGCAAGGTTTTTCGCCATTCCGGAAAGTTCGTGATGGAGGGATTTTGCGACGCGGGTGTAGTAGTCTGCGATCCTCGCCCCTGCGTTCCTGCTGCCGCTATGTGACAGGAGCGCAAGATACGTGCCTGCGTTGATGCCGAGCGCCGCAGCGTCAAACGTGATCTCCACAAACTCAACAAAATGATTGCCGGAACCGGAGGTGCCGAGCTGTCTGTGAGCTTTGTCCCTCAGTTCTCTCGTAATATTTGAGACATTCCAATCCTCGTCCATAACGTCGTGGTCTTTGGGGCTCCTCCACTCCGCCCCGACGCCAAACCGGGTATTCTTTTCTATCGCGGATCGATAAAAGTCTCGCTGCTGCGCAAGGAGTGAGGGGGGCGCATCGAAGATCGTCATCATCATCCGGCAGGCAATATCAACGCCGACTCCGTAGGGAATGACGGCGTCTTCAGTCGCGAGCACGCCGCCGATGGGCAATCCGTAGCCCACGTGCGCATCGGGCATGAGGGCACCAGCGATGGACACAGGAAGCCCGATCGCGGCATCCATCTGGGCCTTCGCCTCGGCGTCGATGTCGGTGCCCCAAGTTTTGTAGCTCGCGTGTGTCATGGCAGAATCGGTGTATAGTCTGCTGTCAGCCGTCAGTACCTAGAAGTCAGGGCCAGCAAAAGCGATCGACTGTAA
>Ga0326726_10002285_pt1 | contig 17653 bp, 18 predicted proteins | sample MHFenrmetagenome_2_FD_207603 | JGI IMG/M metagenome (GOLD analysis project Ga0326726, IMG submission 207603) | Lab enriched peat soil microbial communities from Michigan Hollow, Ithaca, NY, United States - MHF15MN | ecosystem: Environmental > Terrestrial > Soil > Wetlands > Peat | place: USA... | reverse complement strand
GGTCGGCCCGATGACGGCGCATTTCGCGGGATTGCCGTGCGTCACCGCGGTGTCCAAGCTCGAGATCGCGGCGGGCCGCGGCACCGCGGAGCGGCAGCTGGAGGGAGCGAGCGAGACGGTGGAGTTCCCGCTGCCTGCGGTGGTGACGATCGACGAAGGGGTGGCGCGGCCGCGGCTCCCCTCGCTCAAGGGGATCATGGCCGCCAAGAAGAAGCCGCTTGAGGTGAAGCCGGCCCAGCTCGGCGAGGCGCGGCTGACGGTGCAGTCCATCGCGCTGCCGCCGGACCGTCCGCCGGGCCGGATCATCGGGGAGGGCGCGGACGCGGTGCCGGAACTCGTGCGGCTCCTCCAGACCGAAGCGAAGGTGCTCTGATGGCCAACATGTTTGCGTTCGCGGAGTCGCGCGGTGGAGCCCTGCGGAAGGTCGCCCTCGAGGCGGTCAGCGCGGCACGGAAGGCGGCCGACGCCACCGGCGGCGGAGAGGTCCACGCGCTGCTGATCGGCGCGCCGGGCATCGGCGCCAGGGTGGAGGCGCTGGGCAAGGCCGGCGCCGACATGGTCGTCGTGGTGGAGCACGCCGGTCTCGCGCGCTACAGTCCCGAGGTCTATGCCGCGACCGCGGCGGCGCGGATCCGCGCCGGCGGATATCGCGGTGCGTTCTTTTCCGCCTCCTGTGAGGGGCGTGACCTGGCCCCCAGGGTGGCTGCGGCCCTCGACGTGAGCATGGCCTCCGACCTGACGAGCTTCGCCTTCGAGGGCGACGCCCTGGTCGGGCAGCATCCGACGCACATCGGGAAGATCATCACGACGGTGCGGCTCACCGGATCGCCCGCGGTACTCACCCTCCGGCCCGGCGCCGTCACAGCGGCGGAGGCGCCCCGGGCGCCGCGGGTCGAACCGGCCGCGCCGGCGCTCGACCCGGCGACTGCGCGCGTCGTGGTCACCTCCGTCGGCGCCAAGGGCGATGCGCAGCTCGACCTGGCCGACGCGCCGGTCGTGGTGAGCGGCGGGCGGGGGCTCCGCGAGGCGGCGAATTTTGCCCTCGTGGAGGCGCTGGCCGCCGCCTTCGGCAACGCGGCAGTGGGGGCCACGCGCGCCGTCACCGACGACGGCTGGCGGGATCCGTCCACCCAGATCGGCCAGACCGGGCGGATCGTGAGCCCCGAGCTCTATGTGGCGGTGGGGATTTCCGGCGCGGTGCAGCACCTGGCCGGGATGCGCACCTCCAAGACGATCGTGGCGATCAACAAGGACAAGGACGCGCCCATCTTCAAGCTGGCGGACTACGGAATCGTGGGCGACCTCTTCGAGATCGTGCCGCGGCTCACGGAAGAGGTCCGGAAGGCGCGCGCGAGCCACTGACCGGCTGGCCTAGTGCCAGCCGCCGGGAAGGATGCGCGGCACCCTGGCGCGGTACTCCGCATAACCCGTCATCCGTTGCATGAGCCACTGTTCCTCCACCCTTGCCTTCGCCTCGAAATACGCCAGCGCCACGCCAAAGACGATTCCGCCGCCCCACCAGCCGCCCCGCAGCAACCCGTACCCCGCCAGGAGCGTCGAGACTCCGAGATAGATCGGGTGCCGCACCACGCGATAGATGCCGCGCGTCACGAGCTGGCCATTGGGCAGCGGCTCGGTGGCGGGGGTGAGGTTCGGGCCCAGCGTCACGGCCCCCGCGGTGGCAATCGCCAGGCCGGCCGCCAGGACGCCAAACGCAAGCCACCGGGAGATTCCTCCCTGGTCGAGCACCCCCCATCGGGAGGCAACCGCCGGGAGGGCAGCCACGACCACGGCCACCATGGCCACCTGTCCCCAGACCCACGGATCCCGGACTGCTGTGCGTCGCGCCACGTCGACTCCTTGCGTTATATTCCCCGCGCCTCGATTCGCATCCGAAATCTAAGGAGTCCCCCTGGTGTCATCCATTCTTCCGAGCCGCCACCAGCGGGCCCTGCCGCTCGAGAAGCTGATTCTCGCCGAGGCACCGGGCGCGGAAGCGATCGAAATGGACGTCTTGTTCGTGGGGGCGGGCCCGGCGGGGCTGGCGGGCGCGATCGAACTCGCGCGGCTGGCCAGGGCAGACCAGGCGGCGGGGGGCACGCTGGGCGAACTGAACATTGGCGTGCTCGAAAAGGCCTCGGGCCTCGGCGAGCACAACCTTTCCGGCGCGGTGGTCAATCCGCGCGCCTTCCGCGAACTCTTTCCCGACCTCACCGATGCCGACTTCCCCTTCCGCCAGCGCGTGGACGCGGAAGCGGTGTATTTCCTCACCGAGGGCTCGGCCCGGCGCATTCCCACGCCGCCCACGATGCACAACAAGGGCAACTACGCCGCGTCCATCTCGGAGATGGTGCGCTGGCTCGGGGGCAAGGCGGAGGAGCTCGGGGTGAACGTTTTCACCGGATTCCCGGTGGATTCGCTCCTCGTGGACGGCACGGCGGTCCGCGGCGTTCGCACCACCCCCAGCGGCCTCGATCGCGAGGGGCACGCCGGCGCGGAGCTGGTGCCGCCCACTGATCTCTCCGCCCGCGTCACCGTCCTCTCGGAGGGCACCCGCGGCACCCTGGCGCAGGCCTGGTGCGAGTGGCAGGGGGTGACCTCCGCCAATCCGCAGATCTTTGCCCTCGGCGTCAAGGAGTTGTGGAAAGTGGCGCGGCCCCTCGACCGCGTGATCCACACGATGGGGTGGCCGCTTCCTTCCGATGCCTTCGGCGGCAGCTGGTGTTACCCGCATGGCCCCGATCAGGTGTCCCTCGGCCTGGTCGTCGGCCTCGACTACGGCAACGCCAACCTCGACGTGCACGCCCTGCTGCAGCGCATGAAGCTGCATCCGCTCTTCCGCGACATCCTTTCCGGCGGCGAACTCCTCGAGTGGGGCGCGAAGACGATTCCGGAGGGCGGCTACCACGCCCTGCCCGCGCGCCGCGTGGGCGACGGGCTTCTGCTCACCGGCGACACCGCCGGGTTCGTGGACGTGCCCTCGCTCAAGGGCGTGCACTACGCGATGCAGTCAGGCATCTACGCCGCCCGCGCCATCTTCGCCGCGCTGAAGCGGGGCGACACGTCGGCCGCTTCCCTTGCCGAGTACGACCGGATGGTCGAGGGGAGCTACATCCGCGACGACATGTACCGGACCCGGAACATGCGGCTCGCCTTCAAGGACGGATTCGTCGTGGGCGCGGCCAAGGCGGGGTTGATGACGCTCACCGGAGGGCGCTTTCCGGGCGGTCGCATCCCGATGCACGCCGACGCCGAGGCGCCACGCCAAGCCGGGCCGGACACCGCGCTCGCGCCGGATGGAGTGCTGACCTTCAGCAAGCTCGACGCGGTCTTCAAGTCGGGTAACGCCACGCGGGACACGATCCCGAGCCACCTGCTCGTCGGGCGGGACATCAGCGGCGAGGTCGCCGACTTCTATTCGCACCTCTGCCCCGCTGGGGTGTACGAGCGGGTGGGCGACGAACTCCGCGTCAATCCGCCCAATTGCGTCGACTGCAAGGCCACCGATGTCCTGGGCCCACGCTGGACGCCCCGCGAGGGCGGCAGCGGCCCCCAGTACCGGGCGATGTAGCCGATGCCGACACGCAAGCACGGGCTCCCGAGGCTGGCCGCGCCGGAATTCGTCCCCGATTCGGACGAGGACGGCCTGTGGGATCCGCCCGATCCGATGCTGATGGACGCGGGCGCCGGCGGCGAGCTGCTCGTCGCGCAGGTGCGCCTCGTGCTCATCGTCGCCGTCACGATGATCCCGATCGTGAACCTCTTCACCGCCCCCTACCTGATCGAGACCTACGTCGGCCTGGTGGCGTCGACGGTCGCCCTGATCTTCGGGCTCACGGTCTGGTTCGTGGTGCGCCGCGGGTTCTACCGCCCCTGGCTCGGGTTCCTCACCAGCACCGTGGACGTATCGGTCGTCTCGGCGACGCTGGTGGCGTTCCTGCTCCTCGACTCGCCCCACGTGGCGGTGAACAGCCGGATCATGTTCTGCGTGTACTTCTTCTCGATCGGCGCCAGCAGCCTGCGCTACGACGCGCGCATCAGTGCGGTGGCCGGCGCGCTCGCCGTCGTCCAGTACGGCCTCGTGCTGATCGCCGCCGGGACCTTCTGGGACCTCAACGACCTGCGCTACGCCCCCTTCACCTACGGAATGGTCCGCTGGGGTGACCAGATCGGGCGCCTGATCCTGCTCGCCGCCGCCGGCTTCCTCAGCACTGCCATCGTGGTCCGGTCACGCCGCCTGCGCCGGCTCTCCGCCCGCGACCGGCTGACCGGACTCCTCAACCGCGGGTACTTCGAGGCCCGGTTCATGGCGGAGGTGAGCCGTGCGCGCCGCCACGGCCACCAGCTCGCCATCGCGGTGCTCGACGTGGACCGCTTCAAGAACTTCAACGACCGCTACGGCCACGCCAGCGGCGACGTGGCGCTGCGGGTGCTGGCGGAGATCCTCGGAAAGGGGCTCCGCAGCAGCGACACGGTGGCGCGGTATGGCGGGGAGGAGTTCGTCGTGCTGCTGCCGGAAACCACGCCGCGGGCGGCGTTCGACAAGTTCGAGGAACTGCGGCTGGCGGTGGCGCGGGCGGAATTCCCCATTCCCCGCAACGACCTCACCGCCCAGATCACGATCAGCATCGGCATGGCCTGCCTGCCTGACGACGGCACCGATCCGTCCGAACTGCTCGACGCGGCAGACAAGCGGCTCTTCGAGGCCAAGGACGGCGGCCGGAACCGGGTGGTGGGCTGGAACGGCTAGGCGGCCGCGAGCTCCTCTTCCCGCGCAATCCGCTGGCCCTCGGCCACATCCACCCGGGCCAGGATCAGTCCTCCCACCACGAAGAACCCCACCACCGAAAGCAGTGCCATCCGGCTCGAGCCGGTCAGCGTGATGGCGAGCCAGAAGAACGCCGGTCCCAGGATCCCCGCGAACTTCTCGAAGACGGCGAAGAATCCGAAGAATTCCCCCGACAGGTGCCGCGGCACCATGCTGGCAAAGAGCGAGCGGCTCAACGCCTGCACGCCGCCCTGGACCATCCCGACCAGTACGGCGAGCATGATGAAGTCCCGGTCAGTGCGCATGAGGTACCCGAGCGCGCTGATGCCCACGTACGTGACGAGGCCCACGAAGATGGCCGGCCGGGTGCCCACCTTTTTCGCGAGGCCGCCGAAGAGGTAAGCGAACGGGACGCCGACGAACTGCACCAGGGCGATCGCGCCGATCATCGTCGTCCGGCCGATCCCGATTTCCTCCCCGTAGATGGCGGCCATCCGGATGATCGTGCCGACGCCGTCGTTGTAGATCAGGAACGCCAGCAGCAGCAGGAAGGCCTGCCTGTACCCGCGGAGCTTCCGAAAGGTATGGCCCAGCCGGCGGAACGACGCCCGCACCGCGCCCAGCCGCGCCTCCTCGGCGTCGAGCAAGCGGCCCGGCGGCTCCGGCACCCGCCGGAAGAGGGGGATGCTGAAGCCCGCCCACCACAGCGCCGTGAGGACGAAGGTGATGCGCGTCGGGAGCGTTGCCGCCTCGGGGGTGAGGCCCGGCCCGTGGGGCAGGCCCAGCACACCCGGGGCGAGGATGATCCCGAGGCAGGCCACGAGGAAAAGCCCGCCGCCGAGGTAGCCGAGGGCATAGCCCGCGGTGGAGACCTGGTCCATCTCGCCCGGGGCCGCCACGTGGGGCAGCAGCGAGTCGTAGAAGACGAAGCTCCCGTTCACCCCGATGTTGGCCAGGATGAAGAGTCCCGCGGCGAAGACCCACTGCCCCTGCTCGATGAAGAACATCGCCGCCACCGCCGCGGCGCCGAAGGCCAGGAAGGCGCCGAGGAGCCGCTTCTTGGCGGCGGAATGGTCGGCGATCGCCCCCAGGATCGGGGAGAGGACCGCGATGATGGTGAGGCCGACGGTCGTGGCGAGGCTGTAGAGCGACGTGGCCTTGACGGGCGGGAGCCCCGCCGCGGCCACCGAGCTGAAGTACGTCGGGAAGATGGCGGTGACGATGACCACGTACATCGCCGAGTTGGCCCAGTCGTAGAGCATCCACGCGCGAATGGCGGGACGATCGAGGTACAGCCTGGACGCGAGCCGGCCGATCGCGCCGCTCACCGTTTGCCCCTCGGCCCGGCAAACCCGGTGGCAATGCGGGCCGCGAGGGCGCGCGGAACGGCCCGCGTCAACCAGGCGCCGGCGCGGGAGAGCGGACCGGAGATCACGTGGCTCTTGCCGCGGGTGTAGCCGCGGAGGCCGGCGCGGGCCACCGCCGGGGCGGCCTGCACGATGGTGCGCATCGGGGCGCTCATTCCGGCGGACGCAAACCAGGCGGTGGCCACCGGCCCCGGGCAGAGGCAGCAGCACCGCACGCCGGACCCGCGCAACTCGACGTGGAGCGCCTCGCTCCAGTTGAGGATGTACGCCTTGCTCCCGCCGTACACCGAGAGCCAGGGCACGCCCTGGAAGGCCGCGGTGCTCGCCACATTGAGGATCCCGCCCCGCCCGCGGGCCACCATGCCGGGCAGGAGCCGGAGCGCCAGTTCGGTCGCCGCGCGGACATTGAGATCCACGACCCGGAGCTGGCGGTCGAGGGGCGTTTCGTCGCCCCGGCCCACCACTCCGATGCCGGCGTTGTTGACCAGGTGGTCGACCGTCACGCCGCGGGCCTCGAACTCCCCGACGAGCGCCGCCACAGCGCCGGGCGCCACGAGGTCGAGCCGGACCGTGTCCACGCCGGCGCCGGCCGCGCGGGCCCGTGCCGCCACCGCCGCGAGCCGCTCGGGGTGACGCGCGGTGAGGATGAGCCGGGCGCCCGTGCCGGCCAGCTCGTCGGCGAACGCGGCGCCGATGCCGCTCGACGCGCCGGTGATCAGCACCGTGGTCCCGTCGAAGAGCCGGTTCATGGAGCCGCCCGGGCGGCGGATCGTGTCTTGCGGAGCGAGAGGATCACGGAGCCCGCCAGGATGGAGACGATCACGCCGAGGGAAATGCCGATCGGCACGTGAATCAGGCCGTTCAGCACCATCTTCAATCCGACGAACACCAGGATCGCGGCCACACCGGGCTTCAGGTATTCGAAGCGGTCCATCATTCCGGCCAGCACGAAATACAGGGCGCGGAGCCCGAGGATGGCGAAGACGTTCGAACTGTAGACGATGAACGGGTCGCGCGTGATGGCAAAGATGGCGGGGATGCTGTCGATGGCGAAGACGAGGTCCGACCACTCCACGAGCAGGAGGACCAGCAGCAGCGGAGTCATCATCCAGCCGGCGGCGGTGCGCGTGACGAACTTCTGCCCGTCGTAGGCCTCGACCATCGGCACGAAGCGTCGCACCAGGCGCACCAGCGGGTTGCGCTCGGGCTCGATACGGTCGGCGCTGCCGCGAAACATCCGGATGCCGGTGAGGATGAGGATGCCGCCGAAGAGGTAGATGATCCAGGTGAAACGCGCGAGGAGCAGCGCGCCGAGCCCGATCATCACGCCGCGCATCACCAGCGCGCCGAGGATGCCCCACTTGAGGATGCGAGGCTGGAGTTCGGCCGGCACCGCGAAATACTGAAAGATCAGCAGGAAGACGAAGAGGTTGTCCACGCTGAGCGACAGCTCGATCACGTAGCCGGTGTAGTACTCCAGCGCGTGCCTGGTGCCCTCCCGATACCACAAGAAGCCGCCGAAGAGCATGGCCAGCGTCACCAGGCCGGCGCTCCAGCTCAGGGCCTCCCGCAGCGAGAGGACATGGGATTTCCTGTTGAGCACCGCCAGGTCGAGCACGAGAAGCCCCGCCACCAGGAGGCTGAACCCGATCCAGACTGAGGGTGGATGGACGCCCATCTAGAACCCAGGCTCGGCGACGTGGACCGGGTCGTCGAGGCGGAGCGCCGTGACGGCGGAGCCGGCCGGCGTGTCATGCTGCCCCTCGGGGATCACCAACAGCGCGTTGGCGCGCACCATCGAGGTCAGGATCCCCGAGCCCTGCGGGCCGGTGAGCCGCGCCGCGGGGCCGGCCGGGGTGCCGGTCACGACGGCACGGAGGAAGTGCTGGAGTTTGGGCTTGAGGACGATCTGCTCCGCCGCCTGCACCGGGACCGTGCGGCGGAAGGGAAGTCGGTGCCCCGCCATGGCGCGGATGGCCGGCCGGACGAAGAGCTCGAAGGTGACCATCGCGCTGACGGGATTGCCGGGGAGTCCCACCCACGGCACGCCTATCACCTGGCCAAAACCCACCGGCGCGCCCGGGCGCATCCGCAACTTCCAGAAGTCGAGCCGGCCTCCCATCTCCTCGATCGCGTCGCGCAGGTGGTCGTGCTCCCCGACGCTGATGCCCGCCGAGGTCACGAGCAGGTCGCACTCCGGTGCCCGCGCGAGGTGTTCGCGCACGCTCGCGCGTGTGTCGCGGGCCAGGCCGAAATTGAGTGGCTCCCCGCCCGCCAGCCGGACCAGCGCCGAGAGCGTGTGGGTGTTCGAGCTGGCGACCTTCCGGCCGCTCAGGATTTCCTCCGGCTGGTCCACATCCACGATCTCGTCCCCGCCACCGAGGATTCCGACCCTCGGCCGCCGGAAGACGAGGGGATGCGCCACCGCCAGCGACGCCAGGACGCCGAGCTCGGCGGCGCCCAGTTCGGTGCCGGCCGGGAGCACCGTCTCGCCCCGACGGATGTCCTCGCCCGCCTGCCGGATGTTCACCCCCACGTCGCGATCGCTCCGGATCTCCACCGACTCGGCACCGAGGTCGGTGTCCTCCTGGCGGATGACGGTGTCGGCGCCGGCCGGCAGTGGAGCGCCGGTAAAGATCCGGGCGCAGTCACCGGGTTGAAGCGTGCGGGTGGGGAAGTGCCCGGCGGGAATCTGTTCGACGACCCGGAGCCGCACTGTCGCCTCGGGCGTCGCGCCACGCACGTCGGCCCCGCGCGCGGCGTAGCCGTCCATCGCCGAATTGGTCCACGCGGGGAGGTCGAGCGGGCTGATGAGCGCCTCGGCGAGGATGGTGCCGAGGGCGTCATCGAGGGGAATGCGAAGGGTCGGCTGGCGCGGCACCGCCGCTAGGATGCGCAGTGCGGCCTCGCGGGCGGCGAGGGCCGTCACGGGCCGATGACCCGGGCTCCGTCCCATCCGATGTTGGCGAGGAGCTGCAGCCACATCGTGTCACGGAAGCGAAGGACTCGGCAGTCGGCCTGCAGGTCCCCGTCGGTCACGATGGCCAGCCACTGGTCGGCGGTGGGCGAGGCCCCGTTGAAGAGCGGCGCCTTGGCCACCTGGGTGCGGAACACCTCGATCTTCGGCAGTGGGGAGGAGGTGAACCCCTCCACCAGGACGATGTCGGCGCCGTCGAGATAGCGCCGGGCCAGCGTCACCGGGTCCTGGTCGTCGGGCGAGCGCTCGAAAAGCACCCGCACGTCAGGCGAGGCGATGAGCGTCCGTTCCGCGCGCCCCTCGTGAAAATGCCGGTAGCTGTCGGTGCCGGGGGTGTCCACGTTGGCGGGATGGCTGGCATGCTTGATCGTCATCACGCGCTTGCCGCGCCGGACATACTCGGCGGCGAGCGCCACCGTCAGGGTGGTCTTGCCGGTGTCCTTGCGTCCTACGATCGAGAGGATGCGAGTCGCCGCCACAGCGCGTCCGCCTGCTGGAGGTCGTCGGGAGTGTTCACGTTGAAGAACAGGAGGGCCGGGTCGCCAATGGCGGCCACCGCCTCTGGAGGGAGGATACAGGTTCGCACGGCGGAGTGGAAGGCGATGGCCCGGAGGTCGCCGTCGTCGATTGCCCGTTCGATGGCGGGCCCGCACGCCGGTCCGTACCCGGCGCACATCGGCTCGACGCCGCGCCGGCCACCGCTGGACGGCAGGACGGCATCGGCGTCGCGAAGCTCCTCGGCGAGGCGGCGGAGAAGCGCGGGCGGGACGAACGGCATGTCCCACGCGACGCATACCACCGGCGCCGGTCCGGCGGACACCGCCGTCAGGATACCACCGAGGGCCCCGGCGCCAGGGCGGACGTCCGCGCGGACGAGGAGTTCGGAGTTCCAACCCGCCGCCTCCGGGTCGTTAGCCACGAGCAGCGGCAACGTTCCAAACGCGGAGACGAATGCTTCCGTCAGCCGGTCGAGGATCCGGCGCCCGCCGACCGACTCGAGCCCCTTCGGGCGGCCGCCGTACCGCGAGGCGCCGCCGCCCGCGAGAATGGCGCCGCGCACCGGCTCAGTAGCGATGGCCGCGCTTCTTTTCCAGCACCACGTCCACCCCGAGAACGATGCTGAAGAGGTTTTTCCACTGGTTGACGACTTCCGGGTTGGCGTCGCCGGCGCCGGTGGGCCCCGCCACCGTGGCGATCTCGACCAGGTTGTCCCGCGCTTCCAGGCGGGCCTGCCAGCCCTTGCCGAGGACCGCCGTCGCCCCGGCGCCGAAGACGAAGCCGAGGGTTACGCGGGTGCTCGACGGGTCATCGTAGACCACGAAGATGTCGCCGGTGCTGACCGTGCCTTCCGTGCGGATCGGGCTGAGGTTGCTGATCAGCATGCCGACCTGGGCCCGGACGTAGGGAGAGATTTCCTGGTTGCTCGCGGCACGCAGCACGGGGCCCGCGCTCAGCAGGACGGCGGAGCTCGATTTGGAGCCTCCGTCAATGTCGTTGCAGATATCCTCGGTCCGTGGGTCGGGAACCGGGGAGGTGACCGAGCAGTGATCCTGGAGCCCGATGCCCATGAAGAAGGCCTCGCCGACGAAGCCGAGCGCCGGCTTCGGGAAGTACATCCCGGAAAAGACCATGCCGACCGAGCCCCCGATGTCGCGGGTCAGGTCGACCGTATCGCTGCCGATGGCCGGGCGGAGGATCGGCTGTCCCGTCACGCTCCACAGGTCACTGCCTCCCGTGTAGGTGAGGCCCACGGTGAAGATCAGCCGGGCCTGGTCCTCGGTCTTCTGGGCCGCGGCGGGCGTGGCCAGTGCAAGGGTGGCCAGGCCCAGGACCACGAGTCGAATCCTCATCCTCCCCCCATCATCGCATGGTGGTCCACGGCCAGGCAGCGGTCCATCACGACCCGGATCCCGTCCTCTTCCAGCCGGCGTGCGGTGGCGTCGTGGACGATGTCGAACTGCATCCACACCAGCCGGGGACGGATGGCGAGCAGGTCGTCGAGCAGCGCCGGGATGAACTCCGTCCGCCGGAAAATGTCCACGACGTCGATCGGGCCGGTCGCGGCCGCGGATCGAAGGTCCGGGTACACCGGCGCTCCCAAGGTGACGCCGCCGAGGGGGTGCACCGGCACAATCTCGTAGCCGGCCCGCTGCAGATAGGCGGCCACACTATGGCTGGGACGTTCCGGCTTCCTGCTCAGCCCCACCACTGCGATTCGGCGCGAGGTCCGGAGGATCTCCTCGATCTCCGCTTCGCTGGGGGGCGTCACGGCGTCCCGCCGGGAAGGTGCAATTGCGGGGTGCCACTGACGGCGCGCCCCACGAGAACCATTCCAGAGCGCCGCGCCACCTCCACCGCGAGCGTGGACGGGACCGACGGCGTGGCCACCCAGGCCAGCTCCGCGCGGGCGGCCTTGTACGCCAGTTCCGCCGAGATGCGCCCGGTTACCAGGAGGCCCAGCCCCGCCACGGGGCGGCGGGCCAGCAGCGCGGCACCCAGGACCTTGTCGACCGCGTTGTGGCGGCCGATGTCCTCGGCGTGGTGAAAGAGGGCCGCGCCGTCGGTCAGGGCCGCGGCGTGCACGCCGCCCGTCTCCTGATACCGGGCCCCGCGCGCAAAGAGCTCCTTGAATCGCTCGCGCATCCCCTCGAGGGCGGGCGGCGGGGCCCGGAGCGGCTGGGCCGCGACGCTGGAGGGATCGGCGAGAAAGGTGGACACCGCGCCGCAGCCGGAGGCGAGCACCGGGCGGCGCCGCTCGGCGGCCACCGCCGCCAGGCGCGCCTCCGGGATCTCGGCCCAGAAGCCCAGGTCGGTGGCGCAGGGGCGGAGGTGCACCTCGTCGAGCGAGGTGATGTAGCCCTCCCCGTGGAGCCAGCCCAGCGCCAATTCCTCGAGGAGTTCGGGGGTGCACATCCAGGTGACGGTGGGCACGTGGTTCACCTCGAGCCACACCGGCACTTCCTCGACGGAGGCGGGCACCTCACCGCGGCCGCGGCGGCCCGGGGAAGGGGGACGGTCAGTCGATTCCGGTGCAGTCGGCATGCAGGGTGTCGTCCTCCGCCACGCGGACTCGCGACAGCGTCGTTCCTCCCGGGAGCCGGGAGACGATCCGCGCGAAGAGCCACCGGGCGAGCGCCTCGCAGGTGGGCAGGGCGCCCCCCGGCTGGAACTCGGTCACCTCCCGGTCAATATGACGCCCGTCGAGCGGTTTGACGACCTCCTCGGCCAGGATCCGGTCGAGGAGCGGCAGGTCGATCACCGCGCCCATGCCGGGGTCGAAGGGGCCGGTGACGGTCACCGCGCACCGGTAGTGATGGTCGTGGCCCGGCGGGTCGGCCAGGGCGCCAAAGGCGGCGCGGTTCTGTTCGGGGGTCCAGTCGGCCCGCCAGTAGCGGTGCCAGGCGTGAAATCCGACCGTGCGGGTGAGCGAGACCGGCATCGGACCGCCTCGGGCTCAGAAGGTGTAGCCGACTCCGAACTGATACCAGACGTTCGAGAGGTAGTTGTTGTAGGCGTACGACTGAAGGAGGCCGTAATAGTCCACGTAGTACGGCGGCGGGTAGGCCAGCTTCCAGAACGCGCCGCGGATTTCGGCGCGGAGGAAGGTGCGCTGGTTGACGAAGACCCGGGTGCCCGCGAACGGGACGAGATAGAATCGCCCGCCGAAGCTGAACGCGTCCGCGCCCGCGGGGGAGTAGGCCTTCCACGCGTACCCGAGGCCGCCGCCGATGTACGGCGCCAGGTGGTGCCAGGTCTTGCCGCCGGTCAGCGTGTACTGGGTCGTGAATTCCGTCATCCAGACCGGCTCCGGCACCAGGCCGGTGAGGAAGAGCTTCCCGGCGGCGTCCCGCCGGACGAGGTTGCCCTGCAGGTCGGCATACTCGACTGCGAAGCCGAACTCGACGGGACCACTGATGCTGATGCCGAACCGCCCGCCGTAGACCGGACCGTCGTGCGGCCCGACGCCGATGATGCCGCCGCTGCCGCCGATATACCCGCCCAGCGCGGTGAGCGACATCTTCCTGGTGATTTCCCGGTATGGCGAGGCGTTGGGCGCGTAGCCCACCTGGGCCGCCGCGGGCGCGGCGGTGCCAAGGGCCAGGAACAGGGCGAGCGAAACAGGACGCATGCGGTCAGGACTCCCTGAGGTCGCGGCCCGTCATCTCGGGCGGCGGCGTGATGCCGAGCAGGCGGAGCGCGGTCGGGCCGACGTCGCAGAGCGCGCCGCCCTGGCGGAACGCGCCGGCGCCGGTGCGCACACCGACGAACGGCACGGGGTTGGTGGTGTGCGCGGTGTGGGGCCCGCCGGTCACGGGGTCCACCATCAACTCACAGTTCCCATGGTCGGCCGTCACCAGCACGGTGGCGCCCGAGTTCTCCGCCGCCGTAAGCACCCGCGCGAGGCAGCGATCGATCGTCTCCACCGCCTCGATGATCGCCGGCGCCACGCCGGTGTGCCCCACCATGTCGGCGTTGGCGTAGTTGCAGAGGATGAAATCGTGCGCCGGCTTCGCGATGGCGCCGCAGAGCACGTCGGTGATCCCCTCGGCGGACATCGCCGGCGCCAGGTCGTACGTCGCCACCTTCTGCGATGGCACGAGGATCCGCTCCTCGCCGGGATAGGGCGGCTCGACCCCGCCGTTGAAGAAGTAGGTCACGTGGGGGTACTTCTCGGTCTCCGCCGTGCGCAGCTGCGTCCGTCCGGCGTCGGCCAGCACCTCCGCCACGATCCGCGCCATCGAGAAGGGCGCGAAGGCCTGCGGGAACGGAAAGGTCTGGTCGTACTGCGTCATGGTGACCAGGCCGGCCAGCCTCGGACGCGCGCCGGTGTCGAAGCCGCTGAACCCGTCGATCGCGAGCGCCGCGCAGATCTGGCGCATCCGGTCGCTGCGATAGTTGAAGCAGAAGATGCCGTCGCCGTCGCGGATCGTCGCGACGGGTGCGCCACCCTCCTGCAGCACCAGCGGCTTCACGAATTCGTCGGTTTCGCCGCGGGCGTACGCCTCGCGGACTGCTTCGACCGGCTCCGCTACCATGCGGCCGATGCCGTGCACCAGGGCGTCGTAGGCGAGCCGGGTGCGATCCCACCGCTTGTCGCGGTCCATGGCGAAATAGCGGCCGGTGAGCGAGGCGATGAGGGCGCGCGGCCCCGCGATCCGCCTGAGATCGGCGGCGAGCGTGGCCACCACCTCGGCGCCAGACATCGGCGGCGAGTCGCGCCCATCAAGGAAGCCGTGGACCGCGATCCGACTCACCCCGCCGCGCACACCCATCTCGACTGCCGCCAGCAGGTGCGCGTCGATCGCGTGCACGCCCCCGGCGCCGAGGAGCCCCAAGAGGTGCAGCGTGCCCCCCGTGTCCCGGAGGTGCGCGCAGAGGGACACCAGCGGTTCAAGCCGGAAGAACTCCCCGCGGCGGATGCTCTGGGAAATGCGGACCAGGTCCTGCGGCACCACGCGGCCCGCGCCGAGGTTCAGGTGCCCGACCTCGCTGTTGCCCATCTGGCCTTCGGGAAGGCCCACGGCGAGGCCGCTGGCGTCCAGAAGGGTGCGCGGCTCGGAGCTCCACAACCGGTGCCAGGTGGGCGTCCGCGCGAGCTCGATGGCGTTGCCCTCGCGCTCCGGCCGGTAGCCCCACCCGTCAAGCACCACGAGCACCACCTGGCGCGCCGGGCCGCTGGCGTTTGACATGCCTCTCCGCTGTTTCTACAATGCCTGTCTGTGACTTACACCGCGCCGCAATCTAGTCCCGCCCTTCTCCGCCTACCAGTCTGGGCGGGGCTCTTCGCGCTCGCCCTCGCCACGGGCCCTGCGGTCCTCGCCGCCCAAGCGCGGGTCAACCAGTCGGCCTCGTTCCGGAAGGAGCCCGGTGGCACGGTGCTCGCGACGCTCAACGCCGGCGCCACCGTCACTGCGGGCAAGGTCCAGGGCGACTGGACAGCGGTCACGATCGACGGATGGGTCTACACGCCCTCGACCGGCGCGAGCGCGAGGGACGGCTTCGAGGTGGCGATTACGGCACCCAACGGGGAGAACCTCCGCGTCGGCCCCGACGGCACCATCCTCGGCCGGCTGGTCAACGGTGCGCTCCTCGACAAGGTGGGGACCCAAGGCCGGTGGACGCACGTCCGCCGGAGCGGCTGGATGAGCTCCAAGGCGCTCGCGGGGGCCCCCCAGGCGAGGAGCACGACCAAGCCGACGGCGCCCGCGGCTCGGGACACCGCTCCTGCCCCTGCGGAAAGCACGGCGGACCGGGTGGCCGCGACGCGCACCACGCCGCTTACGCTCACCCCCGACGGCGACACGCTCGCGACGCTCGCGACCGGCACCACGGCCCAGATCATCGGCCGGAACGGCGAGTGGGTCCAGGTGCAGCTTCAAGGCTGGGTGCGCGAGGCGGACCTTTCGGAGCCGGCGAACGCCGCCATTCCGGGGGTGACGGTGGCCCAGGTCCGCGCCAACCCGGCCAAGTACGTGGGGCAGCTGCTGGAATGGAAGGTGCAGTTCATCAGCATTCAGACCGCCGATGAGCTCCGCCCCGAAATTCCCAGCGGGTCGAAGTACCTGCTGACCCGCGGGCCGCTCCCCGAGCCCGGGTTCGTGTACGTGGTGGTCACCGCACAGCAGCTGCCGACGTTTCAGGCGGCATCGCCGCTGCAGGAATTCACGGTGCGGGGCCGTCTCCGCGCCGCGCAGACACGCTACCTGCCCACGCCGGTGCTCGACCTGGTGCAGGTGGTGGACTCGACGGGAGGGACGCCATGAACGACCTGCTGATGCAGCGCATCCTCCGTCGCCTCGAGTCGCTGAGCGACGAACGGGGCTACCAGGTGCTGGACTACGTGGAGTTCCTCGAGAGCAAGTTCGCCGAGCGGGCCAGCCCGACCGGGATCTTCGCCAAGTTCACGGAGACGGTCGAGGACACGATGCGCGCGGGGAAGCTGCCGATCCAGGCCATCAGCGGCACCATGGGCGCCATGGACAGCGCGGCCAAGGTCATGAAGGGCTTCGCCGCCGCGGGCAAGTCGGTGGTGGAGGAGGCGGTGCGTGCCGCGGAAGGGAAGCCGCCCGCCGTTCCGGGAGGTACTGCCGGCGCCAAGCCTTCCGTCCCTCCCGCCAAGCCGGCCGCAGGCCCCCCCAAGTCGGTGCCGCCGACCCCGCCCAAGCCCGGCGGCGGAGGCCCCGCCTCGCCTTGATTTAGGGCGGACCGCTCCGTATCCTTCGTGATGGTACCCCCCACGTTCCAATCCGGCCCCCCGGGCGCGCCGCGCCACCGGTGGGCCGCCGTGCATACGGAGTCCCCGTCCTGATGGCCACCATCCGCCCCACCGTCGGACTGACGTTCGACGACGTCCTGCTCGTGCCGCGGCACTCGACCGTGCATCCGCGCGACGTCAAGACCAACTCCCGCTTCACCCGCACCATCCCCCTCAATATTCCGCTCGTCTCCGCCGCCATGGACACCGTCACCGAATCGGGGATGGCCATCGCGATGGCGCGCGCCGGCGGGATCGGGGTGCTCCACAAGAACATGGCCATCGACCGGCAGGCCGCCGAGGTGGACCGGGTCAAGCGGAGCGAGAGCGGGATGATCCTGAATCCGATCACCCTCGGGCCGGACCGCCCGCTCCGCGAGGCCGCCGCACTGATGAGCCGCTTCCGGATTTCGGGGGTGCCGATCGTGGACGCCGAGGGACGACTCATCGGCATCGTGACCAACCGGGACCTTCAGTTCGAGCGGAACCTCACCCAGCCCATCCGCGAGGCGATGACCAAGAACAACCTGGTCACTGCACCGGTGGGCACCACGCTGGAGGAGGCCGAGCGGATCCTGGCGCGGCACCGGATCGAGAAGCTCCCGGTGGTGGACGCCGGCGGCGTGCTCCGCGGGCTCATCACCGTGAAGGACATCTTCAAGCGGATGGCGCATCCCGACGCCAACAAGGACCAGCATGGCCGGCTCCGCGTGGCGGCGGCGGTGGGTGGTACTCCCGACGCCAAGGTGCGGGCCCGCGCGCTGGTGGACGCCGGTGCCGACGTGCTGGTCATCGATTCGGCGCACGGCCACAGTGAGGGCGTCCTCGAGACGCTCGCGCTCCTTCGCGACGCCTTCCCTGACGTGCAGCTGGTGGCGGGCAACGTGGCCACCGAGGCCGGCGCCCGGGAAATCGTGCGGCGCGGCGCCGACGCCGTGAAGGTGGGCGTGGGGCCCGGGAGCATTTGCACCACGCGGGTCGTGACGGGCGTGGGCATGCCGCAGGTCACGGCCATCATGGACGCCGTCCGCGGTGCCGGCGACGTGCCGGTCATCGCCGACGGCGGTATCAAGTACTCCGGCGACGTGGTCAAGGCGCTGGCCTCCGGCGCCGCCTGCTGCATGATGGGCGCGATGCTGGCCGGCACCGAGGAGAGCCCCGGCGAGTCGGTGCTCGCCGAGGGGCGGCGCTTCAAGGTCATCCGCGGCATGGGCAGCCTTGCCGCCATGCAGGATGGCTCCGCCGACCGCTATTTCCAGCAGGGCGAGATGTCGCCGGCCAAGCTG
>Ga0326726_10002284_pt1 | contig 17658 bp, 19 predicted proteins | sample MHFenrmetagenome_2_FD_207603 | JGI IMG/M metagenome (GOLD analysis project Ga0326726, IMG submission 207603) | Lab enriched peat soil microbial communities from Michigan Hollow, Ithaca, NY, United States - MHF15MN | ecosystem: Environmental > Terrestrial > Soil > Wetlands > Peat | place: USA... | reverse complement strand
TCGAGCACAAGTCCATCGAGCGCAGCCCGGGCGGCGTCCGCAGCGATTTTCGACGCATCGCCTGCCGCATAGACGAGGCCGAGCACGGCCAGACCGCGCTTGTGTGCCGCCTCCGCATAGACCTTCACGAGCTGCTGCTGCTCGGCTTCGACAGCCGCATCGGCGGGCGCGCTCCAGGTGACCAGCAGGCAGTTCGCGGACGAGTCCTCAAGAAGACTGAGCGTGGCGGGTTCGTACCAGTGGGCGAGGGCGTCGCGGACGGCAGCATCGGCGGGGAGCGTTTTCGCGCGCGTTCGCCAGGCAAGTTCCAACGGGCCGCCGGTCCAGCGAACCGGAACCCACGCCTCCGGAGCCGGGCGACCCGAGACTCCGAGCGTGCACGACAGCAAGAAGAGCACCACCAGACGGGGGAAGCAGCCGGGCATGTCCTCTCTCTCCTTATTGTTATCTTTTACAAGGGCAGCAGAATCCTCAAGGACATCAATCACGTTGGCCTGTGCGCACGGTCACACCCGGCGAAAGGGGAATTCATGCCCCCCAGCGCTCTTTGAGGTGATTCTTTCGTCCGGCTACAATTTTGGCACGCCCCAATCTAATGAACGGACAACAACAACAATCCCATGTTCACCACTACGTGCCCGCCTGCTACCAAGAACGGTTTCTCGCCTCGGGTGAAGGTAAATATTTTTATCTGGATTTACACCCGGAGACGGTGACCCGCAGAAACGTCCAATACCACAGAGACGCACTCTTACCTTGGGGTCCAAAAAGATGCTTTTTCAGGGAGGACCTGTACGCACTGAAACTTGGGAATTGGAGCACCGATCAAATTGAGCAACAATTTTTCGGGCAAATAGATCACCGTGGACGGGGAGCGGTCAATACTTTCGCGAAGTAAAACGGGATGTGTGACGAGGTGACCGAATGATTTCTGGCGGCCCGGGCGGCAGCCGCCAGGAAGAAAATACTTGCCCGGTTGATTAACGCAACGGTCTGGGAACCTATGAGTGTGGAAATGCCCTAGTTAGCCCTACGATCTGGCTCCGCAGAGTTCAAGACTGGGCCCATGACATTCCCCCAAAGAATTCAACGGCCCCTTGTCTCTCGGCTCCTGATCATAACCTTCACACTTTCTCTTCTTCCCGTATTGACCACCAGTGTTGCAGGGTCCTCTTCTCGCAGATACCGTCGAACCCTCACAGCCAGTTCTTCGAATGTAACCTTCGGCAATATTCAAGTGGGTAGCAGCGGAGCGCAATATCAAACCTTGACCAATAACGGCAATTCGACGGTGACCATCTCCGGGGCCACCGTCACCGGGGAAGGTTTCAGTGTGAGTGGTTTGAGCCTGCCCTTGAATCTGGGCCAGGGACAGAGCGTAACCTTCAGTGTCCTGTTCAAGCCAACAGTCGGAGGCGACGAGAGCGGAGCCATCGCCGTGGTTTCGAATGCTTCGAATCCGAATCTGGCTGTCGCGCTGTCCGGCACGGGAGTCTCCGCTGGGCAGTTGACATCCAGCGCGGGCGCGTTGAACTTCGGTAGCGTGTCGGTGGGTGCGTGCAAGGTCTTGACGGCGACGCTTACGGCCGCCGGATCAAACGTGACCATCACGTCGGCGACTTCCACCAGTCCGGAGTTTCACCTGGCTGGGCTGTCCTTGCCCACGACCATTGCCGCCGGACAGAGCGCCACGGTTTCGGTGACTTTCACACCACAGAGCAGCGGCGCCGCGTCCGGTAGCATTTCCCTCATCAGTAACGCTGCGAATACGCCAGTGGTCGAGACTCTGTCCGGATCGGGAACGGCAACACCGTCGCACACGGTCAGTCTCCGCTGGAGTCCCAGTAGCTCGGTGGTGGCGGGATACATCGTATATCGCGGCTCAACGCCAGGCGGTCCGTATGCGAAGATCAATCCGACAGTGGCGGCCAGCACGACCTACCTGGACAGTTCCGTTCAGAGTGGAATGACTTACTACTACGTCAGTACAGCAATCACCATGGGCGGGCTGGAAAGTAAATACTCAAGCCCATCGCAAGCCACGATTCCCAGCCCGTGAACCGTACCGGATGAGAAGGGGGCTTTGTGTCGAAGCAGCGCCCACACTTTTCGGCAAGGGATTGTTATCTGGATTCTGTCCAGCTGGAGAGTGAGCGAAAACGCCTCCACGCGATCGTGGCGGGTGGCCCAGGTCATCTGCGTGCACCTGAACAAAAAGGGCTTCCTGAGAAGGAAGCCCGGCTAACTGGCGTAGAAATGGTTATCTTGATTGTGGCGGGGGAGCTATCTCGGCCAGCCTCTTGTCCTGGCGCAGGCTTGCGAATTCCTCGTCCTTGTAAACATTTGCCAGATCACGATAGCCCTCTTCTTTGGCCATCCGCAGGCAGCGGAGGCATTGCTCGGCATCGCCGCGTTTGGCGTAGATCTTTGCCAACATGTAGGAGAACTTCGCGCGCTCTTCCGTATTGGCGATCTGCGCGGTGAGCCCCGCTCTGCCTTTGTTGCTCAGTGCGTCGGGATCAAGTTCCAGCGCCCGAGCATACTCAGCGACGGCCCGATCCAGCTTCTTCTGGCCAAACCACGCCGCTCCCAGATTGACATGGAAGGTCGCGCGGTTTTCGTCCAATGCCACAGCTTTCTTGAAGTGCTTGGCCGCGGCGGAAAAGTTGTTTTGCATGTAGTAAACGGCACCGATGTTGCTCAGCGCGTCCGCGAATTTCGAGTTGCGTTTCACGGCCTGCTGAAAATTCATACGCGCCGCCTCGAGTTGCCCGTCCTTGAGTTCAGTCATGCCCAACTTGTTGTAGAGGATGGCATTCTTGCGGTCCTTGCGGATTGCCTCCTCAAAATACTTAACCGCTTGCCTGTAGTCTTTCTGGGCCCTCGACTCATCGCCCGCCTTCTCAAGTTCGGCAACCGTCATCGATCGCAAGTTGGTTGTGGCGGTCTGCGGTTCTGTCGCTCGGGTGCCGTATGGAGCAAGTCCCAGAGCCATCGCTCCAATCGCTAATCTTAGGATGAGATTCCTCATAATTTGCCTCTTTCCCGGAGAAGCAGCACGTGTAAACCCTTGCCGTCAATGTGCCTCGGCAATCTGCTCTTCGTGTATAGCTTTCTTATGAACCAGATAGCTCGAATTGACAACGTTATAGCTGCTACCCGCCCGTTACCCGGCCGTTATGCAGAGTCGGACATACCGTCTTTTCCTTCCCATTGATTACACACCCGCAACCGTGGCGACGGCTGCGGAACGAAGAGGTTACACGCCGTTACAAGTGCGCCGACACGCCACAGGCGAACCGTTACGTGTTCCCAGACACTGCACAACTGCCTGGAAAGGTGTATAAAAGGCGTGGCGGAGCCTCTCTGCGGAGGCGGCTATGCCTTCAACAACGGCAGAATCGGTCAGCACGGAAACTCAACGGGCCGAACTGCAGATCGTACTCCAGTCTCAGTTATTTTCCCGTTCCCCCGCGCTTGCCCGGTTGCTTTCCTACCTGTGCGAAAAAGCTCTGTCGGGGGAAAGCGCGAATATCAAAGAGTTTTCGGTTGCGCTCGATGTTTTTGGACGGGATGAGTCCTTCGATCAGGACTCAGACTCGATTGTCCGGGTGGAAGCGAACCGCCTGCGCAAACGCCTGGCGGAATACTATGCAGGCGAAGGCGCTGCCCACCCCATTCACATAACAATTCCGGTAGGCAAGTACGTACCCGTCTTTGAAGAGCGGGAAAGTGAGGTTTTGCCCGAAGCAGCGCAGGCGGTTCCTATCCCCGCCCCGCTATCCCACACGCAGTCAAACAAGCTGGTGCACTGGCTACTCGCGGCGGCGCTGGCGGCGATTGCTATGGCAGGCGTAGTCATGTTTCTGACCCGGCCGCAAGCGCCACTCCGGCAAACGAGTGCGCCTTCTGCAGCGCCGCTGATTGTTTCGCATACAGCAGTGGGTCTGCCGGTCGGAGAAGAAGTCCGCATCCTGGCGGGGTCCAGCCGTCCCTACGTTGACCGCTCAGGCAAGGCCTGGAGTGCGGACAACGACTTCTCTGGCGGGACATCGGTACGAAGCCCGGTCCAACATATCTGGCGAACGCAGGATCCCACGATCTACCGCAGCAGCCGCCAGGGAGACTTCACTTACGACATTCCGCTGAAGCCCGGGATTCATGAACTGCGTCTTCACTTCGCCGAAACTTTCTACGGTCCTGAGGACGTTGGCGGCGGTGGCGAGAGCAGCCGGGTGATGACGGTCACGGCAAACGGCAAGCCGCTGCTCACCGATTTCGATGTCTTTGCGGACGCCGAAGGCGGGCGCACTGCCGAGGTCAAGGTATTCACCGACGTGAGTCCGGCAAACGATGGGTTCCTTCACCTGGGTTTCTCCTCGGCGAAGGGCGGCCGCGGAATGATCTCTGCGATTGAGATTTTGCCGGGAACCGCGCGGCGCATCCGGCCCGTGCGCATCGTGGCTCGCGATGTACCCTATTACTCCGATGACAGTACGTGGTGGAGTTCGGACGTCTATTTCAAAGGCGGACAGCTTGCCGCCAGCCAGGAGCCCGCGACCGGAACGGACGACCCCGAACTCTATGAAACCGAGCGATGGGGCCACTTCTCGTATGCGATTCCGGTCACGCCTGGTAGATATATGGTCGTTCTGCATTTCATCGAACGCCGCACCAGCCGCAGCGAAGCCTCTAAGGCAGATTCAAGCGGCGGGGGACAATTATCCCAGGGCCGCGTGTTTAACGTTTTCTGCAATGGGAAAGCGATCGTACAAAATCTGAACATCCGGAATGAAGCAGGCGAGAATCGGCCCCTGATACGAAAGATCTCCAGCCTGGAGTCGAATGCGCAGGGAAAGCTTCTGTTGGATTTCGTCCCTGTCAATGACTACGCCACCATAAGCGCGATTGAAGTAGTGCCGCAATAGGCGTGCGCAACCTGGGCCCTGCGTCGAGCAACTTTCTCTTCTTCCGGCTTCCAGCAATCGAATGGCGGACGGGCTATCTGGATTTTCCGTCCAGCTTGAGGGTGAGCGAAAACGCTTCCACGCGGTTGCGGCCGGCTTTCTTTGCCCGGTAGAGGGCGGCGTCGGCGCTTTGCAGCAGAGTCTCTAGGGTGGTCTCGAGATCGCAACTGGTGACGGTCACTCCCATGCTTACGGTGACGGAGAGTGAGCCCGCGGGGGTCACGATCGGGTCGCGGGCGACCAGACGTCTGATTTCGTCGGCGCGGCGCGCGCCGGTGTGCAGGTCGCAGCCGGGCAGCACCAGGATGAACTCTTCGCCGCCGTAGCGTCCGGCCACATCGTAGAGTCGCAAGTCGGACTTCAGCCGGCGGGCCACTTCGGCGAGCACGGCGTCTCCCGCGGGATGGCCAAGAGTGTCGTTGATCTGCTTGAACCCGTCCACGTCCGCCATGATCACTCCCGCCGGCCTGCCTTCGCGCTGGGTGCGGACGAGTTCGCGCTCGAGTGATGCCAGGATTTCCGCGCGGCTCAGCAGATTGGTAAGGAAATCGTGGGTGGCGGAAAACCTCAGGCATTGTTGCAGATCGAGAATCCGTTTTCCCACCAGGATGCGGGCCCGCAGCTCGCAAGGATCCACCGGCTTGGCCAGATAGTCGTCCGCGCCCGCGTCCATCGCGGTCAGGAGATTCTTCTTGCGGTCCTTGGCCGTCAGCATGACGGTATAGATATAGGCTCCGTTTGAGCCCAGAGTGCGAATGCGGCGGCACAGTTCGATGCCGTCGAATCCGGGCATGACCCAGTCCAACAGGGCGAAGGTGGGAGCGTCGGGGGCCTGCAGAATTTCCCAGGCGTCGGTCCCGTTTTCAGCCGTGACAAAATCGAAGCCCGACGCTTCCAGGCACTCGCTGACCCGCAGCCGGTCCACCTTCGAATCGTCAACGAGTAGTATCTTCACCGAGTAAACGCCCCTGGCTGATTGTGGGCATATTAATCGGCAGGTGCAAGATACCGGCTGGAGCACGAATGGGCCTGTACTTCCGAAGGGCGCGTGGATTTCCGCCTCGGGTGCCCGTCCAAGCTCCGCTTGGGCGGAGTGTTACTTCCCCCCACCTCTCGCGAGGTTCTTAGATCTGCGCGACGCCGCCGTCCACGAACAGTTCGCTGCCGGTGACAAAACTGGAGTCGCTTGACGCGAGGAAAAGGTCAGCGATGGCAATTTCCTCCGTTCGGCCCATCGTGCCTCGCGGGATGAGAGAAACAAACCAGTCCACGGTCTGTTTGGGCAGGCCATCGAGAATGGGCGTATGGGATTTGTCCCTTCAGAAACCGACAGCTTATGTGGTTCGATACTTGGACATAGATCGAAGTGACATCGATGCAGGAAATGATTCTGCCTGGTGTTGAGCCGGAGGGTGCCCCGTCCGAGCTCTGCTTGGGCGGGGATGTTCACTTCGTGATGTAGGGTTCGCCTAGCCTTTCTCCCCGCAAAACCAAAAACCCCGCCCAAGCGAAGCTTGGACGGGGCACCCTCGCACTCGTGGGTTTATTCGCTGGCCGGTTGGCTCTCAGTCATCGGCGGGTAGCGCGGGTCTGGGGGTGTGACCAGGCGGCCGGTGCGGCGCATGGTTGAGCAGTCGTAGGAATAGACCGCGCCACAGAGGAGACAGGCCTGGTACGCGGTTCCGTGGACGCCGGCGTGCGGCCAGGTGAACTCGTGCCGGCAGCACATTTCGATAAGCCGTTGCAGGAGGGAATTTGTCATGGCTGCTTTCGATTCCTTGGTTGTAACTGATGCTGTACACAACCTACTACCAGACGCGTTCTATGCGTGCTTGTTTCTTGGTCATCGGCGACGGGAATTTGGACAGTGTACGGTCGCATTACTCGGTTACCGAGGGAGGTGTAACGTAACTGCCCTGCTGACGGCGGCAGGAGGAACTACTGGAATTCCTTGAATGGCGCGGCTTGGGTTACGGTAGGGGTGCAGAGTTTTGAGCCGGTCCGCGGGTCGAGCGGCACGCTCTCTTGCAACGCACGTCAGCAAAGCGCAGCTGGAAAGCGGGACACCATGAAAGAGGGACAACATGCATAGTGCGAATGTGCCTGAGACCATGCGGCGCAGTTCGAGAGTGCCGATCACCCTTCCCATCGCCGTTACCAGCCTGGAGCCCAGCGCTCCCTTTTCCGAAATCTGCGAGACGCTGGTAGTCAGCGCGCATGGCTGTGCCATATTTTCTCCCACCCGGCTCGAAGCCGGCATCCCGGTGCAGTTTCGGCGAAAGGGAGGCGGAGCGACCAAAGCTCACGTGGTTGACTGCAAGCCGATGGGCGCGGGCCAGCATGGTTGGCAGCTGGCGGCGAAGCTCGACCGGCCGGAAAATTTCTGGGGACTGGAAGCTTGTCCCGAAGATTGGGGGCGGCTGCTGGATATCCATTCTGACGACCCGCAACCTGCGCGGAAGATGCCGGGGAGAAGCGACAAAGCCCAACCCAGCGGGCCCGGGTTGAAGATCGTATCCGAGAAGGGCCATGCGCAATTGACCGACTACGACATGCGCGCCATTGTGGCAGAGTTTGTACAGCCCTTGCATGCGGAGGTGGTAGCGCTCAAGGAAAAGCTCGCTCAGGGAGATGCCAAGCGCAGCCGGTTCGACATATCTCTGTCACATATTCCGCCCGAGGTGGAAGAGAAATTGTGGGTACGCCTGCGTGAAGACCTGGGGACGCAAGTCCTGAAGCAGACCCAGGAACAATCGGCGCAGGTACTGGGATCAGCCAAAACGATGATCGAGCAGAACATCGTCCAGGCGCTGGAAGGATTCCGGCAGCAGATGGCAGAGCAACTGCGAACCGTTGAACAGAACGCACAAGGACTGTCCGAGGAGATCGCCGAGGCGGTGGGCCAGCACTTTAATTCCAACGCGGAGAAATTTCAGAAGCAGGTGGCGGACGCGGGCAGCCGGGTGCAGCACCAAAGCGAGGAACACTTCCGCACGTTGCAGCAACGGCTGGGCGAGGAGCACGATGCCTACCGTCGAGAAATGCAGAAGGCGCAGGCCACAGTCTCAGCCGAATCCTCCAGGCTACAGACGCAAGTCACCGCTTTGGGCGGCCGCATCGCACAACTGGACGACACCGCATGCCGGCTGGAGTCCGGGATGGAAACCAGGCTTTCCCAGATGGCCAGCGACCAGATATCCGCAGCCCGGGTGCAGTTGGAGAGCGCGGTCGATGTAGTCCTTAAAGAGTTGGGCACTCGTAACGCCAAGGAGCTCGACCGTCAACTGGATGACGCGCGCGGAAAACTGAAGATTGTCCAGAAGGGAATCGAGACTTCCGTGTCCGACCTGGTCAAGACCGAAGTCGCGGCCAGCCTGCTGTCCTTCGGCCAGACCATGGAAGAGCTGGCGCAGGATTCCGTGGGACGGTGGCGGGCAGCGCTGAGCAAAGACTTGACCTCAGTGGCCAAGATTCTGGGCAGCGGATTTCAGAAGGAAGGCGCTTCGAACCGCGGCGAAGAGCAGGAATCCGCGGAAGAATAATAATGTAGTGCCGGCCTCGGGCCGGCCCGGTAGGCGGGCGGGACGCCCGCCAGACAGCCGGCGAGACGCCGGCGCTACCGAGCTTGCGGCCCGTCTCCGGCTATTGCCCCTTCGGCGTGGGCCGCAAATCAATATTGCCGACTCCGCCCGAGACGTCCAGCCGCAGAGTCACTGGTGATTTGCCATACATATCGTTTACGTATTCGTTGCCCTCGCGTTTTAATCCCCCAGAGCTGATCGAACCGATACCGCCGGTAGCATGAACGCGGACGCCCACATCCTCCGGCAAGAGGATGATGGCATGCCCGACGCCTCCATGGATCTCGGCGTTGAGGTCTTTCTTCCAGTTGCCGGTAAGGTCCGCGGTGAATTGGCCGGCACCCATATTGATGTCGACCCTGGTGAGCGAGAGGTCACCCACCTTCAAATCACCTTGGCCGGCGCCCATGTCCACCTTGAGTTCCATGGGAACGTCGTTAGCCAAGCGAATGTTCCAGTCGTTGTGGGTAGGGCCGAAATGAAACTTTTTCCCCGGCTGGGTGACATCGAGCTCACCTGTGCCGCCGGATACGTAGTAGGAGGTCTCCGGTTTGCCTTCAGCCTCGTCATAGTTGAAGTCGGCTTCCATCAGCTTATTGGCGCCACCGGACAATTTCAGTTCGCCCGCCGGCATTTGAATATGTACCCGAACCGGTTCCGATCCTTGGCGGTCGATGGCTTCCACCTCGTGGAGCCGGCGGGAAGCGGTCTGAAAGCTGAGCGCAATCCCGGCGATGACCAGCAGCAGGATGACGGCAATCTCGCCGCCGCTAACCCAGGCCCGTCCGGCTTGCAAGCCGTCCCGCGGCCTGAACTGGTCCCAAACTTTTCCCAGGCCCAAAAAAATCAGCAAGAGCGGCCAGTAACGAGACAGCAAGGGCCACGGGTCCAGGCCGGGACGAAAATTGCTGTAGAGAAAGAGCAGGCCGAGGGCGACGAGTAGGACTGCCCCCACTAAGGAACTGCGCCGAGTTCCCGGCATCGAGCCACCTCCCAACGTTCCGTGCTAGTCCAGATCGAATTCGGCCGCACTTATTTCTTTAAGAGAGCGTCGAGTCCCGCTTGTGCGATCGCTTCGTCGATTTCTGACTTGGCGCCACTGGCGGCGATTCCGCCCAGGGTCTGACCGTCCACCTGAATGGGCAGTCCGCCCTGGTTGGGGAAGAAGTCGGGAAAAGCCAGGACTTCGACATCGCCCTTTTTCATAGCATCGGCGCCGCCCTTCGAGGGAGACTGGTAGAAGGCCGCGTGGCGGGCTTTTCTCTGCGCGAATTGAATGGTGTTGAGTGAGGCAGGATCTGCCTTTTCCAGAAAAAGCAGATTCCCGCTTTCGTCAACGATACAAATCGTCACTTCGACATTTTGCTTCCTGGCTTCCGCTTCAGCCGCGGCGACCATGGTTTTGATCGCGGCCAGGTTCAGATATTTCCGGGTGGGAAGATCGGCGGACGACGTAGCCGCGACCGATGAGGCTGTCGCAGCCAAGGTCAGCATCACAAAGAGTAGTTTGAACATGCGCAGGATGCTACCAGTTGGCTTCGTGGTTTTCCAGCCGGAAGCTCGGACCTCGGACGTCAGACGCCGGACTTCAGACTTCGAACTTCAGGCTTCAGCCGTCGGACTTCGAACCAGAGTACAGATGGCAGCAGGTCCGGCGTCCGAGTGTGCTCTAGTTCGGCAATGAAGACTTCGTAGAAGATTTCCTGAGGTCTGATATCTGAGGTCTGAAGTCCGAGGTGTGACGTCCGGTGCTACGAGTTCTTGCGGTTGAACCGGCAAAGGGGTTGGGTGGCGCGGATCTTGCCGCACGCCAGCGCCATGGTCTCAAAGGCCCGTTCGTAGCGGAATTCCGGCTTGAGATAAGGCTTCTTGGCGGCCCGAAGGCCCGCCTCTGCAGGCCTTTCCTCACTCGTGTTTTTCTCAGTCATAGGCTCGTCCCAGCCGCTGATCGGGCAAAGCAGGATTATTCGCCATCATCTGCAATATTTTCTCAACCAGACTAACACCAATCCGGAGCCGACGTTGTTGCCAGTTGTGATGACTTCCCGGGGTCCGATTCAGGAGGTCGGCAGCGAGTGAAAAAAGGCGGCGATGTCGCCGGCCAGAAGATCAGGCTCTTCAGCGGCCGCAAAGTGAGCCCCGCGGGGCATTTCGGTCCAGTGCTGAAGGTTGTACCCGCGCTTGATCCATGCCCGTGGAGGAAACGGCGCTTCCCTGGGGAAGTGTGCGATAGCGCACGGTACGCGAACCTGTTCGCCCGGCTTGAAGTGAAGCGGCGCCAGCTTCGACTCGTAGTAAAGTCGGCACGAAGAATGGATCGTCTCCGTCATCCAATAGAGCGTCACATTGCTCAGCAGTTCGTCTTTGCTGAAGCGGCGCTCCACCTCGCCATCGCAGTCGGACCAGTCGCGAAATTTCTCGATGATCCAGGCCGCCAACGCAGCCGGAGAATGGTTCAGCCCGTAGGCCGCGGTCTGAGGAGTGTTGCGCTGCAGGTGAGCATAGGCGCCAAAATCGACGTACCATTGATCGGCGTCGTCGAGGAACTTTTGCTCAATGTCTGCAAGCTTCGTTCCCGGCTCGAGATGTGGGCGGTAGGATCCCGGGATGTAGTTGAGATGAATTCCTATGACCCGGCGGGCATGGCGCAATCCCAGGATGGTGCTGACCGATGCGCCAAAGTCGCCTCCTTGTGCGGCAAAGCGCTCATAGCCCAGCTCAGCCATCAGGCCGGCCCACAGCTCTGCCATGCGCCAGGTGTTCATGCCGGGGCGCGTGGGGCGGTCTGAAAAACCAAAGCCGGGAAGAGACGGCACCACGACGTCGAATGAGTGCGCGGGATCTCCCCCATGGCTCGCCGGGTCGGTCAGCAGCGGGATGATCTTGAGCATCTCAAGAAACGAACCGGGCCATCCATGAGTCAGGACCAACGGGATGGGTGCCGGTCCCCTGCCGCGCTCGTGAATGAAGTGAATGCCGACGCCATCGATGCTGCAGCGATAGTGGTGGAAGGCGGACAGTTTCTCCAGTTGGGCCCTCCAGTCGAACTCATCTCTCCAGTAGTCGCACAGGCGCTGCATGAAGGTGAGATCGACGCCGTACGTCCAGCCCGAGCCGGGTATTTCATCGGGCCAGCGGGTGCGAGCCAGCCGCGAGCGGAGATCTTCGACCGCGGCTTCGGAATAGGGCAGGGAAAATGGTTCGACGCTCAATCGCGTAACCTTTGGAATAAGTATAGATAAAAAAACCACCTAGGGGCGGGTGCCCTCACCGCCCGGCCGGGGGGGCCGGCAAATTGCGGTTATCTAACCGACAAACCCCAGGCGAGCTTCACTCGCCCGCCCGGACGAGGGCGTCCGGGCATACGCATACTCATTTAGCATGGGAGGGTGACTGGCTCGGAACGCTTCCGGCAGGTGGGACTGGCACGCGCTCTATCGAAGCTTGGCTACTGCTCCCGGTCTGAGGCAATGGATCTCATCCAGGCGGGGCGGGTACGGTTGAATGGCACAATCCGTCGTGATCCTCAGGCGCATGTTCACCTGGAGCGCGATCGAATGGAGGTGGACGGTCAGCCGCTGGCCACTGCCGCCAAGATTTACCTCATGCTCAACAAGCCGCGCGGAGCGGTGACCACTGCGTCCGACGAAAAGGGCCGGCAGACCGTGTATGCGTTTCTGGATACCGCCCTGCCCTGGGTCGTGCCCGTCGGGCGTCTGGACAAGGCCAGCGAAGGGCTGCTCCTGCTCACCAATGATTCTGAGTGGGCGGCGCAAGTGCTCTCGCCGGCATCGCACCTCAACAAGACCTACCACGTACAAATCGACCGGGTCGCCGACCCCACATTGCTGGAATCACTCGGGAAAGGGGTCAGGACGGAAGAGGGCGAGTTGCTGCGCGTTGTGAGCGTTCGCATCCTGCGTGGCGGCAGGCACAATACATGGCTCGAAATAGTCTTAGACGAGGGCAGGAACCGTCATATTCGGCGAATGCTGGCTGCTCTCGGCGTGACGGTGCTGCGCCTGGTGCGGGTCGCGATCGGCCCCCTTCCGCTCGGGCAACTGCCCAAAGGCAGTGTGCGTGCGCTGACTCGCGAAGAGAAGAAGGCACTCGATGGAGCTTTGCGGGACCAGTCGATCCACGCCGTAAGTCGGCCGACGCGCTCAGGGGCGGACCGGCAATCCGGCTAGTGGAAGGTTTGAACTGTCGTGGATCATCTTGCCGGCCTGCTTAATTTTGAAATCTGGCGATTGAATTCGGATTCGTGAAGAGGAGCTAGGCACCGGTCTGCATGAAGGCGCACTTGCTCAGGGCTTTGGCGGCCAGTTCGAGCTGTTGCAGGTCGTCGAGCGTGAAGTCGGGTCCGGCGGAAACAAGATCGAAGCCCTTGTGGCAGATCTGAACCACGCCCAATACCGTGTTTGTCTTGTCGAGGACGGGGGCGGTCATCAACTTGTGAATTGTAGCGGGGTGAAGCTCCTCGCCTTTTTCTGAGGTAGGCTTGATGGTCTCAAAGATGCTGGCGTGCTTTACTCGGGTGAAGTTGTTGAACAGCTCAGTTTTTCTGGTGACCGCCGTGTGGGCCGCAACCGCCGTAGAGGAAAGTGGGATCGATCCTGCGGTGCTAAGCTCAAAAGGGCAGAGAAACTTCAGTAATCCGTTCTCCAGCCGAAGCAGGGCCACTTCATTCGGACGCACCCGAAAAATCTTCCCGAGTTCAGCGCAGCATTGGTCGGGAGTGCCCGCCTTTGCCAGCCGGAGTTCCAACGCGCCGAGGTCGCGCGCGGGCGCTGTCGCTGCCGCTGACCCATCCTGACCCGAAGCTCGCTTGTCTCGCGGCATCTTGTACTGAAAGCGGAGAAAGTTTCCCGCTCTTCCATGCTGACGCGATGTTGTGCTGGCATCAAGTTACGGAGGTACTTTGTGGCGGTTCGTTACGGGAGTGGCGAGATTCCGGTGGGGCGGGAAGCCTGCTATTTCGAGGTCAGGGGGAAATGTTTTTCCCGCCAGCCCCGAATACCTCCGTCCATGGAGAGCACGTCGGTATAACCCATTTTCTGCAGATTGTCAGCGGCCAGAGCGGAGCGATATCCACCGCCACAATAAAGGACTAGAGGCGTACTCAGTTCCGGTACGCGCTCCTCGATATCGCGCTCGATGATGCCTTTACCCATGTGAACCGCCCCCGGCAGATGGTCTTTGCCATACTCGCTCTCTTCTCGAACATCAACCAGCAAGAACGGTTCGCCGCGGTCAAGTTTGGCTTTGACGTCGTCAATGCTGACTTCTCGGATCCGCCTCCTGGCGTCTTCGACAATTTGCAGAAAGCGAGCGGAATGCTGGTGCGCCATGTGAGTCCGTCCCCTGTTGGGATTTGTAAGAAGTATTCTAGCGAAAATCGCGGGTTGCGCTTACTCGCCGGAACCGGCAGCAGCGTCAGCGGCTTGTTCGTCGGGGTGAACAGCAGCGGCGGGAGAACTCAGGAATTTCTCCAAATCAGCCTTTAGCTTTGCGCGGTCTTCCTCGTTAAGGTCGGCAAACTCGAAGGGCTGAAGGCAGCCTTGAGTGGCCCACATAGGGAACAGCACCGCTACCTTGCTGCGTATCGTGCTGCCGCCTACGTGAAACATCACTTCAGCCTTGATGCCTTCGTCCAGCGGGGTCTCAAGATGAAGCAAGCCTCCGGTAAAGGAGAGCTGGTGCAAACGGGCCTGTATCTCCCGTCCGCTCTCCAGTCGTACCAGGGCCAGAATCGTTCCGGAGAATTTGACCCGGGGTGCGCGCCTGGCGTCGGCTGCTTTCTTGGAGTGCGGCATAATCATTTCTAATATGCCATTGGCGGCCGCGTGAGGGCAGATTACGAAAGAGTGCGGCCTTCTACTCCTTGCGGGGATGGCTTCGCCTTACTTTCGCTTTGGAACAGCCCGGCCTCTGCCTCGGATTTTGCATCCTGAGCGGCTGCAGCCCTGTGCCGGTTTCCAGCCAACGCTGGTCGAGCCTCGCTCCATCGGACAGCCGAGGCCTGTCCTGAGCGAAGTCGAAGGAGCGCCTGCCCCCACAGTGGTTTGCGGTAAGCATCCGGCGATTACTGGGGTTACTTTACCTCAGGCCGTGGCCGCCGTAAGCTGCGGCCTTATGGCATTCAATGCCCTGCTGATGTGCCGCGAGGAACAGGCCCTGCGTATCCTGGGAAAAGCCCTGGACGAAGTGGGGATGGAGCAGGAAGTCTGCATTTCGGCGCCCGAGGCCCTGGATTTGACGGTGCAGAGACACTATTCGGCGCTGGTCATCGACTTCGACCTGCCCGGCGCGGCCACTGTGGCCCGCATGGCGCGGCTGGCGCCGTCGAGCCGCCGGCCGGTCATCTTCGGGATGATCGGGGCGCTCACTGAGATCTCCGAGACCTTTCAGGCAGGGGCGAATTTTATCTTCTACAAGCCGCTTGGGGTCGAACAGATAGTCCGCTGCCTGCGCGCGGGCCGCGGTTTCATGCGCCCGGACCGAAGGAAATCGCAGCGGCAGAACCTGGAATCGCTGGTCTATCTCCAGTTCGGCATCGCCGCGCTACCCGCCATGGTGCTTGATTTGAACCGCGACGGCCTGGCGCTTCAGGCTCCTGAGCCATTGCCACCGGTGCAGCAGGTGCCGCTGCGCTTTGTTTTGCCGGGCACCAGTCACATGGTGGAGGGCGTGGGCGAAGTGGTCTGGGCCGATGACGGTGGGCGCGCCGGCATGCTGTTCTCTCGCCTCACCCCGGCGTCACGAAAATATCTGAAACAGTGGTTTGTGAAGCGAGACGCCAGGAAAAAGGCGGCCTCGCGTCCTGCTCCGCGAGTCGAAAAAGTTCGGGCCGAGAAAGCTCGCCGCGCCGCGGCTGGTTCCCACTAACCCCCCGTTGTCGTCTGATACGGGCCGTGCGTCGGTCCTGCAACCTCGTGCTAGACTCAGGTCTCCTTTCTCTTTCCTGATTGAGACCGCATGGGCGAACTGACTTTCCTTTCTGCTGTATCCATGGCTGAGCAAATCCGGCAAAAGAAGTTGTCACCGGTTGAACTGGTCGAAGCGCATCTCGCTCGGGTCGAACAGTTGAATCCCCAGATCAACGCCTTTGTGCAGGTCGACGCCGACGGGGCGCGACGGCAAGCGCGAGCAGCGGAGGCGGCTGTGCGTCAGGGAGAAAAGCGCGGAGTGCTGCACGGAGTCCCGCTCAGCATCAAGAGTTCCATGGAAGTCGCGGGCCTGCCCTGGGAGGCCGGCACGAAACTGCGCGCAGGCATCGTGGGTGAGCGAGACGCTCCGCTGGTGGCCCGTCTGCGCCGGGCCGGCGCGATCATTCTGGGCGTAACCAATGCGCCCGAGTTGCTCATGGCCTGGGAAACGGACAACCTTCTTTATGGACGGACTAATAATCCCTGGGACCTCTCGCGCACACCGGGCGGATCAAGCGGCGGGGAAGCGGCGGCGATTGCGGCCGGCATGTCGGCTGGAGGAATGGGCAGCGACGGCGGCGGATCGATTCGCGAGCCGGCCCACTTCAGCGGAATTTGCGCACTGAAACCCACCCCCGGACGCATACCTGCAACCGGACACTTCCCGGTCTCGGTCGGACCATTCGCTTTGCTGGGCGTGGTCGGACCCATGGCTCGGAATGTGGGTGATCTGAAGATTCTGTTTGAGGTCATGCAGGGCCCCGACGATGGCGATCCCTCAGCGGCTCCGGTGCCGATGCGGTGGCCTAGCGAGGCTGAGCTGCAAAATGTCCGCATTGGCTATTTTGAAGATGACGGCCGCACGCCGGTCACTCCGGAAACGCGCGCGGCAGTGCGAACTGCGGCCGACGCTCTCCGGCGCGCGGGTTTTCAGGTGGAACCTTTCCGTCCCGAGGGGCTCGAGTTGGCCCGCCAGTTGTGGTGGAAGCTGTTCGGTGTTGCCGGCGGAATGGTGCTTGGTTCCATCACTCGGGGGCACGAAGCCGAGCTGAGTCCGATCCTTAAGGAATTTTCCAGTTGGGCGGCAGCGGAGCCCGCTCATACCGGGCAGTCGTTGCTCGAAACCTGGATCGATCGCGACGTGGTGCGTATGCAGGTGTTTGCCCAGATGCGCGACTATCCCGTGCTGCTCTGCCCGGTAGCTTCGATTCCCGCATTCCGGCATGGCGAGCGCAGTTGGCAGATCGAAGGAAAAACCGTGAAGTATCTTGATGCGTGGAGCTATACCGAATGGTTCAACCTGCTGGGAACGCCCGGCCTAGTGGTGCCAGTAGGGAAGTCACCGGAGGGGCTGCCCATCGGAGTGCAAATCGTGGCGCGTCCGTGGCAGGAAGAGTTAGTGATTTCGGTGGCTGCAGCTTTGGAAGAGCAGTGCGGCTGCTGCGGGCACCCGGCAATGTAGCTGGAGGAGGGGCGTCCTCGCCCGTCATGCACAGGCATTGCTCGACGGGCGGGACGCCCGTTCTCCTTTTGTGGTTTACTTATTTCTTGCATGAATAAGCGAAGCCTCATACTCTGCGCCTGCATTGCCCTGGCCGCGGTTGCGATACTCGCCGCCTCTCCGGATGATTCCCATTCGAAGCCGGATTCCTCCGCGGAAGCGGCGCGCCTGAACAACCTGGGCGCGGCTTACATGAACCAGCAGCTTTTCGAGAAAGGCCTAAAGGCATTTCAGGAGGCTGGCGCCGTCGATCCCAAGCTGCAAATCGCATTTCTGAACCAGGGCATCGCCCTCCTGAACCTGGCCCGCATCGATCCTGCGAAGATGCTTCTGGAGGCCGCAGGCAAAAACGCCCCCAATGATCCCCACGCCTGGTTCAACCTGGGATTGCTGTACAAGAACTCCGACAATCCTCAGGGATCGGTGGAAGCCTTTCGTCATGTCACCGAGATCGATCCCAATGACGCCGACAGCTGGTATTTTCTGGGCGCCGCGTCGGCGCAGCTCAAACAGTATCCGCAGGCCATTGACGCCTTCCAGCATGCACTCAAGTTGAATCCCTTGCACGCTTCGGCCGAGTTCGGAATTGCGCGCGCTTACCAGCAGTCGGGCGACGCGGCCCATGCCCGCGAACATCTGGCGCGCTTCCAGCACATCACGCAAAACAAGCTGGGCTCGCC
>Ga0326726_10002283_pt1 | contig 17662 bp, 14 predicted proteins | sample MHFenrmetagenome_2_FD_207603 | JGI IMG/M metagenome (GOLD analysis project Ga0326726, IMG submission 207603) | Lab enriched peat soil microbial communities from Michigan Hollow, Ithaca, NY, United States - MHF15MN | ecosystem: Environmental > Terrestrial > Soil > Wetlands > Peat | place: USA... | reverse complement strand
GCCGAGTTCGATATCCATCTCGAGCAACCCGTCAACCTCTTCCTCCTGGAGAGTAATCTCTTGAAGCCGGAAATCCCGGGGCAGGAGGAAAACATCCTGGAACTCGTACTCCATCACGCCGGGGGTGAAACAGAACACGAATACTCTGCGGCCGACGGGCAGGAGATCGTCGAACTTGACGTCCAGGCCAAGCTCTTCTTTGATCTCCCGGGGTCCCGCCGTAGCTGCGTTTTCTCCCGTGGCATAGTGCCCGCCTACGCTCACGTCGAACTTCCCGGGAGCTATTTTCTTCAGAGCGGACCGCTTCTGAAACAGCGCATGTCCCCGGCCCTCGCGCTCGTAAATGACGAGACAATGGAACGCCCCGTGCCACTCGCCGGTCCGGTGCGCCTCTTCGCGCGATATGGTTTCACCGGTTCTTCTTCCCCGGCAGTTTAAGACGTCAAAGGTCTCCGTAGGTTCCTCCTGAACAGGAATCCGATGTCCATGACGACTTTTCCGATACTATAGCCAGCGGTACCTTAACTTCAGGCAGAGAGCAAATATATCATCTGGTCTGCGCCAGGAACCGAGGCAACTGTTCCCTGGCAGTCGTAAGCCGCAAAATGAAGCTGTCTTCGAGAGATAATCCTAAACCGGTTTGCCCGAGGGCGGGCGGAGTGTCGGGGCTGTACACGAGCATGTGGAATGCGACCGAGGTGACCGGAGCGTCAGGCAGCGACAATTGCTCGATTTCGGACACGAACTCTATCCATTGGTCAGCCATCCGAATCTGCATTTCCACATCCTGACTTGCAAGGTAATCTCCAACAGTCCCTGCCGGTGATGGAGCAAGGCCGGTGCAGATATTCAGTTCGGGTTGTACGATATGCGATTGCCCCTGATCGAAGACCCTGCCGAGGGGATAAAGCCGGCACGCCAGAGGCCTGGCTCGGTAAATGCGGCACCCCTGCGATGACCAGAAGTGGCAGGAAGGATCGCGCGGCAGCATCACAAGGGGAAAACCTTTCGCCCGATCGGTATCGACAATGTCGAGCAGGTCCTCGTAGCTCATGCCGCTTGCAGAGCAGATGAGCGCGATCTCGTAGGGGTTGAGGACAATGGGCGCGCTCTTGGTGCAACAGTTGGCGCTGCAGCCGCCGCTGCCGCAGGCAAGCTGCAGCAGGTCCGATCCGGAAAGCACTGCCGCATCGGCTCCACCGACCCGGACGATATATTTAGATTGCCCGTTACCCGCTTCTGCAGACATAATCCTAATACTCCCTCCTGGCTGTAATGAAATATTGCTCGAGGTCTTCCTCTTAGATATACCGTGCGTCTATCCAGACGCCATCTGGGCTGAGGCCCTGCTCCGGTGCCACTGAATCCCTCAGCGGAACGGCATTCGAGTATCTTACGATGCTTCCCTCATAAAAAATGAGCAAACGCTTGGGCCCTCTATCTCAAATGCATAAAAGCGATTTTTATTTTTTCAGCGATTTTAATGCAATGCACGCTTCTTCGTACTGTAAATAGCATGCTTTCTGAAAATCGCGCACTGCGCGTTCGCTGTCGCGCGTTTTAAGATACACTCTTCCACGAAAATCATACGCTCTTGCATAATTTCTATCCAATTCGATCGCTTTGTTCAGATCTTCTAAGGCCAGACGGTGTTCTCCAAGAAGCGAATACGCAAGTCCTCGGTTGGCGTAAGCTAAAACATCATCTAACGTATCATTAGGATCAATGTTTATCGCGCGATTGTAATGCTCTATCGCCTTGTCGAACGATCCGATGTTGCTATAGACCAAACCCTTGTTGTTATAGGCATCGTTTGAATCGGGTTTCAAGGAAATTACTTTATCATAATCAGCAATTGCCTTGTCTGGCTGGCCCATTTTGCTATAAACGTTCCCCCGATTAATATAGGCTTTATGATAAGATGGAACCAGCGCAATAGCTTTACTGTAGTCCTCGAACGCTTTTTCAATCTGGCCCTGCTCTTCAAAGATCAAGCCTCGACCGAGATAGGCGAATGGTATTTTTTTATCGGGCTGTTTTTCGATCACGTCGTTCCATAACGTAAAGGTATTTTTCCATACGCCCTCTTGCTTAAGCGTTAATAAGGACAGCACGCAGAAGAGCAAAAGGACACCGGATACACCAATAACCCTGGCAGCCAGCGCCATCCTCGTTCCGAAAATCATTTTTTCTGAAATCCACGTCACTCCGAATCCGATTATAAGGTATGGCCCCACACTCGGCACATATGCGTATCTGTCTGCCATCGACTGGCCGCCGACAATGCCGATGACGGGAAGCAATGTTACGGCATAATAACCCCATACAGACGGCAGAAATTTCTGTTTCTTCCACATAACGGCGCAGGCTGCCGTAATCCCGAACACCACAGCGATCGCTGAAAGATACTTGAATGAGAAAAGCGATACATCATCGGGATAGGGATAGTAGGGGATCAAATTGATCGGTACGATCATTTTCCAAAGGTAATCGACAAGAGATTTGGCAGCCACTGAAACGCGCATTGACAGTGGAAATGCCTCCGTCGCGCCGATGACCCCTGCCGCAGCTTGCGCCTGTACAGCCAATTTTGACGCTACCAGGCTGCAGGCAATGAACGGGAGCTTCTCGACGACGGCGGTTCGAAACGATTTCAGATCACCGGCTCTTCGAAGAGGATACCAATCTAAAATCAGCAGAACAATGGGAAGAGTAACAGCCATAGACTTACTCAAAAGAGCCAGTATGAAAAAACCAAGCGAAACCAGGTAGCGCTTATTCAAGAAAAAAACTGCTTTTGGTTTATTTTGGGCCGCTTCAAGCTCATCACGACATGCGTAATTCAGATACGTCATGATACTAAGCAAGAAGAACAAGGCGCACAGCAAATCTTTTCTGTCGGAAATCCACGCCACCGACTCCACATGAACTGGTTCGAGCCCGAACAGTAAACCCGTAATGCCTCCTGCAACCAGCACCCCGCTGTCATCAAGAAATGTGGCCGTCCCCCGCATCGGGGACTTCTTCCTGATGATATCCGCAAGGAGGACCGTCAGCAGCACCACAATGAAGGTATTGACTACATGGAGGATATTGCTGGTCAGGTGATGCCCCAGGGGGTTTAGTCCCCAGGCGGCGTAATCCATGGCGTGGGATATCCAGGTAAATGGATGCCAGTGCCCTTCGTGGAACCCCCAGAATGCCCACTTAAAGAAAGACCAACCGAACGAACGAATGTGAAAGTTTTCGTAAACATAAAGGTCATCATCCCACTGCACGAATCCATTGCCGAGAGAGGGCAAATACACGAAAAATGTTACTACAGCAACTGCAGCTGCAACATAGTATTTACTATAGGCAATGGCGCTTTGCGATAACCGCGTCTGATTGATGGTTATTGCTGATTTGGGGATGCTTTTGCTATCGCTTGTTTGCCCTATGCCCTTATTCTTTTTCTTTGAAGGTTTGCGCATGTCGAATAAAATACCGTATTACAAACACCAAGCTCAATTCTTTTTTCTCTGTCCCTGCTCCCGGGGAAGGCAGCCTATTTCTCTTCGTAATATTCGTCTTCCGTATTGACAGACCAAATATTATCTTTTGTCGGATCGCCCTTGACAATATTTTCAACTGCAGCCATTGCGGTAAGCATCGAATGGTCCGCATTATTGTATTTATGCATTCCATTCCTGCCGATCAAAAACAAATTTTCAATTCTATCGGTAAAGTTCCTGACAACGTAAAAGTCATCATAGGTGCCAAAATATGCAGGTTATGCTTTCTGCATTCTGATTACCGTTGAGTCCAGAACATCGTCTTTATCGATGATATCAATATGAGCCAATTCAGCAATGGCAAATTCTGAGATTTCACGGTCGGGTTTATTCCAGAACTCATCGCCCTCATTACAAAAATACTCTAAACCGACCCAGACCGTGTCTGGGTTTTGAACCAAATAAGGGCTCCAGTTGTTAAAAATTTGCAGTCTCCCCAATTTAACATCTCTCTCCTGAATATAGATCCAGTTATCCGGCACAATATTATTGACCGTGGGGATGGCCGTTTCATTTCTTATCTTCATTTTTCTTAGGAGCACGCCGACCGTTATGAAATCACGATACTTTAACCCGTTTGCGACTTCTCTGACATTGGCCGGTGGCTCAGGATGCAGGGCCTGGATAAGCTCTTGAACAGGCATGGTGGAAATTAAAAAATCGCAATTGTGTTCAGTTATAAGACCCGTTATCCCGTCTTTCACGCTGATTCCCGTAACAAAGCCATCTGATACCTGAACTCCGACTACAGTGCTATCCATATGGATCTCTGCGCCTTTTTCTTTTATTTGCCTTGCAACCTCCTCCCATAATTGACCAGGCCCCAATTTAGGATAAGTAAATTGATCAATTAACGATGTTTCCGTATTTTGTTGACCTAGGGAAGTATCTCTGCCCACAATGCTTCTCATTGCATGCAGTACGGCTTTGGAAACAGATAAGCCTTTTATTCTCTGGGCACCCCACTCCGGCTTGATGCTGTTACAGGGAACCCCCCATACCTTTTCCGTGTAATCTTTAAAAAAAATCAGATAGAGTTCCCTGCCAAACCTGTTAATGAAAAAATCTTCGAGCGACCTTTCGTGCTTAATGGGCCATAATCTGGCCTTAATGTAACTCAGGCCTATTTTCAAGACCCTCATCATACCAAGTTTTTTAAACGTAGACCATGTAAAAGAAATCGGATATTCGAAAAAGGAGCGCAGAAAAAAAATCCTTGAAAGCCTGTTTCTAACCAGGAGAACGAGATCTTTATTTCCTGGATCCGGCGCACCTATCTTCTCAGACAAAGTCACGTCCCGTCCGAGTATAAGATCATCAACAGAGGGACGCCCCTGCAGTGGTAGTATATTCTGCCACCAGGCCATGACCCTGTCTGATTTGGAAAAAAATCGATGGCCGCCTATGTCTATACGGTTGCCCTTATAGGTGACCGTTTTTGATATTCCGCCGATATCAGACGACTTCTCAAAAACAATTGGCTTAATGTCAGACTTATGAAGAAGTTCATACGCCGCGGTCAGCCCAGCGGGGCCGGCGCCAATAATGATCGCAGTTTTCCGGTTCATATCTTACCTTTTACCTAAAATCGGGAAAGAATCATTTCCCCGGTAAATACGCCGAAAAGGGTCATCAGATGCCCCGGCTCAACGAGCGATATTCCAACGATCCACTGCTGACTGATCAAGCAAGGCCTGGCCCTTCACAAGATTTCACAGCCGGAAGTCCGTTACGTCCACAAGCCGGATGACATGCTTCAGATTATCCCGTTCTTGCCCCCGATCCGGCCAAGAATGGACAGTGCCCCTGACCACACCGTCAACAGCGTTCTCGGTGGCACGCTTGGAGTAAATAGCTTATCGAATTATATCAGGGGCGGAAGCGGGCTGTAAAGACAATTTCATGCCCTTGCCGGCCATGAGGCTCCCGCCGCTTGCTGAAAAAAAAGGGGGAAAGCTCGTCGCTTTTCCCCCTGAGATAATCAGCATTTGAAAACTTATTTTCTCTATTTCCCGATCAGCCTGCCGCCGGATTTTGAATGCCACACCACGAGGATGGGGCTTGCGACGAACACCGACGAATAGGTTCCGACGATGACACCCATGAGGAGCGCGATGGAAAAGTCGTGCAACACGTCTCCGCCGAACAGCACGAGCGGGACGAGCACGAGCACAACGGTGAGCGAGGTGATGATCGTCCGGGAGAGCACTTCGTTGATGCTGGCGTTCACGAGCGTGGGCAGGGGATCGCGCCTGTTGCGCTTGAGGTTCTCCCTGATCCGATCGAAGACCACAACGGTGTCGGTAAGCGAATAGCCCGCGAGCGTGAGGAGCGCCGTAATGATCAAAAGGTTGATTTCTTTGTGCAGGATGAAGAAGATACCGAGCACGGCAAGGATGTCGTGCAGTGTGGCGATGGCTGCGGCCACGCCGAACTTGAACTCGAAGCGGAGCGCAATGTAAATAATGATGGCTATAAGCGAAACCACGACTGCAACGAGCGCATCGCGCTGGAGCGCCTGCCCGATCACCGGCCCGATCTCCACGATGCTGACGACCTCGAAGGCATTGTCAGGGAACTCCTGCTTGAACATGGTCTGGACCCTGTCCGATGCGCCCTCAGACTCCCGGAGTCTGACCAGGATATTGTTCCCTCCCTCGCCTACTTCCTGGACCGACGAGCCCTGGAAGCCGCTCTTTTCGAGAGCAGCCCGCGCCCTGTCGATCGGAATGTGCTCCTTGAAGCCGAGTTGGACCGTGGTGCCGCCGACGAAGTCTATGCCGAGGTTCGCCTTGCCGCGGCCAATCTGTATCAGTCCCACGATACCAAGGGCGATGAGCAGGGCGGAAAACGTAAAGGACACGTTCTTCCACCCCATAAAGTCGATGTTGGTCTTATGCAAGATTTGCAGCATTTTTTCCTCCAAGGAACTTATTAAAATTCTATTTGACCGCAGAGCTCGCTGAAAGCGCGGAGTTTTCTCAGCATACTCTGCGTTCTCTGCGGTAAATATTTCTTTCTTTATATACTCAACTTCTCCAGCTTCCACTTCGAGTTGATGATATCGAATATAACCTTTGTGCCGACCAGGGCGGAATACAGGTTGATGATGATGCCAAGGCTGAGCGACACGGCAAATCCCTTGATCGGTCCTGTGCCGAATATGAAGAGCACAGCGGCCGTAATAAGCGTCGTCACATGAGAATCGAGGATCGTGAGGAACGCCTTGTCATATCCCGCGTCCACCGCAGGACGCGGCTGCTTGCCTGCGCGGATCTCTTCACGGATGCGCTCGAACATGAGCACGTTGGAGTCAACGCCCATGCCGATGGTGAGAATGATGCCCGCGATGCCCGGCAGCGTGAGCGTGGCGTTCAGAAGCGCCATGGCCCCGAGCAGCAGAATGAGGTTCACAACGATGGCGTAGTCCGCGATGAGTCCGGACAGCCGGTAGTAAATGACCATGAAGACGATAACAACCAAGCCGCCGATCAACGCGGAACGGACGCCCGCATTGATGGAGTCCTGGCCGAGCGACGGACCTACGGTTACGTTCTGGATGATCTTGACGGGCGCCGGAAGGGATTCACGCAGCACTATCGCGAGCTTCGCAGCCTCTTCATGGGTGAAGTTGCCGGTGATCTGGGCGTTTCCGCCACTAATCCGGTCCTGGATCCTCGGGGCGGAGTGGATCGTGCCGTCGAGGATAATGGCGAGTTGTTTGCCCACGTTCTCCGCGGTGATCCGGTCGAATATCTTGGCGCCTTCGCTGTCAAACGAGATGTTTATATCCGGCTTGTTGTACTGGTCGATCCCGACCTTGGCTTCCTTCAAGCGGTCGCCGGTCAGGAGCGTTTTACTGTACACCAGGATCGGCTGTTTTATGATCTTGCCGACCTCGTTTTCGCGCTCCTCGAACAAGAGCTCGGTGCCCTCCGGCGCCTTGCCGGCATTGGCCTTCTGAAAGTCTCCAGGATCGGTATCAAGAAGCTTGAACTCGAGCCGTCCCGCGGTTTTGATGAACGCGATGGCCTCCTGCGGGTTCTTTACGCCGGGCAGCTGGAGCGCGATCTGGTCCTGCTCCTGCTTGTAAATGGCCGGTTCGGCCACGCCGTACTTGTCCACCCTCCGCCGGGTGCGCTCGAGAGCCTGCTGCACGGCCCATTCCTTGAGACGTCTGACCTCGGCGGGCTTGAGGCTGTATACGAGCTCTCCTTTGCCCCGGGACTTGGAATCGAGGATAGCATAGCTCTCCTTGACAAGCTTTGCCGCCTTTTCTTCAAGGGACTCCGTGAATTTCGCGGTAATGTCCTGCCCTGTTCGGGCAAATGTCACTGCAAGCTGTTGCTGCGATGCCGTGGTCTGGAGGTCCGCCACGATGTTGTCCACCGAGGATTCCACCGCCTTGCCCGTCTCCACCTGCATCACGATATGGCTGCCGCCTCTCAGGTCGAGCCCGAGCGAGATCTTTGGCACGCTCTGGTGCCACCACTCCGGCAGCTTGGTCGTAAGCGGAGTGGACGGTAGGAACAAAAACAGCGCTACCAGAACCGAGAGTGCTATGAGCCCCACTCTCCATTGGATGCTCTTTTTCATAATAGAATCGCCTCCTGATGAATTCGTGAATCACTTAATTTTACCGCTGAGCTCGCTGAGCACGCAGAGAATACTTAAAGCCCTAAAATTCGAAGCTCGAGATCCTAAGATGATATTGAATCATCAAATTGAAATCGTGCGTAGGGGTTACTCATCCCTGCGACCTCCGCGTCCTCTGCGGTGAAAAGTTTTTCGATGTTTTATTCTTTCGTCTTGTCTTTTTCCGTCACCACCCCTGCAACCGAACTGCGGGTGATCTTCACCTTCGTGCCCTCCGCTATCTTGACGGTGAGCGTATCGGGGGCCAGACCCTCGACGGTACCGTAGATCCCGCCGGCGGTGATGACCTCGTCGCCCTTCTTGAGGTCTTCCACCAGCTTTTTGTGCTCCTTCATCTTCTTCTGCTGAGGCCGGATGAGGATGAAATAGAAGATCGCGAAGATCACGACCATCATGATGAGACCCGATGCGCCCCCGCCTCCACCCTGCGCTGCCGCGTCTCCCGGCGCTCCCATAGCATATGCAGTTGCGATAAACATTGTGTGACCTCCTTTAATTAATGCGATCCAGGATGCACGATGCAGGATTAAAAAACATCATGTATCGTGTATCATGCATCATAATTTTCACGTTTCGATAAAAACTCTTTCTTAAATTCCGTGAACCGCCCCTCTTCGATGCTCGCCCTGATGCTACGCATCAGGTCCAGATAGAAGAACACATTGTGGATCGTGCCGAGCCGCAAAGCCAGCACCTCGCCCGCGTTGAAGAGGTGCCGCAAATACGACCGCGTAAAGTTGCGGCAGGTGGAACACCCGCACTCGGGATCGATCGGCTGCTCGTCCCGCTCATACCTGGCGTTCCTGATGACCACTTTGCCGAAGGAGGTGAAGAACGTGCCGTTCCGCGCATTTCGCGTGGGCATCACGCAGTCGAACATGTCGATGCCGCGGTCAACGCCTTCAACGAGGTCTTCGGGCGTGCCCACACCCATCAGGTACCGGGGTTTGTCCTCGGGGAGCGATGGCACCGACGCTTCGATCATCTCGTACATCACCGGTTTGGTCTCACCCACGGACAGACCGCCTACGGCATAGCCGTCGAAACCAATGTCCACGAGCGCCCCGGCGGATTGTTTCCGGAGCTCGGGGTACATCCCGCCCTGCACAATGCCGAAGAGCGCCTGACCGGTCTCCTTCTTGGCATCCCGACAGCGCCTTGCCCATCGAAGAGTGCGTTCAAGAGATTCCCACGCGTAATCGTGCGTTGCGGGAAACGGAATGCACTCATCAAAGGCCATGATAATGTCAGCGCCGAGCGCTTCCTGAATTTCTATGGCGTATTCGGGCGAGATAAAATGCTTGGCCCCGCCGTCGATGTGCGACTGGAACGTTACGCCCTCTTCGGAGATCTTCCGAAGATCGGCAAGGCTGAAGACCTGGAACCCGCCGCTGTCGGTAAGGACCGGCCGATTCCAGCCCATGAATTTCTGGAGTCCGCCGAAGTCGCGTATCAACTCATGCCCCGGCCGCAGGAACAGGTGGTACGTGTTCGAGAGAATAATCTCGGCCCCGATGTTCACGAGGTCCTCGGGAGAAAGCGTCTTCACCGTGGCCTGCGTTCCCACAGGCATAAACACCGGCGTATTGATCTCGCCGTGCGGGGTGGTTATCTTTCCCAGACGAGCACAGGAAACCGTGTCTTTTTTGATTAAATCGAAACTGAATGGCATAATATTCAATTTCGGATTTCGGATTGCGGATTAATTCCGCAATCCGCAATCCGCATTCCGCAATTATCACATTCTCTCCGGCGCGTTCACGCCCAATATCTTTAGCGCGCCCTGGATAACGGTCTTCACCTGTTTCATGAGAAAGAGCTTGGCACCTGTCCTGGCCGCATCCTCGGTCATCACCCGGTGCTTGAAATAGTAGTTATGCAGCAGGCCGGCCAGGTCCTGCAGATAGTACGTCAGCCGGTGGGGTTCATAGGCCAGGGCCGAGTCTTCGACGACCTCGGGATATCTCGCAAGCGCCTTGATGATATTCTGATCTTCCTCAAGGTCGAGCGACGACACGTTGACAGTATCTTTCCCCGGCACGGCGATGCCCCTCGACTCAGCCTCGCGAAAAAGGCTGGCCAGCCGCGCATGGGCATACTGCACATAATACACCGGGTTTTCCCGGGACTGCTCCTTGGCTATATCGAGGTCGAAGTCCAGGTGGCTGTCGGAACGGCGCGTCAAAAATATGAAACGCGCGGCATCTGCGCCCACGTCCTGGACAACATCCCGAAGCGTAACAAAGTTGCCGGCGCGTTTGGACATGGGCACGGGTTGGCCGTGACGGAGGATTGCCACGAGCTGCACGAGCAGTACATGCAGCGAATCCTTGGGATGGCCGAAGGCCTGGATCACGGCCTGCACCCGCGGTATGTACCCATGGTGGTCGGCCCCCCAGATATTCACGAGCTGCGTGAAACCCCGTGCCAGCTTGTTCCGGTGATAGGCGATGTCCGTCGCGAGGTAGGTGTACTCGCCATCCTTCTTGATGATCACCCGGTCCTTATCGTCACCAAAAGCCGTGGAACGCAGCCACAGCGCGCCGTCCTTCTCATAGGCATGGCCGCGCTCTTTGAGTTCCTCAATGGCCTTCTGAACCGCCCCCTCTTCCAGCAGGCTTTTCTCGCTGAACCAAACATCGAACCGAACGCCAAATGCTTCGAGGTCCGTCTTGATGTCCTCGAGCATTTCTTTTTTACTGAACTCTGCAATATATTCTTCGTTAAACGGCAAACTTAGCGCTACCGAAACGTCAGCAGCGCCCTCATCATCAACAGCACCGACTTTAATATCTGCGGCACCGGGAGATGATATGGAGGTTTTATAAGCTGCAGCAGCACTTTTATCCAAACTATCTGCAATTTCATTTATATACTCCCCGTGGTATCCATCTTCCGGAAAAGTAACGTCTAGCCCGTGCTTTATCTGATATCGAGCCTTAACAGATGCCATAAGCAGTTTTATCTGCCTACCCGCATCGTTGATGTAGAATTCGCGCCGGACATCGTATCCCGTCGCCGCAAGAAGATTTGCGAGCGCGTCGCCGATTGCCGCGCCCCGGCCGTGGCCCACGTGAAGGGGCCCAGTGGGATTGGCGCTCACGAACTCGATGAGCACCTTCTCCCCCTTGCCGATGTCCGTAAGGCCGTATTGCGCCCCCTCGGCCTCTATATCAAAGAGCGTTTGCTTCCAGCGGTCCTGTTTGAAACTGAAGTTGATAAAACCTGGTCCCGCGATCTCGGTCTTATCCAGGATCCCCTCGCGGTCCTCGATATTGCCGACGATGATCTCGGCGATCTTCCGCGGGGGCTTGGACTCCGGTTTGGCCAGAGTCAGGGCGAGCGTGGTCGCGAGGTCGCCGTGGCCCTTGTCCCGCGGAGTGTCGAGCGTAATGGACGGCTGTGTTTCGAGTTTCAGTTCGCCTTTTTCTTTGGCCCGCGCGAGGGCCCGAAGCAGGATTTCAGTTACTGTTTGTTTCATGAGATGATCGGCATTTCCTCGCGGTTTACAAGTGAGAAAGTATATCGTATCTTTGAAAAAAGTCAATAAAATAATCCCTTTACTTGATGCAAGCGGTGTGGTATCTTTTAATAAAAGGTGGACGCAGGTATGTGGGTTCAGATGAATGTGAATACCATCCTGTTCGACAGCAGGAACAGCAGCTATATCGTCGTGCTGAAGGATGAAACAGGAAAGAAAGTCCTGCCTATCTGGATCGGGGCCTCGGAAGGTAATTCCATCGCCATGGCCATCGGTAACGTCAAACCGGAACGCCCGCTCACCCATGACCTGATCGTCAGCATCTTCGACCGCCTCGAGATCGAGATCGCCCGGGTCGTCATCAGCGACCTCATCGAAAACACGTTCTACGCCTCGCTCTACCTCCTCCACAACAACAAGGAGTTTCACATCGATTCTCGCCCGAGCGACGCCATCGCGGTCGCGGTCCGGATAGGGGCGCCCGTGTTCGTGGCGGAAGAGGTACTGGCTAAGCAGGACGCGTCAACGATCGACACATGGATGAAAAATCTTGGCGAGAGCGGGGGCGGCGGGCCGGAATACAATGCATGATCTCGCCGCATGCGAGATCATGAAGCCCTTTATTCCGACCATGACATCTCAGATAACGATCAATATCAATATTGAAGCTCCCTGCGGCAAAAGAAGGTTCCTATAGGCATCTGCGGAGAATGCGCTCACTCCAGAATTCAAGTTCTCAATAGACAAAATTGTTTGGAATTCGGTGCCTGATGATTGGAGTTTATTCGGGATTTGTACTTTGGAGTTAAGATTTTTTTCTGTCCATCATGCCGTTTCGACCCTGTTCCTGCCCCGTTCCTTTGCCTGGTACAATGCGTAATCCACCCTCTTGATAAAACTGTCAACGGTATCATTTTCTTGAAACTGTGTTACCCCGTAGCTGCATGTGACCGGGCATGGGCAGCTGAAATCAAATTTTTCGATTTGTGCCCTTAATTTTTCAGCCAATTGCCACGCACTTTTCCATTCGTTATTCGGAGAAAGAACGATAAACTCCTCACCGCCCCAGCGCGCGAAGATGTCCACGTTCCTGATGTTGGCCGAAATCACCCGGGAGACCTCTCTCAGGACGACATCGCCCGCGAGGTGGCCGTACGTGTCATTGATCGCTTTAAAATGGTCGATATCGAACATAATTAATGAGAGCGGATTATTGTATCGGAGGGCTTCTTGAATTTCTCGATCGAGCACCTCATTGAATTTAAGCCGGTTGCTTATTCCCGTAAGGGAGTCAGTGGTCGCCTGGAGCTCAAGGAGCGCATGGACCCGTTTCAATTCCTCTTCATTACGCCGCCGCTCGGTGATGTCCTGGTTGATGACAAGGGCTCCCTCAATGTTCCCGTCCGCGTCGCGTAAAGGTACTGCAGAATTAAGGATTGTTTTGCGCACGCCGTCAAAACCCTCGATGCCGATGACCTCATCTAGGGATATTTCCCCCTTGGTAACGGCCCGCGCCAGCGCCCACTCGCCCGCGCCGATGCGCTTTCCGGAGTCTTTCCACCAGCTCTTATATTCTCCATACCGGTCCACCCCCACGTACCGCTCGCCTCCCCATATCTGCTTGCCCGCAGGGTTTCCCATGATGATATTGCCTTTGTTGTCCGTGATCCATACGCCGATTGGCAATGCATTCAATACGTCGTGGAGAAGCTGCCGGGTCTCTTTCAACAGTTCTTCCGCCTTTTTGCGGGCGGTAATGTCCACCGCGACGACAAATCTCGCTTCCGTATTGTTAAACCGTATCTTATGAACGGCGATCTCGGCGTCGACAATGTCCCCGTTCTTTTTCCTGAGCCTCCACACATCGGGCTTTAAATATGGTGTCCGGACCGTGTGTGCGGTTTTAAGAAAATCGAAAAACTCTTCGGAAGCATGCAGATGTTGTATGGTCATCCGCAGAAGTTCTTCCCGCGAATAACCATAGGTATGGACCGCTGCGTCGTTGACGTCCAGGAACGACAGCGCGTCCTTGTCATAGATCCACATGGGCTGAGGATTGCTCTCGAACAGGATGCGATACTGCCATGCGGTGCTCCGCAACGATTCCTCCATCTCATGCCGGAGGGTCGTATCTTCAACGGCCCGCACAACGAACTGCGGCCTCGCCCCCGGATCACGGAGCAGCGAGACATTCAGCAGCCCCCAAATCTGCCTGCCGTCCTTCCGGACGAACCGTTTCTCCTTCGTGTAGGAATCGCGCTTCCCTTGTACTAATTCTCTGAAGAGGTCCGCGTCCGTCAGAAGGTCGGCCGGGTGCGTAACATCGGAGAATCGCTCCCCTTCCAGCTCGCGTTCGCCATAGCCGAGCATGTCCTCTAGTTTTTGGTTATTTTCAACAATGCGCTCTTGGAGGTCTTCGATTGCCATGCCTATGGCCGCGTGTTCGAACAGCTCTCTGAACCGGGATTCAGCCCTCCACAATTCCTCTTCCCTCCATCTCCGTTCGGTAACGTTTCGGATATTGCATTGGATGACTTTCTTGCCGCCTACCAGATGGATGCCGCAGATAAGCTCCATGGAAAAGCGACTTCCGCCTTTTGTTTCGAACGGCAGATCATCGTAATAAATGCTGTCCTGGCCTTGGAGCTCCCTGAAAACGATACGTCCCACATCGATCTCCGAGAACGGTCTTGCCTCCCAGAGCTTCTTCCCCACCACCTCGCTTTGCGAATAGCCGGACATGCCGAAAAATGTCTGATTGGCGAACGTAATTTCGCCCGTCTCCGGATCGATGAGCAAGATGCCATATTTTGCGGATTCAAAGAGCCGCATGAAATCCGCCTCGCTTAAGCTCAGCGTTCCATGCGAGCGCTCTTTTACCCCGCCCTCGACATCCGTTTTTCTTCTGCCATAGATCATACTCAGATACCGGCCAGTGTATTTTACCTCTAAAAAAATTATAGCAGAATGGATTCAAAAAGAGTTACGGACGTCATGTGTCCTGGAAACACGGGACCTTGTTATCGCAACACTGTAATACTTTCGTCCTGCACTCTTCGATCGTCTCCTTCCGGACTTGATGCGATCAAAACTATTGACTTTCGATCTTCATCGACGTAAACAATAACCATCTCATATAAATTATGGTATAATTTTTCATGGGAAAGGATACGCTTGATTATGGAAGCCGGCAGAGGAAATGATGTCAGAACGATCCTGGTGGTGGACGATGAACTGGGCAATCGGCGGCTCTACCGCGAGATTCTGAGCGACATGGGATATAGCGTCATTGATAAACCGGACGGGGCCTCAGCCCTGTCGAGTATTCGTCAGGGAGATGAGGTCGACCTCATTGTTACCGATTACCGCATGCCGGACATGAGTGGTCTGGAACTCGTCATGGCATTAAGACGGCTGCTCCCTTCCGTCCCCGTGATCATGGTCACCGCTTACGCGAGCATAGAAACCTATTTTCAGTCATTGAGTCTCGGGGTGTTCGAATATATCAACAAACCCTTTGTAAAAGGCGAATTCGAGCGGATCGTCAAGGCGGCCCTTCATCGGTCCGGACAGGATGCTGCGTAAGCGGGATGATTACTAAAAATCCACGCCACACATAACACCATGTGACGTGGGCGGGCACTGCAGATCGAGGGACAGGCGTGGAACCAACAAGGCTTGAAACCGCGAAAACGCGATGGACGCCAGGTCATGGGCATTCAAAAATGCACTCATGCAAGCTGGAAATATGAGGATATAAAAGTCACGAAGATTACTTTTTAAATCCGCAATCGGTAATCCACAATCCGCAATCGTCCTAGAGCCCCCACCTCGGCGATAGATCATTCTCGATCCCCATGCTGTCCAGCACCCGTCCGACGATAAAATCAACCATGTCTGAAACGTGTTTGGGGTGATGATAGAATGCGGGCATCGCAGGAAGGATGTGGCACCCAAGCTCGGCCAGGGTGAGCATGTTTCGAAGATGGATTGCCGAGAGCGGCGTTTCGCGCGGCACGAGGATGAGTCTGCGTTTCTCTTTGAGCGTCACATCTGCGGCCCGTTCGATAAGAGTCGAGGCGTAGCCCTGGGCAATTCCAGCAAGGGTCTTCATGGAGCAGGGTATCACGACCATGCCGTCCACTTTCACCGAACCGCTCGCGATCGGCGCATACATGTTGTTCTCATCGAAATAATTGACCTGCCCTTTTTTGGCCTTCAGGTGTTTCTCCAGCGCGGACCGCACATCGGCCTCCGGGCCTTTGAGCTTGAGCCCCGTCTCGTCATGGATGATCGAAAGCCCGTCGCCGGAGATCGAAAGATACACGGAATGCCCGCCCTTGACGAGTACCTGGAGCAGCCTCAGGGCGTACGGCGCGCCGCTTGCTCCGCTGATCCCTACTATAAAGGTTGCCATGAACTTACCTCTTTCTTTGCGATGCGTTCTTGTTTCTGGATATCTTGTGTCTCAGTGATTATTTTTTGCCGTTTCCGGTTTTTTAACGGTAAGCAGCGAGAGCATCACGCTTGCAAGCATTGCCAGCCCCGCACCCATGCCGAAGGCCGCTACCGAGCCAAACTTCTGCCACACTAACCCGAAGAGCAGCGATGCAGGAAACGCTCCGACACCGACGATGAGGTGATAGAGCCCGAAGGCCGAGCCGCGCAGATGCACGGGTGCAAAGTCGGCAACCAGCGCTTTTTCCACACCTTCGGTCAGTCCAAAATAAACGCCATATACCGCAAACAGCGCCCATGCATGCCAGTGCTGACTCGCCGCGCCGAAGCCCGCATACACGAGCGCGTATACGATCCACCCGGTGACGATCACTTTCTTTCTACCGATGCGGTCGGAAATGATGCCTCCCGGTATTGAGAAGCCCATCTTGACGATATGAAGCACGACCCAGATTGTAGGCAGGAGCGTCACAGCCACGCCAAGCTGCTGGGCCCGAAGGAGCAGGAACGCGTCCGTCGAGTTACCGAGTGTGAACACGAGGATGATCCCGAGGTATTTGCGGAAGCCTGTGGACATCTCCGCCCAGGCGGCCCTGAAATTGAATGTTCCCGGCGCAGCGCGCTGGCCCTCGGCAGGCTTTTCTTTAAGACCGAAGAGAAGCATGCATACCGCAAAAAACCCGGGGATAAAGGAAAGCAGGAATATGGTCTTGATGTTGTCGTGATAGAGTAGAAGCAGCGCTGTCGCAGCGAGCGGGCCTACGATGGCTCCGCTGTGGTCCATCGCGCGGTGAAACCCGTAAGCCTTGCCCCGGAACTCCGGGGGTGTGGAATCCGCGATGATCGCGTCGCGTGGCGAGGTCCGAAGCCCCTTGCCCACGCGGTCCGAGAACCGGAGCATGAGCACATGAAACCATGAAGTGGAGAAGGCAATGAGCGGCCTGATGACGTTCGATATCGAATAGCCCGCGACGATCCAGCCCTTGCGTTTTTTCACACGATCGGAGAGGTAGCCCGAGTAGAGCTTGAGCAGCGAAGCCGTGGCCTCGGCAATACCTTCGATGATCCCGAGCGCCGCGGGGCCCGCACCGAGCACAGCCGTGAGGAACACCGGCAGGAGGGGGTAGATCATCTCCGATGCGCCGTCGTTCAGAAGGCTGACAAAGCCAAGGATAACGACATTCCTGGTGAGTCCCCTGCGCCAGCTGGGGGTTTCGGTGTTCGTACCGTTCGTCATGGAAAAAGACTTTACCTGATTTGGCCCGGTTTTTCAAGAGATAAACAATATGATGAGGGAGCAGCGCGAGAAGAGATAGGCAGAACTTCGTCTTGCTGTCGAATACGGACAATATTGAAGAAACTATTTGACTTTGCTCAGTGTATATGTTAAAAATTTTTTTAACGTCCGTTTCACTCATTATGAAGAAGGAAAGGGTTTTCTTAAAGAATGGGCATTGCGAAAAGAGCTATGGCGATCAAGCCTTCACCGACGCTCGCAACGGCAGCGAAGGCC
>Ga0326726_10002281_pt1 | contig 17666 bp, 17 predicted proteins | sample MHFenrmetagenome_2_FD_207603 | JGI IMG/M metagenome (GOLD analysis project Ga0326726, IMG submission 207603) | Lab enriched peat soil microbial communities from Michigan Hollow, Ithaca, NY, United States - MHF15MN | ecosystem: Environmental > Terrestrial > Soil > Wetlands > Peat | place: USA... | reverse complement strand
GCGGTTTGGGGACGCGCGCCGCCGGCGCTATGAGCGGCGAAAGTTCCGTCGGCGCCGCCCGCGTTGCCGGACATCTCCCAGGACTGGCTGTCGGATACAAAGACTCTGGGCTTGCCCGCTGAGGTTTGTGCCGCTGACGAAATCAGCAGCAGGGATATCGCAAGAGAAGTGACGAGAGACCGCATTTGCCCTCCACGGCATGATCAAGGGGAAGCACCTGACATGCTTCATAAGTTCATTCGACCGCCTGGCCTGAGACGCTTCGGGGGGAAGGACTTGATGGTACTTCGCGAGATTGACGTCCGCAATGCAGATTGTGGTTCCGCGGGGTTGGACTGAACCTTGTCAACCACCGTGTCGCAAAAAGCGCGACCAGGGTGGAGCACGCGCGGGCAACCTCTTTTCTGCTCGTGCTATCTGATAGTTTCGGCTTTTTTGCGGCGCCACCGTATTCCCGACGGAGGACGCATGAAGACGGCCCTTGCGCTTTTGTTAGTTACCGCCACCATTGTGGCGGCTACGTGGTTTGTCACTCGCGAACTGCGAAATCAGGTTTCTGAGCAAGAGCGTCGCCTGAAACAGCAAGAAGCGCTGGCCGCACAACTTCAGAAGCGCCCCTACTTCGCATCTCACACCATCGACATGCACCTGCAAAATGTGCATGTCGGTCAAATGCCAATCTGGATCGCGGACTCGCCTATCAGTTTCGCGTGGTTGTACTTTGAGACCCTGGGCGATACCGAAATCAATAAGTCCGTAATCCTTACCTCACTTCCGCAAGCAAGGGCGCCGATCCAGCTCGGGCCGCCCTTTCAAGTTGGGTCCGCTACAGATCCAGCCTGCGCGTGGAATTTTTTCCTGGACGGCAATAAGATCATGCTGGATCTTAGTGACAATCACTGCAACGTTCCTGTCCCTGCGCATGTGGTATTCGAGGGCGCGATGCAGTTGATTGAACCAACCACCGGCTCACGCTAGGAACAACCGCGCACGCAGTCCATCGCTGAAACTCCGGTCGGTGGGCGCCGGTCATTGGCGCCAACGATGCAGGCACACCGATCCCGGCCACGAGCCAGGACAAAAGACCAACGCCTGCCTGGAAAGGACTGGGATGGAAAAGGACACAGCATCGATGAAGCTGGTCTCGGTGAACGTGGGGCTTCCGCGCGAAGTGGTGTGGCACGGGATAAATGTGACTACCGGGATCTTCAAGGAGCCGGTGCAGGGCCGGGTCGCTCTGCGCAAGCTTAATCTGGACGGAGACCGTCAGGCGGACCTCACTGTCCACGGAGGAGAATATAAGGCGGTTTACTGCTATCCGCTCGCACACTACGACTACTGGCGGAAAGAGTTGCCGGGACGGGAGATACCGATAGCCATGTTTGGAGAAAACTTTACGATCGATAGCCCGGCGATCGATACTTCGGCGATCGATGCCTCGGCCACCCATGGCTTGCTGGAAGACTCGGTCCATCTGGGGGACCAGTTCTCCGTCGGCTCTGCGGAGGTGATCGTGACCCAGCCTCGGCTTCCCTGCTACAAACTGGGCGTGAGATTTCAGGCTGACGACATGGTGAAGCGGTTCCTGGCGAGCGGGCGGACCGGCTTCTACCTCGCCGTCACCCGCGAGGGAGAGGTCGGCGCCGGAGATGAGATCAGGTTGATGGGTCGTGACCCGAATGCCGTCCCGGTGTCGGAAATTACGCGACTGTATATCGCGAAGAGGTATGGCGATGACGACGTGACCTGGGTGCGGCGTGCCCTGCGAGTGGCCGCCTTGCCGGAGAGTTGGAAGGAGTACTTCCGGGAGCGGCTGCAGAGGATGCATTGAAAACCATTCGAAACCGTTGTGAGCCCGGGTCGGGGATGGTCCCTGTCACGCACCCTATTCGCCAAAGGCGCGAAATGGATGGGGCATCCTCGCCCACCCTTTCGCAACGTATGGGGTGGGCATCCGGTTTGGGGACAGACTTGCTCCCCCGGCGAACCTCAGGAGCTACTCGCTTCGACGTGAACCACGCCATCCGTCCACCTAGAATTGGAGTACCATTGCGGACGGGAAAGCTGGCTTCATCCTACGCAGTCGATGACGAGGGCCGCGAGTCCGTTGTTTTTCCATTCATTTCTGATGTGCAGACTCCGGCTACCTCCTGGGAGGCGGAGCCATGGCTTGTCCAATTGAGTTCAGCTGCTCGAAGCGGTCCCGCAGGATACTTCTCTTGCTCTCCATCGGGCTCTTCCTGGTTGCATCCGCCGGTGCACAAAAGGCCGCCAAGGCGAACGCTCCCAAGTACGATCTTCAGACGGAGACAAAGATCAAGGGAACGATCGATGAAGTGAAGCTGCCACCCAAGGGCAGCGAGAAAGAGATCGCACATTTGCTGGTGAAAAATGGGGCGGACACCGTGGATGTCTATCTATGTCCCAAAACCTTCATGGACGACATGGGGATGGACTTCAGCAAGGGAGACGAGATCTCGCTCACCGGCTCGAAGATCAAGCAAGGCGAAGCAGAACTCTTTCTCGCGCGCGAAATAGTAAAGGGAAACAACACCTTCGCGCTACGCGACGCCAAGGGAGCACCGGTCTGGTGAAACTAGAGACCGCGTTCATCCAGCCGAGGTTCTAAATTTTCCCCTCGGGATGTAGGGCGTCAGTCTCCCGCTCGGGCACACCGATGATTTCCGCCACCCACTTCGCAAGCTACACGAAATGGATGGGGCACGCTCCATGATGTGCAAGTTTCAGGAAATCAGAACTCGAAGTAGCCCCCGGCGGCGGCACGGCGAGGGACGGGCTCGGGTTCGCCGGAGGGCAGCAAGCCTACGACTCCTCGCAGGTTTTCCCAGGCGGCCTGGTTCAGTGCTGGGTCGGCGCCAACCAGGTCGCGGATCATGTTCCATGCCGCCAGGTTCAGTGCGCCCTCGGGTGGAGGTCCCATAGCCAGGGACACGGAACACTGCGGGCAGAAACAGATGCGCTGCGCCGACGACTTTTGCCGCGGTCTGATGCCGACCGTTTGCGCGAACATATATACCGCGACGGATTTGTGTCCGACTTCGATCTCGCGATTGCAGCGCAGGCAAAACAAGTTTTCCAAAGGATCCCTTCCTGGCGGTCGAAAGGAAATACTGTCTCGCGGACAAGGTGGGGCGCAAGTAGGAAGAGAGATTCCTCGTGTGGGGACGCAGCGCGGTTCAGGCCTTCCCCCCGCGTCCCCCACTTGTCGCAAAATACGCGACAAATGGGGCACCCACGGACTACTCGGGAATGCCGACGACCAGGGTGCGCCGCAGCGGCAGTTCGCTCTCAGCGATTTCCGCGATAAATTGCAGGTCGGAGCCGTGCAAGCGAATCAGATCGCGGGCGGCGTCGTTGAAAAAATAGACTACATCGCCTCCGAAGCGGTCTTTGAAGCGGCGGCGTTCGTCGAGGGCGAACGGGCTTACCGAATACACTTTCAATTCCTTTGATTCACCCAAAGCGGCACTCAACTGCCGTTGGAATGCGAGGGCGCCCTGCCGCACCTGCGCCATGGTAAGCGCAACCACGTGATAAGTCATAAGACAGACTGAGGATGTCAGAGGATGGGCTGGCTGTCCAGCCGAGCGCCGGGTTGGTATGGAACCGCGTCATCGGACTCTGCCCCGAACCAAGGTGTGCTCTAGCCAGAAGCGGATCGGGTCGTGCACTCTGCTGCTATGGCAATGGACGGCAGGAACAACGGGGAGTCGCGGTTGACCGTCGGCTGGTCGCAGGTGCAGACGTATCAGGTATCGGCCAAATTTTTCAGACTAGCGGAACTGCGCAAACTTAAGCAGTGCGAGCAGGTGGCTGCGGTTTGCTATCGGGTGCGCGGCGGCATCATCGAATTCCTGCTGGTCCAGACCGGCAAGGGACGCTGGATTTTTCCTAAAGGCAGCGTGGAGCCCGGGCTTACCCATGCCCAGGCTGCCGCCCTTGAGGCCTTCGAAGAGGCCGGTGTGCATGGCCGGATGGAGGAAGCCGCATTCACCCGCTACGTTCGGCGTAAGCGAGGCGAGGGGCGGAATTCCGCGGCGAGGTCTGCAGAAAAAGAGCCTGCCGTCAGCGCTCATCTTTGTGAGGTCTTGCGGCTTGTGCCGCCGCAGGAGACCAATCGCAATCCCACCTGGTTTTCTACCGAGAAGGCGAAACGGCGTTTGCTGGAGGACCGCCCCGCTGATTTTGGGGCCGAACTGGCTCGCGTGGTTGACCGTGCCTTATCTCGCATTCAGCGATCTCGTAGCCGGAATGCCACTTCGATCCACGGTCTGCAGAAAGTGCAATTCATCGACATCGACCGAGTGCGGGAGACGGCCGGCAGAACCAGAGCTTCTCGAATTGGATGAGCGGCGTGCGGTCAGGAAAAATAGTCGCGCATCAGCTCAGTCATCCATTGCGGCTGCCGGACCTGTGCCGGATCGGGCTCGAACTCGCGAACGTAAGGTTTGATATCCAGCACCGGGGTGCCTTCGATTGCGTCCAGAGCCTTCACTTTTAGCTTCAGGCCATCAACCTGGAGCAGTTCACAGATGGAAACGCCTAGTTTGTTGGGCCGGTGTTTCTTCCGTTGCGCGAAGATTCCAACGCGAGGCCAGTCCGGGTTGTTGCGGGGATGGCTGGCGGAGCTGACGACGCTGTCGTCAGGAACACGGTCAAGATGAAAGACCACCAGAATGTGGGAGAAATCGGTCAGACCGAGGACGGATTCTGGAGTAAAACGCGTGCTGTCCAGTTCGATGACCGATATTACGTCTCCCCAAAAATCGTCCTTCGCTTCGATTCGTGGCGAGTGGACGCGGCCGATGGGATCGAGCGTGATTGCAGCCATAGCAATATCCTATCTCGAACAAGATATGGTTTTGTCTTCTGTCGCCGTGTTATGGGGCGCTGTCCATGGCTGTTGATCACTGAATTGGAGCAGCCCTGAGTCGTTCTCAAAATGGGCCGGCACTTGCCTCGGAAGCCAAGCCAGGTGCCACAAGGATGTTTTGCCGTGTTACATTTACGGCATCGCCCCTGAAATTGAACCGGTCGTACACCTCTTGCGGCGAGGCGACGATAATACTTTGGAGCAGGCTCTGGCTCTACTTCAAAATACCGTGTTCTCTTTCAGCATGCGCGTTTGCGGCCCAGCGCCAGGACGCAGAAGATACCATGCAGGAAGTGCTGATCAGGTCGGTTCCGTACCTGCCAAATTCGATAGTGCGAAAAGCACTGGTGGTGTGACTTTATAAGGTGGCAAAGAACCGCTGCCTGATGAGCCGACACCGGAGCAAGGCTGCTCCCCAACTAGACCTTTCTTTGGAGGAACTCATGCCCAATCGGAAAAAGCTTCAGCAGTTGGAGACCGATGGCGGCATCAAGCCGGAATCGGTCGCGATCCGGAGCGAGGAAGCGGGACGGTTGCGAAAGATAATTCAGCGACTGCCGCCACAATACCGCATCGTCCTGGTGTTGCGCGACATGGAAGGTCTCAAGGACGAAGAGGTCGCCGAGATCACCGGGCTGCGTCCTGGAACCGTGCGGGTTCGCCTGCACCGTGCCCGGCTGTTCGTCCGTATGGAATTAATGAAAGGGCTGAAGCCACGTCCCGGGAAAGCGGCAGCCTCGTCGCGCGCGGTCTTTGAGGAACAACCCAGACCGGCCCGCTGTAAAGCCATGTTCGCCGAGCTTTCAGACTATCTCGACGGCAAGTTGGACGATTCGCTTTGTGAAGAACTGGAGCGGCACATGAAGGGCTGCAAGCCATGCCAGGCCTTCCTCGCGAGTCTCAAGACAACGGTCGAGCAGTGCAGAAGATCGCCCGTGGAAGGCCTGGACCGCAAGAGAGCGGCCAGACTGCGCAAGAAGGTGCTGGCTGATTACGAACTCGTGATTGGGAAGAAGGTCCGCCGGTAATCACACCGGCGGGTCGGGCCAAATCGAAGAAACTTGGCTACCATGGACCGCAGTACTCCATAGACACAAGAGTAGGAGCAAACAAATGCTGAAGGGCGTGGTGATCGGTTTCGTATTGGCCGCCTTAATTTTGGTAGGCGGGCTCTATTACTACTTTGCCGCAGGCATGGCGCCTGTGGCCATCGCCGATCCTCCCATGCCATTTGAGCGGAAGCTAGCGCACATGGCCCTGGATGCGCACATCCAGAAACAAACGACCGGCGAGCCTTCTGTGGCCGCTGACGAGGCGACCTATCTGGCTGGTGCGGAGGTGTACAAGCAGCACTGCGCCGTGTGTCACGGGATGCCCGGCCAGGCACCCACCGACTATGCGACAACCATGTTTCCCGAACCGCCCCAATTGTTTCGCGGCAAGGGCGTGACCGATGATCCGGTAGCCGAGAGTTATTGGAAAACGGCCAATGGCATTCGTTTGTCCGGAATGCCCGGTTTTAAGAGCAAACTGACGGACATCCAGTTATGGCAGGTCAGCCAATTGCTCGCCCACGCCAACGAAATCTCCGACCCGGTCAAGAAAGTGCTCGCCCAGGACCTGACACCGTCCACATCGGCACCTGGACTGCCCCCAGTATCGGCACCAAACTCGAAAAGGTGAGGCGGAGAATCCAGTAATGAAGGCGAGCACACTGTCAGTTGAAAGTCGGACTCGCCATGATTCACTACTCCATTTCGAATGACTAGGCGGCTTTTGACACGCGCGCCATGTCGCCTTCAATTGCGTAGCTGCGTTGACAAATTCCCTTCAGAGTGTCGTAGAGCAGGGTTTTGTCGACCCCGTCACTGCGGATGAAATCACTGATCGAGAGCATCCCCTGAAGTTGCATCTGTTGGTCCACCACCGGCAGCCGTCGCACTCGCTTGTCCCGCATCAATTGCAGTGCGGTTTCCACACTATCTTCGGGATGGCAGCAAGTTGGGTGCGATGTCATACATTCTTTTACCCAGGTCTGCGCCGGATATTTCCCCGGGGCTACTACTCTGACACAAAGATCCCGGTCGGTTACAACCCCAGCCAGCTTGCGATGAAGCAGTTCTTCCACCACAGGCACGATACCTGTGCCCGCGTGATCCATCAGGGCGGCCACACTTTCGACTGTCCAATACTGCGTGCAATAACTGGGCTTCGAGGTCATGACGTCTTTTACTTGCATGGCACACCTCCTGTTCGGATGTTAGTGAGACGACGAAATCGGAACAGTGACCAGGGTCACCCCGACATGTGATTGGAGGACACTGCGTGAACCGTCTTATGACGCTTGGAGTCAACTAAGCGGCATTCAAAAGGGCCCGCCTACTCCAACACTAAAATGTTCCTTCTCGCACACATCTCCCTAAGAATCTCCGGCCACACCGTGACGCTGACTTCCCCAAGATGGGCCTTGCGGAGCAACAGCATCAAGGTACGCGACTGCCCGATGCCGCCGCCGATGGAAAGCGGGATCTGATGGTTGAGAATGGCTTGATGATAGGGCAAGTGCAGGAAGTCAGACTGACCCGCCATCTGCAATTGTCTTTTCAGGGCGTCGGCAGTGACGCGAATCCCCATCGACGTTAGTTCATGCCGCCGCTTAGTGACCGGGTTCCATACCAGGATGTCGCCATTCAGCCCGTGCGTGGGTTTACCAGTCTGCTCGTGGGTGTCGGTCACCCAGTCGTCGTAGTCCGCAGCGCGCATCTCGTGCGGGTAGCCGTCTCGCAAGGGGTAGCCGATTCCGATGATGAAGATCGCAGGAAACTTCTTGAGCACCTCGGTTTCCCGTTGTTTGCGGGGCAGGTCGGGATACATCTCCAGAAGTTCTTCCGCATGTAAGAAGACCAATTGCTCGGGCAGATCGGGATAGCGGGGGTCCTTCAACTGTGGAAACATGCCTTGGGCAAACTTTTCAGCCCCCAACAGCACTCTCCAGATCTTCGCCACCACCGTCTTTAGAAAAACGACGTTGCGCTGCTCCGGCGTGATCGCACGCTCCCAGTCCCACTGGTCCACGTACGCAGAATGGTCGTGATCCAGAAAATAGTCCTTTCTTACGGCGCGCATATCGGTACAGATGCCTTCCCCCACTTTGCAATCGAATTGTCTCAGGGCGATACGTTTCCACTTGGTGGCGGCCTGCACCACCTGGGCGTCGACGGGGTGAAGGTTGTGGTCGTTCGAAATGTGAAACTGGACCGGCGTGCGCGAGCCGTCGCGATCCAGCATGTCGTTGACGCCGCTGTTGACATCGACGATAAGCGGCACCTCGACCATCATCAGGTTAAGCTCGCTGCACAGGTTGTCTTCGATGTAGCGTTTTACGCGGAAGATGGCCTGCTGCGTCTCTTTCGGGCTCAGCAGCGAGTGATAGTCTGAAGGCAGAATCTTTTCCAATTCGCGGTAGTCGCCGACGCCCGGTCCCGCCAGGTCGGCTGTCTTGTCCATGACATGAGTGCTCATAAAATTTCTCCTTGTCTATTACCCACACAGCCAACGCACTGAGAGATTCTCAATCACCCTGCTGATGCGCTCGAAGGCCCAGTCAATCTCGTTCCGCGTGATGACCAGGGGTGGTGAAATCCGCAACACGCGGTCATGGGTTTCCTTGCACAGGATTTGTTCCTCCTTCAAAGCCTCACAGTATGGCCGAGCCGGGCTGAGGAGTTCGATCCCGATCCATAGTCCTTTGCCGCGCACGTCCTTCAGATCGCGACTGTGGAGGGTCTGCAGCAAGCCCAGGAAATAGGCCCCCAACTCTGCGGAGCGTTCGACCAGCTTCTCTTCTGTCAATACTCGTAGAGCAGCACGGGCTACGGCACACCCGAGCGGATTGCCACCGAATGTGCTGCCGTGATCTCCCGGCTCGAACAGCCGCATGATTTCCCATGACGAGAGCACGGCTGAGACCGGATAGAAGCCGCCGGAGAGCGCCTTGCCCACGATCAACACATCAGGCTTGATGCCTTCATGCATATACGCGAACAGTTTGCCAGTCCGACCAAAGCCCGACTGAATCTCGTCGGCTAGAAGGAGAACACGGTTCTCACGGCAAATTTCAGCGGCGCGCTTCAAGTATCCCTGCGGAGGCAAAATGATTCCGGCTTCACCTTGGATGGGTTCGACCAGAAAGGCGCAGGTGTGCGGCGTGATTGCATCTTCCAGGGCCTGCGCGTCGCCGAAGGGGATAACTTTAAAGCCTGGCGTGAAGGGCCCAAAGCCGTCACGATACTGTGCATTCGTTGAGAAGCTCACTTCTGTGACGGTTCGCCCGTGGAAATTATTGAAGCATACGATGACTTCCGCTTTGTCTTCAGGGATGCCTTTGACCTTGTAGCCCCACTTGCGGGCCGTCTTTATGGCGGTTTCCACGGCCTCGGCCCCGGTGTTCATGGGCAGCGCCATGTCATAGCCGGTCAGCTCGTGAAGCTCTTTGTAGAGCAGTGGAAGCTGGTCGTTGCGGAAGGCTCGCGAGGTCAAAGTCACCTTGCGCGCCTGCTCGATCATGGCCTTCAGAATCTTGGGATGACAATGGCCCTGGTTGACCGCCGAATATGCAGCCAGGCAGTCCAGATAGCGGTTGCCCTCGATGTCGTAGACCCAGACTCCCTGCGCGCGCTCGATCACTACGTCGAGAGGGTTGTAGTTGTGCGCTCCGTACTGATTTTCCAGCTCAACAAGATCACGCGTGTGCAGACTCTCTTCGGTCATCAATCCGGGATGCATAAGACCTCCCTCTCAATCCTTCTCCAACAGCAGGGTCAACAGTGCCATCCGCACGTAGAGCCCATTCTGGGCCTGCCGGAAATACAGGGCCCGCGGGTCTTGATCCACTGATTCGTCGAGTTCCACGGTGCGTGGCAAAGGGTGCAGGATGAGCGCATCCTGCTTCATTCTCGGCAAGAGTGCCGAGTTAATCGCGTACTGCTGCAGGCTTCCGTTTGTACGCTCGGGCCGGATGCGGGTTTGATACACCACATCCACCTCTCCGATGACGCGGCTCATGTCGGGCTCGAGTTCGTAGTGCACGCCATGCTCATCCAGGTAGCTAAGGATGTCGGGTTTCATCTGGAGCTCGGGAGGGCTAACGAAGAAGATCTTGACGCGCTCGAACTTGGCCAGAAGGTACGCCAGTGATCGCGCCGTGCGGCCTTTGTCGAGTTCGCCGATGATGGCAACGCTCAGGCCATCGAGCGGGCGTTCGCGGTAGATCGTGTACAAGTCGAGCAAGGCTTGCGTGGGATGCTGACCGCCCTCGCTGTCCCCTGCGTTGATCACGGGAACAGGCGAGACTTGTGCTGCGCGTTTAGCGCCGCCTTCCTGATAGTGGCGGATGACTATCACATCCGAGTAACCGCCGATAATTCGGATGGTGTCTTCGACCTGTTCCCCATCAATTTCCGAGGAAAACGCTTGTGCATGTTCCGTGGAAAGGATCCTCCCCCCCAACCTGTGCATGGCTGCCTCGAAGGAAAGCCGGGTGCGGGTCGAGGGCGCATAGAACAGCGTCGCCATGATGCGATTCTGGTATTCGAGAGAACCTCCGCGAGCAACCACCCGCTCCATTCCGCGCGCGCGATCGAACAGTTCCATCAACAATGGCACGGTAAATTGCTGCGATTCGATTACATGCCGCAGTTTCCCGTCGCGCTTCGGCCTGGCTTCTATCCGCCCGCTTCTTATCTGCACCACCGCCGCAAGTACATGTTCTTCCATAGATCACCCGCTTTCGACTGGAAGCTCCATTTGTTCACCCACATCGAGGGCAATCGGACTCTCCTCCAACACCACGCGAGTACCGGTGAATCCGGCCACAGCACGGCACAGGTTCTCTGCGGAAGTGATGATCGCTTCCCGCTTCTCACGCGTTACAAAACGCAAGACGGACTCGACTTTGGGTCCCATATTGCCCGGTGGGAAGTGGCCTGCATCGGCATACTCCCGCAATGCCGTCGGGCTCGCTAAAAGAATCGGTTCTTGTGTGGGCTTTTTATAGTTGAGATACACGTAGTCTGTATCGGTCGAGATCAGGAAGAGATCCACGTCAAGGCGTGAGGCCAGCAGGGCGGAGGCGCGGTCTTTATCAATGACCGCCTCAACCCCCTGCAGTCTCCCATTGTTCCAAACCACCGGGATGCCGCCGCCTCCGCAAGCGATGACTAGCACACCCCGGTCAAGCAGATAGCGAATTACATCCAGTTCCAGAATCTCCACCGGTTCGGGGGAGGGCACGACGCGACGCCAGCCACGCGCTGCATCCTCGACGATCTCCCAGCCAAACCGTGACCGGCGTTCCTCGGCCTCGGCATGCGAGTAGAACGGGCCGATCGGCTTCGTCGGTCGCTGCATTGCCGGATCGTCCTGCGCGACAACCACCTGGGTAAGTACCGTCACCACGGGCACGGGCAGACCGGCCCGCCTGAGCTCGGTGTCGAGAGATTGCTGCAGCAGGTAGCCAATCTCACCTTGGGTGGAGGCATCACAAACATCAAGCGGGTGTCCCGGAACCTGGCTCGCTCCCCGTTCGGAGCGCAGGAGGGCCGCGCCGACCTGGGGACCGTTGCCATGAGTGAGGACGATGCGATAGCCGTCACGGATCAGCTTGGCGATCTCCGCCGCTGTGCGCTGGGCGTTCGCCATCTGCTCGGCGATGGTCCCCTTTTCGCCTGCGCGAATCAGGGAGTTTCCTCCCACCGCCAGCAATATGGTTTTCATCGCTGCTCCTGCTATGCCTGCACAAGTTCCGGCATCGCCGCCGGGCGCATCAGGCCCATGGATACGTCCTTCATCAATTCCAGCATGATTGCTTTCTCAGCATGCAGGCGATTCTCTGCTTGTTGGAAGACAACCGAGTGTGGCGAATCAATCACCTCATAGGTCACTTCCTCACCACGATGGGCGGGCAGGCAGTGCATGAAAATAGCATCAGGTTTGGCGCAGGCAAAAAGCGCCGAGTTGACCTGATAGCTCCTGAAAACGTCACGCCGCCTCCCTGCTTCGGCTTCCTGGCCCATGCTGGTCCATACGTCGGTGTAGATCACATCAGCTCCAGCAGCAGCTTCTTTCGCATCGTTCGTGATTCGACAGCTGCCGCCGGTTTCGCTGGCTCTCCCCTGGGCCCAAGCAATGGCGTCGGCTCTGGGCTCGTAGCCGGGAGGGGTCGCGACCCAAACCTCGGCGCCCAGTTGTGCGCCCGCGAACATAAGCGAATGCGCCACGTTGTTGCCGTCGCCGACATATGCAATCTTCAGCCTTTCCAAATTGCCTTTTGTCTCCCACATGGTGAGATAGTCCGCCATGGCTTGGCAGGGATGACTGTAATCGGTCAAACCGTTGATCACGGGGACCCCGGCGAAATGTGCCATGTCTTCCACGACCTCGTGCGCAAAGGTCCGGACCATGATGCCTTGCACTATGCGCTCCAGGTTCTTGGCCACGTCATATACGGATTCACGCTTGCCGAGGCTGATCTCTGAAGGAGAGAGGTACAGTGAAAAACCTCCTAGTTGCTGGATCCCGACGTCGAAGCTCACTCTCGTTCGTAGTGATGGTTTCTCAAAGATCATGACCAGGGTCTTGCCCTTGAGCGTATCGATGTAGGTGCCGGGGTGGGCCTTGATCTGTCGTCCCAGGAGCAGCAGATATTCGATCTCCGATGCCGAGAAGTCCCTGATCGAGACGAAATCCTTGATATTCATTGTTCCACCCCCACCGGCACTTGAAACTGAGCAAGTATCTCGACCAAACCCGGATGTGTGAGTTCTTCTACCCTGTAGGTGACGCGCAGGCTCGGCTTGTCGATCCGAATCACTCGTTCCAGGTCGATGGGAGTGGCGATCAGGACCAGGTCACACGGCACGCGGTTGATGGTCTCCTCCAGTTCATGGCGCTGCATGACGCTGTAGCCCATCGCGGGCAGAAGATTCGTCAGGTGGGGATACTTCTCGTAGGTGCCGCGAATAGACCCGACCGCGAAAGGCCTCGGATATACCAATTCCTCGGCTCCAAACTGCCGTGCTGCTACAACTCCGGCACCGTACGGCATTTCACCGTGGGTGAGAGTCGGGCCATCCTCGACCACCAGTACACGGCGTCCTTTCACCAGTTCGGGAGCGGACACCGAAACCCGGCAGGCAGTTTCGATGATCCTGGCCTTGGGATTGCATATGTGGATGTTATGCCGGACGGTCTCGATGTCCTGCCGTGTTGCAGTATCCACCTTGTTGATCACCACCACATCGGCGCGGCGAAGATTTACTTCTCCAGGGAAGTATGCCAGCTCGTGCCCGGGACGGTGCGGGTCGGCAACTACGATTTCAAGATCAGACTCGTAGAACGGCGTGTCATTATTCCCGCCGTCCCAGAGAATGATGTCCCCTTCTTTCTCGGCGCGACGCAGGATACGCTCGTAATCCACGCCCGCGTACACCACCGTACCGTCACGAATGTGTGGCTCGTACTCCTCGCGCTCTTCGATCGTGCACTGCTGGAAGTCAAGGTCCTCCATAGTCGCGAAGCGCTGTACGGCCTGTGCTACCAGATCCCCGTAGGGCATGGGATGACGGACCACAACCGGATTCCAGCCTTGCTTCCGGAGTTCGAAGGTCACCAGTCGCGACACCGGACTCTTGCCGCAGCCCGTGCGCACGGCGCAAACCGACACCACGGGGACTGAAGACTTCAGCTGGGTATGCTCTGTTCCCAGAAGCCAGAAATCCGCGCCGGCAGCCACAGCGCGCGATGCCAGGTGCATCAGGTTCTGGTGCGAGATGTCGCTATAGGAGAACACCACCGCATCCACGCGCTCGGTGACAATCAGTTTCTCTAGATCCCTCTCTTCAAAGATCGGGATTCCGTCGGGATACTGCGCATCATCGGCCAGTTCCGGCGGATATCGACGGTTCGCGATGTCGGGGATTTGCGTGGCGGTGAATGCAACTACCTGGTACTCGGGATTGCCGCGAAAGACTACGTTGAAATTATGAAAGTCCCTGCCTGCCGCACCTACGATGAGGATCCTTTTCATGGGCTCACCTCGATCAAGACTGCCCTTATTTTCAGGCCAGGCCGGAAGGGGCGGCTGTGCGGGTTATCACCGCTGGGTGTGACCACAGACACAAGGCGAGGCTGCCAAGTCTTTTCGGCTCGATGTTTCGAGTAGCCGGCCGCTGGTAATCCCGCACCGGCCATGGGCGGCATCAGCAAGGTACCGAACGCAGGTAGCTCCAGGCGGCTAGAGGATCATTTTCGGTTAGTGTTCTGATGCAACATGTCTAGAACGGACTGGACTAAAGGCCCCACGTTCAAGTTGGTGGATGAGTCACGGTTGCGGGAGGAGTGCTCCAGAATCTGCTGAATGTGAACGTCCACCTGTCTGAGCACAGCAGGTGCAACCGGGTAGCTGTCGGTTTCGTAGGTCAGGAGTGGCATGCCTTGTTGAATGCTGATCGGCTTGAGGATCGCCTCCGAGATCCGAAATGGCAGGCAATTGAATGGCCCGATCAGGATGATGCCGTCGTAGCCCTGATGTTCAGCATTCAGGCCAGTGCCCACCGTGGGAGTAACTTCGCCGAAGATTTTGGAGGAGATTTGTTCTGAGCTCTTCTGAAACATAGCAGGAACATCGTTGGGTCTGGAGACGAGCAACCCGGTCTTGGGGAAGAGTCCGCGGTAGTGCTCTTCGGTCTTTCGCCCTGACTGATATTCCCACCACTGTTGCAAGTACTGCTGCCCATCGGCTTCGAATACCCTGGTACAAGCCTTGGCCAAGGCGAGGTTGCCCGGCTTCATGCCCCAGTCGCCGGCCATTCCGGTCAAACCGTCATACGCGACATATAGAGGAAAGGTCACTCAGATCGACCGGCTTAAGAATAATTCCTTGTTCCGCGTAGAGGTCGCGGACATCATTCATGAAGAACGGGCTGAAGCGAGTGAAGAAGTCACCCGTGACCACGACCCGCGGACAGGTCATCGGATCTCGCGTCCGCGGCAGCGCCGCCAGGCGCTCCACCAGTGCGGGCAGCTGGGAATGGAACTCGTCGAGTGTGTGAGCTGTAGAGGTAAGTCGCTGCCACTCCTGTTGGAATTGCGCGATGCTGCCCGGGGCACCTACCACACGGAGTACATAGTCGATCTCGACGAGGATGTCTGCGATGAGAATGGCCGGCGCCAGATGCTTCGCCAGACTGGCCGGGTCGAATCCCAGATAATCGTTGTCCGGCCCGGGATCGATCAGGAACACGTCGCTCAACTGATGCTCAACGATGAACCGATCGAAATAGCCCATATAGGCCTCGCTGACGCACGGCGCGCCACCCCGCACCATGTAGAAGCCCACGATCTCGCCGGGCTGGCGATTCTGATGGATTTTGAGGAGTTGACCGATACAGAGCGGCAGCGGGAGGCATTCACGGCCGGAAGTGGATTGCAAACCCAGGTCGAGTTGGCTGCGGTCAATCGCAAACATGTCCCCTGCGTGCAGGCCAAGCCATCCGGCTGCCATTGCCATGGACTCTTCGTGGTATTGGGAGAAGTTGAGAAAATGAAGCTTCACTCGTGGGTCGGTCAGGTGCACCCGCTCGCCACTCGAACTGATGACGATGCCGCCGCGGGCCAGCCGGCAAGGCGTGAAAGATTTGCTGAGACTGGTTTGCACGGCGTGGTAGTTCTGCACGATATCGAGGAAGGCCTCCAGCCGTGTTTGCACACCAGCGTCGGCGGTGTGGGCGTCGATCTCGAGAATCAGATATGGTTTCGATCCGAGTTCGGAGGCAAGCATGGAATGGGTGAATGCATCGATCGTGCAGCTGAAGTTGCTCACGCTGAGGAGGAAGAGATTAGGGTGCTGCTTGGCCAGGGATACTGCATTAAGGATCTGGTTTGCGAAATGCCAGACCGTGGGTCCGGCTCCGACGGGCACAAGGCAGTCTGCGGGAATCACCGTCACTCCCATGCTGGATAATTTTTTGCCCACCGATTGCGAGGCTTCCGGAGTGTAGGCATTGTAGCTGTGGCCCGCCAATAAAATGGCTGGCTTGCCCGTCGCCAGCACCTGAGCAAGTGCCTTCCGGCCCAGTTCCGTCAGGGCGCACTCGGCTTCCGTCTGGCTACGCACGGCGGCCGCCCAAGCCTCGTCGGCCAGTTCCCGGTCGACTCCCAGTTCGAGAATGGCCATTTCCGTCATTGCGGTGCTGGCGGAGTATCCGTTGGTGAAATCCAGCACGGGTGAAAGCAAGTGAGTATCTGGAAAAGCCTTGGCCACGAAATAAGGCCCAGCTTGCGTGATCGGGCAGAGATATGAATCCCTGCAAGAGTTGTGCTGAGGCATACGTACCACGTGCGGCAAGAAGACCAGGGGGACGCGTCGTTGTGCCAAATCCAACACCGCGCCGTGTGCAATCTGTGCCGGGAGACAGAAACCGGAATGCGACCGCAGGTCACCGCGCGGGTCCACATCGGACAACACCACCTCCATCCCCAGAACAGAGAAGAAAGTGGAGTAGAGCGGGAACAGGGAGTGGGTCGTCAACGCGCGGGGAATCCCGATTCGGGTCCCGCCGGCCGACGCCGCCGCAGTGGAGTAGCCGAAGGACTCTTCCAGGAATGATTTCGCGGCTTCGTACGCTGGTCCGACTCCCCAATGAGCTCGTTCCGCCGGTTCGTGCCTCGGGCTCTTGTCGATGTTTTTCGTAATGCCAAAGAGTATCGCGGCCCGTTGTTCGACCAGGTCGGGCGCCGGAGCAACGCGAGTCTTTCTCTTCCATACATTCTCGAACAGGCTGCAGCGCCCGCCGAACGGGAACCGCCGCCCAGACACCTCGAAGCGGTCAATACTGCAGTACATCTTGCACGCCCGACATGTAAATCGACCTACCAGTTTCATGTCCGCTGCCGCGAGAGTCTGCAGGTCGGTGGCCGTATCCACTAGGCCTCCTGATCGTTCGAGCGCGAGCAGCCCTACCCCAAAGGCCCCCAGCAGCTCGGGGTTGGGGGGAATTACAACCGGGCGCCCAACGCTATGAGCGAACGCATACCCGACCGCCCGGTTCAAGGCCACACCTCCTTGCAGAAGTATCTTGTTGCCGACCGGGCGTTGCCCTTTGACTTTGGTGAGGTAGTTCTCGGCGATCGCGTACACCAGGCCGGCTAGAATGTTGTCGCGGCCTTGATCTTGCTGTTGCGCCATGCGGATGTCGGAGTTGATGAACGCCGCGCAGGTTGTCTTGAATTGCACCGGCGACTGGGCAGCCAGGGCGACATCTGCGATGTCCGACACTCTTATCCCAAGATCACTCTGGGCGCTCTCCTCGAGAAAGGAGCCGGTGCCGGCCGAGCAGGCATTGTTCATCGCGTAGTCAATGGGCACTGCATTGCGCAGGTTGATGTACTTGGCATCCTGGCCGCCGATCTCAAAAATGGTGTTTACGTCGGATGCGAAGTGGGCCGCGCCGGCGGCATGGGCGGAAATCTCGTTGTATACATGCTCGGTGCCCAGGCAGGCACCGACCAGTTCTCGTGCCGAACCCGTCGTGCTCGCGAGACCCACCGGGTGATTGCCCACCTCGCCGATGAGCGCCCTGAGGCACTCTCGAACCGCGGCCACCGGATCACCGTGCGTACGCGCATAGTGTGAGGCCACAATATTGCGCGTGGAAGGATCAAGCAGGATCGCTTTGGTGGTCGTCGACCATGCGTCCACTCCCAGGACCAGTGG
>Ga0326726_10002280_pt1 | contig 17670 bp, 14 predicted proteins | sample MHFenrmetagenome_2_FD_207603 | JGI IMG/M metagenome (GOLD analysis project Ga0326726, IMG submission 207603) | Lab enriched peat soil microbial communities from Michigan Hollow, Ithaca, NY, United States - MHF15MN | ecosystem: Environmental > Terrestrial > Soil > Wetlands > Peat | place: USA... | reverse complement strand
AGGCGCCGATACAGAAGGGGTTGTCGCTGTTGAGGAGGGATTGCGACCCGGTTTGGGACTGTTGCTGACCATCAACGAAAACGTAATTCGTCCCGGCGCGCTTCTCCCCTGAGAGGTAATACCAGTTGTTGTTGGGGAACTGGTTTTCAGCATAGATGTATTGGTAGGCGTAGCCGCCGCCGTCGCATCGCAAGGACATCTTGGTCTCAGACCCGACAATATTCCAGTTGATGGCGTAGCCCTGGTAGTCTGCTCGCCATTCCTGGTGTTTTCCTGCGACCTTCATGCCGTTATCCGAATAGGGGAGAATCCAGGCAGAAATAGTGAAGTCACCGGGGATGCTCAGACCACCTTGGTCGTCTACAGCGATGTACGCCCAGTCGGATCCTGACAGGTTGAAGAGTTGTCCGTTGCCGACCTTTCCTGACCACTGTGAGGGTAGTGATGCCGTGCGCTTCACGCCGGTGAACCCATGGCCGGTACTGTCCTTGACCGTCGTGCTTGTCGCATCGTTCATATGCCAGACGGCGAGGTAGGAGGAGTCCCAGGTTTTCTCGGGGTACTGCTGGTCGGTACAGCTCGGGTTGCCGTAGTAGAGGTAAAAGGTGGTGTCTTCGGTTGCGGAGAGGTCTGGGATGTTGACCCAGGCGACGAGCCGGCCGTTGTCATGGGTGAAGGATTCGATCTCGTGATGCCATTTTTTGGCCAGGCCGGGTCCGTTCATGAACAGGAGGTCTTTGCCGTCAGTTTGTGCCTTGAGGAGGTCTTGGTCGGTGAGGCTGATGAGTACCGGGAAGTTCGAGAGGTCACTGGCGACTTGGGTGTGGTCGATGGTGATTTGTTTGCGGTAGTGCCAGCCGTATTGGTAGGGGTCGAACAGTGAGGGGTATCCGGTGATGAAGGAGAAGACTTTGCGTGTCCAGTGCGTGCCGTCGGTTGCGTTGATGAACCATTTGTAGAGTACACCGTAGGTGAGCCCGGAGACGGGGACCGTGTAGGTGCCGTCATGGACGCCTGTGCCTTGTGCGGATCCGACGTTCGGTTGGGTCTGGATGGTGTAGTCCATGGCGTCGCTTTGGTGGTCTCGGATGGTGAAGCGTAGTTCGGTGATGTCCATGGGTATTTCGCGTTCGTTGTCGGCAGGGACGGGGTTGGAGATGACGGGTGCGACGGCTGCGGTGGTGAACTTATAGGTCTTGTCAACCGACGCTTTTCCGTCGGAGACTTGGACGTGCCAGGTATATTTGGTGAGTTCTTGGAGTCCGCTGATGGGGATGGAGTAGACGCCGTCGGTTTTGAGGCCGCCGCTGCCGGAGCCGATGTCCGGGGTGGTGGTGACGTTGTAGCTCATGAGGTCGGAGTCCTGGTCGGCGATCTGGAAGCGGAGTTCTGAGAGCGTGTTGGGGACGTTCTGTTGGTTGTCCGCCGGGTCAGCACCGGTGATCTCTGGTGGGCTGTTGGGTGGGTAGTATTCCATGTATTCGGAGGAGACGTGGGAGTAGAGGGCGTAGCCGAAGAGACCGTAGGTGTTGGTCATGGGTGGGAGGTGGACGGTGAAGCCGATGCCCCAGAAGCCCCAGGCGTTGCCTTGTTGTGCGCCTTCGGCGATGAAGCCTTTGTTGTTGCGGAGGTTGCCGCAGCTGGTGACGGCGTCGTCGGCGTTCCAGTGCATGAAGATTCTTGGGATGGGGGTGAGGATGAAGGGGATGAAGCGGGGGAGGATGATTATGGGTCCGGAGGAGCCTTCGCCGAAGGAGACGAAGCTGCAGATCCGTGCGGTGCCTTCATAGTTCAATTGCGTGAGCGGTGTTTTTTCTGGCTGGTGGGTACGGAGGATCGGTGGTTGTAGTACGAGATTGAGCATTTCTTGTTGTGTCTCTGAGGGGATGTTTTGGGTGGCGAGCAGGGTGGTGAGGAATTGTGTTTGGAGTTGTTTGGTTTCTGGTGCTTGTGGTGCTTGTTGGATGGCGTCTCGAAGGGTGGTTTGTTGTTGGAGGAGGGTTTGGATGGCTTCTTGGGTCATGGGTGTGGTGTAGGATTTGAGTCCGGTTGTGCCGTAGAGGGTGACGGTGACGGGGGTGGTCTGGGGTGTGTTCTGGGTCTGTGTTTGTGGATGGTTGGAGCGGGCGAGGGCGGGGGCGATGGAGGTGCTGAGGAGCAGCAGCATGAGGCTGATGCAGCAGGCTGCCTTGATGTTGTGTTGTTGGTTTTTCATTTTTTTCATCTCCTAATTGGATTGGAGTTATGGTCCGTGGTCCTCTGGGCCGACGGCGGGATTGTGAGAGTTGGTGTGGTCGGGGTGTGGTCTATGATGAGAAGCAGCACAAAGAGAAAGAAGTGTTTTTTCTTCTGTGGTGTTTGCATAGGCCCCCTTTCCTCCGTATTCTGGTCCGTGACCTTTTTCTCACGTGACATGAGGGTATTTGACAGAAAAGGTTTCTTTTCTGGTTTTTCCTTGGTTCTGTCCTCCCTCTTCCAGGGTTTAATAAGGGAGGTATTCCTTAAATAATTTACTATAAAATAGGTTCCTAGATGTTTTTCGCAGGGAAGTATTTTAAAGCGTTGACGAGATGTAGTCGTGTACTAGCCGGGATGCCAGTAGTAAGAGTAGGATGGGAAAACTATGCACGTTAGGTTCATACGAACGGTACTCGTAGCCGTGTTATTCTCTTTAGCAATGGTCTCTGTCGTGACAGCGTCGACCTCGCCGTCCGAAGGCACCGGTGTGGCCGCGACGACGGTCGTGGTCGTCATCGTCGCCGTCATCCTCGGATTCCTGTTCTTCTACGGCGGCATCAAGTACGTGACGCCGGAGAATGTCCTGGACACGGAGACGCGCAAGCACCTCTATGAGTTTATCGACGAGTACCCGGGCTCGCACCTGCGTGAGATCGCCAGGGAGCTGGACCTTAAACCCAGTAACGCCGCCTGGCATCTGCGCAAGCTGGAGCAGACGAACCTGGTGCGCAGCCGGCTCATCGGCGGCAAAAAAGTGTACTACCTCGTGGAAGGCGGACTCGAAGTCCGGCAGCGAGCCATTTCTGAGTCTGTACTTCGCAACAAGAACGCCCATGACATCCTGCAGTACATCATCGACCACCCTGGTAAGCATCTCTTGGAGATCGCCCATGCCCTGAACATGAACCATCATGTCGTCAAATGGCATCTCAATAAAATGCATTTCGCGGAGCTCGTCGAAGGGGACACTACGAACAGCGCGTACCCCATTTATTATCCGACAGACAACGGCAAGGAAGCAGTCATCCTCTGCCAGCACGAGCCGATGAAAATGGAGATGAACAAAGCCGTTTAGATCCGGCCGACGTCGACGACCTCGACGTTATCAACCTTCTTGATCTTGCCCAGCTTCTCAACAATCGGATCCAAGCCGCCCTCAGAGTCAGGGACAGCGATGGTCACATCTAGACCCTTCAACCCGAACGCGATGTCCTTGACCTCCACGCGTCCCAGGCGGATCGGCTTCTGAATAATCTTACGGACTTCACCGGCGATGACATCCATCTCAGCATCAGACAGGACACCATCAGGCATCATACGAATCAACGCGATGACTTCTCCCATACTTGAAAAACACTCCCACTACGGTCCTCGAAACCCGCACTGCGGGCAGATGTAATCAATACATTGCTCACGACAATTGCAACAGCGACCGACAACGGCGCCACAGCTCGGACAGGGAAACGTCGTCGACCCCTGCTCCAGCAGGCCCTTGCCGCACGAGTTGCACTTCTCGGCTTTCTTCAGCATAGGAAAGGCTGAATGCCGTATCCCTATTAAAAGATGACGCTCCACACTCCTGATAGAATCCATTAATAAAACGCGACCTTCGCCCCCCCACTTTCCACCAGCGTTTCTATACCTGCCTCACTGCACCAGCCGGAAAACATCTGAAGAAAAGAAATATAAAAGAGGAGATGGTTCGTTGATATGGTTGGGGGAAAAAGGATGGAAACGAGTCGGATACCCAGGAAATGGTTCTCTATCGTCGTCACCTTCTGCGTTATCGCACTGGCGGCGGCGCCAGGAAGTACTATCCAGGCTGCCACTCTGTCGTCCAATGACCAGACGGTGGAGTTCACCGTCTCCCATACGGGGCTGTCGACAGCAACACAATCTAAGGTTCGATGTACCGCTCAACAGGCAGCCGAAGTCGAACGGCTCTTCGACACCACGAAAACTCGGCTCGACGCCGCAACCAGCGCGGAACAGACAAAAGCCATCCTCAACGAAACCGTGGCAGCACTACACCCGTACGGCCTCCTCGGTGACCTCAGCATCGCCCAAGCACAGCGGCTCATCTCCAACCCACTCGCCTCCCGAGCCAGGCCATCACACCTCCACAACACATCACGCTTCCTTCAAGACGTCAACAACCACCTGTGCATCGTCACAGGATCTGTCACCAACAGCTTTCTCATAGGACCCATCTCTCTGACCTGCTTCACCGCATGGCTCCTCCTCATGGACCTCGTCTACTTCATCGGCGTTTTCCTCGAATCCTTCGGCCTCTTCATCCCGCTCCTTGATCTCATCTTCAACACCATCCTCGGCCTCCTTGAAACCTTCTGGAACTCCGTCCCGAACATCCCCCTCGAAATCGGCGGCAGCATCACCCTAGGCTCAGTCTGGTACGAACACGAAGTCGGCCCTAATTACACCCCCTCCCAAGGATGGATCGACACCTACGGCCTCGCCGGACACCAAACCATGCAAGGACCCTTCTACGGATCCATCAGAGAAAAGATCTTCCCACCCACCTTCGTCGCTGTCGCCGGATTCACCGGCCTCGTCATCGGCTCCTGGGAAACCGGACACCTCTACTTCCTCGGCACCGCACTCAAAACCGGAACCAGCTCCACCCCAATGGAATAACAACGCTTATTTTCCAGCCCTCGATTACCTCGGCAGTCACCACCATGAAAAACCTCCCACTCACCAAATACCTATCCACCGCCCGCTACGCCCTCACCAACAAGCTCGCACACGAAGCGGTCTACCCCTTTTACGCCTCCTTCAAAGTCACCCACCACTGCAGCCTGCAATGCGCCTTCTGCAACGTCTGGAGAGAAGACACACCCGACCTGCCCACCGACGGCGTTAAAAAAGTCTTGGACAACCTCGCAGCCTCCAGCATCATCGTCCTCAGCCTCGAAGGCGGCGACCCTCTCGTCCGCAAAGACCTCGGCGACATCCTCAAATACGCCGCCACCAAACCCTTCTACCTCTTCTTCACCACCAACGGCCACCTCCTCGACAAACGACCCATGAAGGAATACGCCCAATACATCGACTACCTGCACATCAGCATCGACGAAGGCCACGACAACCTCGAGTTCTACGACCGACTCCAAGAATTCCAATCATACGGACCCGAAATCTGCATCCAAATCGTCGTCACCAAAGACACCCTCCCAGTCCTTGAACAAAAAGTAAAACGCATCTATGACGTCCACGCCCGCACCGTCATCATGCCCGCCTGCCACCTCGACGGCACCGATGACTACTACCCAGACCCAGCAACGTTCCGCACCGAAATCCTCAGACTCAAGAAACAATACCCACAGACGATCACCACGCCCAAAGGCTTCCTGGACAACATCAACGCCGACCACGGATGCTCAACCTCCTCAGTCATCATCGACTCGGACGGCGGCCTGTTCTACCCCTGCCGCACCATCGGACAGCACCTCTACAATTTCACCGAAGGCAGCTTCATGAAGTTCCTGAACACAGAACCAGCTCACAAGGCACGGGAAGCGATGGCCTCCTGCAACCGACGCTGCGGATGGTACCAATATTTTGCCACCGACGTCTTCGCCTCCCCATCCTCGATACTCTCTTCTCTCAGCCCGTACCTCTTCGGGTGACGCAGGCTTCATATAGCTGGTTGACTTGTTTGGCCACCTCATTCCAGCTGTACCGGTCGACGATGAAGGAACGGGCTTTCGCCCCCATAGCGGCGGCCTCAACCGGATGGCTGAGCAGCAGTTCCATCTGCGTGGTAATCTCAGACGGCTCATCGCTAGTGAGAACAACACCGCGGGCGTCGCCCAGCAACTCACGAGCCATGCCGACATCACTGGAGATGACAGGCAGCCCGCAGGCCATCGCCTCACCGATGACCAGCCCCCAGCTTTCACCCTTGGAAGGAAGCACGGCAAGGTCCGCACCTCTCGCATACCGTAGTAAATCGTCTTCCGTCAGGTATCCGGTGAACAGGATGCGGTCATCTGATCCTGCCAGAGTCTTGAGTTTCGGAAGATCAGGCCCCTTGCCGATGACTGCAAGCTTCACACCCGGCGTGGAAAGGCTTTTGAAGGCCTGGATGAGGGAGGCTACGCTCTTTTGATATCCTAAGCGGCCCCAGTAGACGATGAGATGTTGACAGCCAAGCTCTTTCTTAATAGTCGATGGACCCGGGGAGAACGTCTCGGTGTTGATGCCGTTGGGGATGTAGACGATCTTCTTCGGATCGATTCCCCAGGAGGTATAGACGTTGATGTAGTCTTTATTCACCGTGATGACCCGCTGAGCATGCGCAGCCATGCGTCGAGTCACCCAACGGATGACACCACGGTACAACGCGGTGGTGAAACGGCTTCCTTTGAACTCTATGACATTATGAGTGGTGATGACGACGGGCACCGTCGCCTTTCGGTAGAGAGGTCCAGCAAAAGAGAACAATGGCCCGTGAAGATGGATCAACTCGATGCCGGACTCGTGAAGGACCTTGCGGACTTTTTGATAGGAACCAGGGGGATTGATGAAATAGATCTCCTGCAGCGACAACAGGCAGGGGACGTGATAAAACCGCAGGCCATCCTCTTCCTCAGGGCCTGATTTCCGTGAATTGCCGGTGACGAGTAAAGGACGCTCGGGGAGACGCTTGGAGAGTTCAGAGACATGGGTATAGACGCCTCCTTCCTTATAGGTGGTGATCTCGGCAACCCGCATGTGGCATCCCAAGTGAAGGATAATTCGTTAGCCTGTCTTATAGTGTTCGATGTAGGTCCAGTTCACGGCGTAGACCTCGACCCAATGAAGGGTTGTATTTTCTGAATCCTTGGTCTCGTTTCGATACAGGAATGTGAACGGGGGTAGGGCGAATTTCAGGTATGAGTCGTTGGTCATGTACTCATTGCGGAATAAGGCGAGGTTGACGACGTTGTCTTTCATGACGTCGTCGATGATGATCGTGGTAATTCTGCCTCGAGTCTCGTTGCCGGCAAGGTCGGCGAGGCATCCCTGCCAGTCGGTGCTCGTCCAGGTTTCGTTGGTGGCTTCGAAGGTGGTGTTGAAACCGTCCGCCCAGGCGATCTTGGAGAGTCGCAGGTCAGTGGCGACAAAGGTCTGGTTGTGGTCGAGGTGCTCGGTCATCCAGTTGATTGCGGCAAGGGAGGGCTCGGAGATGGTTTCATCGATGCCTCCGATGGAGTTTTTCACTGGATAGACGGCCATGCCGTTGGAGCAGATGATGAAGGTGGCGATGCAGGCGAGGAGGAAGCGGCGCCGAGGCAGGTAGTGGAGCGGTGAGATGGCGGGTAGTGAGGGGACGTGGAGTTTGCCTTCGAGGAAACGGTAGAGGCCGTAGGCGGAGATGATGCACATGGGGACCATGAGGTATTCGATGTGGCGGTCGGGGAAGAGGGTGCCGTTGCCGGTGAAGAAGGCGATGGCGAAGGAGATGAAGATGGCGAAGAACCATCCTTGGATAATGCGTCGGTGTTGGAGTTCTTTGAGGAATTCTAGGCCGAGGGCGCAGACGCCGGTGAAGGCGATGATTGGGAGGGAGTAAAGCAGTGATGTCGAGTTCATGCGTAGGATGGAGACGGGGAATGGTACGATGAAGAAGAACATGGCTGCGCCGAGGAGGCTGCAGACGGTGATGGTGAAGTAGATGGCTGCTCGTTTTCGACTGGCAGAGTCTGATGTCAGGCTACGTCGGTGGGCGGCGAGGCGGGTGGACCATTTGTGGGTCTTGGCGTAGGAGACAAGGGCGAGGACGCTGAAGAAGGCGAGGTAGAAGAAGGCGATGAGCAGCCCTGGTGACATCATCTTGGACCTGCCCATGTAGTCGTTGAACACAGGGATGGCGACGGTGAACCAATAGATGAAGGCCATGAGGGAGCAGGCGATGACGTAGAGAATCTGGCGTTTGAGGTCGCGTAGTGGCATGCTGAGGCTTTGGAAAGTGACGATGCCGAAGAGGGAGATGAGGTAGAAGTAGGTGGTGAGGTGGTGGGACATGATGAGGAGGATGGTGGAAAGGATGAGGGGGATGAGGTAGCGGTTGTTGTTGAGGTATTTGATGAAGAGGTAGAGGGAGAGGAGCATGAAGAAGTGGCCCATGGTGAGGGGGGCGGCGTGGCTGGTTTGGTAGACGTGGAAGGGTGCGACGGCGAGGAAGGCGGCGCTGAGGAGTGCGATGTCGCGTCGTTTGAGGAGTTCGTGGACGATGAAGTAGAGGATGGCGACGGTCAGTCCGCCGAAGATCGGGGCGATCTTTGGCATGATATAGAGGAGGTCAAGGCCGGTGAGGAGGTGGGCGGCGCCGGTGACTGTGTAGAGAATGGGGAAGTATTGGTAGGAGCCGCCCCAGCCGTTGTAGGTGTTGATGAGGTTGCCGGTGTTGAGGAAGGCTTTGGTGAGGCCGTAGTAGATGCCGAAGTCGCTGCCCCAGGCTGCGTTGGTCCAGGCTGGAATGGAACGTAAGATGATGGCAAAGATGGTTATCAGGATGAGCCAAAAATACCATTTTTTGACGATGGTAAACGGATTAGAAATCCTTTTCACTCTCTCTCGGGAGGCGTATGAGGATAATTGTTTATACCGGTTGCGGTGGGAAATCAGGAGTGTTGGTGGATGATGTCGAGGATGTTGTCCACGGTTTTGGTGACGGGCTGGGTCTTGGTGATGCCGGTCGTCGCCTTGACTTTGTTGAGGTCGACGGAGAGGTCGACGGTGTGTTGTGAGGCGGTGGCGAAGCGGCCGGCGGCTTGGTGGTAGTCGGCGAGGTATTCTTGTTCGATTTGGCCGGGGGTGGGGATGAGGAGGGCTTTGGTGCCGATGACGGCGAGGTCCATGATGGTGGTGTAGCCGGAGCGTGCGATGACGGTTTTGGCTTTGTTGAGGAGGTTTTCGCGTGTGGTGCGGGAGACGGAGGTGTAGGTGGTGATGTTGTCGTGGGTGGTTTTGGTGGTGGTTTCGGTTTTGCCTTGGGTGATGGCGATGGTGCCGTGGAGGTCTTGGAGTTGGGTGAGGAGTTTTTCTTCGAGCATGGTGCGTTGTGGTTCTGGTCCGGAGAGGCTGATGAGGTAGTCGATGGTTTTGGTGAGGCGTTTTTTTCGGAAGTCGGAGAGGGGGCCGACGTAGTGGATGTCGTCTTCGTCGATGAGTGTGAGGTTGTGGGAGAGGTCCCCGGAGAGGTTGTTGGTTTTGGTGTCGGGGACGATGATGGCGGTGAAGCGGTTGAAGAAGAAGAGGTTGAAGCGTTCGCTGCCGCGTTCGATGAGTTTGAGGCGGAGTGGGTTCATGATGCGCATCTGGTGGCTGATGAAGAAGCTGGGGAGTCGTCGGCTGTACATGTCGTAGCGGCCGTCGGAGATGATGCAGTCGTGCGGTTGTTGTTTCAGGACGTCTTGGAGGCTTTGGAGTCCCTGTTCGATGCGGTGGATGAAGACGGGCCAGTAGACGGCGGATTTGGCGAGGAACTGGCGGCGGTTCTCTGACAGAAGCATTGGGTAGTCCGGGATGTCTTCGTATGTAGCGGTGTCGCCAAGTTCGGACCGTAGGAGGGTGAGGGCGCGGTCGTGGCTGATGACCGTGAGCTCATGGTCCTCTTTGAGTAGGGCGCGGATGACGGGCAGGCTACGTGTAGCGTGTCCTAGGCCCCATGAGCAGACGCCGTAGACGATCTTCATCTGGAGGACGGATATTCCGTGGTTTGATAAAAAGCTGCCGAGGGACGAGGTTTTTTTATAGGGGGAGTGCGTTGCCCAAGGCGGGGTTTGGATTTGACGATGATGTGGGATGAAAAGTTGTCGGCAAGTGTGCATCAGACGAACAGTCTGTTGTGCGTCGGGTTGGATACGGATGCCGGGAAGATTCCTGCGTGTGTGAAGGAGAAAAAGACGCCGGTCATTGAGTTTAACAGGGCGATTATTGAGGCGACGCGGGATGTGGCGTGTGCCTATAAGTTGAATCTGGCGTTTTACGAGGTGATGGGCGCGTGGGGGAGTGTGGTGCTGGAGCGGACCCTTGCGATGATTCCGAAGGACCGGTTTGTGATCTTGGATGGGAAGCGCAACGACATCGGGAACACGGCGCAGCAGTACGCCAAGGTGTTATTTGAGACGTATCAGGCTGATGCGGCGACCGTGAATGCGTACCTAGGCAAGGATGGGCTGACGCCGTTTCTGGAGTACAAAGAGAAATGTAGTTTTATTCTCTGTCGGACGTCCAACCCCTCCGCAGGTGACCTGCAGGATTTACAGGTGGGATCAACACCTTTGTACCAGGTCGTCGCGAAAAAGATAACGGAATGGAACGTGTATAGGAACTGCGGTGCGGTGGTCGGCGCCACCTATCCTGAGGAGCTGCGGATCGTCCGTGGGATCCTTGGCGAACACATCCCGATTCTCATCCCTGGCGTCGGCAAGCAAGGCGGTGACGTGGAAAAGACCATCCGGTATGGGACGAACAGCAAAGGAGAGATGGCGTTGGTGAACTCGTCACGAGAGATCCTGTTTGCTTCCCCTGGCGAGGATTTCGCAGAAGCCGCCAGAGAGAAAGCGGCGGCATTGCGAGATCAGATCAACGCCTACCGATCTGGGGCATCGAAAGATTAATCAACGGACGATCGAATTGTTTTGACACCCCCTTGGTTACGAAGACCTCCATGACTGCATGATTGGAGGGGCAAAATCGAGGGGACAGGCGATGCTGCTTAGGGTCCCTGTCTGATCGAACCGACGAAAGGTCAAGAGATGAAGGACAGGACAACCACGGCATCCAAGAATCGTGTCGCGACACGCGCAGTACCCGGCTCCCACTGCTGCAACACCGGGGGCAGGGCACGTCACCGCACCCAACGCACACCACGTTGTGTTGGGTGACAGCGACATACATTCATAACGGTGATAAAATTGCATTTTTTATCTTTGTTTTTTTGGATAGGATTATATGCCTCAAATTGTTATCATTTTTTACTACGGTGTATCGTAGTGAAAACCAGGAACCATTGGAGGAAGCTTCTAAGTTACAAAAAAGTGGGTCGATAAAAAAGCAAGCTATAAATAGAAGATGTTGTTCTACGGCTGCATCAAGCTCCGTAAGAACTCAGAAAAGGCACTGGTGAAAAACGAGGAAAGCCCGGAGGCGGAAACCCTCCGAGAACATGCGTTTCAGATCCGTCATGCACTCTGGTGAGGAAAAGTTCAGATGAAAGTTGCGATGCTCGGCTGGGAGTACCCGCCCTTCAAAGTCGGTGGTCTCGGTACCCACTGCTATGGATTAACCCATGGCCTAGCCGACAAAAACGTCCAGATTGATTTTTATATGCCGAAGCTGCGGCAGAAAGTGAAGAGTGACAACAAGAACATCAAGATCATCGAAGTCGGCGAACCCGGCGACGCCATCTTCCCCTACGACCGCCCAGACGACAAGTCGTTAGGCGGCAAGTTCTTCGACCTCGTCCACCGCTACAACAGCCTGCTCGTCGCCCGCGTTAAGGGCAACTATGACATCGTCCACGTCCACGACTGGCTGACCATGAAAGCCGGTGTCCAGATCAAAGAAAACCTGCACATCCCCTTAGTCCTCACCGTCCATTCCACCGAGTACGACCGCGCCGGGATGCTGTACCCCAACCAATGGTTCATCGACCTGGAACGCGAAGGCATGCAGAAGGCAGACCGCATCATCGCGGTCAGCAACTACACCAAGAAGATCGTCGTAGAAAAATACGGGATCCCCGCGGAAAAAATCACGGTCATCCACAACGCGGTCTACCCCGTGGAGCAAGAGGAGGAGAAGAAACCGCTCGTGCTCTTCCTGGGCCGTCTCACGATTCAGAAAGGACCAGAGTTCTTCCTCAAAGCGGCGAAAAAGGTTTTGGAGTACGAGGATGCGAAGTTCGTCATCGCAGGCGTCGGCGACATGATGCCCAAACTCATTAACCAGGCTGTCGACATGGGCATCTCCAATAAGGTCGTCTTCACCGGCAAACTCTCCGAAGAAGAAGTCCAACATATCTACAAGATCTCCAGCATCTACGTGATGCCCTCTGTCAGCGAACCCTTCGGGATCACCGCCCTGGAGGCGATCAGTGCAGGCACCCCAACTATCGTGTCCCGCAGCGCCGGCGTCTCCGAGGTCCTGAAGAACTGTTTTAAAGTCGATTTCTGGGACACCGACGAGATGGCCAACAAAATCATCGCCCTCTTACGGTATAACCCCCTGCACACGGCCATGAGGCAAAGTTCAAAAAGAGAAGTCTCATTATTTACCTGGGACCGAGTAGCAGACCAGACGCTACGGGTCTACAGGGGTCTTACGTAAATGCCATCCGTCGTCTTCTATTTTGAAGTCCACCAACCCATGAGACTGAGCCGGTTCTCGGTGTTCAACATCGGGCACACGGAAGACCCATACGCGACCTACTTCAACCACGAACTCAACCAAAAGATCTTCGAAAAAGTCGCGAAGAAATGCTACCTCCCGACGAATCGCCTGCTCCTCGACCTCATCCGCAAGACCGACGGCAAATTCCGCATCTCCTACAGCCTCACCGGCACCTTCATCGAATACTGCCAAATGTTCATCCCAGAGCTGCTCGACAGCTTCAAAGACCTCATCAAGACCGGCGCCGTCGAACTCCTCGACGAAACCTACTACCATTCCCTGTCCAGCCTGTTCGACGACCTCGACGAGTTCGAAGACCAAGTCAAACAACACCGACAAACCATCAAGAAAATCTTCAACTACACGCCCAAGTCCTTCCGCAACACCGAGACCATCTACGACAACCGCATCGCGGCCAAAGTCGCAGACCTGGGATACCAAGCCATCCTCACCGAAGGCAGCGAACGCATCCTCGGATGGCGGTCCCCCAACTTTGTCTACAAATCCCAGTACTCCGACATTAAGGTCCTCATGCGCAACTATAAACTCAGCGACGACGTCGGCTTCCGCTTCGGCGCCAAGAACTGGAGCGGCTACCCCCTCACCGCCGACAAGTACGCCCGATGGATGTCCAACAGTTTCGGCGACGTCATCAACCTCTTCATGGACTACGAAACCTTCGGCGAACACCAATGGGAAGACACCGGCATCTTCAAATTCCTTGAACACCTCCCCCGCGAAGTCCTCAAACACGACAACCTCGAATTCGCCACCGTCACCGAAGCCACCAACAAATACCAACCCGTCGGCGACATCGACGTCCCCTGGGCCATCTCGTGGGCCGACGAAGACCGCAACGTCAGCACCTGGCTGGGCAACAACATGCAAATCGCCTGCTTCAACGAACTCAAAGACATCGGCCGCATGCTGAAGAAAAACAAACCCAAAGACAAAGACCTCCTCAACGTCTGGCGCCTCCTCCAAACCTCCGACCACCTCTACTACCTCTCCACCAAAGGCTTCGAAGACGGCACCGTCCACGCCTACTTCAGCCCCTACGAAGTCCCGTACGATGGATTCATAAACTACATGAACATTCTTCAAGACCTCAAGGAAAAAGTCAACCATAAATAACACCAAACGACAACGAACGTGAGGAGAGAACACACCCAATGAGAATCGTGCATTTTTCCTGGGAATACCCCCCAGTACTCTACGGAGGACTCGGTACCTTCGTCAGCGAAGTCACCCTCAAAATGGCAGCCTGGAAACACGACGTCGCCGTCTTCAGCCTCAACCGCGACAACAGCTTCACCCCCATGGACCTCACCCACGGCGTCGAAATCTACCGACCCAAAACCCTGGACCTCACCAGCACCTTCTACCTCTGCGCCGACCACGAACTCCGCAGCTGGGGCCCCTACTTCAAATTCTTCGCCGACGTCCTCAGCTACAACATCATGAGCGCCAACCAACTCACCAACGGCCTCGTCTGCAAAAACGGACGCACCTTCGACATCATCGACGGCCACGACTGGCTCGGCATCATGGGCGGCATCATCGCCAAAAAACAACTCCACATCCCCCTCATCTTCCACGTCCACTCCACCGAAGTCGGCCGCAGCATCGGCCGAGGCAGCCACACCATCAAAGACATCGAATACGAAGGCGGACAACAAGCAGATCGCATCATCACCGTCAGCAATGCCATGGAAGACGAACTCCTCAAACTCGGCTTCCCACCAGAGAAAATACGGGTCTGCTGGAACGGCGTCGACCCTGACAAATACGACCCCCAACGCGTCACAAACGATCAGCGTGAAGACCTGCGCCGCCGCTACGGCATCCAACCTCACGAGACCATGGTGTTCTTCATCGGCAGACTCGTCTCCGTCAAAGGCGTCGACAAACTCGTCCAAGCCATGCCCGCCATCATCCACGAATTTCCCAACGTCAAGCTCGTCATTCTCGGTGTCGGAGACTTAGAACCAAATCTCAGATCCATGGCCGAGCACCTTGGCATCGCCCGACACGTCATCTTCAGAACGGAGTTCATCAGCGAAGAGGAACGGATTCAACATTACGCAGCAGCAGACCTTGTCGTCCTCCCATCACTATACGAGCCGTTCGGCATCGTCTGCACCGAGGCGATGTCCATGGCCAAAACAGTCGTTGTCGGCGCCCGTGGCACCAACGGGATGCGAGAACAAATCATCCCCACCGGCGAAGAGCAGTGCGGCTTCCACGTCAACCCATACTCACCCGAAGACATCGCCTGGGGCATGAAGCAGGCACTTAGCCTCCCAGACAAAGGGAAAGCCATGGGGGAATATGGACGCAGACGCGTCCTGAAAGAGTTCACCTGGGACACCGTGACGAAACGAACCTTGGAGATCTATCAGGAATGTCTTGGGTCCGAACACGGAGGACAGTGAGTCGGTTCAGATGCGGGAATGGATCGTCACCAACGGCATTGGTGGGTACGCCTCACTAACGCATCATCACACGACTACACGCAAGTTCCATGGACTGCTTGTCGCTAGCCTTCAGCCTCCGACCAACCGCTGGGTGTTCGTCTCCAACATCCTTGATTTCTTAGTCATCAACAACAAAACCAATTGCCTGCAGGACCACAGACCTGTGTTCTCCTTTCACTATCTACCCAGCCTCACCTATGTAGTCGACGATGTAACCGTGAAGAAAACCTTCTGTATGGAACGGGGGAAAAACACCAGCATCGTTCAATATGATATCAAATCTAAGCATCCGTGTCTGCTCCGTCATCAACCGCTGGTCACCGCTCGTCATTTCTATGACTGTCTATCCCCTGACTCGTTCACCTTCCATCAAGAGGCGGCCCATGATCAGGTGACCATCAAGACATCTCGTAGCCCCCATCTTCTGAAAATCAAGGTCGAGAATGCCTCCTATGTGCCTCATGAGTCCTGGGAACAGGTGCGGTATGACACCGACCGGGAGCGTAACGACGCCTGGCTTGACTCGGTGGTACGTCTCGGCTCCTTTGAACGACAGGTACCCGGAGATGCCATCTATTACGCCTGCATGTCGGTGGAGCCTGTTGTCCCGATAAGCCCTGCCGCAGTCTATTACCAGGAACAGTTACGTTTGGATGAACTCCTTGTGCAAGCTGCCATGCCGAAAGCGTTGGATTCTTTGATGCTTGCGGCTGATCGGTTCATTGTCAAGAAAGGAGATGGCGTCAGCGTCGTCGCGGGCTACCATTGGTTCAGTGATTGGGGACGTGATACGCTCATCGCCTTGCCTGGCCTGACGTTGGTGACGAAACGGTATCATTTCGCTCGGGAGATTTTACTCGGCCTTGCCGAGTATTGCAGAAACGGCCTCATCCCCAATGTGTTCATGGACCGGGATTCTGCCCCTGTCTACAATACCGTGGATGCCTCCCTCTGGTTTGTAGATCGGGTCTTCCAATACATGAAATACACCAATGACCAAGAGCTGCTCTTCCTTATTTGGCCGACATTAGATAGTATCATTCAACATTATATCCAAGGCACTGACTTTGGCATTCACATGGATTCTGACGGGTTGATTTGCCATGGGCCAGGCTTGACTTGGATGGATGTCAAACTCGGAGATTATTATCCTACGCCTCGGGATCAGAAGGCGGTCGAGATTCAAGCATTGTGGTACAATGCCTTGCGCATCATGGGGTTGTTGGCGCCGCTGGTCAACCGCCGGGATTGGTTCAGTCAGTATGCAAGCAAAGTGCAGTCCAGTTTCCGTCAGCATTATGACAAGCTGTATGATGTCCTTGACCGCAAAGATACCTCGCTGCGGCCGAATATGGTCTTCCTGGCGTCGTTAGATTTCCCGTTGGCTAATGAGCAGCTTCAGGAGGAAATCGTTGATGAAATCCAGGATCATCTCCTGTCGTTGTTTGGTCTTCAGACGCTTACCAGTACGGACCCGCGGTTTAAGGGATCGTTGCTAGGCCCATATAACAAAGATGTCGCGTATCATAACGGTATTGTCTGGCCGTGGCTGCTTGGACCGTTCCTCACCGCGTTTGTCAAAGTTCATAAGAATGATCGCGAAATGCGGCAGCTTGCTCAGGAGTCTTTTCTCAACCCGATGTTTGAGATCTTCGGGCCTGAATGGGATGGCTCTGTTCCGGAGTTGTTCGACGCTGAGCCTCCTTTCGCTCCCCAGGGTTGTTTCTCCCAGGCGTGGAGCGTCGGGGAAATTCTGCGGGCGATTATCGAGGATATCGAAGGCCGCAGGCCGCCGTTTGAAAAACTGTTACATGAAATACGCGTTTAGGACGTACTGCTGGATCATGCGGTTGGTGTTGAAGAACGAGGCGTTGATGGCGATGCAGCTGCGCATGGTGCGGATCCAGTTGTCTCGGTCTTTGTAGAATTTGGGCATGATCCAGGATTCCAGTTTTGTGTAGAGGTCGTCGCGGTCTGCGTCGTCGTCGGATTCGCGTTCGTTGGATTTCCTGGTGCCGATAGCCCAGCCGGTGATGTTCTCAATCCTTCCTTCAATCCACCAGCCGTCCAGGGTGCTGAACTGGGGGACGCCGTTGTGCGCGGCTTTCATCCCGGAGGTGCCTGAGGCTTCCTGGGGGCGGCGTGGGGTGTTGAGCCAGAGGTCGACGCCGGAGGTCATGAGTTTGGAGATCGCCATGTCGTAGTTGTCGATGTAGATCATTTTGACTTTGCCTTTGATGGTTTTCATGACTTGGTAGATGCGTCGGATGGATTCTTTGCCGCTGCCGTCGCGGGGGTGGGCTTTGCCGGAGTAGATGATCTGGATGGGGCCTGCTTTTTCTGCGATGTTCATGAGTCTGTTGGGGTCGGAGATGAGGAGTTCGGGGCGTTTGTATGCGGTTTGTCGGCGGGCGAAGCCGATGGTGAAGTAGTCGTAGTTCATGCCGGTGTTGTAGCGGTTGTTGATGAAATCGATGAGTTTCTTTTTGGCTTCGATGTGGGCGGTCCAGATGTCGTTTTTGTCGATGCTGAAGGCGGCTCTAAGTAGGTA
>Ga0326726_10002279_pt1 | contig 17671 bp, 13 predicted proteins | sample MHFenrmetagenome_2_FD_207603 | JGI IMG/M metagenome (GOLD analysis project Ga0326726, IMG submission 207603) | Lab enriched peat soil microbial communities from Michigan Hollow, Ithaca, NY, United States - MHF15MN | ecosystem: Environmental > Terrestrial > Soil > Wetlands > Peat | place: USA... | reverse complement strand
TAGAAGCGCCTCATCGCCCGAGCACGCTGACGACGGAGATCACCGGCGTCATCAGGAACGCGCCGGCACCCGTTTGCTTGATCGACTGGTCGCCGTCGAAGTCCACGAGAATCGTCGTGGCGCCGCTCGACGAGACGTCGAATTCACGAGTGAGCTTGACCTCGCCGGACGGCACGCCGACCTGCGTGGACTGTCCCGGTGGCGCGGCAATCGAGGGCGCGCATGCGGCCCCGGCCGAGGCGTTGTCGAAGTACAGCGCCGCGTTGGCCACCGTCAGACGGATCTGGGTGTAGTGTCCCGCCGCCAGCGTCCCCGTACCCAGAATGTCCTGGGCCGTCGCCAGCTTCTTCAGATCGCACGTGCGGCTCGTTGCGCCACCCGCAAACGGCAACGTCATCCAGCTGTCGCCGGACGAGTGCGCGCTGACGTCGCTGAACGTGACGAGCAGCGCCTTCGCGTCGCTGTACGGCGAGTCCTTCAGCATCACGGTCAGGTTCGCCGGAGAGGAAGGCGCGTTCGGCGAGCCCCCGCAGCCTGTCCACAGCAGCGTGACTGCCAGTATCAGCGTTCCAGACACGTGACGCACAGGGGACCTCCGCAATGAGGTTCGCAAGTGCCACGCCAGAAACGACGGGCGGCGCTAAGTTGAACGACGTCAGCACGTTGGTTCGGTCTTGCACGGCCGCGCCCGCCGCCGCGGGAGGTCGGGGAACTACCTGAAAGCGTGCCAGAATTACAGTCCCTTCACATGGGTGCATCGCGCGCGCGGCGTCAGGGGAATGTCTGGCCGGTCGTACAAGTCGCCAGTGGCAATTTCCTGGAGATGTACGACTTCATGGTCTTCGGCTACTACGCGGTAGCCATCGGCCAGACGTTTTTCCCGAGCGGCAGCGAATTCGCGTCGCTGATGAAGGCGCTGATGACGTTCGGCGCGGGCTATCTCATGCGTCCGCTCGGCGCGATCGTGCTCGGCGCGTACATCGATCACCATGGCCGGCGACAAGGCCTGCTCGTGACGCTCGGGTTGATGGCGATCGGCACGCTGTCCATCGCAGTCATGCCGGGCTATCGGACGATGGGCTGGATCGCGCCGGTGCTGATTCTGGTCGGCCGCCTGCTGCAGGGATTCTCCGCCGGCGTGGAACTCGGCGGCGTGTCGGTCTATCTGTCCGAGATCGCGCCGCCTGGTCGGAAAGGCTTCTTCGTCAGCTGGCAGTCAGCGAGCCAGCAGATTGCGGTCGCGCTGGCGGCTGTCATCGGCATCGCGCTGGCGTTCTCGCTCTCGCCCGCGCAGATCACTGAATGGGGCTGGCGTGTCCCGATGCTCGTCGGGTGCGCGATCGTGCCCGTGTTGTTCGTGCTCAGGCGCTCGCTCGGCGAGACCGAGGAATTCCAGTCACGCCGTCATCCGTCGAGCGGCGAGATCGTCAGGATGGTCGCCGCGCACTGGAGGCTCGTCGGCCTCGGCATGCTGATGACGACGATGACGACCGTGTCGTTCTACATGATCACCGCGTACACGCCGACCTTCGGCGGAACGGTGCTGCATCTCGCGAACAGCCGCGTGCAGATCGTGATTCTGTGCGTCGGGCTCTCGAACTTCGTGTGGCTGCCGGTGATGGGCGCGCTCTCCGACCGCGTGGGACGACGTCCGCTGCTGTTGGCCTGCACGATAATGACGCTCGTGACCGCGTATCCGGCGCTGCAATGGCTGGTGGCGGCGCCGTCGTTCTGGCGGCTCCTGGCGGTGGAGTTGTGGTTGTCGTGCCTGTACGGCGGCTACAACGGCGCCATGGTCGTGTACCTCACCGAGATCATGCCGCGCGACGTGCGGACGTCGGGATTCTCGGTGGCGTACAGCCTTGCGACCGCAGTCTTCGGCGGCTTCACGCCGGCGATCTGCACGTACCTGATCGAGATCACCGGCAATCGCGCCATTCCCGGCGTGTGGCTCGCGATGGCGGCGACACTGGGACTCGTGGCGGTCGTGGCGCTGACGCGGCGAACGGTCGAGACCGCGCAGCTGCCGGTCGCGGCGGCCACACTGGAAATGGAAGTCTGAAGTCGGAAATCCGCAATCTTCAATCAATCTGAATTCTGAATTCTGAAATCTGAAATTCAGGAGGGTCTCGTGGCCGCCATTACGCTCTCCGTCAACGGCCGTCCGCACAACGTCGAGGTCGATCCGGCCACGCCGTTGTTGTACGTGCTCAGCGACGACCTCGCGCTGAACGGACCGAAGTTCGGCTGCGGCCTCGGGCAATGCGGCGCGTGCACGGTGATCGTGCGCGGGCGCGCCGTCAGGTCGTGCGTGACGCCGGTCAGCACGATCAACGGCGCGGACGTGACGACGCTCGAAGGATTGGGACGCGTCGATCGTCCGCATCCCATCCAGCAGGCGTTCATCGACGAGCAGGCGGCGCAGTGCGGCTTCTGCCTGAACGGCGTCATCCTCACCGCGAAGGCCTTTCTCGATCAGAACCCGAAGCCGAGCGACGCGCAGATCGCGCAATCGCTCGCGACGACGCTGTGCCGGTGCTTCACGCACACGCGCATGCTCCGCGCCATCAAGCGGTACGCAGGGAGGGCGTGATGCAGAAGCTCACCAGCGCCGCACGTCACGCGCTTACCCAGGCCGGATTCTCGCGCCGCGCACTCTTGAAGGGTACCGGCGCGCTGGTCGTCACGTTCAGTGCGGCGCGGCTCGCCGAAGCGCTCGGCGCCGAACCATTTCCACAGGGCCAGTTCGGCACTCAGAGCGCGCGCGTCGGCGCCCAGCTCGATTCGTGGATCGCGATCGGTGCGGATGGATCGGTGACCGCGTACACCGGAAAGTGTGAACTCGGGCAAGGCATGTTCACCGTGCAGATGCAACTCATCGCCGAGGAGCTGTCGGTGCCGCTCTCGCGAGTGAAGCTGATTCAGTGCGACACGTCCGTGACGCCGGATCAAGGCACGACGTCGGGGAGCCAGTCGACGCCGACGAATTTCAACGAGCGCAATCTGGCGCAGGCGGGCGCGACGGCGCGCGAGGCGTTACTGCAGCTCGCCTCCGAACGTCTCGGCGTGCCGGTCGATCGGCTCGCCGCGCTCGACGGCGTGATCAGCGTCAAGGGCGAGGCGGCTAGGCGCGTCAGCTACGGCGAGCTCATCGGCGGGAAGAAATTCAATCTCGCGCTGAGCTCAACGGCGAAGCGGAAGCCTGCGAGTGAATGGACCGTTCTGGGCAAGCCGATTCCCCGCGTCGACATGCCGGCGATGGCGACCGGACAGTTCGAATTCGTGCACAACGTTCGGGTGCCGGGCATGTTGCACGGACGCGTCGTGCGTCCTCCGGCGGTGGGCGCGACGCTCGTCAGCGCCGATGAGGGTTCCGTACGCGGTCTGCCCGGGTTCGTGAAGCTCGTCGTGAAGAAAGACTTCGTCGGCGTCGTCTGCGAAAAGACCTGGCAGGCGATTCAAGCGGCGCAACAACTGAAGGCGACGTGGACGCCGGGTGTCGGCCTGCCGGCAAACGACGACTTCCACGCCTTCATGCGGCGCCAGCCGTCGCGCGACGCGCTGCTCGTGAACTCGAAGGACGTCGATCAGCAGCTCGCCCGCGCGGCGTCGGTCGTCAAAGCGACGTACTTGCATCCGTACCAGATGCACGGCTCGATGGGCAGCTCGTGCGCCGTCGCCGACGTGCGGAGCGATCGCGCGACGATCTGGTCGCCCACGCAGTCGGCGTACCCGGTCCGCAGCGGCGCGGCGATGATCCTCGGCTTCGCGCCGGAGAACGTGCGCGTTGTCTTCGTGCGCGGGTCGGGGTGCTACGGCATCAACGGTGCGGACACCGTGTCATTTGACGCGGCCGTGCTGTCCCAGGCAGTCGGCAAGCCCGTGCGCGTGCAGCTCTCGCGGAAAGACGAGATGGCGTGGGAGAACTACGGTCTCGCGTTCGTCATCGATCAGCGCATCGGCGTCGACGCGAACGGCACCATCCTCGCGTGGGATTACGAAGCGTGGTCGCCGACGCGCGGCGGCCGGCCCGGCTACGACCGGCCGGGGAACGTCGTCACCGGTCTGCTGCTCGGGTACGAGCCGCAGCCGTTCGCTCCGCGCACGCCGGCGCCGGATCCCGGCGGCGCGTTCAACAACAACAGCAACGCCGGGCCGTCGTACGTGACGGGCTGCGTCGGCGGCCAGTGCCGCGGCGCCGGCACGGTGAAGAGCGAGCGCGTGCTGTCGCACACGGTCGCGTCGCCGTTCTTCACCGGACCGCTGCGATCGCCGTCGCGCCTGCAGAACACGTTCGCGCACGAGTGCATGATGGATGAAGTCGCGGCGCATGTGCGCGCCGATCCCGTCGCGTACCGCGTGCGTCACTTGAGCGACGCGCGGCTGAAGGACGTCGTCACGCGAGCCGGTGCGGCCGCGCAGTGGGATCCGCGGCCTTCGCCGCGCCCGAGTCTTCAAACGACCGGCCTCGCACGCGGACGGGGGATCGCGTGCGTGGCGTACGAAGGTGACAACGGTTACTCAGCGATGGTCGCCGACGTCGAAGTCGATCAGGCGACTGGCGCGGTCACGCTCAAGCGCCTGGTCATCGCACAGGATTGCGGACCGATCTCCAACCCGGACGGGATGAAGAACCAAATCGAGGGCGGAGCGTTGCAGGGAATGAGTCGGGCCCTCGGCGAGGAGGTAACCTGGGACGATCAGAAGGTCACGTCCGTAGACTGGCGGACGTACCACAGTCTGCCGCTGGGGTTCGCGGTTCCGGAAATCGAGAGCGTGCTCATCAACCGGACTGGCGTGGAAGCCACCGGATCGGGGGAGACGGCGATCACGATTGCCGCTGCCGCCCTGGGCAACGCGATCTTCGACGCCACCGGCGCCCGCGTACGCCAGGTCCCGTTCACGCCCGCCCGCGTGAAGGCGGCGCTCGATGCTCGGGGCTGAGTTGCGTTGTCTCGACTTGTAACCGCGAGAAATCGCCGGAAAAGCAGTAGCGGACTTTGTGGACCCGGTAGATCTCTGCTAAACTCCCGCGATCTCTATTCTGGATCGCGTATCCATATATATACGCCGCCGATCGTCAAAAGGAGTGGGGCATGGTTAAGTCGTTAAGCGCACTGACCGTAGGCGCAGTTCTGGTCCTTTCGGGTTCGGCGCGCGCCGCTGACGCGGCGAAGACGCCGACCTTTACCAAGGACATCGCTCCGATCTTCCAGGCGAAGTGCGAGGCCTGCCATCGGCCGGACAACATGGCGCCCATGTCGCTGCAGACGTATGAAGAAGCGCGGCCGTGGGTGAAGTCGATCGCGCAGCGCGTCGGCGGACGGCAGATGCCGCCGTGGCACATCGACAAGACGGTCGGCATTCAGAAGTTCAAGAACGACCGGTCGCTGAGCGACGATCAAATCGACACGATTCTCCGCTGGGTGAGCGCGGGCGCGCCGAAGGGCGATCCCAAGGACATGCCGGCGCCGAAGGTCTGGGCCGATGACACCGTCTGGCAGGAAGCGATCAAGCTGGGCGCGCCGGATCTGATCGTCAAGTCGCCGGAGTACACGATGCCTGCGGTTGCGCAGGACGCCTGGTGGCGGCCGAGCGTGCCGACCGGCCTGACCGAACCGCGCTGGGTGCGCGCGATTGAAATCCGCCCCGTGGGCAAGGGCGCCCGCAAGATCACGCATCACGCGCTGGCGCGCCTCCAGCAGCCGGAGGATATGGATCCGGCGCTCTTTACCAACGATCCGAACGTCGCGGGCGACGGCCTCTTCATGGAGTGGGCGGTCGGCAAGAACGCAGACGAAATGCGTCCGGACTCCGGCCGCCTGATGCTCCCGGGCTCGAAGATCGTGTGGGAGATGCACTATCACGCGGTCGGCGAAGAGATCTCGGCGCACACGGAAATCGGCGTGTGGTTCTATCCGAAGGGCCAGGAGCCGAAGCACCGCGAAGTGCTCGCGCTCTTCAATTCGTTCTCGGGCAACTCGCCCGGCGCGCGCGCCCTCGACATCCAGCCGAACCAGATCACGACGACCGAGAGCTTCATCACGCTGCGGCAGAACGCGCGCATCGAGAACTTCCAGGCGCACATGCACCTGCGCGGCAAGGGCATGTCGATGGAAGCGATCTATCCGGACGGCCGCCGCGAGCTGTTGAGCCAGATCAGCGACTTCAACTTCAACTGGCACAACATGTACATCTACGCAGACGATTCGGCCCCGCTGCTCGCGAAGGGGACGATCCTCCACTTGATCGCGTGGTACGACAACACGAAGAACAACAAGTCGAACCCGGATCCCGATCAGTGGGTCGGCTACGGTGACCGCACCGTGGACGAGATGGGCCACGCGTGGCTGAACATCACCTACTTCAGCGACGACGAGTTCAAGGCCGAGACCGCGAAGCGCGCGGCGGCGACGTCGACGTCGACGGCCGCCGACCGGCAGCAGCAGCCTCAGCAGTAAGAGCGGATTTCATCGGATACTGAGGCGCCGTCCCAGAGTTCTTGGACGGCGCCTCTTTTTTTTGAGCAGGGGAGTCACGGATGCGTGGACGTCGAGTCGCGACGGGGTTGATGATGGTGGCGTTCGTCGTGGGAGGCGCGCTCGCGCGGGCCGGCCAGCAGGGCGTCGGGCAGACGCCGAGCGCGTTTCCGCTGTCCAACACGATTCGCGAGCGCGGGTCCAGCGTCACCGGGGCGCTCGAGGGGTGGTACTTCGACAAGGACGGCAGCGTGCGCATCCTCGTCGGCTACTTCAACCGCAACATCAAACAGGAACTCGATATTCCGGCGGGCCCGAACAACCGCATCGAACCCGGCGGACCCGACCAGGGACAGCCCACGCACTTCGAAACCGGCCGGCAGTGGGGCGTGTTCACGATCAAAGTGCCGAAGGACTTCGGCACGAAGAAACTGACGTGGACGATCGTCGCCAACGGCCTGACCAACGCCATCACGCTGCACACGCAGCCTGACTACGTCGTCGAGCCGTTCGAGGACGCCGCGAACAAGAACACGCCGCCCAAGATCAAGTTCGACCCGAGCGGGTCGATCTTCACGGGTCCGCCGATCGTCGTGGCCGCGACGTACTCCGCGACCGTGAACGAGCCGCTGTCGCTCACCACGTGGGCGACCGACGAAGGACCGAAGATCAACATTCCGGAGGGACGCGGACGCGGGCGGGGACGCGCAGGCGCGGGCGCGGCCGCAGGGCGCGCAGGTAATGACGCGGCTGCGGGGGCGGCCGCTGGTGCGGCCGGCGGCGATGCCGCAGCCGGTGCGGGTCGTGGAGCGGGACGTGGACGCGGGGCGGCCGGTGCGGCAGGTGGCGCCGATGCCGCCGCCGCGGCCGCTGCAGCTGGGGGATTTACGCCGGCCCCCCCGCTTGCCATTTCGTGGCACGTGTTTCGTGGCCCGGGGGCCGTCAAGTTCGATCCGGTATCGCCGCGGGTCGACATTCCGAATGAAGGGAAGGCCACGACGACGGCAACGTTCAGCGCGCCTGGCGACTACACCCTCCGCGTGCAGGGCAATGACAGCACCGGCAACGGCGGCGGCGGCTTCCAGTGCTGCTGGTCCAACGCCTACGTCGTGGTCAACGTCAAACCCGCGGCGACCGGAGGGAAGTAGAAGTTACAAAAGTCGCCAATCCCTCCAACGAGCCGAACGTCAGCGGTCCCTGACCGCTCCCTCCAGAACGGGGGCACTCCAGCCGATAAGAAAAGCGGCTAATAGGAGGCCCCGTGCCCGTGAAGACCGTCAAGACCACCCGTCTCGCCGTTGCGTGCGGCTTGTTGTTCTACACCCTGGGGGCATCCTCAGCCTCGGCGGCGACGCCCCCGTGCCCCGTAAATGAGGTCGCGAAGGACCTCGCCAGCCCGGATCCCGCGGTCCGTGTGAAGGCAGGCCGCGTGCTGCGGCAAGCCGCCTGCTTCGCCGCGGCGGTGCCGCTCGCCACGCTCATCGGCGATCCCGTGGACGACGTGCAGCTCGAGGGAATTGCCGGCGAAGTCGCGATCTTCCTGAACAAGAACGCCACTCCGAAGCGGCGGGTCGGGTACGTGATCGAAGTCCGCCACGACGTGGCGTCGGATGCGTTCTGGGCGGGACCGATGGTCGCGGGCACAGGCCGTACGGCGCCGCCGGAAGTGCTGGCCGCGCTGCGTACGGCGGCACACGATGACAATCCCCGCGTGGCGGTCGAGGCGTTGTATGCGTTCGGCGCGATCGCGTCGGAAGTGAAGGGCACGAAACGGCAGGAACTGCAGGCGGCCAATGGCTCCTACCTTGCCGATCTGGCCGGATCGTCGCAGATGGAGATGCGCCTCGCGGCGGCGGCGGTGATCGGCCGGTTGTACTCGCGCTGGCCTGGAGAGACGCTGGAAGAATCCGTGGGGCCGGCGATGGTCAAGGCGCTGGCCGACGTCGACGACACGGTCAAGATCGTGGCGGCGCGCGGCATTGGCGTGATGCGGTACGAGCCCGCGCTGCAGCCCTTGACGGATCTGTTCAACGAGCGCGGCAAGGGCGACGTGGCCGAGGCCGCGCTCGATGCGCTTGCCCGCATCGCGCACCCGTCGAGTCTTGAGCTCTTCAAGAGCCAGCTGACCAGCCCCGAGGCGGGACTCAGGGCCATCGCCATCGCCGGCCTGGGCCGCAGCGGCGTGGACCGCCGGACGATGATTGAGGTCATCGACACGCTGGGCTTCGAGCGGTCCGACGATGTCCTGGTGGCGCTGGACTTCGCGTGGATCATGGTGGAGAACTCGACGATTGATCCGCTGGGCGAGGGCCTGTTGCAGGTGTCGCGTCATGACGTCGCGCTCGCGTATCTCATCGAAATCGCGTCACTCCGGTCGTCGAAGTTCTTCGCCTACGCGCTCGATCCGGACCCGCGCCTGCGCGCCGACGTGGCGAACATTCTCGGCGTGACCCGCGATCCGCGCGGGCTGCCGCTCGTCCAGCCGATGTTGAAGGACAAGAATCCAGTCGTCGTGCAGGCCGCCGAACGCGCGATTGCCAGAATGCAATAGAAACTGAAAAGAGAAAACTGAAAACTGAAAACTGAAAACTGAGGAGTCGTCCAATCGCTGCGAGACTCTTCAGTCTTCACTTCTCTCTTTTCTGTTTTCAGTTTCCATTGCCATGATGATCCCCGTCAGCGCCTGATTCACGGGACAGTCGATTCCGTACTTCGCGCCGAGGCGGACGACCGCTCCGTTCAGAAATCCGATCTCGGTTCGCCGGCCCTTGAGCAGATCCTGCTGCATCGAGGAAAGGTTCTTCGACGCGCGATAGCCCTCGTTGATGGCGGACACCAGATCGCCTTCGAGCTCGACGCCGTCCCGCCGGGCGACGCGCACGCATTCGTCCACGATCAACCGCTTGAGCGGGTTCAGCCGCTCGTCCGCGATCGCGCCGACCTCCGTCCGCGTGATCGCGTTGATCGGATTGATCACGCAGTTGACGACGAGCTTCCGCCACATCTCGTCCTTGATGCGGTCGGTCACGCGCACGTCCAGTCCGCAGCCGGCGAAGGCGTTCGCGATCGCCGCGCTGACCGGGCTGTTCTCGATCGACGTGTAACTGCGGACTTTGAGTTCGACGACGCCCGGCGTCCGGAAGATCGCGCCGAAGTGCGTGATCGCCCGCAGCACCCGGCAGCGCTCCCCGATCGCGGCCTTGACGACGTCTTCGCCGTACAGCCCGTTCTGGACGCACAGGATGATCGTGTCCGGCCGGAGGAGTGGCGCGAGGTCGCGCGCGGCCGCCTCGTTGCCGCTGACCTTCGTGGTGAGAAGGACGAGCGTCTCCGGCGCCAGCGCCGTGAGGGCCGACACCGCACGCACGCCATACGTGCGCGCCTCAGCGCCGCTCAGGCGAAGACCCGAGGCGTTGATGGCGGCGGCGTGCGCCTCGCGCGTGACGAGCGTGACGTCGTGCGCCGTGGACAGGAGCGCGCCGTACACGCTGCCGATCGCGCCCGCGCCGTAAACGACGATTTGCAGAATGGAACTCCCGCGGCTACAGTAGCCGGTCACACGGACAAGTCAAGTGTAGTCAAGTCAAGAAGGGTTAACTCCCGGGAGGGCGTATGAAGAAAGCGATGGCCGTGGCTGGCGTGCTGCCGCTGGCGATGATGATCGTCTCCGCGCAGACGCAGACAGCCTTGAACGTGAAAGACCTCGTCGAACTCGAGCTGCACACGCACACCGAAGTGACCGAGAAGCTGAAGGACGGCTGGACGTCGATCCTGCTCGTGACCGGCGGCACCGAGGAGCGCGGGCCGCAGGACGTGCTCGGCGGCCACACCATCATGTCGCGCCGTCACGCGATTCAGATCGCGCAGAAGCTTGGCAAGACGTTCGTCGCGCCGGTGCTGCCAATCGCCGTGAACGCGACCGGCCTCAACGCGAGCCGTGAGATGGCCGATCAGCCCGGCGCGATGCAGATGCCGGCCGACGTCTTCAAGCAGGTGCAGCTGGCCGAGATCGACAGCCTCGCGCGCAGCGGCTTCAAGGACATCTTCGTGATGGGCGATCACGGCGGCGGACAGGCCGAGATGAAAGAGGCCGCCGGCGAGATGGACAAGAAGTGGTCGGCGAAGGGCACGCACGTGTACTACGTCAGCGACTTCTACAACAAGACGCACGACGACGTGGACATGTATCTCTACGAGCACAAGCTGCCGATCGCGGGCCACGGCGCGATGATGGAAACGTCTGAGATGCTGTATTACGAGCCGGCACCGGGCATTTACGTCCGTCCGATCTACAAGACCGTCCCGTCCGATCCCACCGGCCAGACGCCGGAGCAGTGGAAGGCCGCGCGGGACGCGAGGGTCGCGCGTGAAGCCGCCATCGCCGCGGGCAATCCTCCGGCCGCGGCTGCGGGACGAGGCGGTGGCGGGGGACGCGGGCGCGGTCAGGATCCGAACGCGCCGCCGCGCGTGAACAACGGCGTGACCGGCGATCCGCGTCCGTCGACGAAGGAGATCGGCAAGGATCTGATCGACATCACGGTCAACAACGCCGTGACCGAGATCAGGAAGCTGAAGGCCGCGCGCGGCACGATGTAGCTACTTCACGGTCCAGAGATAGATCATCAGACCGTCCACGTCCTGCGACTGCTCCGGGGGCCACGTCTCGCCCATGTCGTATTTGTGCGAGACGATGCGCGTCCCCGGACGCAGCTCACGCGTGAACTTCGGAATCAGGCGCTCGGTCAGCCGCGGCAGCAGGAACATCGTCACCACGGTCGCGCCGCTGATGTCGGTTTCGAAGAGATCCCCATAGACGAAGCGCACGCGATCCCCGACGCCGGCCTGCTTCAGGTTGTCATTCGACCGGCGAAGCAACAACGAGTCCATCTCGATGCCGACGCCGAACGCGCCGTACTGCTTCGCCGCCGCGATGGGGATGCGGCCGTCGCCGGAACCTAGGTCGTAGACGACGTCGGCCGACGTGACATGCGCGAGCGCCAGCATCGCGTCCACGACGCTCTCCGGCGTCGGGACGTACGGCACGTCCGGCACGCGGTTGGGCTTGAACTGGCCCGCGTTCGCCGGAGCGACGAGCGCCGCCGCTACGAGGAGCGCCGCGAATCGGGTCTTCATCACGCCGCAATCTACCGCAGATCGGCGCTAGAATCTCGCCACGGAGGTGCGACATGCGTCGCCTGAGCCTGCTGGCGTGTCTGGTCGCCGCGTCGACGGTGTCGGTCGTCCACTCGCAAACGCGCGGCGCCGCCGGCGCCGTGATCTATCAAGGCGCGCGCCTGATCATCGGCGACAGCTCCGCGCCGATCGAGAACGGCGCCTTCGTCGTCGCGAACGGGCGCATCACCGCGATCGGCCGGAGCGGCGCGGTGAACGCCCCGGCCGGCGCGACGCGCGTCGATCTCTCGGGCAAGACGGTCATGCCCGCGATGATCAACGCGCATGTCCACATCGGCTACGAGGGCTACACGAGCTGGGGCGCCGAGAACTACACGGCGCAGAACGTCCTCGACCATCTGCAGCGCGAAGCGTTTTACGGTGTCGCCGTCACGCAGTCGGTCGGCAGCAGTCCGACCGAGGCGTCGATCCAGTTTCAGCGCGATCAGGAGGCCGGGAAGTTCGCGCCGGCGTCGCGCTTCATGTTCATGCCGGGCATGGCGCCCCCCAACGGCGGACCCGACGCGATCCTGCTCAAGGGCACGAGTGTGCTCAAGGCGGTCTACGAAGTGTCCACGCCGGATGAGGCGCGCGCCGCCGTGAAGACGATGGCCGCACGGCAGCTCAAGAGCGTGAAGATTTGGGTCGACGATCGGCGCGGCACGTACCCGAAGATGACGCCGGAGGTCTACAACGCGATCATCGCCGAGGCCCACGCGCATCAGATGCTCGTGCACGCGCACGCGATCGCGATGGCGGATCAGAAGGCCGTCGTGCGCGCCGGCGCCGACGTGCTGGTGCACACCGTGCAGAACGAGAAGCTGGACGACGAGCTCCTCGCGCTGCTGCGTGAGAAGAAACCGTACTGGACGACGGTCATCGGGCTCGGCGATCGCAGCGAGGTGTGCGACAGCGATCCGTTCGTCGATCAGACGTACCCGGCGAAGACGGTCGCCGAGATCCGCGCGTCGACGGCCTGCGGAGCGGTCTCGCCGAACGCCGCGAATCGCGAAGCCATCCTGGCAGCCAACCTTCCGCAGTACGTCGCCGCCGGCGCGCGCCTCGTCCTCGGCACGGACGCCGGCATCACCGCGCGTCACGCCTTCGGCTGGGCCGATCATCACGAATTGTCACGCTGGGTGAAGTCCGGCATCCCGCCGGCGGAGGCGCTCATCGCCGCGACGTCTCGGCCGGCGGCGCTTCTCGGCTTGAAGGACACCGGCACGCTGGCCAGCGGCAAGCGCGCCGACTTCATCGTTCTCAACGCCAATCCGCTCGAAAACATTCGGAATACGCGCGAGATTGCGGCGGTCTATCTGGCTGGCGCAAAGCTCGACCGCGACGCCCTCCTCGCTCGGTGGAAGCGGTCCAATTCGACCCAATAGGGTGGTAAAATTCGCCGCTAATACCGGATGAGCAAAGGGACTTCCGCGTGTAGGGCGGGCATGACCGGCGTAGCCGGTGTCATTGTGTGGATGGTCCTGGCGGCGTCAGGTCCGTCCACGCGTCTCGCCGCGCAGGCCGCGCCGCCAAAGACACAGATCGCAGCAGTTGCCGCATCCCCTGCGGCTGATCAGAACGCCGTCGTCCGCCGCTACTGCGCATCGTGTCACAGCGAGCGCACGAAGTCGGGCGGCCTCGTGCTCGCGAACTTCGACGTCGCGCGCGCCGCGCAGAACGCCGAGACCGCGGAGAAGATGATCCGGAAGCTGCAGGCAGGGCTCATGCCGCCGCCCGGATCACCGCGCCCGGACGCGGCCGCGCACGCCGCGCTCGTCAGCATGCTCGAGACGACGATCGACACGGCGGCTGCCGCGAAGCCCAATCCCGGCGCCCGCACGTTCCAGCGCATCAACCGGCCCGAGTACACGCGCGCCGTCCACGATCTGCTCGGGCTCGACGTCGATGCCGGCAGCTGGCTCCCGCTCGATCAGAAGAGCGCGAACTTCGACAACATCGCCGACGCGCAGGCGCTGTCGCCCATGCTGCTCGAGGCATACCTCAACGCCGCGAACGCCGTCAGTCTCCTGGCCATCGGCGATCGCCACGCCGCGACCGTCGATCATACCTACAGCGCGCCGGGATACGTCTCGCAGCATCCGTGGGATCACGTGGACGGGGCGCCGTTCGGCACGCGGGGCGGGATGGTCGTGGACCACGTGTTCCCCGCAGACGCCGAGTACGTGTTCGAAGTCGATCTCGTCGCGGGATCCAACGCGCGCTTCGAGGACATCGACATCTCCGTCAACGGCGAGCGCGTCGCGCTGATCAAGTACGAGACCGGACCGGCCGGCGGCGCCGACGGCCGCGGCGCCGTGCCGATGCGCACCGAGCCGGTGCTGATTCGCGCGGGCCAGCACCGCGTGGCGGCGGCGTTCGTCCGGCGGACCGACGGCCCGTACGAGGATCTGATTCGCCCGCACGACTGGTCGTTTGCCGGCGGCGGCTCGGGCGGCCCCGGGATTACGACGCTGCCGCACGTGAAGGACTTCGTCATCAAAGGGCCGTACCGGATCACCGGAATCTCCGAGACGCCGAGCCGCCAGAAGGTCTTCAGCTGCCGCCCGACGGTGCCCAGCGAAGAGCGGCCGTGCGCGCGGCAAATCATTTCGCGCCTCGGCGGCGAGGCGTACCGCCGTCCGCTGACGGCGAGCGAAGTCGATCGCCTGATGCCGTTCTTTGACGAGGGGATGAAGGCTGGTGGGGCGGGTAAGGCGGGTGGGTTTGAAGAAGGGATCCGTTCCGCGCTCGAGGCGATTCTCGCGAGCCCGTATTTCATCTTCCGCCTCGAGAAGGAGCCGGAGTTCGCGAAAACCGGCGCCAGTTATCGCGTCGCCGATCTCGATCTCGCGTCGCGCCTGTCGTTCTTCCTGTGGGGTGAGCCGCCCGACGCCGAACTGCTGAAACTCGCGAGCGCGGGCAAGCTGTCGGCGGACGGCGCGCTCGAGAAACAGGCGCGCCGGATGCTCGCGGATCGGCGCGCCGATGCGCTGGGAACGCGCTTCGCGGCGCAGTGGCTCCGGCTGCAGGACGTCGACAAGGTGCACCCGGACCCGAACTACTACCCGAACTTCGACGACAACCTCGCCGACGACATGCGCCGCGAGACGCAGCTGTTCTTCAACAGCCTCGTGCGCGACAATCGCAGCGCGCTCGATCTGTTCCGCGCCGATTTCACTTATGTGAACGAGCGCCTCGCTCGGCACTACGGCTTCCCGAACGTCTCGGGCATGGAGTTCCGGCGCGTGCAGTATCCCGATGCCACGCGGCGCGGCGTGCTGGGGCAGGGCAGCGTCCTCGTGCAGACGTCGCTCGCGAACCGCACGTCGCCGGTGCTGCGCGGCAAGTGGGTGATGGAAGTGCTGATGGGCACGCCGCCGCCGGCGCCGCCGCCCGACGTGCCGCCGCTCGACGACACGGGCGAGGCGAAAGACGGCCGGATGCTGACGACGCGCGAGCGCATGGAGCTGCACCGCAAGAACCCGACGTGCAGCTCGTGCCACAAGATGATGGACCCGATCGGCCTCGCGCTCGACAACTTCGACGTCACGGCGAAATGGCGCGTGCGCGAGAACGGGCAGCCGCTCGACACGCGGGGCGATTTCTACGACGGCACGGCGGTGACGTCGCCGGCCGAGCTGCTCGCCGCGCTGATGAAACGGCCGACGCCGCTGCTGCGCACGTTCACCGAGAACCTGCTGGCGTACGCGCTGGGCCGCCGGACCGAGTACTACGATCAGCCCGCCATCCGCGCCATCGTGAAGGCGGCTGACGCGGATGGCGACAAGATGTCAGCGTTCATCCTTGGCGTGATCAAGAGCGACGCGTTTCAGATGAAGCGGGCCGAGCCCGCGGCGCCCACGGATACCAAGGCACCCGGGAACGATATCCAACCATAACGACGATAAGGAGACGCGCGTGAATTTCATCACTGGCAAACACCTGCCCCGCCGGACGTTCCTTCGCGGCGTGGGTGCCACCATGGCGCTGCCGTTCCTGGAATCGATGGTGCCGGCGCGCGGCGCGCGCGCCCACGCTGCGGCCGCGACGCAGACCGGCAAGACGCCGCTCGTCTGCATCGAAGAAGTGCACGGCCTTCCGGGCTGCAACAACTGGGGCGCGACCAAGCATCTCTTCGCGCCCGAGACCGTCGGCCGTGACTTCACGCTGGTCCCCGACAATCCGCTGACGACGATCGATGCGTTCCGCAGCCACATGACGATCGTCAGCAACACCGACGTGCGGAACGCCGAAGCGTTCCTGCTGCCGGAGATCGGCGGCGATCATTTCCGGTCGAGCGCCGTCTTCCTCACGCAGTCGCACCCGAAGCAGACACAAGGGTCGGACATCTGGGCGGGGACGTCGCTCGATCAGATGTACGCGAAGAAGTTCGGGCAGGACACGCCGCTTCCGTCGATGCAGTTCTGCATCGAGAACCTCGATCAGGCGGGCGGCTGCACCTACAACTACTCCTGCGCGTACACCGACTCGATCAGCTGGGCGTCGCCGAATGAACCGCTGCCGATGATTCGCGATCCGCGGATCGCGTTCGACATACTGTTCGGCGCGGGCGCCACGCCCGAGGATCGCGCGGCGCGGCTCATGACGCGGCGCTCCATCCTCGACTGGGTCGGTGGTGAAGTCGAGCGCGTCCGCCGCCAGCTCGGCGCCGGCGATCGTGCGCGGCTGGACCGCTACATGGATAACGTCCGCGAGGTCGAGCGCCGAATTCAGGCGGTCGAGGCGCACAACCGCAGCGGCGAGACGCGCGAGATGCCGAACGCGCCGGCCGGCGTGCCCGATTCGTTCTCCGAACACATGAAGCTCTTGTTCGATCTGCAGGTGATCGCGCTGCAGACCGGGATGACGCGTGTCGTTTCGTTCAAGATCGGCCGCGACGCGCAGAACCGCGTGTTCCCGGAAAGCGGATCGAGCCAGCCATTCCACCCCGCGTCGCACCATGGCAACCGCGAAGAGCGGATCATGGAATACAACAAAATCTGCAGGTACCGCATGAGCCAACTGGCGTACCTGCTCGACAAGATGAAGAGCGCCACCGTCGAGGGCGATCAGAACCTGCTCGACAAGTCGCTCGTCATCTGGGGATCGCCGATGGCGGACTCCAACATCCACAGCCATCGCCGCTGCCCGCTCGTGCTGCTCGGTCACGCCGGCGGTCACCTCGCCGGCGGGATGCACCTCAAGGCCGACGACGGCACGCCGATGGCGAACGTGATGCTGACGCTGCTGCACAACCTCGGCATGGACGACGTGAAGACGTTCGGCGACAGCACGGGTGAGTTCTCACTGTCCGCGCCGCCCTCGACGACCGTGGCGGGGCACTGAAGCGCGAAGAAAGGGAACCACAAAGAACACGTGGTTCATCTCCTGGAGCGATTTATGGTTCGAAGATCACTGACGGTCGCTGCGCTCGCCAGCTTGTGCCTGACGACGTGGCTGACCGCCGCGCCGTCCTCGTCCGCTGTCGCGGATGCGGCGATGAAGGGCGACCGTGACGCCGTGCGGGCCCTCTTGAAGCAGGGCGCCGACGCGAGCGCGGGGCAGGGCGACGGCATGACCGCGCTGCACTGGGCGGCCGAGCACGGCGACGCCGCGATGATCGAGATGCTGGCCTATGCCGGCGCGAACGTTCAGGCGGTCACGCGCATCGGTCAATACACACCGCTCCATCTCGCCAGCACGGCCGGCAGCGCGCCCGCAGTCGAAGCGCTTCTCAAGGCGGGCGCTGACGTCTCCGCGAAAGCGGCCACGACGGGCGCGACGCCGCTGCACCTGGCCGCTTCCTCGGGCAACCCGGACGTCGTGAGGCTGTTGCTGGACCGCGGCGCCGACGTGAACGCGAAAGAGGCCGAGTGGGAACAGACGCCGCTGATGTTCGCCGCCGCGGCCAATCGCGCGGACGCGATTCGGCTGTTGCTCAAGCGCGGCGCCGATTCGAAGCTCACGTCGAAGTCGATTGACATCGCCGCGCAGAGCAAACTCGACGCCGCCGCGAGAAC
>Ga0326726_10002277_pt1 | contig 17677 bp, 18 predicted proteins | sample MHFenrmetagenome_2_FD_207603 | JGI IMG/M metagenome (GOLD analysis project Ga0326726, IMG submission 207603) | Lab enriched peat soil microbial communities from Michigan Hollow, Ithaca, NY, United States - MHF15MN | ecosystem: Environmental > Terrestrial > Soil > Wetlands > Peat | place: USA... | reverse complement strand
AAGCTATCTGTCTATGAGAAATACCCATTGCTTGTGCCAGTTCAGCGCACTTGTTTTGGAGGTCGGGAATTTCTGATTTCAAGTTATCTATTGCCATCTTCTTTTTGTCAATTTCTTTGACAAGTCTACTTTGAAGATCCTGCTGGGTCGTCAACAAGTGTTGTTTTATTTCGAAAAGTTTTTGTTCTTCTGTTCTCATTTTTTGAAAAGACTCCAACAACCCTAAGAGGTTAGAGTCAGTTGATCCCTCTTCAGTTTGCAATGCACCTAATTTTTCAGATGTTTGAAGTGATTCGGGCTCTTCATTTGCTTCAAAGCTTGGATGCATTTCTCCTAATTCCTTAACAACAGATTCATGATTTTGACTGGATAGAATTGATACCTGAGCTCCTTTTAAGAAGCTCTCGTTGTCACTCTGTTTTGTCTTTCCTCTTTTATAGTCTTGTTCTATTATGAACAAGTGGATATTTTCGTTTTCTTTAGCCATTGAAATTACCCAAATTATATAATATTTTAATATTTCTGGTTTGGATAAACCTGTCAACCGGTGAACTAGCTATCGATTCCGAGAACTTGTCCGAGTTGCTTGCATCTATTTTGGAGGTCAGGGATTTCTGATTTCAAGTTATCTATTGCCATCTTCTTTTTGTCAATTTCTTTGACAAGTCTACTTTGAAGATCCTGCTGGGTCGTCAACAAGTGTTGTTTTATTTCGAAAAGTTTTTGTTCTTCTGTTCTCATTTTTTGAAAAGACTCCAACAGATCTAAGACACCAGGATTATTTGAAGTCTCATCATTTTGCAGCGCAACAACCTGTTCAGGTTCTTCGGACGTTTGAGACATTTCTTGTTCGTTTTTGAGTAATTCTATTTTATCTGTCTCTGAGGATGGATCTTTCTTGAATACATCACGCATGTATTTTACCTGATTATATCTAAAGAATCAATATATAATAATCGTATTCTGGTTCCCGTAGTATTCCCAAAACCGACATATTTCGACAAAAAGCATATTTCATGAATTATTGCTTCGTTTAGATTGCAGGCTAATTTGCAAGTCCTCTTAGTCTTGACGTCTATTGTTTTGTTTCTTCATTACATTCAATTAAATCTGGGCAAACATAGCACTCATCCGGAGTGGTTGCGCCATTTGAAAGAGTCCATAGGTAACCCAAAAAATGTTTACACCCTGCCGGTTTGTCTTTTTTGACAACAGCTGTTTTTTCAGGATTTATTTCTTGTGGCTTTTTGTTTTCATTCGGTCTAACCTTTAGAGAGTCATCATCAAAAATTTTGTTTTTTTGGGTCAAAGTGACTTTGTTATCAATCGGAGTTAAAGTAGAATTCTTAGCTTCCAAAATTCTTTGGCTTTCAAGGACGTATGCTTCTAAGCTCCTAGAATCTAATTGAGCACTTTTGCCTCGATTTGGTTCAATAACCATGGAGTCTGTTTTTGCAATTTCAGGTTTTTCGCTCTCTTTGTTGGTTATTAAGGCTGACTTTTGAACTAATGCAGCAGATAACTCATTGGTTTTTTGCTTTGGCTTGGTCTCAAAGGCAATTTCGTTTAATGCTTTTCCATTGTTTGAAGAACCCAAATCGTATCCGCATTCCGGACATGCTAGATGAGCTACTTTTTTGGTTGAATAGTCTTTGACTTTCAGGGGAGATTGAAAAATTTTCTTGCATTCGGGGTTTGGGCATCTATAATTGGAAGGTTCACCGATCCACCCATTCTTCTTAAGAATTGACAAGTAAATAGCCAAAATTACGACAACTAAGAAAATAGTTATGGCGGTAACAATTTCGACTATGTACTGTACCACTTAGTAATCCCAAATCAGGTTATAAGTTGTCGAGCTAAAAAAAAATTGTTGATTCAGCATCATTATTATGGTGCTGAATTAATAGTTGCAATAACTCTGTATTGTCCTCCGGTGCTTGCTTGTGCGCTCCAGTCATGATTGGCTCCTATAACACCAGTCGGTGTTGCATAGATGTCCTGAACTCCTGATAACGTTATTGTTGTTGTAACAGTTGCACCTCCGACGCTTGCCCATGAGCCGGTAGCAAAAGTTTGCAGTTGCCACAATATCGTTACAGGTCCAGTATATGTGCCTGGCAATGAAAGTTTAGTATACCATGCGCTTGTTGGTTCAAGAGTTGCACTCCAAGTTCCAGTTCCATCGAGGTTTGGGTTATATGTGATTGTTCCTGATGTTACGCCTCCTACTGTTACGTTTCCTCCGTTAATCGTTCCTAGTAATACGGCTGCGTAGACTCCAAGAACTGAAACCAAGGATAGTATTGTTAACACAGTTGCAATGAATAGCAATTTTCTTGATTTTTTGCCGTTGTTCATTTTTCTCACTATTGTTTGTTTAAGTCTGTTAGTTGTTTTATATATTAAAGCTTACGACTCAATAATCACTTAGGTTCCGTGCTCAACGTTTATACAACAAAATGATTAAATGAGAATATTATTGTTGATGGAATATTTTATTCTAGACGTTAACGTATTGACCGCTTCAGTCTCGTTTGTTTTGGTTGGTTTGTATTCTTTTGCATAGCACAAGAATTTTTAAGTGATAGAAATGCACCTAATTCCTCTTTTCAGGCAACGCCTACATGGTTGTTGTTGCGTTGAGCAATTAGACAAGAATGTTGAAAATTCGTATGGTTTATTAATGTAGTGTGGCTTGCGATTTAATATAAGTCGCGTGAGGTGACAAAAATGAGTATGATGAAAATGATGCTTTCAAGTGATGATGTCATAGTTGAAGAAAGACAAGTTTTCTTGTTGAAGAAAGAAATTGAGCAATTGAATGGCGAACTTCAGTATAGAGAACAGAAGCTCCAAAAACTTAGAAGTACCAAGCGAAAATGAACTGCGAAACGTTGAGTCAAAAGCGTTTTCGCTTGTTTTTTCCATTTATTGGTTGTTTTAGAAATCAGACATAACAACGTTAAGTTCTAACATAACTCCGTTATATTTTATGTTATTTGCAGTTTTAGAGCGTTCTGCAAATGCCCACCTCTCTTAAAAACGCTCTCTCTGCACCAATTTTTCAATAGCTATCAAATAAGTTCTTGCAACGCTAAATTCTATTTTTACTGTTTTGTTGAAGATACAAGAAGAGAAATTAGGAAGCCATTTTCAATTAGCCCAAAACCTCCCTTCTTAGCCGAATCCTCGTCAAAATTTTTGACTCCATCCGGTTTTAAAGATGGCGACTTAATTGCGAAAGGTACAGGATCTCTGGTATGTGTCCCAACTTTGATGGGAGTCGGGTGATCGGGCGATATCGAGATAGCGTATGGTTCCTTTAAACCGTCAAGGATTCTGCCAAGCAACCTTCTATCTAGATCCTCAATTGCTTTCACCTTCAAAGCATGATCTTTGCAGTGCCCTGCTTCATCGGGCGCTTCTACATGGACAAAAACAAAGTCTTTTTTTTCAAGTGCTCTTAATGCTGCATCGGCTTTTCCTTCGTAGTTAGTATTAGCTAGACCAGTGGCTCCAGGAACGTTAATGATTTCCATACCCGCGTAGGTCCCGATTCCTTTTACCAAATCAACTGCAGATATGACTGCTCCTTTGAGTCCGAATTTTTCTTTCAGTGTTGGCATTGTTGGTTTTTTGCCGCCTCCCCAGAACCAAATTAGGTTTCCAGGATTTTTACCAGCTTTTTCACGAGCTAAATTTACTGGATGTTTCTGCAAAATACCGCTGGAACGACAAATTAGCTCCCTAAGTAAGCGCGTTGGTTTTTCTGCTTCAATCGACTTAGTTTCCGGCAGAACCTCTGAAATATTTACTCCTATAGCATCATGTGGCGGAGTGCAATGGATGAGCTCTGGCTTTGGAAAGTTGCGAAGTATTAAAAAATGTCGGTAGTCAAGGCCTGGGTAGAATTCGATTTTGCCTAATTTTCCAAACGCCTTATTCACTGATGCGATTAGTTTGCTTGATTCTTCAGTGGTTATGTGACCCGCAGAATAATCAATGATCACTCCTTTCTTTTCAGTTATCAAATTGCACCTGTACGCAGCATCATTTTCTCCAAGCTTTATGCCTCTTGCTGGTGCTTCAAGTGGGCCTCTGCCTGGGCAATATTTCCGCGGGTCATAGCCAAGCAGCGAGCATATCGCTGTTTCTGAGCCTGGCGTTGATTCATCTGGAACCGTTTTGATTAAGCCGCTTCTGCCTTTGGCTGCTATCGAATCCATATTTGGCTTATGTGCTACTTGAAGTGGCGTCTTGTTACCCAATTCAGGAATAGGATAATCAGACATTCCATCCCCAACAACCATTATATATTTCATTTAGTTAGCTCCAGATTTGATTTGCACTACCAACCTTCTGTATTCTTCTGATTCACAAATATCGCAACCGTGTATTTATCTAATTATTTGTGAATAAAATTTAAGCAGAAAAGCAAGCGGTTGTGATTGATAAAGTACTACAACAAACATATTTATCAACTTAAATGGGTATATAATGGAATAAGAATTTAAGGAGATTTTACAGAATGCTTGAAGGATGGGAATGGATTATCATAGGTGTAGTTGCAATTGTAATCATAATGTGGGGTCCAGCGAAGATTCCAGAGTTCGCAAAGGCTTTAGGCAGAGCCAAAGGTGAATTTAGCAAGGCTTCAAAAGAGTTCACTGACGCAGCAACCACAACGACCAATAGCGCCACCGTTTTTGAGGCAAAGCCTGCACCTGCGTTAAAGACAAAAGACGAAATGTTGCTCGAGACTGCCCAACGGCTAGGCATACCAACTGATGGCAAAACCAGAGAACAAATATCCGAAGAAATATCCATAAAAGTCAAACTGTTAGGCGCAGACTAATCTGACTCCTCTTTTACTGACATTATTCTTTCGAAAAAACAGGTGCAACCTTAAGAAAATATCTGAGGTCTTAAAAAGAAGCAACTATTTATGAAACATTCTCATTTTTCTCTATATTCGGTTAAGTCAAAATAAACCAAGTCTTAAAAAAACTCGATGAGATTTGACATGCCTGAAACACAAAGTTTTTTTACAGATTTTTGGGGTCACCTTACTGAATTTATAATACGTATGAAAGTGGTTTTAGGCGTTTTCTTAGTCTCTTTGCTTGTGATGCTTATTCTTCCAGGCAACACTGACATTCTTGCCATGACAAACAATTACAAGCCATTAATGTCGGTGGTTCTAGTTCACATCGGCAACATGTTTTTGCCACAAGGCGCTCAGCTTTTCGCGAACTCTATGTCTGACCCAATAACACTATACGTTTACGCTGCCCTTGTCTTCGCAATCATTATAACTTTGCCAATTTTCGCTTACGAAGCTTACAAATTCATAGATCCAGCCCTGTATCCACATGAAAAGAAGGCAATTTTTCCTTTTGTTGCAGTTGTAACCGCTCTTTTCATCGTGGGTGCAATTTTCGGATTTTTCGTTTTAGCCCCCTCTTTTATTCAAGGTTTCATACCTTTTTACACCGCGGTAAACGCTATACAAATATTCCCAATTATGGATTTTTACGGCACAATTTTCTTCACAATCATAGTAAGCGGAGTTATCTTCACCATTCCAGCATTCTTTGTCCTTCTTGTACGATTCGGAATATTACATACAAAAACAATTACTAAACAAAGAAAATACATATGGGCAGGGCTTGGAATTGCGGCGATGCTTATCTCTCCCGGTGCAACTCCTCTAGGCGATTTGTACTTGTTTATCGCCTTACTGTTGTTAGTTGAATTAAGTGTGTTTACAGGAAAAAGATATGAAAAGAAATCTGGTACCACAAACTCTCAATCAATGCTATCAAAATGGTTCGCACCCATGAAAACCTGCAAATTCTGCAACTCGCAAGTTCAAGAAAATGCTCAGTTTTGTCCTAATTGCAAAAAATATTTAATTTAGATAGAGGATTACCCAAATCATGAATCTCGCTTTCAAGCAAGAATTATTTTCTAAGCAAATTTTGCCTTGTTCATTTAGAAAATGTGCTGTCAATTTCTGTTGTGACTGTAATTTAACAATCACAAACTTTCAAATTAACCAAGCGCTAATCTTTGAAACAGGAGTTTCTTAACTTGCAATTTCTACGACTAAAAAGGTCAGTTGTCATTGGCGCTATTGTAGCTTTGTTAATTTCAGGACTTGCTGGACTAAGTTTTGCTCAAATGACACAGACATGCGAATCATGTGGCATGATGGTTGCAGCAGACTGTCAAGCCCACTTAAAGGTAATAGATTCAAACGGCACTTTTCACTATGTAGACTGTTTCAAATGTGCTCTTAAGATCCTTAAGAATTATGGTGACCTCAACATAACATCAACATGCGACTGGAATGGACCAAGTCGCCAGATAACGGTTTACCTTAAAGACAAAGTAAACATTACACTTGTAAATCCTGCCGGTGCATTCTATATTGATGGCACCTGCACAAAAAACCGAATAGTTTACGATCAAGCAGCTGCAGACGCCTTGTTAGCTAACAATGGAACATCACAGTATATTACTTCAATACAAAACGTAACAATTCCAGTAAATGCAACCGTTATGACTATTGCACAAGCTGCAACAATGTATGCTTTTACCTCAAGCCCTGATCCTACCCCTAGCCCAACTCCGTCCCCAACACCAATGACAACTCCAACTGCTTTCCCAATTCACTCCGCTTCTCCAATAGCTACCCCGACTATCACACCATTAAAGACTCCAACACCGACTTCAGCGTCTTCACAACTTTTAACTCAACAATGTGAAGCTTGCGGAATGGAAGTTCCCGCCGATGCACAGCTAAAATACGTAATCACTGACGAAACTGGCAAGAATCATTATGCTGAATGTTTCATGTGTGCATTGAATTTATGCAAAAATAATAACCAACTTAACATTACTACCTACTGCGACTGGTATGGATCCAACTACGTCATAGCTGTTCAATCTTCAAACTTTGGAAAAGATGTCATTGTTAATCCATCAGCTGCATTGTTTCTAAACGGTGGAAGCTGCGTAATCAATAGAGTAGCTTACAATCAAACAGCTGCAGATATGCTTCAAGCAAATAGTTTTTCGAACAACACTCTGGTTGAACAGAGATATGCTTTGCCCTTAAGCACTAAAGTTTCGACAGTTGAACTAGCAACTGTTACGTTTAGTCAAAACAAGGCGATACTGAATCCCTCAGCAATTCCTTTCACTTTGATTATAGGAGTTGTGGCCGGAGTAGCAATAATTGTTTTAACCGTGGTCGCATACTATAAATTTACCAAGAAAAGCTAGGCAGGTAAGAGAACATAATAGTAAACTTGTATGTTTCAGTGGATTTGGCTATAGCACTTTTCGCATTATCGGTCGGTTCATTTGCAGCCTACAAAGCTTACAAAATTGAAAACGCGTCAAAATTAGCTTCAAATGAACAACGTTATGAACTTGAAAAAGATTTTTACCTAGTTTCTACGGTAGGATGGATGACACTTGGAACCAGAATATTGGCTATTCCTCTTTTTTGGTTAACTGCCATATCACTAATTCCGTCAGTTCCTGGAGCAATGTGTGAATTTGGGGTTTTTCAAGCAGGAGCGCCTTGGTCTTGGGCAGACCTGGGATTGAAAGTTTTTACGATGTTTGCTTTTGGAGGTTGGCTATTTTTTGACTTTATGAATCGTAAAACTAAAGGCTCACCTTTTATGGGGTCAGTTTCGCGCTGGTTTGTACTGTTAATACCCCTTCTTTTTATAGATGCTCTTCTTGATCTGCTTTTTTTCGGTTCTCTAAAACCCCTCGTTGTTCCCTGCTGCATGGTCGTGTATTCGAATACCGCAAGTAGCCTGTTTAACATTGGATGCCCATTCTGTTTCATAACCTACAAATACCCTCTCCTCTGGGGTGTAATTTCCACCTATGCTGTTTCAGGAGCACTCGTGTTGTGGAGCTTTTTATTCAACAGGTTTTCAGGCAAAAATGTCGAAGCCCGAAAGGATATGTCGCCATTAATGAAGAAAGTATTGCAGATAAGTATAATTCTAGCGGTCATAGGTACGTTACTACTGTTGATTCAAATAAAGTTGGGATCCTTTAGCAGTGTTTAGGCTGAACAAATTCTAGACTGGAGAATGTTATTGAACCTTAGGAAAATTGTAACAATCGAAATTACTGTAATTGTTGTAGTAATTGCGATTGTTCTTCTAGTTGTCGAAGGTACACCATACTTTGTTTCTTCGAGCTCCAATTCCTCCATTGGTGTCTACAATCAAAAAGAGTTTGCTAAAGGCACTGAAACACTGGGTGCAGGGCAAACTGCAAGTGCACAATTTAACTATTCTTCCTTTGATCCCGCCATTTTGGTGATAGATCTGACTTTTCAAAATTGGCAAAATCCCGGGCGACTTTCAATGTATTGTAACGGGAGAAATATTGCAACAATTTTTGCCACACCAGATAACCCAACAGTTCGTTTAACGATGATATCAACTTCGGGCTGGGATTGGGTGAAACCTCCCTCAATTAACTCCTATACTTATGGTAATGAAGTAAGTTTCGTTTCAGAAACCGAAAACGGTTACGCAGGCACTTTCAGTTATCAGATAGATATACGAGGGAGCAAATAAGATGAAAAACAAAACAATGCTTCTAGCTACAGTGGGGTTGCTGCTTTTTGTTTCACTCTCCTGTGTAGCAAACGAAGTATCTTGGTCAATAACGAAGAATGATTCAGATCCTCTCCGTCAACTTGTAGGCTTGCCAGGTGTTGCTGTTGGAAATTTGAACCCAGCTTCCAGAGTCCCTGGACTTGAATTTATGTGTCCCGCACTTTACGATTCTCCAGGAGGATACTGCTATTACTTTGCTCCAGGTGTCCCCGTAACTAATATGACAATTTATGCTAACGTCACTTTGGATGGAACAAAATGAAAAGATTTAGAAACCTTTTGAAATACGCTTTAGGTTGCATTCAACGCTACAGAGTGAGAACTTTAGTTATTCTGATTACTCTTATTGTTTCTGCATCAGTCTTCTCTTCAATTGCTTTCATTAAAGATGGTTTAACAGTTCAAGGCGATCTTAGCTTGAAATATTCTCCTGACATTACTGTTCAAGGGATATCTGCTGGTCGTCAGGTTCCTGTTGATACACGCTACATAGGCTATGTTCAGGAAGCAGATGGAGTCAGTGCAGTTGTTCCGAGAATTTGGGGTTACGCCAACATTGGCAACACCTTACTTGTAGTCGTTGGTATCGACCTGCAATCAACCACAGTTAATCAACGTGGAATCTTTAACGTTTCACAAGCATACCCTTTAGAATCAGGAACTTTTCTTGACTCCCAATCAAATAATACCGTAGTTATAGGCAAAGCTGTAGCAGATCTTTTGGGCGCGAAAGTCGGAAGCATACTGACAATCTTATCTGAATCCAACCAGGCAGAACGTTACGTTGTTCAAGGCATTTTTAACAGCGAATCCGGCATTTACAACGCTGATATGATTGTTATGAACATCAATGAAGCACGAACTTTCTTTGATATGCCTCAAGACAAAATTACTGACATAATGGTGTATGTTACTAGTGTTGATCCAGGTAATCACAAGTCGCTTGTGAATTATGTGGCAAGAGAAATCAGCGATCTTCCTAACAGTCGCACTGTAACTAAAGACGTTCTTGTTCAAGCTCAAGTCACAACTTATGGTGATAGATCAGGCTTTTTCTCAGTGGTTTGGTACATGATTCTAATTTCAGTCGCAATTATCGCATTCAATCAAACTGTTGTGGTGGGACACGAATCAAAGTTCGAAGTTGGCCTGCTTAAGGCATTAGGGTTTTCCACTTCCGACATAATACAAATGAGGCTAATTGAAAGCGCTATACTTGGAACAATAGCTGCATCGGCCGGATTAGCCATAGGCATAATTTATGATGCAATTTTAGGGGCACCAGTAATTAAAGACTTTATGATGGGTTGGGCAACGCTCTATCCAGGTTTCCCAGTTCCAGTTTTTATAAATCCTCAAACGCTTCTCTTTGCCTTTGCAATTACAATCGTACCACTATTATTTGCAACTGTGATTCCATCCTGGGTTAACGCCACTGTTGATCCAGACATTGCAATGAGAGGTGCAAGAGCATGATTGAAGCAGTTGACTTAACTAAAATTTATAATAAAGGGAAAAAGAATCAAGTGGAAGCCGTGACAGATGTCAGTCTGACGGCAGCTAATAGTGAAATAACGGTTCTAGTTGGACCCAGTGGATGCGGAAAAACCACTCTTATGAGCATGATTGGACAACTTCTGACACCTACTAAGGGCAAAGTCTTGGTTGACAAAGAAGATATAACTGCTTACTCGGACGGTTGGAAAGCAGTTTTTAGACGCAAGAATGTTGGGTTCGTTTTTCAACATATTAATTTGTTGCCCAATTTGAATGCATTAGACAACGTTTTGATTCCTATTCTCTGCCATGATGCTGATCCTTTTGAGTATCGGCAGCCAGCTCTCAAACTGTTGGGACAGTTGGGCTTATCCGATCGCGCTTTCTTTGAAGTTGAGCAACTTTCTGGTGGTCAACAGCAGAGAGTAGCAGTCGCAAGAGCATTGATAACTGAGCCGAAGATTATAGTTGCTGATGAACCTCTAACATTTGTTGACGAAGCCTCAGCGAAAACTATAACTGACTTCTTTGAAAAGTTAAGAGGAGAAGGAAAAACGATTCTTATTTCAACGCATGCTTCCAACCTAGCTAAACTTGCAGACAAAACTTACGAAATTAAGGATGGAAAAATCGCTAAATCATACTAAATTCTAAAAAATAGATAATTCTTAGATTACTACTTTAATGTGTTCTTTTCGGTAGTCGCCGATAACAAATGTAACTAGAGAGCCTGGTCTAACTGCAAAATCGGTGTTTTGGAAAATACAGAAGCCACTATTTCCAGTCTTTCTTCTTGAACTCATAAGCGGACCTATCTTAGGCGCAACAGTAATTTTGCACACTTTTCCGGTTTTTTCATCCTGAAGATAGATTGGTCCAGGACGTTTCATTTTGTCTTCCACTTGATATCTTGCAGTTAATAAGTCGCCCGCTCCACCTATGCTGATTAGAATTTCAGGCAAAAAAGGTTGGGTTGTGGGGTTAGGTTTTTTCTCCTTCCCACTTGTCTTTTTCTGGGTCATGGCCATCTTCTAACTATGTTGTAGAATGGTATAGAATTGGTTGGGCTTGTTTTTCCTTGCTGCAACAGTTTGACGACTGCTACTGCTCCTCCTGGATAGTTGCCGTCATTGGTTACTTTATAGTCGTCGTGTGCGTGCCAAAGATACATGAGTGGATATCCTGTTCCTGAATAACCAGTTGCAAAGTCTGCGCCAAAGCCTGGTCCGGATGATCCTGGTACTCCAGTTCCTGGAGTTGGCGTTCCTGTTGCTGGGTTTAAAGCGCCAGGTCCTAAAATTATAGGCAGTGATGGGTCCGCAATGTGAACGATGTCGCCGTAATCCGCTAAGCTGTTTCCGCCAAGTTGAGAAGCTACTGGGCTTGTGTTCAACGGAAACGGTGGTGAGGGCGGCTGACCTGTTTCTGAGGTCCCGTAAGGCATCTGGGATATTCCATTGTTCTTGATTTGGTTTGCTAGGACTAACCCATAGACTGATGGACTGATCGCTGCTTTATCGGGGTAGGCTGCTATTAAATCGTAGTTTTCTCCTGAAAACACGCCAATTGTATACATTCTCTTGCGTTCGTCATTGGTCGTGCTAAACATTGCGTTAGGTTGTGGTACCCATGCAAAGGTGTCTTTGCCTACAATGTTTGGCATTACTCCATGGAAGTGCATTGGTTGAGCTTGGAACCCTGCGTTGTGGAGTCTGATTAGGATTTTTTCTGTAACTGAAGCTATAATGTAGGTTTGTACTGGCTGTCTTGGCGGGAAGAACACGCTGTTTGTTGGAACGTTTGGCCAACCATTTGGAGCTCCTGAGGCCAAAGTCGGTGTGATTCCTGAGCCATAGTATGTTAGCTGCGATGCTGTGCCATTTAGAATATTTCCTGATGTTACTGATCCGTTGATTAGTAGTCCTGGTTGGTATCCTTGGTTCCATTTGCCGGCCATTAATGTGTCTGGTAGGCATCTGCCATTTATAGTCCAATAGTTGGGGCGATAGTCTGGTATGTTGAAGTTTGCAATTTCTGGAGGCGATGGAGGAAGATTGTCTAGAATAGAATCAATTGGATTTGGCTCTGTTGTTAAGGAGGACAAGTCTAGAATGTTATCGTGCCACCTGCTGTCAATGTCGTTTAAGAGTATTACTGCTTCTTGGCTGAATTCTGTTAGGCTGTTGTTGTAGGCTGCGCCTCCCATTTTTGCGTTGCCGTAGGATTTGGGGTATATCCACATTGGACCGTACATTCCCATGTGAACATGTTCTGATGCTTCAACGTGGCAATGGTAAAGATATGTGCCTGGTCGTTCACAGAACATTCTGTACGTGAATACGTTGCCTTTTGCACCTCCTTGAGTTAGGTTTGCATCGGTTGCTGGAGTAAAACTTGTGTTTCCGTGTCCTGGCAGTATTGGGCAACCGGAAGAGTCGAGTGTGTATGGGTTCCACATTGGTACGCCGAAGCTTATTTCAGGTATTCCGTCGTAGTATGTGGGTGAATGCACTCCGTGCAAATGTATTGTGTGTGGATCAGTTACGCACGATCCGAAAGCGAAGCCTGCATTACACAGCGTGATATCGAGTATGTCGCCTTCGACACCCCATATTGGTGGACCGATGTTCATCGCTTTTCCACGCATTATTGGCTGTTGTGTAGTTGGGTCAATCCAGTTGAGATCTGCGAATGCGCTTCTCAAATCGCTTAATCCTGGTGCACCTACGCCTTTGTCGCCTACGTTGCCTTTTGACCATCCGTAAGGTTTGTTCCAGCTCATGGGTGTTGCAAAGCCGTACATGTAGACTGGTCTGTGCGCAAGTCCAAATTTGTCTGTTGGTACCAGTGAGATGCCATCGGTTGCGTATATGAAGTACCATCTTTCCTGCGGTTTATAATTGCCAAATCTGAATGACCCCTGGTCATTGTCGCCTCGGTTGTTGCTATCTTGATTGCTGTTTGATGAATCAAGCAAATTGTTTGCGGGCGTTGTGGTTGCTGCTGCAGCTCCTTTGGATAGGCCTGACATTCCTATAGATAATCCTACGACTGCTGCTCCGCCTGCGATGGCACCTGCTTTAAGAAACTTTCGTCTAGAGCTTTGTTTCGTATTTTCTTCAGACATTTAAGAATCTCCTAAAAACAATAGATTATTTTTTTTTTATTTCCCTAAAATAACATCTTTCGGTAGGATATTTGAAATTATGTGATTGAGTATTAGCAGTCACAACAAGCGGTTCTGTATAACATTTTAACAAATCTTTCTTAATTTGCTGTTTTTTCAGAATTTGCACAATTTTTTGGTCAGTTACTACATGTCATCGTCTTTTTGAATGACATCAATTTCTGTCGGTGGAATGACGGCAAAGAGAACTTCCTTTTCCTGAGGAACTTCTGGTCCATTGGATTTCTGTGTTGAACCAACACATATTAAGATCCATCCGAATAGCCCTAAGAAAACAATTATGGGCAATTTTAAAAGCATTAAAACTTTGTTTCTATGCCGTATGCTTCTTCCAGGTATCCCAATAGGATTAGACGCGTTTTTAGTTGTTATTTCTGATTTTTTCGTCAGATTTACCTTCTTATCTAATTTGGACAGAGGGTTAGCAATATTCAACGAGTTTTTCTTAAAATATAAGCATTATTTCATCTGCATCGAAACCCAGAGCTTGTTAAAACTTGGCAAACAATAAAAAAACATCGAAAATAGCCTTTAAATCCTTTTTCTGGTAAATATAGACTTCATTTAAGGTTCTATTCGCATGTCAAACAGAGATACTATTAATAACAGAGTTATCAGGGAAGAGTATGTTAACAGGAGAAGCTTTTAACTTAAAAAGTCGGTGCTTAAGTTACTGGTTGTAGTATGCTTTGCTTACTTCTACAAACATTAAGGGACCAGTGGTTTTTGCGATTTCATGTGCCCGGCGCATCACATTCTTCATGAAAGTTAATGCTTGAGCTTTGTCCAATATGTTTAGATTTTCGCTTTTGGATAGTTCCGTTTTTATGGCATTTTCTGCCAAGTTTTGTGTGCCGCAGATTTCTCCGTTGTTTATTAATGTGAATTTTGCGATGTCGATAAGTTCTTGTTTGCACTCTAATGTTTGCCAGTTAGATTCAGTTTTGGCTATATTCGAGAAATTCTTGTTTTGTCCATTCTTTGTTCGTTCTCCAAAGAACAGTTTAACGCGTTGCTGCCACTTTCTCACCCACATCGAAGTCCAAACGGCTAAAAACATCTCGAGCTCAAAGGGTTTATTTTTTGAGAATTCTAACAATTTCTCTTCAGAACACAAGTTAAATGCAGATTTGGATGTGAATCTTATATAGTTAGTGAAGTCTTGGCATGCAAGTTGGAGCATTTTTCGGTCAGCGCCCCGCAGGTCTGCGGTTGAGTCTATTTTTTTGATTTTTTCCTCAATTAGTGTTTCAATACAATTCATTTGGTTGTTTTCTCCTTCCTATCGTGAATCGGTGCATATACGATTTACTATTTTCTCCCTCAAACCAATATAACTGCGTTAGGCAAAATCACGCAATATTCCAAATTTCGATACGTCATCGAAAAAGAGTTGGTTAATAGCAACTTTCTGAAAATTCAAGTAAACTCTCTTTGAGTTGATGGTCCACGCTGCGAAAACGCGCTCGCCGAAGAGTGTAAAAACCGATAATTCATTGTTATTATTTTGAAGATATCACCGATCAAGTCTGTTTAATTCTTTTTTTTGCTTATGGCAAACCCTAAATAGATAAAATAACAAACCTAGAATGGGCTTAAAGCATGAAACAGATACATTTAGTTGGTTTGCTCGTGGTTTTTTCGGTTTTTCTCTTCAGTTTAATTTTGGTTCCTCTGACGAATGCGGATAACTGGCCGACTTATCGGTATGACTCGACCCATACTGGTTTTTCACCTTCGACAGCACCCACCACAAACAGTACTTTGTGGACATTCCAAGCGGGTCCTTTCCAGTATGCTTCGCCAACAGTTGTTGATGGAGCAATATATTTTGCTTGCAATGATCAGCATATTTATGCTGTAAATGAATCCACAGGTACAAAGATATGGAGTTTTACGACGCAGGCTAACGTGGGGGAGTCTTCTCCCGCATACGCTAATGGAATTATCTATGTAGGATCATATGATTGTCGATTATATGCTTTGAACGCGACGACGGGTAAACAAATATGGAATTACACAACTGGGGGCGATGTGGTTTCTTCGCCTGCTGTAGCTTATGGCAAAGTATACGTAGGTTCATGGGATAAAAATGTCTCCGCTTTAGACGCTGCTACAGGCGCAGCAGTTTGGTTCTATACAACTGGTGGAATTGTTATGTCCTCACCAGCCGTCGCCGATGGTATGGTCTTCATAGGTTCAGGTGACGGAAATGTCTACGCTTTTAACGCAGATACTGGTTTAATCATATGGAATTACGCTACTGGCGGTGGAGTGTTTTCCTCTCCTTCAGTCGTCGGCGGCAAAGTGTATGTGGGCTCAAACGACGGCTACTTCTATGCTTTAACAGAAAATACTGGTCTACAGGTCTGGAACCAAAGTACTGGTACAAATGGGGGGGGACTTTCTTCTCCAGCTGTCGCATATGGAAATGTCTACATTGGCTCAAATGACCACAAGGTTTATGCTTTTAATGCTGCAACCGGAGCCCAAATTTGGAATTACACAACCGGCGGATACGTTATTTCTGCTCCTGCAGTTGCAGATAACACTGTATTCATAGGTTCATATGATGGTAATTTTTATGCTTTGAACGCCGCAACTGGAACTAAAATTTGGACCTACACATCTGGCAACGGGGGTCAATTTGATTCTTCTCCCACTGTTGTTGATGGAAAAGTATTCATAGGTTCTCCGGGAGGAGTTTTAGTGGCTTTTGGAGCACCTCAAGCTCCGTCTGCTTCTATAACGCCTGCTTCTTGGACAATGGATGTTGGACAATCTAAAGTGTTCACAGCTAATCCTGTGGGTGGTTCGGGTAGTTACTTGTCTTATCAATGGTATATAGGCGGCGTAGCTCAAAGTGGTTCAACTTCTTCAACATTTAATTATGTTCCTGCGTCTGCCGGTTCTCCTTTGATTACTGTGACGGTTACCGATAGTTTGGGCGCAACTTCAGCCCAGTCTATTGCGCCTCCTGTAACGGTGAATGTTGCTCCTACTGTTTCCATTTCGCCTTCTTCGTGGGCTATGGATGTTGGCCAATCTAAACTCTTTGCTGCAAGTGCTTCTGGCGGTTCAGGAACTTACTCGTCTTATCAATGGTATTTGGATAGCACACTTCAGACTGGTCAGACTGCGTCAACTTTCAGCTATTCTCCTGGGTCTGCAGGATCGCACTCAATTACAGTAACTGTCACTGACAGCTTAGCCGCAACTTCAGCTCAATCTTTAGCTGCTGTTGTTAGTATAAATTCTAATCCAACTGTTTCGGTTTCGCCCTATTCTTGGAATATGGATATTGGTCAATCTAAAACTTTCACAGCTATTACTGGCGGCGGTTCTTTGTCTTACTCTTATGCCTGGTTTGTTGACTATGTTGCTCAATCTGGGACAAGTAGCTCATTTGTTTTTACTTCTTCTACCCTGGGTTCTCACACCGTATCAGTTACAGTAACTGATAGTGTTGGAGGTCAGGTTGGGTCCTACACTACTGTGACCGTTTACTCTGTGCTTGTAGCTCCTACTGTTACTGCTTCACCTAGCATTGTTGATCAGGGTCAAACTTCAACTTTAAGCAGCTCTACCATCACTACAGGCTCTTCGCCTTACACATATCAGTGGCTTAGCGAGGCTCCTGGAGCTTTCACTTATTCATCTATTAGTGGTGCAACTTCTTCTAGTTACAACTTTGTAACTTCAACTTCCACAACATCGGGCAGTTGGAACTTTGTAATTCAAGTAACTGATAATGGGGGTGCGTCAGTTAGCTCTACTCCAGTCTCAGTAACTGTTAATGCTCTTGCAGCAACTCCTACTCCAGTACCGACTGCAGCGCCAACTGCAACACCTGTCCACACTCCGGCTCCTACTCCAAGACCAACTTCCAGCCCTACCCCATTGCCAACAGCTTCCCCAACGCCTACGACTTCACCTAGTGAGACATCTTCAACTGGCACAGCAGCTTGGATGAGCACGACAATGATTATCGTTATTGTCATAATTGTTGTAGCGGTTTTGTTGCTTTTGCTGTTCTTGTTTGGCTGGAAACGCGGCAAAAAGAAAATCGTTGCTTCCGCAGGTGCGAATGGAACTATTAGTCCTAATGGAACAGTTCAGGTAAAGAGCGGTAGTGACCAAACCTTCACTATATCAGCTAATGCAAAGTTTCACATATCTGACGTTGAGGTGGACGGCAAATCTGTTGGAGCCAAACCTTCCTACACGTTTTCAAATATTAAAGATGACCACACCATTGCTGCAATCTTTGAGCCCGATTAGCATTTGACGCTTTGGAGTATTTTTTAAAATCCAAAGACCAATTATCTAT
>Ga0326726_10002276_pt1 | contig 17682 bp, 20 predicted proteins | sample MHFenrmetagenome_2_FD_207603 | JGI IMG/M metagenome (GOLD analysis project Ga0326726, IMG submission 207603) | Lab enriched peat soil microbial communities from Michigan Hollow, Ithaca, NY, United States - MHF15MN | ecosystem: Environmental > Terrestrial > Soil > Wetlands > Peat | place: USA... | reverse complement strand
CCTTGGTAAGGGCCGTGACCGATTGCAAGAACCCCAGCACCAGGGTGACCGGCAGCACGATATAAATCAGTATTCGCAACAGCACGGCGCAGCGGGCCAGCCATTCGCCGCGAGTCCTCGAAAAGAAAACAAAGGGCAGAAAGCGGTTAAAGAGGATGATGATGAGTACCAGGCTGAGCGTGGCCTGAAGAATCTCATAGAGTCCCCAACCCCGTTCGCGAAACACTGCGAAACCCACCAGCAGGGCGATGGCGGCAGTAATAAGTTGGGTCAACACAGCCATGGAGAGCGCGGCGCGCGCCCGGCTCACTCCCAGCCTGGGCTCGACTCTCTGCTCGAAGGTGGCAATGTTGTCCTGGAACTCGCGAGAGAGAAATCTCCCAATCTCGGTGTACACGCGCTCCGCATAGGACACCAGGGTCAGCAGGCAAAGCAACAAGAGCAACGCAGCTGCGATGGCATAGTTCATCGAGATCGTCTGCCCTGTGTGACGCGGGCGCTCCCGCCCGCGGCCTTTGCCTGTGGTTTTTTAGCGGGCATCGCCGTCTTTCCACTTCTCTCAATCAACCCCGAGGGCAGACCCAACGAGCGTCGCAAGTCCGCTTCCTTGCCCGCCATCGCGCCCTGATCGCGTTCATGATCGTAGCCCACCAGATGCAGCACACCGTGCAGCGCCAGTATCTTGACTTCCTGGGCGGCGGAATGACCCAAGCGGCGGGCATTCTCCCTGGCTATGTCTGCCGAAATGGCGATATCGCCAGCCAGTCCGTTCACGAAGCAAGGTCCGGGCGGAAAGGAGAGCACGTCCGTGGGCTGGTCTTTGGCGCGAAAACGCCGGTTCAGCGAGCGCAGTTCGGAACTGCCGGTCACCAGCACGTTGACCGTACCCTTAAGTTTGATCGCACGACTGGCCCGCTCGACGAACTTCGCCAAAGCGGTATCGCTCAATCCGGCCACGGGTTTGCGAAGGATCACCAAGTTCTTCTTCTTTTCGCACTTTGCGGGTTCTTTGCGTCCTTTGCGGTTAAGGGTTTTCTTTCCTCGGCTCGTACCAAAAGCAAACAGGAGGGCCTCATTGGGGCGCCCTCCTGTTCAATCTTACCTGCTCTACTCGTTGGTTTCTACTTCCGAGGAGGACAGGCTGCTGTTCTGCCCGGGCGCCATTTCGGTCCCATTGGCCTTGCCGTTCGTCCTGGAGTCCAGCAGCGGCAGCGGTTCTGCCGCCTTGGCCTTGTGTTCATCGTAGGCGCGAATGATGCGCTGCACCAGTTGGTGACGCACCACATCGGTGTCGTCGAAGTAGGCGAAGGTCAAGCCTTCCACGTTCTTCAACACTTCCGCCGCCTCCAGCAGACCGCTGCGCCGCGCGTTGGGCAAATCAATCTGCGTAACGTCACCGGTGATCACCGCCTTGGAGTTGAATCCCAGGCGGGTGACGAACATCTTCATCTGCTCCGAAGTCGTGTTCTGCGCCTCGTCCAAGATCACGAACGAATCGTTCAATGTGCGCCCGCGCATGAAGGCGATGGGCGCGATCTCGATCACGTTCTTTTCTAGGTAGCGATCGACCTTTTCCGGCTCAAGCAAATCGTACAGGGCGTCGTACAAGGGACGCAGATACGGATCGATCTTGTCCTGCAAGGTCCCGGGCAGAAATCCCAGGCGCTCGCCCGCTTCCACCGCGGGACGCGCCAGAATGATCCGGTTCACACGTTTCGCCAGCAAGGCAGAAATTGCCATGGCGACGGCCAGGTAAGTCTTGCCTGTTCCCGCCGGCCCGATGCCGAACACCATGTCGTGGTTCTCAATGGCTTCGAGATAGCGCCGCTGGTTCACGCTCTTAGGCTGCACCGTGCGGCGTCCGAATGAGCGTTGCCGTCCCGCCTCGGCCAGGCCGCGCAGGGTAGTTTTTGGGTCTGCCAGCACCACCCGCAACATGCTGCCCAGGTCGCCATTGTTGAAGGTGAATCCGGAGCGCTGCAGGTGGTCGTAATCGGCAAAGACCTGCTCGGCCCGGGCAACATCACGTGGCGATCCTTCCAGGTCGATCGAATCCGAGCGCAAGTCGATATTGATATTCAGGCCATCTTCCAGCAGGCGCACATTCTCGTCGCGCGTGCCGAACAGGGTCTCGATGTTGGGACTGATTTCAATGCTCTTCTTCATTCAGTTGTTTGTCGCTTCCTCCGGCGCGTTAGATGCTGGGTTATCCATGCCCGGAGGCGGAAACACTGCCGCCCAGGCACAAACAAACGATTCTCATGTCTGGAGGTGGAACCAGCCGAGGATGCTCGCCCCGAAGTGCAAGCAACTACCATTAGGATAAAGGGTACCGCTGCTCGCCGACGCGAGTCAATGGCGGCAAAACAGAACCTGTTACTGTTGGGGAACTATGGAGAGAGTGTGGGACGGACACTCCTGTCCGTACCACACACACCCCTCAATTGCGGGCTGTCCCTCACTCCGGATATCATGCGGGCCACAATGAAGCTGACATGTTCTCTTTCGCTGGTAATGTTGACCGCCATCGCCTGGGCCCAAACTTCGGCCCCGGACGCCGAGGTGCAAGCCGTCTATCCGGAAGCCCACGCCTTGTATCTTGATCTGCACCAGAATCCGGAACTCTCTTCGCATGAAACCCAAACCGCGGAGAAGTTGGCGAGGCACCTGCGAGATCTCGGCTATACCGTCACAGAACACGTGGGTGGCACCGGGGTGGTGGCCATCCTGAAGAACGGCGCTGGGTCGACGGTAATGCTTCGCACCGAACTGGATGCGCTTCCCGTAGAGGAAAAGACCGGCTTGCCTTACGCCAGCAAGGTCCATACCAAGGACGATTCAGGACGCGACGTTGGCGTCATGCACGCCTGCGGGCATGACGTGCACATGGCGTCGCTGGTCGGGACCGCCGCCGTCATGGCCCACAGCAAAAACACCTGGCACGGAACTCTCATACTGATCGGCCAACCGGCCGAGGAAACTATCTCCGGCGCAAAACGAATGATCGATGACGGCCTGATGACCCGGTTTCCCAAGCCCGACGTCGCCGTGGCTTTACACGTGGGCAACCAGCTTCCCTCCGGCCAGGTCGGGGTCGGGCCCGGCTACCGCTTTTCCAATGCCGATTCCCTCCGCATTACGATCTACGGCAAGGGCGGACACGGTTCCATGCCCAACAGCACGATTGATCCCATCGTGATTGCCGCCCGCCTCGTAGTCACCTTGCAGACCATCGTGGCGCGGGAAGTAAAGCCCGGAGAAGTCGCCGTCGTCACCGTGGGATACATTCAGGCAGGTACCAAGAACAACATCATCCCTGACCACGCGGAGCTCGGGTTGACCATTCGCAGCTACAAACCTGAGGTTCGCAAGCAGGTGCTCGCTGCCATCGAACGCATCACCAAGGCGGAGGCGAATGCCGCAGGCGCAACCCAGGAACCCAAGATTGAGCAGTACGAGGCCACCGACGCCGTGTACAACGACCCCGCCCTGGACCCGCGCCTGCAAACCGTTCTGGAATCGACGCTGGGTAAAGCCAACGTGGTGGTCGAGGACCCCGGAATGGCGTCGGAAGATTTTTCTTACTTCACTGCGCAGGGAGTGCCGTCGTTCTACTTCAGTCTGGGTGGAGCGGATCCGGCAAAGTATGCAGAGGCGAAAGCGGCGGGAACCCATTTGCCTTCCAATCATTCGCCATTATTTGCTCCTGACGTAGATCCCGCGTTGCACACGGGAATCGAGGCAGAAGTCGCCGTGTTGCGGAATTTGCTGAAGTGATTATGTGTGGGTCGGACACTCCTGTCCGACGCTTTTGAAGTTGCTTTTGATTTGCAACCCCTGATTCGCGCTTGGATGATGTGGCATGTTTTAAAACGATAAAAACCGAGTCAAAAGCGTCGGACAGGAGTGTCCGACCCACACGGGCTAAGCTCCTTCTGCTTTTGCATCCGCCATGGATGCCGGCACCGCCCGCTGCCTGGCCCAGGCTCTCAGCTCCTGAATTTCCTCCGACCGGGTAATGGAAAGCGGCACCGTCGCCTTAAGCGCATCCAACAAGCCTTGCGTGCTCACCGTCTGTTTGCTGGAGAATGCTGCGTACAGGGCCGTCTGCACCGCGGCCTCAATCTCTGCCCCCGAATATCCCCGGGCGGCAGCCGCTACCTGGTCCAGATCATATTCTGCCGGGTCCCGCTTACGCCGCTTGAGGTGAATGGCAAATATTTGCTTGCGCTCGGCCTGGTTGGGCAGATCGACGAAGAACAGTTCGTCGAAGCGTCCCTTGCGAATCAGCTCCGGAGGCAGCGCACTCACGTTGTTGCAGGTTGCCGCCACGAATACGGGAGCTTTGCGGTCCTGCATCCAGGAAAGAAAGGCTGCCAGGATACGCGAAGAAACTCCGGCATCGACCGACGCCGAGTCCGGCCCGCTGCCCGCAAATATTTTTTCCAGTTCGTCAATCCAGAACAAGCAGGGTGCCAGTCCTTCGGCCACGCGAAACACTTTCTGGATCCGCTTTTCAGTTTCGCCGATGTACTTGTCGAAGATGGCAGCAGTATCGAACTTGACCAGCGGAAGTTTCCATTCTCCGGCGATGGCGCGGGCGCACATACTTTTGCCGCAGCCCTGGACTCCAAGAATGATGGCCCCACGCGGTGGCTCCAGGCCAAAATCGCGAGCCGCGTCTTCCCAGGTACCACGCCGCTGGGCCAGCCAGCGCTTAAGATTATCCAGGCCCCCTACGCTACCCAGATTTTCTGATGCGTCAATAAACTCCAGCATTCCGGAACGGCGCAGCTGTTCCTTTTTCGCCTGCAACACATCGGTAACAGTTTCTGCCGTGATTCCGTACCGGGTCACGATCGCCTGTGAAGCGGCCCGTTCCGCCTCTTCCTCAGTCAGGCCACGCAGGTTGTTCGCCATGGCGTCGAGGCCGGCAGGGTCCAGGGTGCGCTTCAAGGTGCGCGTCTTCCCTACCCTGACGGTCATTTCGTCGATGATCTGGCGCAGCCGCTGTTTGTCCGGCAGCGGGAGTTCCAGGAATTCAACCAGGCTGCCCAATTCGGCTGGAATCGTGATCGAAGGCGCGGTAATGATAACGGTGCGGCGGTTGGCCGAAAACTTCTGTCCGACGTCACGCAGGCGGCGCACCACGACCGGGTCATCCATGTGACGATGAAAGTCCTTGAGGACGAATGCTGCTTCGAGAGACATGGCCTCCAGGTTGCTGAGTGCCTGCGCGGGCTCCTTGCTGTTGTATAGCGCCTGGGCCCCTGACAGATCGTGGCCCGGGCCGCCGGCGGAAAAGCCGGTTTCCGGAACCAACTCTCCGACCTCGCTGCCGCAACGAACCAGTCCGCTGGCGATGCTCCACTCGAAGGTGGCCAGGCTGAGCGACGAGCAAGCCGCCCGCACCAACCGCACCGCGCGCATCTCTTCCACCGTCTCCATTACGACAATTGGAGTAGAAGAGCTGAGCAGGATTTTCAGGCGTTCAAGGGGATCAGCCATAAGGTTTGACCAGCAAGGACTTACTCCCGTAAAATAACTTATTCACGAGCAATCGGAACACCTCTCCAGAGAAACGAAGGTAACAGGTAGACATGGCAAATCATTTTTCGGCGCTGAAGCGCGCCCGTCAGACCGAGACCCGAACCGTGCGCAATCGCGCCAATACTTCCCGCCTGCGTGGCGCTTTGCGGGACCTGCGTGATGCACTGGCCAAGGGCGACAAGGCCGGCGCCGAGGTCGTTTTCAGACAGACTGTTTCGGCCCTGGATAAGGCCATCCAGAAGGGCGTGATCCACGAGAACACCGCGTCGCGCTATAAGTCCCGCCTGAACGCGAGGGTGAATGCGCTGAAGTAGGAAAGCGCTTCTAGCTTGTAGCTGTTGGCTTTAGCCTAGAATTACTCCGAAATATTCCGCTAAAGCGCTCTGCCACTCATCCTCTGAGTTGAGCAGGCGTTCTTTCCTTTCACCCTTGCGGGTGATGATCAGCCTTCGATCCGTGACCGTGATCCGCCCATCGGGAGTCGCCATGCTGCAAACCTTCTTGCGGGTGAACGGCGATTCCGGCGAGGTCTGATGGTAGAGGCACATGGGCGCGAACTCGTCCAGGCGCCTGGGGACGAGGGTGAAAGAATATTGCCGCTTCCAGTTGCCGTCCGGCTCCGTGCGGTCGAGCTGAAGCCGCCCGTCCTGTTCGACGATGCGGAACTTGCGCCCATCCTGTTCCTGCTCTCGGCCGGTCTCAAGTCGCAAGGGACCGTTGGACAGGTCTCCGAAGCCTACGTCTGCCAGCCATGGCTCTTCCAGATCGACTCGCAACGTCAGATGATCGAATTCCGGCGAGGGGCTTCCATCGTCGCGTGGCACGCGAGCCGACAGCAGCGTGACCTTGAATCCCAACTCGCGCAGCAAGGCCGCGAGCGCGCCATTCAGTTCGTAGCAGAAGCCGCCACGCCGCTGCTCCACGATCTTGCGGAGGAAGCCTTCTTCCTCGCAGACAATCTTCCGGCCCAGCGAAATATCGAGATTCTCGAACGGGACCGAGAGCATGTGGGCGCGATGCAGGTTGTGCAAGGTTTGCGCCGTGGGCCCGCGCGAACCGGTGTACCCGATGCGATGCAGATAATCAGAAATTGCAGCTGACGCAATCACATGTCCTCAGCGAAAGCGCGGGATCAGAAAGCCGGTGTGTTTCTGGTGTTCACGGAAAGCCTCGCCGAATTGCTGCCTTAGCATCGCTTCTTCCTTCCTTGCCTTCAGACAGTACCCCGTCAACACCAGGCAAACCCCGAAGACGCATCGCCACTCATCGATGACCACGGCTGACCCGATGGTCGCCAGTATGAGGCCGGTGTAGATGGGGTGTCGCAGATGAGCATAGGGGCCGGTTCGGATGAGTTGATGGTCCTCCTTGATCGTGACTCGCGCACTCCAGTACTCCGCCAGATGATAGCGGGCCCAGATGGCCAAGCCGATTCCGAGCCAGGTGAGGGCGGCGCCGACCGCCGCGCTTTCCCGGGTGCGATGCATGAATCGATTGCCCAGAAATCCGACTCTGGCCGAATGGCTGAAGATCAACCCGTAGCCGACGATCTCAAGCAACACGACCAGGTATCGAGAGGCGAAAGACTCCTGTTGACGAGTAGCGCGAGTCTTGATCGCACCCAGTATCCAGTAGATGACAAATATGATCCAGGGGAACTCGACCAGGACGCGAAATACTTCTTTCTCCGACATGCGATTGCCTAAACAGGTAGTTCTTCCTGTGACCATCCGGGAATTTCAGGCTTGACCTCAGCGGTGAGATCGAGGATTAATTTTTCCAATACGAAGCGCTTGGTGGGTGGATTGGAGCGCAAGGCCAGGTCAGTTTTTGCGACCAGGCGAATAGCGCGCGTGAGTTCGCGCTTGGATTTGTAACGGCGGGCTTGCCGGATGATGTCGTCGGCGGCGAAGGGAGGGACGCGAAAGCCCTGCCAGAGCGCGGCCCAAAGCATGCGCTGGTCGCGTACATTTCGTTCCAGGATCACCAGCATCTGACGAAAGGTCTTGGCCAGCATGTAGAGATGTCCGATGGCGGCTTCGTCGCCGTCGCCGGTGCTCAGGATGGCATTCAGCATTTGCAGCGCCCGCACCCGGTCTTTGGAAGAAATCGCGTCGGTGAGTTCGTACAATGACCGCTGCTTCGCCGCCAGCACCATGGTTTCCACATCGCCCAGAGTGATGCGCCTCTTCTCGCCGACGTAGAGAATCAGCTTCTCCAGTTCGTTGGAGACCATCATCATGTCGCCGCCGAGAGCGTCCACCAGTTCGCGGGCGGCATCGGCATCAATTTTGACGTTCCGGGTGCCGCCGTATTCGCCGATCCACCGAACGGCTTCACTCTCTTCCACCCGCGCCAGTTCGACGATGGCGCAATACTGTCCCAGCGTCTCCCGGATGCGCTCGTAACGCTCTTTGTCGGTCATGTCCATGCGCCGGGCGTCGGCCGGAATGCTGATGTGGTCAGCCACAAAAATGAGCACCGCGTCCGGGTTGGGGTCTTTGCTGTAGGCCTCGATAGCGGCCAGTTTCTCTTCGTTCGATCCGCGCCCGAACAGGGTCTTCACGCCGCGGACGAAAAACACCTGAAAGGGAGCCATTAGCGAAGGCGTGCGGGCGCGATCGAGGACCTCCGCCAGGTCGGTCTCGGCGAGATCGAAATCAAACAGGCTGAAATCGCGCAGGTCGGCCGGCACCAGGTGTTTAAGCAGGGCTTCGCGGCAACGCTTGCGGAAGAAGGTTTCATCGCCCACGAAAACATATACAGGGCGCAGCTTCCGGGCTTCGACCTCGGAGACGAAGCGATCGGCATGGGCGAAGGCCCGCATCAGAAACCCTCCATCGTCAGAACCCCTCCATGTTCAGAACCCCTCCAGCACATTGCTCACCAGCGTACGCGCGAATTGGCGCGACAGGCGTTCCAGAGCGGGCGAGTCTTCCTCAAAGAAACTGGAAAGCTCGCGCGAAACTTGATACTCCTCGCGAAACAAGTAAGCAGGATTTTGGTATAGCACTTTGCCCTGGCGATCAGTCAGCGTCACTTTCGCGGTCACGACCACCAAAGCACTCGAGGCCCGCCCGGTCTGCGAGTCATAGGTCAATGGCGAAGTTGAGGTGCTGATCACGACGCCGCGGAGAGTTGCATCGGCGGAATCGCTGGCTTCGTTCAGAATGTGGTAATGGGTGCGCGTGACCATCTCCTGTACCACCGCAGAGGTCAACCTCTGCTCAATCTTATAAGTCTGCGTCCGATTGACGAATGCGGGGATGGCAATGGTCTGGACGTTCGCCGGAAGAGTAACGGCGTGGCCGGCGGTGTGATATCCGCAGGCTGTGCCGAACAGCAACGTCAACATCAGAGCCTGCAGAATAGAAGGACACGACGAACCTCCGTGCCCTGAACGACGAACCTCGCTCTTCCCGCCCCTGGCGGGCGAGTGCATCAGCTCCACACGGCTCATTGGATCTTTCCTATGGGGCGGGTGGCGGCCATGTTTTCTGCACATTCGACGGCGGTGGCGGCGGCGATTCGCAGGTTGTCCGAGGCCGCCCACAACCACAGACCATTGGCCAGGTCGATGTCCGGCTGTACCGAAACCAGGACATCGCCTTGTCCAGCCGCGTTCACGTTGCTGGGGGACTCCTCCGCCAAACTCGTGATCGTCACATGCTCCCCGGCCAGCGCTTTGGAGATGCTATCGATTTCGACCGGCTTTTCCATTTCGACGTGCAGGGTGAACGCGTGTCCGTGAAAGATCGGTGCCTGCACCAGCAGCAGCGAGAGCGGAGGTGCGTCCTTGCCGGCGATCCGCTTATAGTGCTTGAGCACACGGTGTTCTACCGTGTTCAGGGCTGGGACAGACTGCTCACCATAACGCGTCACCATATTGAAGGCGACCTGGGTATCGAATACTTTTTTCGGCAGCTGCTGGAAGGAAAGCAGATTCACGGTTTGCTCATGGAGCTCGTCCATGCCCTTCTGCCCATGCTCCGATGCCGGCTCGAAGACCGTAGCCACAACCCGTTTCACCGCCCCGGCCTTCTTTATGCGCAACAACAGAAGCGCCAGCACCACCGCAGCGGGATGGGCCACGACTGCCGGCCCGGGCTGCAACTCCGGTGCGAGCGTCTGGCCCAATTGACGCTGGATCCACGGCGACTTCACGTCGGCATCCGGTTCATCGTCCAACGCGTAGGAAAGATCGACGATGGCGCTGCCTGCGGCGTGGGCCTTTTTCCAGTTCTGGCGGGTACATTCCTGGTCGGACGCAAAAAAGGTGAAATCGATCTTTTCGAAGTGCTCCGACCGCACGCTCTGTATGAACGACACCTCGTCGCCCACTGACTCCAGTTGCCCCAGAGATTCGTTATCGTCAAGCAGCTTGATGTCCAGTGAAGGAAAATTTCGGTCGCCCAAGACCTCGGCGACCTCTTTCCCCTTGAGCGTGCCTGCGCCCACAATGGCCAGCCGGTATAGGCCTGCGGCGCGCGCCGGGTCAGGGTGCGTAGCCGGCACGGGTTTGAAATTTGAGCTCATGAAATCTGCGGCGCCTCGGTGTGGGGCGGCGGCGGATTTCCCTTCCGCCGGAAGATCCACTTCAAACGCCAGAACACGCCGGAAAACACGTAGAGCAATGCGATCAGGAACAGCACCCACTGCGAGTAGAAGCGGATCGCGGCAAACAGCAATCCAAATAGAAGCACCAGACGAAAGGGCTGGCGTGAACGGAAATCAATGTCCTTGAAGCTGTAAAAGCGCCAGGTGCTGACCATCAGGTAGCCCACCGCCACTACCATCAACATCCAGGTCAGCGCGGTCCACCAGGAAGCGATGGGATCGCCGCTGGAAAAATGCACGACCGCGGCGATCACACCTGCGCCCGCCGGAATCGGCATTCCGACAAAGTACTTCTTTCCCGGACGACCAGGGTTCGAGGGTTGGGGGTTGCTGGAAATATTGAAGCGAGCCAGGCGGCTGGCGCCAGCCATCAGAAACAGAAAACTGGCTATCGCGCCGAACTGCACCAGTTTGGTGTATAGATCGCCCAAGCTTGTGGGCAACTGCCGAAATCCCCATGTCCAGGCGAGCAAAGCAGGTGCGACGCCGAAGGTAATCACATCCGCCAGAGAATCCAGCTCGCGGCCAAAATCGCTGCTGGTTCCGGTCATGCGCGCTATGCGACCATCCAATCCATCAAACAGCACGGCAAAACCGATGGCCTTGGCGGAGTTGTCGAAGTGCCAGGAATCGGCAACGGTGGCGTGCGTTATCTGCAGAATCGCGTAGTAACCGAAGGCAATATTGGCGGTGGTAAACAGCGAAGGCAGAATGTACATGCCCCTGCTCAGCCGCCGCCGAGGTTGCCGTTTATGCTGTCTGGAGATTTCCGGGACCTCAGGATCCATCACAGCGCTCCTTGGCGAGTCGCTCCGACCGTGGTCAGCGGCTCGGACACGCGATCCAGGTACGCCAATACGCTGGATCCGCCCTTCACCCGGTCCCCCACTTTGATTTGCAGAGTGGCGGAGGCATCCAGCAAAACATCGACTCGAGAACCAAATTTGATCAGGCCCACGCGTTCTCCCCGTCTTACCGGATCGCCAACTTTCTTGTTGAACACAATCCTGCGTGCCAGCAATCCCGCGATCTGCTTGAAGATCACGCTCTGCCCGTCTCCCTCAACCGTGACCGCGTTCTGCTCGTTGTGTTCGGCCGACGCTGGGTTCATGGCGTTGAGAAATTTTCCCTTTTGATAGCGAACTTCCCGGATCACGCCCGCCAGCGGCGAGCGATTGACATGCACATCGAACACGCTGAGAAAAATGCTGATCCGGGTGCGCGGCGCGCCATTCATCAGAATGGACGAAACGTCGGTCACCTTGCCGTCGGCGGGCGAGACCACGGCCCCGGCGGAGTCCGGGATTACTCTCTCCGGATCGCGGAAAAACCACAAGAAGAACAGCGCCAGCAGGCACGCCGGCAGCGCCCATAGGGGCCCAGCCAGCCAGCCCACGAGGACCGCCGCTCCAGCCAGCGCGAGCGCGTAATAGTAGCCGTCGGGAACCATCGGGAGATAGTCTAAATTATAGTTCAGGCAGGGCGGATCGGTCGCTCCGGAAGCCAAATGATAATAAAAAAGGCGCTTATCAGCGCCATGTTTGGAGCACATTACACCTGTGGGCGGCTATAGCCGCGATCAGCTGGAGGAAACGAGTTACGCGACCTGGCCTTGCTGCAGAACTAGCCGAAATTGCCGCTCGATCGATTCCATCTGGTCCTTGAGCCGCAGTTTCAGCTTTTTAAGCCGGACTTCTTCCAGCTTTTCGTCTTCCGTCAGGTAGCGCTTTTGGGTGAGTGATTCGAGACGTTCGGCGTACTGCGTGTGCTCCTGGGCCAGCTTGCGGAATTCATCGTTGCTGACCAGGAGCTGGTCCTTTGGAGTCATCCAGTAGACCCTCCTGAGCGTTTGTACGGCCCTAACCTACCACACTGCCCTAACCGCTTCAATCCCATTTTCCACAGATGAATGGTTTTTCATAGTGAATAAGTTTGCACCGCTTGTGGTGCAAACTACAATCAAATGCAAGCTAAGTGACGCCAAGGCGATACAGAATCGCGTCTTCCTCCGGATCGCTGTAGTATCTTCCGCGGCGCCCGCACTCGAGGAATGCCCACTTCTCATAGAGCGCCCGGGCGGCGCGGTTGGATTCGCGGACTTCCAAAAATACTGCTTCAGCGCCTCGGGCTCGTGCTAAATCGAGGAGCTCTCCCAGCAGACGCGTGCCCAGTCCCCGTCGCCGGGCCGGCCCGGCGACGGCAATATTTTCGATCTCCCATTCTCGATCCACCGCTCGGGCAATTACGAATCCCTGAAAGCCGGACTCGTCCTCGATGACCTGGGCCACTCTGCCTGACTCGGACGCGCGAAACAATGCCTCATACTGCTCCGCAGACCAGTGCGCCGCCGTGACCGCGTGCTTCTCCAGCGCCATCATTGCGGGCAAGTCGGCGGAGGCGGCGGAACGGATGGAGAGCTTCACGCTACATTCCTCAACCGAGGACTGAGAACCACAGACTAGGAACCGCTTTTGGAAAAGATCTCCTGGGAACCACGGAGATAGTTCGCATCCAAGGCTTCGGGCGAGACCATTTCTCCGGCACGGATTTTTTGCCATCCCAGTCGGGCAATCACATCAGAGCGCGGAGGTTGAATCTGGTCCACCGGCAATCCCGCCATTCGCACCACCTCGGCCAGGTTTTGGTCCGCCACCACGACCGTTGACCCGATCGCAGCCTCCAGTAACTGTGCGCGACTCAGCAACCGCTCCTGCAACCGGTGGGCGCCGTCATGGTGAACCGTGTACTCGCCTGCGTAAACCTCGCCCCGGCCCGCATCCAAGACCGCGGTCACTCTCGTTCGTGAACGACCTGAAACCGCGACCGCTTCCAGCAACGAGACGGCTGCGATCGGCTTTTCCAGAACCTCCGCCAGTGCCTTGATGGCCGCCAGTCCGACGCGCACGCCGGTAAATGAGCCCGGGCCTGCGACTACAGCGAAGCCGCCAATATCGTTCTTGTTGAAGCCATGCTTCGCGAGCAGAGCGGCAATTTGCGGTACCAATTGGGCGGAGAAGGTCCCGCCCTCAAGCGGCGCCACTTCGATCACGCAGCAGGAATCGCCGGGCCCGCACTGCGCCAGCGCGATGCTGCCGTGTTTGCCCGAAGTATCAGCGGCGAGCAGAAGCATCTTGAAAGTCTACCGGTGAAATCAGGTTACCGCTTCCACCAACTCCAGCAACACGCCGCCCGCGCTCGAAGGATGCACAAACACATAACGATGGCCGCCTGCGCCTACCTTGATCTCATCGGAAACCAGCCGCACACCGTCCTGCTTCAGCCGCTCGACCGCAGCCATCAGATCGGGCACGCGCAGCGAGACGTGATGCAATCCTTCGCCCCGCTTGGCGATAAATTTCGCGATGACTGAATCCTGCGAGGTGGGCTCGAGCAGCTCCATGCGGCTTTCACCCAGCGGCACCATCACCACACGCACCTGCTCGGCCTCAACTGTCTCCTCGGGTGCGAGATCCAGTCCCAGCTTCTCGTAGATGCTCTTGGCCGCCGCCAACGACTTCACCGCAACGCCGATATGGTCAATACTGAACATCAAAGAATCTCCATCTCAATGTGGGCGCGAGCGTCCCGCTGGTGCTGGACGGGCGCGGACGCCCGTCCTCCAGCAAAGACTCTTTTCACTTCCCCAGCGTATTCACAATCTCTTCCACCAGCGAATAGGGATCGCGTTGATGTTCCGCCACTTCTGCGGCGTAACGGGCCACGGCCCCATTTGCCAGTTGTTCCTGAGCACGCTCCAGGAGCGCATCCCGCAACATCTCGAGCAGGCGATTCTGCCAGCTATCAACACTGTGCTTCAGGACCAGATTTTCTTTCTGTAAATATGCTTCGTAGTCGCGAATCGCCGCCGCCAGTTCAGTAATGCCAGCGCCTTGGCTGGCCACGGTCTTCACGATCGGCGGAGTCCACTTGTCGGTGCGCACAGCCAGGGACTGCAGAGCGCGGATTTCTCGCTCCACCCGCTCGGCGCCTTCGCGATCGCACTTGTTGATGACGAAAATATCCGCAATCTCCATGATGCCGGCTTTGATGGTTTGCACATCGTCGCCCATGCCCGGCACCAGAATGACGATGGTGATGTCGGCCAGGCGCACGATGTCCACTTCATCCTGCCCTACTCCGACTGTCTCGATCATGACCAGGTCGCGCCCCGAGGCATCGAGCACAGTTGCAACATCCGCAGTCGTGCGCGCCAGCCCGCCCAGCGAGCCGCGCGTGGCCATACTGCGAATATAGATGCCAGGATCGGAGAAATGCTCCTGCATGCGGATGCGGTCGCCCAGAATCGCCCCACCCGTGTAAGGACTCGTGGGATCGACCGCGATGATGCCCACCGTGCGATTTTCCTTGCGATAGTGGCGGGCAAGCTGGTCCACCAGCGTGCTCTTGCCGGCGCCTGGCGGACCGGTGAGACCAAGTATGCGCGCATGTCCGCTGTGGGGAAAGAGGGCCTTGAGTAGTTCGGACCAGCCGGGCCCGCGGTTCTCAACCGTGCTGATGACGCGGGCGAGGGCGCGAGGATCGCCGGCGCGGAGTTGCTCAATCAGAGGTTGGAAATTGTTTGTCAGGCCTCTCAGTGTAAAGCAGAGGTCGGACAAACTGAAACCGCAGTGCGCGCGGCGCCTGCTTGTTCATGCGGAGAACCTGGCGCCCGGACCAAGGGCGACGCTCGTGGGGCTGTGGAAGCGCAGGCCTTCCAGGCCTGCGTTATGGTTCACTCAGAGTAGGGGCCTTCAGGCCCTGCGCCATCTGACGCGCCATGCTACAGCTGCTGGAAGCCCCATCGCTAACCAAGCCTGCCGCAGCGCTCGACGCGCCACGCTTCCACGGTCCTGGTGACTAGTCTTTCAGCAACTGCCGCGCAATCACCAGCCGCTGAATTTCGCTGGTGCCCTCCCCGATGGTGCACAGCTTCACGTCGCGATAAAACTTCTCCGCGGGATAGTCCTTGATGAACCCGTAGCCGCCGTGAATCTGCACCCCTTCGTCGGCGCATCGGACTGCCACTTCACTGGCGTAGAGTTTGGCCATGGATGATTCCAGCGTGGTTTTCATGCCTGCATCTTTCATGGCCGCCGCGCGCAAAGTCAGCAGCTTCGCCGCTTCAATTTCAGTGGCCATGTCGGCCAGCTTCCATTGGATGGCCTGAAAATCGCTGATGGCCTTGCCGAACTGTTTGCGCTGCTTGGAATATTTCAGCGCCGCTTCGTATGCGCCTTCGGCCATGCCCAGCGACAACGCCGCGATGGAAATACGCCCGCCATCCAGCACCCGCATGGCATCGATAAAGCCGTCACCTTCCTTGCCGCAAAGGTTTTCGAAGGGAATGACGCAATCTTCAAAAATCAACTCGGCGGTGTCACTGGCCCGCAGGCCGAGTTTGTTCTCTTTCTTTCCGGGACGAAATCCCTTGGTTCCCTTCTCCACGATGAAAGCTGACAGCCCGTGAGTATGGGCGGCGCGATCGGTCACTGCAATCACCACCAGAAAATCGGCGTAGTGTCCGTTGGTGCAAAAAGTTTTGGTGCCGTTCAGCACCCAGTTGTTGCCTTTGCGGACCGCGGTCATGCGCGCGCTGCCCGCGTCTGATCCGGACGAAGGCTCGGTCAGGCCCCAGGCCCCGATGGCCTCGCCCGAGGCCAGGGGTGTGACGTACTTCTTTTTCTGCGCTTCGCTGCCGGCAAGAAAGACGTGATTCGAGCACAGCGACGTATGGGCCGCCACGATTATTCCGACCGAGCCGTCCACGCGCGACAACTCTTCGATTGCCGTGACGTATTCCACGTAGCCCATCCCGGCGCCGCCGTACTCCGGCGGGAACACAATTCCCAGCAGGCCAAGTTTGCCGAGTTCCTTGACCGTCGCCAGAGGGAAATCGCCTGCCTCGTCCCACTCCATGACGTGGGGCGCGATTTCGCGCTCGGCGAATTCGCGCACACTTTTCTTCAGTTGCAGCTGTTCATCGTTCAGTTGAAAATCCAAAGTGCTTCTCCGGTATCAGGTGGCGTTCGACGCGGAACACTTCGATTAGAACACACGCACTTGAGCGCATAAAGTTACCGGTGGGAGGTAGCATGGTGTGTGTGGGGCGGACACTCCTGTCCGCCGCCTTTGACTTTATCTTTGCGTGGGTAACGCTCCGGCGCCCTGCAAACGCAATCACCAATCACTAACCCCAAAAACAACTTCAAAGGCGGCGGACAGGAGTGTCCGCCCCACACAGAATGAATCGTTCGAATACCTCGTTGGACAGCAGCCTGCCGCGTCCGGTCAGCCGGATCACATCGCCCTCGCATTCCAGCAGCCCCAAATCCACGAATTCCGAAATCGTCTCTGTAAATCGGTGGACCTCCGACTGGCCGAAATCCGCCGCTACGTTTTTCAGGTCCACGCCAGCGGCCAAGCGGAGACCTAAAAAGAAAGTTTCCTCGAGCGCGGCTGTTTTCGAAACCGGAATTCTTTTGAGCGGCGCGCCGGCCACGTACTCCTCGAGTGAGTCCGGCGTAGAAAACCGCACGGGCTCTCTCTTCCCCGAGCCACGCAGCATGGAGTGTGCATCGACGCCAAAGCCCAAGTAAGGCTGGCGCGTCCAGTACTTTAGATTGTGTCGCGACTCCATTCCCGGCCGGGCAAAGTTTGAGATCTCGTACTGGCACACTCCCGCCGCATTCAGCCGCTGGCAAGCTGTTTCGTAGAAGTCGGCCGTCAGCTCGTCGTTGGGAACAAAGTGAGCGTGATATTTTGAACCACCTGCCATGAGCTCGCGCCCCAGGCGGGAATCGTCGTCTACCTCCAGCATGTACACGCTGACGTGAGGCGCGCCAAGGGCAACGGCCTCGGCAACGGAAAACTGCCAGCTCTGGGGAGTCTGATGGGGCAGTCCGGCAATCAGATCGATATTGATGTTCTCAATGCCGGAAGCACGCAAGTGCGCGACGTCCTCGAGCACGGCTGCCCGCTTATGCTGGCGTCCCACCGCCGCAGCCTCCTTGTCCACGAATGACTGCACTCCCAGGCTCACACGATTCACTCCGCAGCGCTGGAAAGCCTCGATCATTGCCGGAGTCAGCGTGCCGGGAGCGCATTCGACCGTGATCTCGGCATCGCTCTCCACCACAAAAGTTTGCGAAATGGTGACAAACAACCGCGCCAGTTGCGCTATATCGAGTATCGTAGGTGTGCCACCGCCGAGGAAGATGGAATCGACTGAGTTTTCGAACAGGCCGCCCATCTGTTCGGCGATTTCGCCGGCCTGGGTGATGTCCGCAGCCACGCGTTCCACGTAGCGCTCAAACACGGCGCGGGAGAAGACATCCGATGCGAAGTTGCAGTAGCTGCATTTGGTGCGGCAGAACGGCACCGAAACGTAGAGGCCAAGGGACATCGTGACTAATTATCCCACTTCGCGTAACGTGTACAGTCGGGAAGGCATCTGAAGCACAGTCGCTGGGCAAGAGGCAGAGCATCTAGGATTGTCTAGAAAACGCATGGCTCCTC
>Ga0326726_10002275_pt1 | contig 17687 bp, 16 predicted proteins | sample MHFenrmetagenome_2_FD_207603 | JGI IMG/M metagenome (GOLD analysis project Ga0326726, IMG submission 207603) | Lab enriched peat soil microbial communities from Michigan Hollow, Ithaca, NY, United States - MHF15MN | ecosystem: Environmental > Terrestrial > Soil > Wetlands > Peat | place: USA... | reverse complement strand
GCGGCGGCTCGGTGGTCAAGAGCGGCTTCACGGTGACGATGGCGGCGGGTATGGGCAACACGGCGCTCGCGGCGCCGCCGGCCGGCTGCGTGGGCACGGGCACGAACTACTACGCGACGGCCGCGCCGCTGTCGACCTCGACCGGCAGCCGCGCGTTCGCGACCGACGAGCAGGGCACGATCTGGCAGAACAACGCGAAGCCGCCGGTCCTCCCGACGCAGGCCTTCGCGGTGGCCGGCAACACGACGCCAATTCAGTAACCGCTCGCACGGCGGGCGCGATCAACCGGCATGGCCTTGTCACGAGGTCATGCCGGTTCTTTTTTGTGGTGTCCGCGATCTTTGTGGTACAACCGAGGCCTTTGCTGTGAGTGATAAGGCTCGGGCGCTGGCATTCGTGTTCGCCTTCGTCGGGCTCGGGGCGATGTCGGCGGCAGCTCTCGTCCACTACCGCCTGTTGTTCAATCCGAGTTATGTGAGCTTCTGCGACATCAGCTCGACGGTCAGCTGCTCCCAGGTCTACCTGAGCCGCTTCAGCACCGCGTACGGTGTGCCTGTGGCGGTGTATGGGGCGATCTGGTTTGCGGGAGTGGTCGTCCTGCTTGCGGCGACGGTGTTTGGATCGCCATCAATACGCGAAAGTGTTCCGGGCTACGTATTTGCGATGTCGACGGGCGCGCTTGCCGTCGTCCTGTATCTGGCCTACGTCTCTGTCGTGGTGTTGAAAGTTTATTGCGTGTTGTGCCTGACGACGGATGTTGCCGTCGTCGGTTTGTTCGTTGTTTCTGGTGCCGCCACTTCATTTCCTATGACGACCTTACATCGACGCGCCGTTCGTGATCTTCGCGCCGCCGTCGCGAGCCCGCTCGCCATTCTGATCGCCGTCCTGTTCCTGGGCGGTGCGGCCTCGGCGGTCGCGCTCTTCCCCCGCGAAGGCTCCGCGCTCGAGCCGCAGGCCAGTTCGCCGGCCCAGGACGCCGATCGGCTGGCCCAGTTCGACCGCTGGTATGCCGCGCAGCCGCGAGTGCCCATCATGGTGCCTCCTGAGGGCGCAAAAGTCCTGATTGTAGACTTCAGCGATTTCCAGTGTCCCTTCTGCAAGCAGGCGTACGACACGCTCAAGCCGATTCTGGCGAAGTACAACGCGGAGCAGCCTGGCGCCGTTCGGCTCGTGCTGAAGGACTATCCTCTCGACTCGAAATGCAACCCCAACGTCCAGAACGGAGGACCGCATCCGTCCGCGTGTGAGGCCGCCGTCGCCGTTCGTCTCGCGAAAGCCAGGAACCGCGATGAAGCGCTCGCCGAGTGGCTGTTTGCCAACCAGCCGTCGATGACGTCGGAAACCGTGCGCAAGGCCGCGCGGGAGATCGGACAGGTCACGGATTTCCAGGAGAAATACGCGGCGACGATCGAGCTCGTGAAAGGCGATATCGCCTTCGGCAAAACGCTCAACGTCTCGGGCACGCCGAACATGTTCATCAACGGCGTGAAGGTCAGCGGAGCTCTGGAACCGCAGTTTATGGCTCGGGCCATCGCCCTCGAACTGCAGCGCGCGAACGCCAAATAATTGTGCCGCTCGCGATCGAAACGATCGAACTCACAAAGGACTACTCCGTAGGGTTCTGGCGGCAACGATCCCGGCGGGCCCTCGATCGTCTCTCGCTCCAGATGGAAGCCGGCGAGGTGTTTGGCTTTCTCGGACCGAACGGCGCGGGCAAAACGACCACTCTGAAGCTGCTGCTCCAGCTCGTCTTTCCGACGTCCGGCGAGGCGAGAATCCTCGGGCGTCCGCCAGGCGACCTCAGCGCGAAACGCCGACTGGGATACCTTCCCGAGAATCCGTACTTCTACGACTATCTGACCGCGGAGGAATTGCTGACGTACTTTGGCGGGCTGCTTGGGCTGCGCGCCGCCGACCGCCGCCAGCGTGTCTCGAAACTGCTCGACGAAGTCGGCATCGGCAGCGAGCGCCATCTCCAGCTGCGCAAGTTCTCCAAGGGGATGCTCCAGCGTGTAGGCATCGCACAGGCCCTGCTGAATGAACCCGACCTGGTCATCCTCGACGAGCCGATGTCCGGCCTCGATCCGCTCGGCCGGCGCGACGTCCGGGCGCTCATCCTGCGTTTGCGCGATCGCGGCTGCAGTGTGTTCTTCAGCTCCCACGTGCTGAGCGATGCCGAGGCGTTGTGCAGCCGGGTGGCGATTCTCTCGAAGGGCCGACTCGTGGCCAGCGGACGTCTGAGCGACATGCTGGCGTTCTCTGTACGCGGCTGGGAGCTGGTCGTCGCAGATGTGCGCGACGACGTCCTGGCGGCGATCGCCACACGGGTTTCCCGTGCCGTCCCGCTGGGTGGTGGACGTTTCGAGCTCGAAGTCCCGATGGCCACGCCCCCGGAGAAGCTGCTGGCCGACCTCACGGCGACGGGCGCACGGCTCGTGTCGCTCAACCCGATTCGCGAGACGCTGGAAGACTTCTTCATCGAGCGGGTGAAGCAACCGTCGTGAGAACGCTCGGCTGGATCGCGATCAACGGGTTCCGCGAATCGGTGCGCGACAAGGTGCTCTATAGCCTTGTCGCGTTCGCGATTCTGCTGATGGGAACGTCCTACGTGCTCGGCCAGCTCACGGCGGGGCAGGATCTCAAGATCATGAAGGATCTGGGCCTGTCCTCCATTGCCATCTTCGGATTGTTCATGGCCGTGTTCATCGGCATCGGCCTCGTCTCGAAGGAGGTCGAACGGCGAAGCATCTACGGATTGCTCGCGAAACCGGTCAGACGCCACGAGATCCTGCTTGGAAAGTTCGCCGGCCTGGCGCTCACATTGACCGTCAACATCGCGGTGATGACGTTGGCGCTGTACGCGGTGCTCGCGTATGTCGGATGGGGAGAGAACCAGTTCGCCCGGCAGGCCCGCGAGGTGCCCGCACTCGATCCGGCTCTGCTGAAAGCCGTAGCCCTCATCCTCGTCCAGCTCATGATGGTGACGGCCATCGCGCTGTTCTTCTCGACGTTTTCGACGCCGATTCTGTCGGCTGGGCTCACCTTTGGCGTCTACATCGCCGGTTACTTCAGCCAGGACCTCCGGAATTTCGATCAAGTCGTGAATTCGAGGGCCGCCCAGGTACTGGCACGCGGGCTGTACTACGTCCTGCCGAACTTGTCGCCGTTCGATGTGACCAGCCAGGTCGTGCATGGATTGCCAGTCACCGCCCGGTACATGGCCGTCACGATTGCATACGGCGTCGTGTACATCGCGATGCTGCTCATCGCCGGCGCAACCATTTTCTCCCGGCGGGATTTCAAATGACCGTGCGCTCTCGGCTGCCGGTGATGTACGCCGTCTTCGCCGTTGTCGTGCTCGGTGCGATGTCGGTCGGCCTGCAGATGTTCCGTGACGCGCGTTATCCGTTGACGACCAGTCAGGAAGAAACGCTGTATCTGACGCAGCGTGCGACGGGCCGAATGGTCTTCACGCACCGGTCTCTGGTGTCCGACCTGTACTGGATCCGCGCGATTCAGTACTTCGGCGAGCACACGCAAAGAGCTCAGCGCCTGGCCGCGACGTTCCTGCCGCCGCCGCCGGCGTTGTCCGCCGATCCGCCCGTTGCGTTCGACCTGTTGTATCCGCTCCTCGACATCACCACGACGCTCGATCCGCGATTCAACATCGCGTACAGGTTCGGGGCCATCTTCCTGTCCGAAGGATATCCGCACGGACCCGGACGACCCGACCAGGCGGTCGCGCTCCTGCAGAAAGGTCTGACGACATCTCCAGACAAGTGGCAGTACTGGCAGGACATCGGGTTCGTCTATTACTGGAACGAGCACGATTACTCGAAAGCCGCCGCAGCGTTCGCGCGCGGCGCGGACATTGCCGGCGCACCCTGGTGGCTCCGTTCGCTCGCGGCCTCGACGCTCGCCAAAGGGGGCGACCGCGCCGCATCCCGCCTGCTCTGGCAGCAGTTGGGCGAAACGGCGAACAACGAGTACGCGCGCAATGCCGCCCGGTTGAAGTTGCAACAATTCGATGCGATCGAGATCATCGAACGCCTGCAGAAGGCGATCGACGCCTTTCAGGCTCGCAGGGGCGCTCCCGTGAGGAGTTGGAACGATCTGATCGCCGGCCGGGTAATTCCCGGAGTGCCGCTCGACCCCGCCGGTGTGCCGTACGAGCTGCCGTCGCCTTCGCGAGTTGCGATCTCGCCGCGGTCTCCGCTCTTTCCGCTGCCGCTCGAACCGGCAGCACGGACGGGCGCGTGAACGAAGCTCCATCTCCAGCGTTCGAAGCCACGTTCGTGACGCTGCTGGGCCTCTTTCTCGGCAGCTTCATGAACGTGTGCATCTACCGCTTGCCGCGGGGGCGATCGCCGGTTCGCCCGCGATCGGGATGTCCGAAATGCGGGCACATGCTGGCGTGGTATGAGAACGTGCCGGTGCTCAGCTATCTCGTCTTGAGAGGAAGGTGCCGTTCCTGCGGGACCTCGATCTCGCCGATGTATCCGATCATCGAATCCATCACGGGGGCCATGTTCCTCGCCGGATACCTCTGGTACGGGCCGAGCGCGCTTCTCGGGGTCAGGCTCCTGTTCGGGTGCGCGATGATCGTGCTGTTCGTCATCGACCTGCAACACAAGATCCTGCCGAACGTCATCACGCTGCCCGGCATCGTCGTAGGCTTTCTGCTGAGCGAGGTGGCGGGTCCGGGGTGGCTTCCATCGCTCATCGGCATCGCGGTTGGGGCCGGCAGTCTGTTTGCCATCGCCGAGATCTACTACCGCGTGCGGCATGAGGAAGGCCTGGGCATGGGCGATGTGAAGATGCTCGGCATGATTGGCGCCTTCCTCGGCTGGAAGATGGTCCTGGTCACGCTCGTGCTTTCGTCGATCGCCGGTTCGATCGTCGGCATCGGCGTGCTCGTCGCGAAAAAGGAATCGCTCAAGTACGCGCTGCCGTTTGGAACCTTCCTGGCCGTTGGCGCGCTCGTCGCGGCAGTCGCAGGCGACTCGCTCGTCAACTGGTATCTGCAGTTCTACCGATGACGCCTGCCGGACAGGCCTTCCTCGGCTTGACGGCGATCGTGACGGCGCTCGTCGCCGTCCTCACGTTTGCCCTCCTCAAATTCCTGACGGCGGCTCGCGATTCGCGCGGGCGGGCGCGCGAAACCGGGATGGAGACGGCGTTTCTTTCGGCGGCCCTGCACGATGCCGTGACGAAGCTGAAGGCGCAGGAGCGGGCGATGGCGCTTCGCGCCGAGACGTCCGAGCGCGTGAGCGAGGAGATCATCGCCAATCTCACCGCCGGGCTCCTGATGGTCAATCAGGACGGGACCGTCCAGATCATCAACCCGGTCGGCCGGCGCCTGCTTGGGATTGGCGACGGTCCGCACGAGGGCTTGCCGTACCGCCAGGTGCTCGCCGGCGCGGAAACCGTCGCCGCGCTGATCGAGGAATGCCTCAACACGCGCCGCCCGATTATCCGGCGCGCCGTCGACATCGCACCGGGAAAGGCCGCCGCGCTCCACATCGGCCTGACGGTTTCTCCTCTTCGCGCGGAACTGGCGGTGCCTCATGGCGTCATTTGTCTTTTTACGGATTTGACCTCCGTCGTGGCGCTCGAGGAACAGGTTCGGATCAAGGACAGCCTGGCACGGGTAGGCGAGCTCACGGCCGGCATTGCCCACGAGTTCCGAAACGGGCTGGCGACGATCCACGGGTACAGTCGATTGCTCGACTTGAACGCGCTGCCGCCCGCGTTCCGCGCGTACGTCGAAGGGATTCGCGCGGAAACCGACTCGATGCGCGAGGTCGTCACCAATTTTCTGAACTTCGCGCGCCCGACACAGCTCAACTTCTCGCCGGTCGACCTGCGCGCCGTCGCCGAGCGCGCAGCCGACGACTTGCGCGCCGACGCCCGCGCCCTTGGCGGCGACATCAGCATCAAAGGCGAGTTCTCCACCATCGACGGCGATGACGTCCTCCTCAGGCAGGCCTTCAGCAACCTCCTGCGCAATGCCATCGAGGTGTGCGCAGCCACCTCGGTCGCCCCGGACGTCGTCGTCGACGCGCACGTCAATCGCGAGGACGGCGCGTGCACGCTGGTCGTATCCGATAACGGGCCTGGTTTTTCGGAAGACACACGCGACCGGGTGTTCCATCCGTTCTTCACGACGAAGCCGCAGGGCACCGGACTCGGTCTGGCGCTGGTCCAGAAGATCGTCGTCAGTCACAATGGTCGTGTGACGGTCGGCGCAGGGCCAGGCGGCCGTATCACGATCGTCCTGCCACACGCATCGACCTGATAAACGTGGCGACAATCGCGTACTGACGCGATCGCGACGATGGCGATGGTTGCCGCAGCCCCAGATTTCCAGAGCCTTTGAACAGGCGTCGCGGAGTGGAGAGCGTGTTGCAACGCATGCGGCTCGATGCTCTTCGCACGAATCAGCCGAATCATCCCTCCGCCTGGCGGCGACGAATGTGGCTTCTCACTACTCGAGGCGATCGTCGCGAGCGGCCTCATGGCTGGCGCGCTTGCCGCGCTCGGCCAGATGTTCGCCATCTCTGTCGCAAACAACCGATCGGCGCGAGCCGCGTCGTACGCCACGGTGCTGGCACAGCAGAAGATGGAGCAGCTGCGCGGTCTGACATGGGGCTTCGATGCCCTGGGCCTGCCGATCAGCGACACCACATCGAACACCGCGGCCCCAGTTGAAACGCCGACGGGCGGCACCGGCCTGAGCCAGTCGCCGGCGGGTACGCTCACGTCAAACATGGACGGCTGGGTCGACTACGTCGATCAGTCCGGTAACGTGCTTGGAGGCGGGACAGCGTTGCCACCCGGCACCGTATACATCCGTCGCTGGGCCGTCCAACCCCTGCCGTCAAGTCCCGCCGACACGATCGCCATCGGCGTGTATGTCATTGCGCGGGTTGGCCGCGGTGAGGCCCGCTTGATCGGCCTCAAGACGAGGAAGATGCCGTGAATTCGCGCCGCCGGCTGGAAGCCGGCTTTACTCTCGTTGAAGCGCTCGCTGCCACGACGATCGTCGTCCTGCTGACGGCAGGCGTTCTGTCGGCGCTCAACCCGGCGCGGGGAGTTTTCAAGACACAGCCCGAGGTCGCCGATATGCAACAGCGGTTGCGCACCGGCGTCGATGCGCTGACCCGCGATCTTCTCAGCGCCGGCGCCGGCCCGTATTCAGGCGCGGGCACCGGCAACCTTGCCGGCTACTTCGCGCCAATCATGCCGTTTCGGCGCGGCCTCGACTCCGGAATGGACGATGGCGTCGGCGTGTTCAAGACCGACGCAATCACTATCGTCTATGTGCCTCCCACCAGCGCGCAGACGACAGTCAAGTCAGACATGCCGACGGCGTCATCCCAGGTTGTCATCGACACAGAGCCTGGGTGTCCGCAAGACGTCCGCACCGGGCTCGTCGATCCCCTGTGTGGCTTCAAGGCGAACGACACGAAAGCGGCGATGTTTGATGGGACGGGCGCGTTCGACACACTCACCGTCACGTCTACCGACGAAGCTGCCCAGGCGCTGGGCTTTCAACAGACGCAGCAGAGCGCCTTGTCGAAGGCCTATCCCGGATCGGCGTCGAGGCACCTGACCAAAATCGTCGAGATTTCGATCCACGTGTACTACCTCAACACCGCGACGCACCAATTGATGCACTACGACGGCTTCTCGACCGTCACACCGGTTCTGGACAATGTCGCCGGACTCGATTTCGAGTACTACGGTGATCCGTCGCCGCCAATCTTCGCCAGACCTGGCAAGGATCAGAAAGTCACGTACGGTCCGTCACCGCCCGCACAGGGCGTCACGCAGGCGCCGTTTGCTCCAGGGGAGAACTGCACCTGGCAGATGAGCGGCGAGGGACAGGTCACGCGCCTGGCGTCTCTCGGCAGCGCCGGCGGCGGTCTCGTGAGGCTGACGGCGTCGCAGCTCACCGACGGTCCGTGGTGTCCGGACGACTTCAACGCCAACAGATACGACGCGGATCTGCTTCGCGTCCGAAGAGTGCGCATCACCCTGCGTGTGACGAGCGGCAACGACGCTGTGCCCGCTCGATCCGTACGATTCGATGTCACTCCGCGGAATCTGAACTTCGGCCGATGACTGCGATGTTTGGACACGTTCCTCGACACGCTGCGGCGGCTGATCGCGAGCCGGACTGCGAACGAGGGGTTGCATTGGTGGTCGCGCTGCTGGCGATGCTCGTCATGGCCGCCCTGGGTGCCGCGCTCATGCTGACCGCGGCCACCGAGTCGAGGATCACGCGCAACTTCAGGAACAACACTGAGGCGCTCTATGCGGCTGATGCCGCCCTCGAGCGCGTCGTGGGCGAGCTTCGCGCGATCGGCGACTGGAACCTTCTGCTATCCGGCACCGCGCGCTCAGCCTTCGTCGACGGCGAGCCACGCGGTCTTCGTGTGCTGCCGGACGGGAAGACAATCGATCTCGCCGAAGTCCTCAACGACGCCAACTGCCGGAAGGTCGGCGGCTGCTCCGGCGCGGCGATGGATGCGATAACGGCCGAACGTCCCTGGGGTGCCAATAATCCGCGTTGGCGGCCGTTTGCGTGGGGTTATCTCAGCGACCTCACGCCAACGGCGACGATCAAATCGTCGTTCTACGTCATGGTGATGGTGGCGGACGACCCGTCAGAATGCGACGACAACCCGTTCGTCGACGGCGGCGCCGTGGTGTCCTGCCCCGCGAGCGCAAAGGCAAACCCCGGCGCGGGGGTTATCGAGGTTCGAGCCGAAGCGTTCGGTCCATTTGGCGCTCACCGGGCGGCCGAACTCACCCTCGCCCGCGCGGATAGGCCGGCGGACCGCACAGGGGTAATGCCCGCCGAGGGCACGACCGAGAACTATGGCGATACGGCGAGCTACGATTCCGGCATCGGGCGGGCTGGTGTGCGCATCCTTTCCTGGCGCGAGGTGAGATAGCCTTGGGTTCCTATTCCTCGATGTTTGACGACGAAGAAGAGATTGGATTCGTCATCTGCGCTTCGTGCGGTGCGCGAATCAAAGCCAATCGTGAACGCTGCCTTCGCTGCGAAGCACCTCTGGTGGCCTGGCAGAAGCCCGAACTCCTGCCGTCCTGGCTCCAACGCTGGGGGGGCGACACGCTGATCTTCGGCATTGTCGCGATCGTCGTCGTGCTGGTGATCGCCGTGGTTGCCTTCGACTCACGGCAGGTATCTGACGACGTCGCGCGACCGGTGAGCAATGCGAAGACTTCGGCACGGACGGCTGCCTTGCCCGTCGCTCCGGACGCCGCCGCCCTGCCCGTGGCGGTTGGGGCAATCGAGCCGCCGGACTTCCTGGACGTGCGTCGTGGCACGGCGGACCTCTCGGGAGATATCGCAGCGGCTCGCGCCAAGTACGAGGCCGCGATCGCCAGAACGCCGGACAGCCCGGAGTTGCTGAACAACCTGGGGCTCGCGCTTGAACGCCTCGGCCAGATCGATGCAGCGATCGTGCGGTTTGAGCGCGCTGCGCAGCTGGATCCCCAGGGTTGGGCGTACCATTTCAACCTCGCGCATGCGGTATCGCAGCGACGCGGCCTGGAGCGTGCGATCGCCGAATATCGCCTCGCTGCCGGACTGGCGCCGGCCGACTACGCGACGCAGTACAACCTCGGGATGCTGCTGCATCGAAAGGGCGATGAAGTCGCGGCTATTCCGGAATTTCAGAAGGGGATCGAGCTGGCCCCGACCGTGTCGGCGCTTCATCTCGCGCTGGCGATCAGCTTCGAGAGGTCAGGCCGGAAGGCCGAGGCGCAGCGTGAGTTCGAGGCGTACGTCGAGATGGCTCCCGCCGCGCCGGATGCGGCGAGCGTCAAATCGCACCTTCGATCGCTCACTGGCGCTTCCGGCTCCTGACAGCCCCTGTTCACGATTGCCCGCCGTTTCCGTTCCTGCGGCAGGCCTCAGGTTGCAGCCGGTTCGAGCCGATAAGCAGGGAAGCCATGCGTGTGACGGGTTGTGCAGCGGTCGTGATGCTTCTAGCCGGGGTGGGAGCCGTTCCACCCGTGCGGGCCCAATCACTCGGCGATGTCGCGCGTCTGGAGGAAGAACGGCGCAAAGACGTCAAGAGTGCGGCCAAGGTGTACACAAACAAGGACCTGTCGGCCCCACCCCTGTTGTCAGCGCCACCCGAGGCCGCCAAGCCGGCGGCCGCGGCGCCTGAACCGGCCGGGGACGCCGCCAAGCCCGCGGACGACACCGCCAAGAACGGACTGGCGAAGGGCCAGGCCTACTGGTCCGGCCACCGGAAAGAGCTGCTGTCCAAGATCGATCACGACAAGGTCCTCGTCGACGCGGTCCAGAGCCGGATTAACGCCCTCACGGCGGATTTCTCGTCGAGGGCGGATCCTATTCAGCGCGCCGGCGTTGAACGCGATCGTCTGGCCGCGCTGGCTGAACTCAGCCGTCTCCAGAAAGAGATTAAAGACACTCAGAAAGAGCTGAGCGATTTCGACGAAGAGGCCCGCAAGGCGGGTGTCCCGCCTGGCTGGCTCCGTTGACGTCGCCTCCCCGCCGCGGTGCGACGCCGGCCATCCTGCTCGTCGAGGACAAAGATTCGCTGAGGACCATGCTGCGCCTTGCGCTCGAAGCGCAGGATCACACGGTCATCGAAGCGCGCGACCAGAACGAGGCTGTGGCCGCCATGCAGGCGTCGCGTCCGGGCGTCGTCCTGTCCGATCTTCGATTGCCCAATGGCGATGGCTTTGGCGTCCTGCGAGCCGCCAAGGATCTCGATCCGGAACTGCCGGTGATCGTGATGACGGCGTTCGGCAGTATTCAGGACGCAGTCGCCGCGATGAAGGAAGGCGCCCTCGACTTTCTCGCGAAGCCCGTCGACCCTGATGTCCTGATGCTGATGGTCGAGCGCGCGCTTGCGCAGCGCCGTCTGGCCACCGAGAACATCCTGCTCAAGGACGAACTCGCGGCGCGTCGTGGCGCGCCGCGGATTGTCGGAGAGGACCCCGGCCTCAAACAGGTGTCGATTTCGCTCCAGCGCGCGGCCGGCACCGACACGTCCGTGCTGCTCGAAGGAGAAAGCGGTACCGGCAAAGAGCTGTTCGCGCGGGCGCTGCACGCGCTGAGCCCGCGGGCCGATGGCCCATTCGTCGCCATCAACTGCGCGGCGATTCCCGAGAACCTTCTCGAGACGGAGCTCTTCGGCCACGAGAAGGGCGCATTCACCGGCGCGGCGAATCGCAAGCCCGGCAAGTTCGAACTGGCTCACCGCGGCACGCTGTTCCTCGATGAGATCGGCGAACTGCCGCTCACGCTGCAGCCCAAGATCCTTCGGGCGCTCGAAGACCGCCGGTTCGAACGCGTCGGCGGCACGAGCCTGATCTCGGTTGACGTTCGCGTGGTCGCCGCGACCAACAGGAATCTGCGCGCCGCGATCGCAGCCCGGCAGTTCCGCGAGGACCTGTTCTTCCGCCTGTCGGTGTTCCCGATCACCATCCCGCCGCTGCGCGACCGCCCGACCGACATCACGATGCTCGCGAAGCACTTTATCGAGAAATTCTGCCGCGACATCAACAAGAACACGCTCTCGCTCGCGCCCTCGGCCGTGGACGAGCTGCTCAAATACCCGTGGCCGGGCAACGTCCGCGAGCTTCAGAACTGCATCGAGCGCGCCGTCATCCTGACGGAAGGCGACACGATTCACGCCCGCCACCTGAATCTGTCGTTCCGCGAGGCGCCGCCCTCGGCCGCTACTGAGGACGATGGGCTCTGGTCGCGGATCGATCTGTCGGGAACGCTCTCCGCGGCGACGTCCCGCGTCGTGGCGGAAGTCGAGCGGCGCAAGATCGGTCTGGCGCTCAAGGAAGCCGGCGGCAACCGCGCGAAGGCGGCCGAGGCGCTTCAGGTCGGATTCAAGACGTTCACGTCGAAGCTGCGTGAACACGGCCTCGACGCGTAGCCGGCGCTCACTTCCGGAAGCCCACCTTCACCATCGCCGCCTTCATTTCCTTCTCGGTCACATCGTCCACAATCGCCGTCGCGCCGATGGCCGTCGGCAGAACGAAGTGCAGCTTCCCAGCGACGACTTTCTTGTCGTGGCGGATCGCGTCGAGCATTTGCTTCGACGACAAGTCGCTGATCGGCGGCAGAGGGCCGAGGCTCACGATCAGATCGGCCAGTGCCTTCCGGTGTTGAATCGAGAGGGCGCCACGCGCAGCGCTCAGCTCAGCGGCGACGAGCATGCCGTAGGCGACCGCTTCGCCATGACGAAACCGACGGTATTTCGTGACGGCCTCGATGGCATGGCCCGCCGTGTGGCCGAAGTTCAGCACTCGCCGGGGGCCCGCCTCTTTCTCGTCTGCCGTCACCACCTCCGCCTTGATGCGGCACGATTCGGCGATCACGGGAGTGAGCGCCGCCGGCTCGCGGTCGAAGATGGCCTTCAGCTGGTGTCCAATACGATCGAAGAGCGACGGGCTGGACGTCATGCCGTATTTCACGACTTCGTACAGCCCCGCCCGAAATTCGCGGCGCGGCAGTGAGGCCAGCACCGTCGGGTCGATGATGACGCCGCTCGGCTGATAGAACGACCCGATCAGGTTCTTCCCGAGCGGATGGTTGACGCCGACCTTTCCGCCGATGGCGCTATCCACCTGGGCCAGCAGGGTCGTCGGAATGTGGACCAGCGCAATGCCACGCAAGTAGGTCGACGCGGCGAAGCCGGCCATGTCGCCGATCACGCCGCCGCCAAAGGTGACAAGCGTGGAGCTGCGATCGGCCGTTGCCTTCACAAGCGCGTCGTAAATGCGTGTGACGGTCGCCAGCTGCTTGAACCGCTCCCCGTCGGGCACGAGAATCGGCTCGATTCCGCGGGCGCCGCGGGCGACGCGCGCGCCGTGCAGCCGCCACACGAGCGGGCTGGACACGACAAAACGCCGCGCCGGAACCTTGATCTCGTCGAGCAGTTGTCCCACGCGATCGAGCGCGTTGTCGTCGAGTGTGACTGCGTAGCCGCGAGAGGGCGTGGCGACGTCGATGCGAACAGGAGGCATGGAAGGCGGATGGTAGGATAGCACCCCGTGAATCTCTCGCCCGATTTCATCGTCATCGGCAGCGGCATCGCCGGCCTTCGCGCGGCGATCGAGCTCGCGCCGGTGGGCCGTGTGCTGATCCTCACGAAAGCGGAGCCGACGGAAAGCAACACCGGCCATGCGCAAGGCGGCATTGCGGTCGCCCTTGGCGAGGACGACAGCCCGGATCTTCACGCGGCCGACACGATCAAAGCGGGCGACGGTCTGTGCGACGAAGCGGCGGTGCGCGTGCTCGTCGAGCAGGGCCCTCCCTACGTGCAGGAGCTCGTCGACTGGGGCACGCAGTTCGATCGAGAGGCCGACGGCACTCTGTCGCGCGGACGCGAAGCCGCGCACAGCGTGCGCCGTGTGCTGCACGCGGGCGACGCCACCGGACGTGAGATCGCGCGTGTGCTGTGGACGCGTGTCAGCCATCTGAAGTCCGTCGAGACCGCCAACCACGCCCTCGTGACTGAGCTCCTCGTCGAGCAGGATCGGTGCGTCGGCGTGCGCTTTTACGATCAGCTGGGATTTCCTCGCGATGCGCTCGCCAGGGCCACGTTGCTGGCCACGGGCGGTGCGGGACAGGTGTTCCGGCACACGACAAACCCTCGAGTCGCGACCGGCGACGGCGTGGCGCTCGGATTTCATGCCGGCGCCCGCGTGGCGGATCTTGAATTCTTCCAGTTTCATCCGACGGCGCTGAACGTGCCGGGCGCGCCGCGATTCCTGATCTCGGAAGCGCTTCGCGGCGACGGTGGTCGCCTGATCAACGGCCGTGGTCAGGCGTTCATGACGCGCTACCATCCCGACGGCGATCTCGCGCCGCGCGACGTCGTCGCCCGGAGCATCATGCGCGAAATGGACGTCACGGGTGGGTCGGTCTTCCTGTCGCTGTGGCATCTCGATGCCGACTACGTCGTCCGCCGCTTTCCGACGATTGCGGACATGTGCCGTCAGGTCGGCCTGGACCTCGCTCGCGATCCGATTCCAGTCAGTCCTGCCGCTCACTACGTCATGGGCGGCGTCGACACCGATCGGTGGGGCCGCACGTCGCTGCCGGGGCTGTTCGCGGCCGGCGAGGTCGCCTGTACCGGCGTCCACGGCGCGAACCGGCTCGCGAGCAATTCGCTCCTGGAAGGCCTGGTGTTCGGCGCCCGCGCTGCCGTTGCCATGCAGCAGCCACCGGCCGCAGCTCCCCTCGGGACGGATCGCTGTGAGGCTCCGCGTCCCCCGCCGTCCAGCGTCAGCCGCGCGCCGCTGACAACAACCGAAGTCCGTGATCTGATGTGGAAATCTGTCGGGTTGTTCCGGACGCGCGAGGGAATGGAAGACGCCGTCGCGAAGCTCGACGCGTCGTACACCGCGCATCGCGACGCGCTCGCCAACGCGCGAGCGGACGATGGCGACGCGTGGAAGCAATTCAACCTCGTCACGGTCGCGAGGCTGGTCGCGCGCGCGGCTCTGCGGCGGCTGGAGAGCCGCGGCGCACACTACCGCGCCGATTTCCCCGGGCGCGACGATATACACTGGAAAGCTCACGTGGTCGACGGTCTCACTCTATGAAACAGTCAAAGTTCCTGGTCCATACGTATCGCGAGACGCCTCGCGACGCCGACGTCGTCAGTCAGCAGCTCATGATGCGGGCTGGAATGATTCAGCGGGTGGCGGCCGGCATCTACGATTACCTGCCGCTTGCGCTGCGGAGTATTCGCAAGTTTGAATCGATCGTTCGCGAAGAGCTCGGGAAGGACGGCTGCCAGGAACTGCTGATGCCTACCGTCCAGCCGCGAGAGTTGTGGGACGAGAGCGGCCGCTGGCAGTTCTATGGCAAAGAGCTCCTGCGTTTCAAGGATCGCAAGGACGCGGATTTCTGCCTCGGCCCGACGCACGAAGAGGTCGTGACGGACATCATCCGGAAGATCATCACCAGCTACAAGCAGCTTCCGCTGAATGTCTTCCAGATCCAGACGAAGTTCCGCGACGAAATCCGCCCGCGCTTCGGCCTGATGCGGGGCCGCGAGTTCATCATGAAGGACGGCTATTCGTTCCACGTCGACGACGCCGACGCGGACCGCGAGTACTGGAGGATGTTCGAGGCCTACAAGCGGATCTTCGGGCGGCTCGGCGTCAAGTTCCGCCCCGTCGAAGCCGACAGCGGCGCCATCGGCGGCAGCTTCACGCACGAGTTTCACGTTCTCGCTGCCAGCGGAGAAGACGCAATCCTGAGCTGCGATTCATGTGAATACACCTCGAACGTGGAAAAAACCGAAGCGCCGCAGGTGCCGTACGCCTACGCATCCGAACCGGTGCTCGAGCTGAAGCCCGCGCATTTCCATACGCCCGGCATCGTGTCGATGGAGGAGCAGGCCAGGGCGTTCCGTGACGACACGCATCAGGGCCTGCCTCTCGACCACGCGTCGAAGTTCTATCTGTTCCGCCTGACGAAAGGCGGCGTGACATCGGACATCGGCGTAGTGCTGCGGAGCGATCACGAGCCCAATCTCGTGAAGATGAAGAACCTGACGGGCGCCGATTTCCTCGAGCTCGCGCCGCTTGCCGAGGCGGAAAAGCTCGCCGGCGCTCCATCCGGCTTCATCGGACCGGTCGAGCTCGACGTTCCGACGTACGTCGATCGCAGCCTCGAAGGCGCGTTCAACCTCACGTGCGGGGCGAACAGGGCGGGTTATCACCATTTTGGTTTCAAGCCCAATCGCGATCTCAAGCGGTTCGAGGGCTTTCACGATCTCCGGGTGGCGGCGGCGGGTGACCGCTGCACGCGGTGCGGCAAGGGCAGCTACCAGAGCTTCCGCGGCATCGAGGTCGGGCAGGTCTTCAAGCTGGGCACGAAATACTCGACAGCAATGGGCTGCAACTATCTCGACGAAGGCGGGGCCGCCAGGCCGATGGTGATGGGCTGCTACGGCATCGGTATCACACGCACGGTCGCGGCCGTCATCGAGCAGGGACACGACGCCGACGGCATCATCTGGCCGTGGCCGGTTGCGCCCTTCCATATCCATTTACTGAGTCTCGACGCAGGCAAACCGGACGTCGCGGCCGCTGCCGAACGGGCCGAGCTCGATCTCGAGACGGCCGGCTTCGAAGTCCTCCACGACGATCGCGACGGCCTGAGTCCGGGCGTCAAATTCAAAGACGCCGATCTCCTCGGCATGCCTCTCCGGGTCGTCGTCGGGACGAAGGGGCTCAAAGACGGGACCGTCGAGCTGAAAGACCGTCGAACAAAGAAGATGGAAAAAGTCCCGGTGGATCAGCTCGTCGCCGCGGTTCGGGAATTCTCTAAGTCGTCCTGACGAGCTCCGGCGAGCGTCTCTGAATCTTCTTCAGCACCGCGTGGCGCCGGGTCAGCCGTTTCCGCGCGACGATGGCGTGGAACGCATCCGCGAGGTGCTCGCGCCACCAGCGATCCGTGGCGCGGCCGTGCGCGGTGGCGATGGCCTCGAGGCAGGATGCATCGCCTGCGAGCGCGAGCGCGGCCAGGAATTCCACCGGCAGAGGACCGCTGGCGCTTTCAAGAGCTTCACGAAGATCGTAGACGCCAAGGAGACTCGATTGCTTCGCCAGGGCGACGTGCGTGCAACCGCGTGCCCGGATCCACCAGGCGCGCCGGGCCGGTGCTTCGGCCCCTTCCTTGTCGCGGACACGCTCGACGATGCGATGGAGGCGAGAAGGGGAGACCGTGGCTCCGTGCGTCGTGAGAAGTCGACACAGAAGCTCAGGATCATCCGGCAGTCCCTGGTCTGCGATCGCGGCGAGTTGTTCGACGAAGGACATGCTGACCGGGCTTGAAGGGCGCGACCGACCCGGTTTGCTGTTGAGCGCTCGCGCGCGGACGCGTGGATTGGGATCCCTGGCCAGCGCCTGCCACAGCGGCTGCACCGTGGCCGCGTCGAGATCACAGAGCGCTTCGATGGCGTCGAGTCGTATCGTCTCGCTCGCCGCCTGATTCAGCCCGATTGCCGCCAGTCCATCGACCGCCGCGACGCCGTGCCGACCGCGCACGAACGTCCTGATCACCGCGACACCGGCGGCGGCAACGTCGGCGTCGGCGTCGCCTGCCGCGCGCAAGGCCGGCTCGAGCGCTCGCGAGTCGCCAAGACCTTCGAGCGCGCGAAGTGCCGCGACGCGGGACGCCACGCCGCGATCCGGTTGGTCGATCAGGGAGACGAGACGATCCACTGCACGCGAGCCGATGACCGTCAGGCGCGCGATCGCGGTCTCGCGGGCCAACGCGCGGTCGGATCCGAGGTCCGCGATGAGGCCGTCGATTTCCTTCGCCGCCGACGTGCGAATGGCCACCAGTTTGGGGGAGCGGGGGAGTCTCTTACCGGACGCGAGTGTAGTACGACCGCGGCGAATTTTCTAGTGGAGCTCGAAAACCGAATACGACACCACTCCGCGAGTGATGAGCGAGATGACTCCGTTCGACGCACATGCCAGGGAGAACGTGTGGTTGCCGGGTGGCGGCGCAGGATAGACGCGCGAGATCGTGACGTTCATCTGCGTTGCCGTGCTCGAGAACTGGAAGAAGTAGTCGGACCAGGCGCTCCCCATCGGCGCGCCGGCCCAATGGTCGTCGATGTTCGGTTGGCAGG
>Ga0326726_10002274_pt1 | contig 17688 bp, 10 predicted proteins | sample MHFenrmetagenome_2_FD_207603 | JGI IMG/M metagenome (GOLD analysis project Ga0326726, IMG submission 207603) | Lab enriched peat soil microbial communities from Michigan Hollow, Ithaca, NY, United States - MHF15MN | ecosystem: Environmental > Terrestrial > Soil > Wetlands > Peat | place: USA... | reverse complement strand
GTCCTTCGTTGCGTTGTACGGCAGCTCGCCACACGCGAGCTCGTACAGCATGACACCGAGCGTGTAGACGTCCGTGCGCACGTCGACCTCGTCGGGCCGGAGGCGTGCTTGCTCCGGGCTCATGTAGAGCGGCGTGCCGATCAGCTCGCCGGCGCGCGTCTGGCCGGGCGTCTTGCCGTCATCGCCGGCCACACGCGCGACGCCAAAATCCAGCACGACGACGCGCTTGCCGTCGCGCACCATCACGTTCGACGGTTTCAAGTCGCGATGGATCACGCCCTTCAGGTGCGCGTAGTGGACGGCCTCGCACAGCGGCAGGAACAGCTCGAGCCGGTTGTCGAGCGCGAGCCCCTTCACGAATCGATCGAGGGTCTGGCCCTCGACGTGCTCCATCACCAGGAACGGATGGCCGTCGGCCTCACCCGCTTCGAGCACGCGCGCGATGCCGGGGTGATCGAGGTGGGCCATGATCTCGGCCTCGGCCTGGAACCGTACGAGCGCGTTGCCCGAGCGGCCGTGCAGCACCTTGATCGCGACCTGGCGGCGGGGCGCGTCCTGCTCGGCGGCATACACCGTGCCCATCCCGCCTTCGCCGAGGATCTTGTCGATGCGATAGCCGGGGATGCTCGGTGCGTCGAGCTTCATCCGGCTCGGACGGTCATTGACGGTCGGTGCTGCGCCGATGCCGAGCTCGGTATCGCCCACGCTACGAGTATCGTCGATTTTTCCTAGTTCGTCCGAGGCGTCATGCCCGACTTCACGTCGAGCGTACGGCGGGCCTTGCGGCCGGCGTCGTCGGTCACGACGATGTCGTGCTTGCCCGGCGACGGCGTCCAGTACACGCGCTCGCTCGCGGGTGCGGTCGCCACGAGCGCGCCGTCGACGAACCACGTCAGCTCGGCCGCACGCGTCGACGCGCTGAGCGGCACTTCCTGACTCTTCGTCGGCAGCCCGGGGATCAGCGTCACGATCTGGCCCTCGCCCGGCGTGATGATCGTCGGCGGCACGCCACCGGCGTCGCCGCTGCACCCGGCGGCGAACACCGGCGCGTCCGGAATCGCGCGGTCGCGTGCCGCCAACCACGAAGTCACGGCACTCGGCAACACGACGAAGCTCTTGCGATCGTAGTCGGCGCCCGGCGTGCGGCAGGCCGGCAGCACGGCATGACCGGTCACGCGCTCGACGTCGTACACCTGGTGATACGGGCACGGTGTGGTCGGCACCGCGTGCACCGGCGCGAGCACCTTGACGCGGTGATCGCAGGCCTCGGTCGGGATGTGCCCGGAGTACGCGCACACCTCGACCTCGACGAGATCGTCGGGCTGCTTGTCATCGGCGTGGACCTTCGCGCGATTCGCGAGGCCCTCGAGGACATCGAACAGCAGCGGCCCGGCGGCCTCCGAGCCGACGAGCTCGGTGCTCGGCTTCTGGTCGACGTTCCCGGTCCACACCACGGTCGTGTACGCCGGCCCGGAGCCGACGGCCCATGCATCGCGGAAGCCGAAGCTCGTGCCGGTCTTCCAGTGGATCTCGGCGGGCACGCCGTTGACGTCGCGGCGGCGCGGAAAATCCGGGCGGTCCTTCAGCGCGAGCGTCTGGCGCGTGAGGTACGCGGCGCCGTGCCCGAACACCGGCTGCGCCGAGCCGCTCGGATCGGTGTCGGTGAGGCGCAACGGCCGGTAGATGCCGTTTTCGGCGAGCGTCGCGTACATCCCGGCGAGCTCGAGCGGTGTGACCTCGATGCCGCCGATCACCATCGACAGCCCGTACTGCCCGGGCACCGCGCGCGCCGGCGCCACGCCCATCCGCGCCAGCTCGCCGACGAACGTCTCGACGCCGAGCTGCGCGAGCAGATCGACGAACGGCAGGTTGAGCGACCGCGACAGCGCGTCGTGGAGCGTGACGAGGCCGGCGTAATCGCCATCGAAGTTGCGCGGGCGATACGTGCCGTACTGGCTCGGCACGTCGGCGACCAGGTAATCGGGCAACGCGAGCCCGCGATCGATGGCGAGCGCGTACAGCATCGGCTTGAGCGTCGAGCCCGGAGACCGCGGCCGCTCGAACATCGCGATCTGGCCGCCGTGCTTCGCGTCCTCGAACTCGAGGTTGCCGACGAGCGCCACGACCTCGCGGCTGCGGTGATCGACCACGACCACCGCGGCGCCGCGGATGTTCTTGCGGTGAAACTCGCCGATGCGGAGGTTCACTTCCTTCTGCGCGAGGGCCTGCGCGCCGGCGTCGAGCGTGGACCGGATGCGGACCTCGAGCGGATGGCGAGATCTGAGCGCGATCGCGGCGTGGGCCGCCTCGCGCGGCATCGGCCGCAGGTGATCGGGCGGCAGCGTCAGCGGCAGCTCCGCGATCGCGGCCGCCGCATCGACCGGTGAAAACACGCCGGCGTCGATCAGCTTGCCGAGGATCGCGTCGCGGCGCTCGCGCAGGCGCGTCGCGTTCGTCGGGGTCGGCGCGTAGCGCTGCGGGCCTTGCGGGACCGCGAGCAGGGTCGCGATCTCGAGCGCGGTGAGGTGCTGCGGGCCGTGCCCGAAGTACGCCCACGACGCACTCTCGATCCCTTCGACGTTCTCGCCGTACGGCGTCCGCGACAGATACTCCTCGAGGATCTCGCGCTTCGGCAAGCGCAGGTCGAGCTGCACCGCGCGGAACATGTCGACGACCTTGTTCGGGATCGTGCGTGCGCGCGGCTCGAGCAAGCGCGCGAGCTGCATCGACAGGGTCGAGCCTCCCGACACGCGGCGCGCGTGCACGAGGTCGCTCCACGCCGCTCGCCCGATCGCGATCGGATCGACGCCGTGGTGACTCCAGAACCGCTTGTCCTCGAGCGCGATCAGCGCATCGACGAGCTTCGGATCGACGCGCTCGAGCGACACGTGCAACCGCCACTTGTCGTCGGGCGACAGGAACACGTACGCCGGCCGGCCATCGCGGTATTCGACGACGACCGACCACCCGGTCTCGCGATCCGGCAGCGGCACGGCATACGCCGCCCCTACCAGCGCCAGGAACGCGATGTTGATCGCGAGCACCAGGCGCATCGCCCACGGCGAGAGCCGTAGCGTCAGAGCAGCTTTCCGGTCCACGGCCCCGCGAAGACGGCAACCACGCCCTTGTCGCGCGCCCACAGCGTCGGGTCGTACATCGCCCCCGCCTCGATCGGCGGGATGGTGAACTTGCCCGACGTCACGACGCGCACCGTGTAGACGATCTTCTTCGACGTGTGTGCCGGCAGCGAGCCGAAGGCCTCGAGCCGATCGTCGCGCATGTTCATGAAGTCGGTCGTCCACTGATCCTCGTCCTTGACCCAGTCCGGCTTCGTCGTGCGACCGAGGCGCGGGTTCTCGATCTCGAACCCGGCCGGCAGCCGATCGACGAGCGCGATGTTCTGGATCATCTCGCCGCTGGTGTTCTCGACTTCGTCTTCGATGAACACGAGGTCACCGAGGTGCAGCGTGCCCTTGCTCGGATCGACCTCCGTCGAGTCGAGCAAGTGATACGCGCGCGACACGCTGAGCCCGTTGCCCCCGGTCTTGTAGTCGCCGTTCGGACGCACGCCCTCGCTCGAGATCATGAGCCACATGCCGGCGGCGGCCTGCGGGACCTCGAGCGTGAGCGTCTTGTACTCGCTCGCTCGCACGAGCGACCAGGTCTTGTCGTTCGACTTCAGCTTCGTCGCACGCGGTGCGATCGTCTGGCCGTCGGCGACGAGCTTGCCATCGGCCACGCCCTTCGCTGCGATCGCGGTCACCCACTTGCCGAGGCCGGTGACGCCCCACACGAGCTCCTGGGTGTTGTAGTAGCCCGACGGTTCGCTCGACAGGCTCTCGGCGACGCGCGCCGCGAGCGTCTCGCCCGCCGCGTCGTTGCCGAACAGATCGAAGAAGATCGACAGCATCATCGCGCGGCGGCGGCGGTCCGAGTAGAAGCTCCAGCTGTTGATGCGCTCGATCGCGATCGGCGACGCGTCGATCGCCTTGAGGTCCGCGGCGTAGCGGCGATCACCGGCGAGGTACAGCGCGGCCTTCAACATGTACATGTCTTCCGCTTGCTCGCCTTTGGCGCCCGCCGGCGTGCCGTTGATCAGCGCCTGGATGCGGCCCTTCTTGCCCTTGCCGGCGCGCGCGAGCACGTAGTGGAGGTACGCCTCCGACTGCTCGTCGTAGTGATTCCACGGCTCGCGCGGGATCTTCTCGCCGCGCTCGTAGGCCGTCACGCGACCGTCGATCCACGCGAGCACTTCCTTCAAGCGATCGTCGGGCACGGCGTAGCCGGCCTTCTTCGCATCGAGCAGCATGTCCGTCGCGTACGCGGTCGCCCACTCGAGGGGCTCGGTCGCGCCGGGCCAGTAGCCGAAGCCACCGGACGGCGTCTCCATCGAGAACACGCGGTTGATGCCCGACAGCACCATGTCCTCGAGCTTGAGCTCGGCGAGCTTCGGATCGACCTGCTCGACGAGGCTCGCCACGTACAGGAGCGGCCGCGTCGACGACGTCGTCTGCTCGATGCACCCGAACGGATAGCGGATGAGGTAGCTCAGGTGCTCGAACGACTCGCCGTACGGGTTCGCGGTGACCCAGAACGTCGTGGTCTCGCTGGTCGGCAGCCAGTTCTTGAGCGCGGTCGACTTCGTGAGATCGAGCGAGCCCGCGGCGAGCTTGATCTTCTGGATCGCGTGGTCCTTCGGGCCGGCCGGCAGGAATGGCACCTCGAGCTCGTCGTGGACGACGATGCCGCCCGCCGTCGCCGTGACGCGCAGCTTCGCGCCACCGACGGGAATCATCGCCTTGGCCTGAAACACGATCGTATCGTTCTTGCCGTTGTCGATCTTGATGTGGCCGGTGTCCTTGCCCAGGAACGACAGCGGGATCGGAGAATTCTTCGGCATCACCAGACCGACGATCGGCAGGTTCGAGCTCTCGAGCTTCACCGTGATGTCGAGCGCCTGACCCGACATGTTCGTCAGGAACACCGGAATCTGGAGCTCGTCGTTCTGGGTGACGAAGCGCGGGAACGTGGTCTGGACGACCAGCGGGTCCTTCACGGTCACGTCGGTGTCGGCGTGGCCGATGCGCGTCGGGCTCGCGACCACCGCCATCACGCGGACCTGGCCGCGATACGACGGGATCTGGAACGGGATCGTGATGTGACCGTCGGCGCCGACCGGCACCACGCCCGAGAACAGCGCGACCGGCTTCACCGGCTGGACGCGCCCCTTGCCGTACGCGCCCTGCGCCTCGCCCATCCCGCTGTCATCACCACCACCACTGCGCGACGACACGCCCGCCGGGTTGTGCAGCATCGTCCAGCCGATCGTCTCGTACGTCTCGACCGCGAGCGCGCGCTTCTGGAACAACTGCGCGAGCGGATCCGGCGTCTGGAAGCTCGTCAGCGACAGCACGCCTTCGTCGACGACCGCCACGGTGGCGAACGTCGGTCCTTGCACCGGGCCGACATCGAGCTTGACGACGAGCTGACTCGACGACCGCACCTCCTTCGGCGCTTCGATCTTGACCGGGTTCGTGAACTCGATCGGCAACACGCGCGCCGATGCCACGCCGAACGCGCGGTCCGGCATGAACGCGTCCTTCGACTCGAGGTGCGGATCCTTGACGACGAACGCGCTGACATAGACGTTCGGCGCGAACTGATCGAGCGTGAAGCTCCACGTCGCCTCGCCGCGGGTGACGTCTTTCCACTCGGAGGTGATCACGTGGTCGGTCTCGATCGTCCACAGGACCTTGCCCTTGTACGGCGTCAGCACCTTCACGTTGACAGGCTTGCCGACCTCGATCTCCTTCGCGAGCTGCGGCACGAGCTGCGTCGGCTTCGCGGGACGTGGCGTTCGATCGACGCGATCGCCCTCGCCGTAGCCGTAGTAGTACTCGTACGGGTACTCGCCCTCGAGCACGATCTCGGTCCTCGCCTTGCCCGCCTTGACGCGCACGATGTAGCCGACGTTGGCGTTGCCCGGCGTGACGTCGAACGTGAAGTGCCCGCCAGTGACCTTCGCGGTGAGCTTGCCGTCGGGGACCTGCCGCAGCCAGCGATCGTAGCGACCCTCGCCGCTCTCGTCGTCATACCCGTAGCCGTAGTCGGCATCGAGGTGCACGAGCTCGACCTCGAGGTTGTTCACCATCGACGACAACAGCTTGCCCTGCCAGTCGACGACCAGGCCTTCGACCTGGAACGTCTCGCCGGTCTTGGCCTTCTGCGTCTTGGTCTTGAGCCCGAGGTAGAACTTCTCGGGGTGCAGCATCGCCGAGGTGGTCTTCACCGTCGCGCGACCGCTCCCTGCCTCGAGCACGGATGCCGTCGCGACGACCTTCGAGGTCTGCGTGAACGCGGTCTTCGACTCCGGCTCCGGGCACGCGATCTCGATCGTGCCCTTGGGATCGAGCTGGTCTTTCGTCGGCTCGCCGAGGTTCACGGCCTTGCCCTTCGCGGGCACGCCGTACGTCAGATCGGCGTTCTCCTTCGGCGTGAACACGGCCGGCTCGACCGAGCACGACAGCTCGACGCCGCTATCGGCCGCGCTGCCGCCGAACAGGTACTGCGCGGTGACCGCGACCGAGACCACGTCGGTGACGAGCAGGTCCGGCTTCTTCGGCGCCGCGGTGACCTTCATGCGCTCGGGCACGAACTCCTCGACCTGGACGTCGTACGCGCCGAGCGGTTTGTCGGCGACCGCGAGCGCGACGCGCCAGTGGCCGGTGTCGGCGAACGGCGGCAGGACGTGATCGATCGCGAGCACGCCCGCGGGGTTCGTCTTCATCGCGAGCTTGCGCACCACCTTGGCGCGCGGATCGATCACCGTCACGTCGACGGGCAGCGCCGTCGCCGGCGCGTGATCCTTGCTATCGCGCACGATCGCGACGACATGCGCGGTCTCGCCCGGGCGGTACACGCCGCGATCGGAGTACATCGCCGCGCGATACGGCGTCTCGGCGACGTACGGGATGCCCGACGTGCTCGACTCGGTGACATCCGCGCGCAGATCGCTGTAGCGGATGTACGTGAGGTCATCGCCCTTGCGCGCGATCAGCGCGAACGGCTCCGACTGATCCGGATCGTCGTCGCTCTTGGCCTCGAGCACGCAGCCCTTGGCACTCGACGTCGAGCACCGCGCGACGACCTTGCCGCTCTTGCGCACCATGCTGACATCGACGCTCGACAAGGTGTCGGCGGTGTCCATGTCGAGCGCCCAGACCTGGACCTTCTGGTTCCACGGCTTGCCGGCCGGCGCGGACTTCTTCGCGACCAGCGACATGTTCGTCAGCAAGATGCGCGCGGTCGCCTGCGTGCCGGTCGCCACGAGCTTGAGCTCGAGCACGCCGCGCGACGTCGCGGGCAGGAGCGACGCGACATCCATCCACGTGGTGGCTTGCGTGTCGGCATCGCCCTTGAGCTGGATCGTCTTCTTCAAGATCACGTTGCTGGTGCGCTCGTCGGCGGTGTCGGTCTGCTCGTTGCCGAGCCAGAACACGAGGTTCTCCTGCGGCACCTCGCGGACGACGAGGTTCACGGCCTCGACGTTCAGATGCTTGATGCCGAGGTTCTGCCACGCGCTGCGCGGCAGGTAGCGCCCGCTCCCCGCGAACGACAGCTGTGGCTTGCGCGCCGAGACCGAGAACGAACGCGCGAACGGGGCGAGCAGCACGCCGCCGTCGACCGAGGTCGCGCCGCCGTCGATCTTCACCGAGTACGTGCCGCGCTTGAAGTCGCCGAACACGCGGAAACCCGCCTTGCCGTTCGTGATGTAGGTCTTCTTCACCGGCGGCGAGAAATGGATCCGGCTGATCGCCTCGTCGCTGAGCTGACAACGCGACGACAGGTCGTAGTAGCCCTCGCCCTCGTAGGAGTAGCGATGGCCGGGTGGCGCCGCATCATCGTCGCAGACGACCTCCATGTAGAAGCCGTTGGCGCCCTCGACCATGTACGCGGTCTTGATCGCGATCGCCTTGTCGTTCGATACGACGTACTCGGCGGTCGCGGCGGCGGCCTTGGTGCCGAACACCGATGGCAAGCCGGCCTTGATCGACAGCGTCAACTTGCTGCCGAGCTTGAGGCCCGAATCGGCGAGCTGGACCACGACCGTGTTGGGCGTGTGGCTCGGCAACGCCGTGATGCCGGCGGTCACGCGACCGTCGATCGCGAACGTCATCGACGCGCGCGCGAGGTTCGGCAAGACCGCGCCCGAGAACGTCACCTCGGTCGTGACCTTCTTGTGGGCGAGGTCGAGATCGGTCGGCGCCCAGGACAGGAACTTGAACTCGGTCGTCTTGAACGAGTAGCTCCACTTCTGCCCTACCGCGGGCTCGAGGATGCCGTCGCGGGTCTCGATCTTCTGCAGCTCGATCGTGTAGTCGGTCGAGAACCCGAACGGCCGCGCCGGGGTGAACGTCAGCTCGGAGACGCCGCTGTACGTCAGCGTGCCGGCCGTCTCGGGGACGACCTTCACGACCGACTTCGAGCTCACCGAGCCGATGACGTCGCGATCGACGATCGGAGCCGCGAGCTCGATGACGATCGCCGTCGGGACGACGTGCTCCATCCCGAGCTCGTGGATCATCGGCTCGAGCTTCTTCGCCGAGACGGCGGTGCGTTTCGGCGGCGCATCGACGGACTTCGCGGTCCCCGAACCTTCGGAGCTACCGGCGCTGGTTCCACCTCCGCCCGAGTCCGAGTCGTCGAGAAGCGACTTGTGGCTCTTGCACGACACCAGCGCCGCCGCAACGGCGCACGACGCGATCAACCGGTTACGCATGCTTGTCCTTCTGCCGCTCAACGCCCCATTGGCGTCGCCCATTCCAGAGACGGCGGCGCGACCATACAGTGATACCGTGAGTCATGTCGCGTCGAGCGCTGACGCTCGCGACGTTGGTCGTGGGATGTGGGCGGCTCGATTTCGACCCCCGCAACACGTACGCGATCACCAACGTCGAACCTCGGTGGGCGATGCCCACCGGCGGGCCGGTGGCGATCACGCTGTCGGCCGACGCAGGATCTGCGGTCGTCACGATCGACGGCGTGCCGTGCAGCTCGCTGGCGACCTCGGGATCGACCATCCAGTGCACGGCGCCGGCGCACGCACCCGGCGAGGTCGCGGTCGTCGCGAGCTGGCCCGACGGAAGCACGCCGCCGGCGCGCTTCGTCTACATCGCACCGGGGCCCCGCCAGCTCGGCGGTCCCGCCGACGATCGCACCTCCGGCGTCGCGATCGACCGCGACGGCAACGTGATCGTCACCGGCGGCACGACCGGCGACCTCGATGGGCCCAACCACGGCGATTTCGATGCGGTCACGATCAAGTACGACGCGGCGGGCACGGTCGCGTGGGTGCGCCAGCTCGGTGGTCCGCTGTACGACTACGCGCGCGATGTCGCCGTCGATGCCGCCGGTGACGTCACGATCATCGGCTACACCGCGGGCGATCTCGGCGGCCACGGAAACCAGGGTTCCAACGACGTGTTCGTGGCGCGCTACACTGCCGACGGCATGCTCGCGTGGGTCACCCAGACCGGCTCGGCGGGTGACGATCAGGCTTGGGATCTCGGGGTCGATGCCAGCGGCGCGACCGTCGTGGCGATCCAGACCACCGGAGCTCTCGGCGGACCGAGCGCCGGCGGCACCGATTACGCGATCGCGCGCTACGCGGCCGATGGCTCGCTCGCGTGGCTCCACCAGGCCGGGACCGCCGCCGAGGACTTCGGCCACAGCCTCGCGGTCGCCGCCGACGGCACGTCGTACCTCGTCGGCTACACCACCGGCGCTCTCGAAGGCACGAACGCGGGCGGGCTCGACATGTTCGTCGCCCGCTACGAGGCCGATGGCACGCGCACGTGGCTGCACCAGCGCGGTGGCGCGGGCGACGACTCCGCCACCGACGCGCAGCTCGATCCCGAGGGCGACGTGTGGATCGCCGGCAACACGACCGGTGTCCTCGACGGCAACGCGGCCGGCGGCGCGACGGACGTGTTCGCGATGCGCTACGCCGCGACCGGCACGTGGATGTTGACGCGCGTGTACGGCGGCACCGGCGACGAGGTGACGTTCGGGATCGCACCCACCGCGACGGCCGTCTATCTCGAGTGCAACACCACGACCGGCTTCGCGGGCCAGCCCTACAACGGCGGTGCCGATGACGCGTGCGCGATCGCGCTCGATCGCGACGGCGCGCCGCTGTGGACGCGCGTCTTCGGCGGCCCGACGAGCGACGAGGCCTCGAGCATCGCGTTCGATTCCGGGCTCACCGGATTCCTCTACGTCTCGCTGATCACCGATGGCGGACTCGACGGGATGCCGAGTCGCGGCGGCAACGACATCGCGGTCGCGAAGCTCGACGCGACCGGCGCGCTGCGTTAGCGCTCGAGCGTGAACGCGCGGGTCTTGCCCGTCGCCGTGCCAGCGGTGATCTCGACCTTGGCCTCGTTCGGGCCGGGAACCACGCGCCAGGCGGTGGCCGAGCGGAAGATCGCGCGCCAGGTCTTGCCGACGCGGACCGTGCCGCGAAGCTTCCACGCGTGCGCATCGTCGGCAGCGAACGGCCCGGGTGTCTGCGTATCGCTGCTCGGCGGGCGCAACGTCGCCGTCGTGTCGCCCTTGAGCATCACGTAGCTGATCTCGACGCGCTCCTGGCCATCGGCGGGCTCGAACGCGCGCGCGCCGTGCGGCACGCGAAACACCGCGCGCCGGAGTTTCGGCTCGACGAGGATCCCGACCAGCGTCGCGGTCGCGGTATCGAGCTCGCCGTGATTCGGCTGCTGCTCGCACGGCGGGCCGGTGATCGTCGCGAGCACGGCGTCGAGCACGCCGCTCTGGCCGTGGAGGTTCGCGTCGATCAGCGTGTCCTTCGGGCACAGGTTGCGTTCCTGCGGCTCGTCGGGCTCGAGCAGGCGGCGCGCCTCGCCGGGATGCGCGTGATCGATCGCGAGCCGCGACCGGGCGTGCGTGATCGCGGCGAGCTTCGGATCGAGCTTGGTTCCCGGCTCGACGACCGCCCACACGCCGTGGCTCTCGACGAGCTCGAGGCCGACGAGCTTCGCGACGGCGTGCGCGACCTCGCGCGGGTCCGCGCGCCGGGCGCGGATCGTGATCGTCGCCAGGTCGTGCTGCGGCGCGAACACGTAGCTCGCGCTTTCGGTGTCCGCGACCAGACGCAGGAGCTCGAGCGGGCTGGCGTGATGCAGGTCGAGATCGATGGCGTGCGGGCTGTGCGAGCGATGCAGCCGGATCACGCCCTTGTCCTTCGCGAGCGCGTCGAACGCGGCCGTGGCCGGCACGCCGGTGGGATCGCCGAGCCGACCGTCGATGGGTTTGGCATCGGCGACCATCACGAAGTCGCTGGTGCCGAGCGCGTAGAGGACCATGTCGGCATCGACACCGGCGGCGAAGACCGCGACGGTGTCGCCGGTGCCCTTCGCCGGCGCCGGCAGGGTCGCGAGCTTGGTTGGGTCGACCGACTCCGCGTGTGCCATCGAGATCGTGGCGACAACGCCAAGCCCGACCATCACGCGCACCATCGCCCGAGTGTACCATCGCATCAGATGATCGATCCGGTCGCCCTCGAGGCGCACCTCGCCGGACTCTCCCTCGACGCCGATCCGCAGGCGTTCCTCGTGCTCGCCGACTGGCTGCAGGCGATCGATCAGCCGTGGGGCGAGCTGATCGCGCTCCAGCACGGCATCGCGCTCGGCAACGATCCCGACGACAGGCTGCGCCAGCGTGCCGAGGCGTTGCTCGATAGCCACCGCGAGACGTTCGTCGGCACGCTCGCCGCGAAGCTCGACTGGCACATGGGCTTCATCCGCACCGCGATGCTCGGCACGCCGCCGACGCACGAGGAGCTGGCCGCGGCACTCGACGTGCTGCTCGCGCTACCCATCGCGCGGATCCTCGATGGCATCGTGTTCTCGCCGCTGCCCGGCACGTTCAACACCCACCGCGACTGGGGTGATTCGCGGGACGAGATCGCCGATCCGTACACCGACGTCGATGCGCTGCTGCAACGGGTCCCCGATCGCGTGACGCGCTTCGGGTTCGGGACGTGGCCCGCACCGCCGGCCGCCGCGTACGTCCGGATGCCCGACTTCGACGCGCTCTCCGGCTGGTTGCAGCGCGCGCGCCACCTCGAGCTCACCGGCGCAAACAAGAGCAACCCCGGTCGGCTCCAGCTGCCGAACCTCGTCGACCTCACCGTGCGCTTCGGCGATGGCACGACCGAGGACCTGCGCGCGCTCGCGCACTCCACCCTGCCCGCCCTCGAGCGGCTCTCGATCTGGCTCGGTGGACGATCGAACTGCATCCTCGACGACGTCATCGCGCCGGCAGACGAGGAGCCTCGATATCCACCGACCTACGACGCCGACGATCTCGGGGCGATGGAGGTCCACGGCGTCGATCATCACGTCGACCTGATGACGCTGCGCGAGCTGCTCGCGGTGGACCGCCCGAACCTCCACCACTTCGGGCTGCCGAGCTCGTGCCTGAACTACGACGCGCTCCAGGCGATCGCGCGCAGCCCGCTGATCCCACAGCTGCGCACGCTCGATCTATCGGGCGGCACGATGAACGATGCGATGTCGACAGCGTTGCTGGAGTCGCGGGACGTGCTCGCGCACCTCGACGAGATCGATCTGCGCCGCAACGACCTCACGGTACGGGGCAAGCGGAAGCTGCGCGAGGCGCTGCCGAACGCGAACCTCGAGCCACAGAACCCCGAGCGCGAACCCGACTTCTTCATGCGGTACGTCGCGACCGTGGAGTGACGATTTTCGCTTGACTAGAAACTAGAACTGTCTACTGTCCAGCGCCGTGGAGCTGATCAAGATCGGCGAGCTGGCGCGGCGCTCCGGCGTCCCCATCGCGACCCTCAAGCACTACCTGCGCGAGGGGCTGATCCAGCCAGCACGCAAGACCGGCCGCACGATGTCCTGGTACGACGCGTCGGTCGCCACACGGGTGCGCACGATCAAGCGCCTGCAGCACGACCAGTTCCTGCCGCTCGACCTGATCCGCAAGGCCGTGGACGAGGCCGGGGCCGCGACCGACGACCTCGCGGCGGCCGAGGCGATCGCGACGGTGCTCGAGGAACACGGAGGCACCCGGTCGCGCACGCGAGCCGAGCTGCTCGAGCGAGGCGTCTCCGAACAGGAGCTGCAGTGGCTCGCCGCCGCGAAGCTCGCCGTACCGACCGGGCCGCATCACAGCTACGCCGGCGACGATCTCGCCCTGCTCGTCACGCTCGGTGCGGCGCGCCAGGCCGGGCTGTCAGCCGAGATGCTCCCGTTCGCGATCCTCGGCGAGTACCTGCAGGCGCTGCGCACGCTCGTCGATGTCGAGCTGCGGATGTTCCGCGCCGGCGTGCTGCCACGCGCCAGCTCCAAGACCACCGCGCTCACCGACGCGGCCACCCGGCTCTCGGAGCGCCTCGTCGTCCTGCTCCGCCGCAAGTTGTTACTGCCAACGCTGCATCGCCTGATCGAGGAGACCCATGTCGCACCGAAACCTGACGCTCGCGCTCGTCGTCCTCGTCGGTTGCGGAAGCTCGCCGCAGCACGACCTCGCCGACGCACCACCAAACACTGACCACGACGGCTCGACGACCAGCGACGCGCCGTCGACGACCGCCGATCCGGCGCTCGACGGCACGTTCGCGGTCACCACGCAGGACGTCACGATCTCGGTCAACACGCGCAGCGCCGCGGCCACGACGTTCGTGCCGACGAGTGCGCCGTCACCGCGGCCGCTCGTCGTGGTCTCGCCGGGATTCCAGATGTCGCGCAGCCAGTACACGTCGTACGCGCATCACCTCGCGACGTGGGGCATGACGGTCGTGCTCGCCGACTACACCGATCAGGGCTTCGGCCCGAGTCACCAGCAGCTCGCCGACGACGTCCAGGGCATCATCACGTGGGCACTCGCGCAATCCTCGCTCGGGGCCGACGCGACGAAGATCGCCACCGCCGGCCACTCGCTCGGCGGCAAGATCAGCCTGCTCGTCGCGACCGACGACCCGCGCGTGAAGGCCGTCGTCGGCTGGGATCCCGTCGACGGTGGCTCGACGCCGACGGTCGCCACCGAGATGGGCGGTCTGACGGCGGCGGTCGCGGTGATCGGTGAGACCACCGACGGCAGCGGTGGGATGGCGTGCGCGCCGACCGCGAACAACTTCCAGACGCTCTACGCGGCGGCGCACGCGCCGGCGCTCCAGATGACGGTCCCGACCGCCGATCACATGGACTGGGTCGATGATCCGTCGTGTCTGTTCTGTTCGTTCTGCACCGCGGGCACCGCGCCAGCCGAGCTCGCACGCACGGCGACGAAGCGCCTGAACGTCGCGTGGCTGCGGCTGCAGCTCCTCGGCGATCACGCGATGATGCCGTGGCTCGCGATGCCGCCCGAGGTCGGTGCCGGCACCGCGACCGTCACGCAGAAGTAGCTACCGATACGCCCGTCACGAACACGTAGTGCTTGCCGGTCACGAACACCTGGCGATGGTGTTGCTGCAGATACTTGCGATAGAACGCGACGTCCTTGACGAGCAAGCCGAGCTCCGGCTGCGAGAAGTTCTTCATCCGCGTGCCGTAGACGATCTCACCGTCGACGTACCGGCAGTTCGGGATGCCGAGCACGATCGCGCCGGAGTCGGCGAGGTGGTCTTGAACCAACCGGCGCAGGAGCTCGCGATCGTCCATGTTCGCGCTCTGGAGCGTGCCGATCGACAGCACGAGATCGAACCGCGCGAGCGTGGCCAGCGCCCCGAGGTCGGAGACGTCGGCCTCGATCAGCGTCGCCCGCGGAAACCGCGCCCGTGCGACGGCGAGCGCCGACGCCGCGTGGTCGATCCCCACCACCACCGCCTGCGGCGCGACCTCGTAGACGAGCTCGAGCTCGTCACCGGTGTTGACGCCGACATCGAGCACGCGCGGCGCGGGCGGCAGGTTCGCGCGTTGTAACGCCTCGCGCAGATCGATCACGAACGCCGGATCCTCGAGCTTCGCGACCCGCGCGAACCCCGACTCGGTGCCGTACGCCTCGGTCCCCTCGCCGCGCGCCGGCACCGCGTCGCGATCGAGTGGCTCGAAGCGCAGGAGCACGTCACCGTCGACGATCCGCGGCGTCGCGAGCCGCAGCCCGAGCCGCTCGGCGAGATCGACCCACACGCGCCACGGCCGGTGCACGGCACCGTCGACGAGCTCGCCGGCGTAGCGACCGCGCCCGCGATCCGGATCCGGCACGAGCAGCTCGACGACCTCGCCGCGCGCGACACTCGCTTCGACGAACGCGAGGATCTCGCGCAGCGACTCGGCGCGAAAGCGTCGCGACATGCGACGAGGCTAGTCGCCCCAGGTCGTGAGGTCGACCACAGGTTCGAATAAAGTCATGCGACAAACTTCGGGGTACTACTCCTGACGTGAAAGGAGCTCGTGATGCGTCGACTTGTCTGGTACTTCCTGGCGGCGACCGGGTGTGGTGGCGAACCGTCGAACCACCTCCCCGATGCGACCGAACCGGCCTGCGTGCCCTCCGGCACACCCGTGACGCACGCGGGTACGATCAGCGCCGATGAGACGTGGGCGTCTGGCATCCACGAGGTGACCGCGAACGTCAGCGTCACCGGCGGCACGCTCACGATCGCGGGTTGCACCGAGGTCCGGCTCGCGGCGAACACGAGCATCGAGCTCGCGCCCGGCGCCACGGCGCTGGTCGCGACCGGCACCGCCGCCGATCCGATCGAGTTCGTGCGCGACGCGGCCGACAAGCCGTGGGGGCATCTGTCCGCGATCGCGCCGGCAAAGCTCCAGCTCGCCCACGTCACGCTCGAAGGTGGCGGCACGGTCGGCGACTACAAGACCGCAGATCAGCTCGGTGCGACGGTCGTGGCTCGCGGCGATGCGACGCTGCCGCAGATCGTGGACGTCGACCACGTGACGATCAACGGCTCGTCGGGGATCGCGGTGTTTCTCAACGCGACGCGATTCGTCCCGGGCTCCACGGCGCTGACGATCGCCGGCTCCGGGGCGTATCCGATCCTGCTCGGCGCCGACAGCGCCTCCGATCTCCCCGACGGGGCCTACACGTCGAACGCCAACGACGAGATCCTGTTGCAGAGCGCCGGCACCGCCGCGGCGTTCGATCAGGCCCGCGCGCTCCAGGCGAACGTCGTGCTGCACGATCGCGGCGTGCCGTATCGCGTCGGTCTGGTTCCCGCGACGATCATCGTCGGCGACGGCGTCACCGGCCATCCGGCGGCGAAGCTCACGATCGAGGCCGGTGTCACGATGCGATTCACGCCCGAGGGCACGTCGAGCTCGAGCCGGATCCAGGTCCGCGGCTTGTCGACCGGCATGCCGCAAGGCGCGCTCGTCGTGGCCGGGACCGCCGCGGACCCCGTGGTGTTCACTTCGGCGGCGGTCGCGCCCGGCGCGGGTGACTGGCAGGGTCTCGAGTTTCGCAACGCGATCGATCCCGCGACAGCGATCACCAACGCGCGGATCGAGTACGCGGGTGGCCCCAGCTTCGCGGTCGGCGTGTGCGAGTGGAAGCCGGGCATCGGCTCGGGGCGCGAGGACGGCGCGGTGATCATCGGGCTCGCTGCCGGGCAGGTCCCGACCCCGTTCATCACCAACACGGCGTTCGCGGACAGCGCCGGCGTCGGCGTCTATCGCGGCTGGAATACGACCGACGTCGACTTCCTCACGTCGAACACGTTCACCAACATCGCCGGCTGCCTCGAGACCAACATCCCGAACGCGGCGAACTCCTGCCCGGCGACGGCGTGCCCGGTGAACTAGCCCGCGATCACGCTACGCAGCGGTGTGAACAACCACGGGGCGAGGCGGATGGTCGTACCGCTCGCGGAGATCAACGCTCGGCCGGCCGTGACGCGCCCCGGGCGGTCATGCGACGGTCCGGCTCATGAAGCCCATCACCATGCTCGTCGCCGTGGTCGCGCTCGCCGCGTGCGGTGGCAAGAAGACGGAACCCGCGCATCCGCAAGACAAGACGCCGCCCGCCGCGGAGGCGCCGGCCGCGTCGAAGCAGCAGGAGCCGAAGGAGCCGAAGGAGCCGCCTCCCGCGCCACCCCCGGCGAAGCTGTTCAAGGCCACGGCCGACGTCGCCCCGGTGAAGGGTCAGAAGTTCAAGACCGCCACGATCAAGTTCACGCAGAAGGATAGCGATCCGACCGCGGAGGTCACGTCGACCGGCTGGTTCGACGGCCTTCCTGCCGGCAAGTACCACTTCGTCATTCACACGGCTGCCGCGTGCGGAGCCAACGCGTCGAAGGCCGGCGCGCCGTTCGCGGCCGCCGCCGCGGCGGGGATGGACTTCACGGTCGCCAAGGATGGCGGCAACATCGACATCAGCGGGGTCGCGATCCAGCTCGAAGGCGACCAGACGATCACCGGCCACGTGCTCGTCATGCACGACGACAAGGCCGGCAAGCCCGGCAAGGTGCTCGGCTGCGGCCCGATCGTCACGTTCGACTCGGCGGACTAAGAGCTGTCTCGTAATTGTGTCGACTGCTCGACACGATAGCGATTCAGGTTGGTTCGCATTCGCATCCGGTCTGGCGTGGTGTGACGGCCAAGGCCGCCCCGCTCATCCAGGGTTGGATATGACGCCGTGCCAACGGTTCGCCGAGCCACCACGACGATGTCGGGTGTAGGCCCC
>Ga0326726_10002273_pt1 | contig 17692 bp, 12 predicted proteins | sample MHFenrmetagenome_2_FD_207603 | JGI IMG/M metagenome (GOLD analysis project Ga0326726, IMG submission 207603) | Lab enriched peat soil microbial communities from Michigan Hollow, Ithaca, NY, United States - MHF15MN | ecosystem: Environmental > Terrestrial > Soil > Wetlands > Peat | place: USA... | reverse complement strand
CACGCGATCGTTCTCCGTGACGATGACCCCGACGGCGGGGGCAGGGTTGCGATAGTGGACGTAGCCGCACGAGGGGCAGCGCATCCTCATGTGCTCCCCGTCGCGCGCGGCCTCGAGCGGCGTCCGGCAGAGCGGGCAGTATGAGAATTCGCGGTTCATTTCCGTTTTGGCTGATAGCGCAGGACCCACAACCGCCAGTCGCGGTCCATCTCATCGAACTCCTTGCCGTAGACCTTCTTGAACTGAACGTTGAACTCGGACGGCACCTCGATCGGGCCGGCGGTCGCCTTGTAGAGCTCCAGGAACTTGTCGATGCCTTCATGATCGATGAGATATATCGTGAACGACGACCATCCGGGCACGGTGATCGAAAAGCCAGTCTGATCCATCAGTTCCCTGGTCAGTATCTTGTAGAGGGCGGGGAGCTGCTTGTTGACGATGAGGTCCTTCGCCATCATGTGCAGGTCCCTTCCGTCCTCCCATGAGCCGAGCACGTAGAACACGGCTCCCTCGGCGAGCCCGAACGGCGGAATACCGAGATGCGCGAGCAGCATGTGAACCATCTCGTGGTCGCTGTACGGATTGCTCGTGTGGTACTCGCTCTTCTTGTACAGCATGAGCTCGTGCCCTTTGATCACGCCGAACATCTCCTGGAGCTTTTTCTCGGTCGGGTAATAGTAGTAGCTGATCTTTTCGTCCACCTTGAGGTGGAGCTTCTTCACGGCGCCGTCGACGAAGGCGTCCTCCTTGTCGATCGCTCCCGCGGGGAACGGGCTTCCCTCGAGGTAGTAAAAGTCCACGTACTTCGTCTCGACCTTCTTCCACGGAACGGGCTCCTCGAGAACGAGCTCGGCGTCGTCATAGTACATCCAGCCCGTGAGCTGGTTTATGAGCCCGAGCTCCGCGTACAGCGCGTTCTTGGGAATATCGACGCGCCTCCCGATCCGACGCCAATCGGTCGTGCTGAGGAGGTACGGTGTATACCCGTCCGCGTAGTAACGGTCCTCGACGCGCGTGCCGTCCTTGTCGTAGAACCTCACGTAGACGTTCGACCGCTCGATCTGCCCCCTGTTCTTCTTGAGGTCCTTCCCCTTCATCTGCGCGGCGAACCACAGGCGGTATCCCGGGGTCACGCGCTGCCGCTGCACGAGCACCATCCAGTGGTCGACGTTGAAGGTGCCGCGGAGAAAGAACGCGAACCTGCCGGTCACCTTGTCGTCAATCGATTTCCCGTAGTAGTTCATCTGCTTGCCCGTTCCGTCGAAGTGCTGCATCGCCCATCCCGTGGGCACGGAGCCGTTCCACTCCTCGAAGGACGGGTTCTTGAGAAGGTTCACGCCGATGGGAATCGAGGGGAGAGCCTCCTTCTTTTCTCTCGTGCCGCAGCCCGCCGCCGAGACGAGCGCGAGGAGCGCCGCCGTCGCAATCGTCAGTCTCCGCGATGTCATCAATTCCTCCTATAGCTTCTTCAGGTACTTCGCCGCGTCCTCGGGGAGCACCGTGTTGATGTACACCCCCGTGCCGAGCTCGAAACCCGCGGGAGTAGTGATCCGGGGGAAAATCTTCACGTGCCAGTGATAGTAGTCCTCGTTCTCTTCGTTCGTCGGGGTGGTCTGGATGACCATGTTGTAGGCGGGGTCCTTGAGCCCTTTCGAGAACTTCTCGAGCGTCCGGTTGAGAATGTGCGCGAAGCCCGTGAGCTCGGCGAAGGTCGCCGCACCGAACGTCGAACGGTGCTCGACCGGCAGGATCCAGGTCTCGAACGGGCTCCTCGCCGCGAATGGCTCGATGACCAGGAAACCGTCCCCCTCCATGACGACCCGCGTCTTCTCCTTCCGTTCCATCTCGATGATTCTGCAGAAGACGCATTCGCCGGTGTCGTCGTTGAAACGCGTCGCCTCTTCGAGACGGTGCCGGACATGGAGCGGCACGACGGGCGTGGCGACGATCTGCGAGTGCGGGTGCTCGAGCGACGTGCCCGCCTCGCGGCCGTGATTCCTGAAAATGGTGACGAGCTTGAGCCGTTTGTCCTGGCTCAGCGTCCGGTACCGCTCGTAGTACATCGAGACGATCTCGAACGCCTTCTCGTCGTCGACGAGCCCGAGAGAGGCGTTGTGAACCGGCGTCTCGATAATCACCTCATGCTCGCCGAGCCCGGGCATGCTGCGGAAGAAGTTGGCATCTTCCTCGCGGATCGACCCTCCCTCCGGTACGAGCGCCGGGAACCGGTTCGGAACGACGCGGACAGTCCATTTCCCCCGCTCGTCCCGGTTCGCGGTGATCTCGGGAGGGGTCTGATCCTCATGCCCGGGGCAGAACGGGCAGCGCCGTGAGAAACGGGGGATGAGCCGCTTCTTCACCGGCTCGATGAGCTCTTCGGGGCGCTTGGCGCGCTCCGTCGAGACGATGACCCATTCCTTCGTCGCCGGATTCTGCCGGATCTCGGGCATGGTCCGCCACCGCCCTTATTTCTCTGATTTGTCCTTGCCGAAATTCCGCCACCGCTCCGCCATGCCGACAAGACTGTCGTGCACGATGCGGTTCACGGTGCCCTTCGGGTACGTCCCCTTCTTGGACGGCCTTCCCGCCGACAGCCCTGTAAGAATCGCGATGCCTTCATCGACCGATTTCACGGGGTAGATGTGGAATTTCTTCTGCGCGACGGCGCCGACGACCTCCTCGTCGAGCATGAGATCGGGGACGTTCTGCTCGGGAATGATGACTCCCTCCGATCCCTTGAGGCCGCGCGACTTGCACACGCGGAAGAAGCCCTCGATCTTCTCGTTCACGCCGCCGATCGGCTGGATCTCCCCCTTCTGGTTGATCGAGCCGGTCACGGCGATGTTCTGCCTGAGCGGAATCTCGCCGATGCTCGACAGGATCGCGTAGAGCTCCGTCGAGGAGGCGCTGTCGCCGTCCACCCCGCCGTACGACTGCTCGAAGCAGAGGCTCGCGCTTATGGCGAGCGGATGCTCCTGTCCGTACCTTCCCCTCAAGAAACCCGCGAGGATGAGCACACCCTTGTTGTGAGTGCGCCCGCTCATATCGGCTTCCCGCTCGATATTGATGACGCCGGCGTTCCCGAGGGACGTGCGCGCGGTGATGCGGGAGGGCTTGCCGAACATATAATCGCCGAGATCATAGACGGAGAGACCGTTCACCTGGCCGACGACTGAGCCGGCCGTGTCGATCATGAGCGTCCCCTCGTCGATGCGCTCCTGGATCTTGTCCTCGATGAGATTGAGGCGGTCGTTGCGGCGCCTGATCGCCTCGCGGACGTGCGTGCCCGTGACGCTGCCGTTCCCCTCTTCCCCGGCGAGAAACACGGACTCGCGGATGACGTCCGCGATCTCGCTGAATCGCGTGGACACCTTGTTCTGGCGCCCCGCAAGCCGCACGCCGTACTCGACGACTGCGGCGACTCCCGAGCGGTCGAAAGGCCTCAGGCGTTCCTTGCCGGCGAGCGCCTTGATGAAGCCCGCGTACTGCTTGATGATACCGTTCGAGTTCTTCACCTCGCGGTCGAACTCCGCCTTGATCTTGAATATCTTCTGGAAATCCTCGTCGTACGTGTACAGGAGCGTATAGAGATAGTCGTCCCCGATGAGCACGATCTTGACCTTGAGCCTCATCGCCTCGGGCTTCATGACTGAGGATCCGATAAAGCTCCACGGATCATAGCTCTGGATGAGGGACTCGTTGCTCTTGAGGGTGCGCTTGAGGCTCTGCCACACGCCGGGCTCCGTGAAGACGTCGAGCGCGTTCAGCACGAGGTACCCGCCGTTCGCCTTGTGGAACGACCCCGCGCGTATGTTCATGTGGTCGGCCCGCCAGGCCCCGCCAAAGACGATCTCCCGCTCGATCGCGCCGAAGAGGTTCCTGAAGTTCGGAAAGTTCTCGATGATGACGGGGGGCGCCTTCGTCTCGGAGTTGTCGACGACCACGTTCACGCGGAACTCCCTGAACGGATCCTCCCGCTCGCCGGGCTCGGGTCCCGCGCCCTGCTGCTGCGGCGGGCTCTCCTCCTCGGACGCGCGAAAAAGGTCGAGCTTCTGCATGAGCGCGTCCTCGACCTCCTCGAGCTCGCGCGAGAGGGCCTCGTTCTGGTACTTGCGGTCGATCTCCTGGATGAGATCGTGGATCACGGGCCGCACCGTGTCGAAGTCGAACTCCTCGAGGATGCGGTTCGCCTCGCGCTCGAGGTCCTTCACCTGCACGTAGACGGTTTGCATCTGCTCGGAGAGCTTCTCGGCCGATTCCTCGTAGTGCTTGACCTTTTCCTTCGGGAGCTTCCCTTCCTCGGCGAGCTTCTCGATCTGCGGGAGATTGACCGGGTTGCCGTCGACGAGGGGCACGATCTCCGGCTTGATGATCGGACCCACCTGAATCCGGACCATCGTGAACCCCTCGGCCGCGATCTCCTTCTCGAACTTCGAGATGATGTCCTTCTGCTTCGCCTGGAACTCCTCGATGAGCTTCTTCCGCCGGTCCTTGTAGTAGTCGCTCCGAAAAAGGGACGGAATCTTGCTCATGAGCTCGGCGATGAGACGGTTCATGTCGGCGATGAGGTGGTCGCCGCCCCCCGCCTCGAGCTCGATGCACCGGGGCATGTTCGGATCCTTGAAGTTGTTCATGTAGCAGATGTCCGGGGGGATCGTCCCCTTTTTCTCGAGGCGCTCGAGGAGATGCTTGATCGTCGTCGTCCGGCCCGTTCCCACGAGCCCCGTGATGAAGATGTTGTATCCCCGGTGCTCGAGCTTGAGGCCTATCCTGATGGCCTCGAGCGCCCGGTCCTGCCCGATGATGTCCTGGCAGGCCTTGATGTCATCGGTCGTCTTGAAATCGAAAATGTTCGTCGGACAGCGCCACCGCAGTTTCGCCGGCGGAAGCTCGCGGGCCCGCACCGTTTTCTTCATTGCCGATCCTCCAGGAAAACCGGTTCGCGCGCGAAGCACGGGGCCCCTCATTTCACCCGCTTCACGATGACGGCGGTCGCGTCATCGCGCCACTTCTCGCTCGAGCCGTACTTGTACACGTGTGTGAAGAGCCTCTCGACGATCGCAGAGGCCTTTTCGTTGCTTTCCTTTCTGACAAATTCGATCAGGCGGTCGCCGCCGAACGGCTTCCCCTGCGTATCCTCCCGCTCGATCATCCCGTCGGTATACAGGACGAGAATATCTCCGACGTCCATGAAGGCGAAGCCGCGCCTGAACGTCGTTTCGGGGACGGGGCCGAGAATCGTCCCGCCGACGCCGAGGTTCTGTACCTCCGATGGCTTGATGAGGAACGGAGGATTGTGGCCCGCGTTCACGTACACGAACGTTCCGTTCTGCTCGAGCTCCCCGTACACGAGCGAGATGAAGCGCGACGAGAGAAAGCTCTCGTTGATCACCCGGTTGAGCTTCTCGAGGAGTCCCGCGATCTTGAGCTCCCGCTCGACTCCCATCCGGAGCCCCGTGATCACGTCCCGCGCCATCAGTGCCGCCGGAAGCCCGTGCCCGCTCGCGTCCCCGATGGCGAGTCCCATCATCTTGCTGTCGAAGAGGTGAAAGTCGTAGAGGTCCCCCCCGACGAGCTCCGCCGCGAGCGACCGTCCCGAGATATCGTATCCGTCGAAAACGGGGTCCTGCTTGGGCAGGAGGCTCTTCTGAATCTCGGATGCCTCCTGGATCACCACGCCGAAACTGCGCGTCGATCGTATATAGTTGAGGGTGTTCCGCACCGAGTTGAGGGAGAGCTCGAGGAGCTCGCGCTCCCACCCCGAGCCGAGCCTGAAGGCCATGAGGAACTGGTTCTCCTCGCCGATGACGACCGCGACGCTGTTCTTGCCCCAGGGAGGCGCGACCGTGTCGCTATAGATGTAGGCCTTGTTCTCGATAACGAGTATGACGGCCGGGTCGTTCCGCGGGAAGGACTGGGGCCACGGATCGCTCGCGGCGCCGACGGGGCCCTTGACCTTCTCGTAATTGCTCCCCTTGCGGCGGTAGAGCGACCCGCTCTGTATCTTGAGCTCTGCGTTGAAGGACTGCGCAAGCTCGTCGAGCACAAGGATATTGAGGTCTTTCGGGCTCGCCTTGCCGATCTGGGCCAGGAGCGAGTCGAATTTTCGATAAAATGCCTTCGGCTGAAACGGTAATTCCTTCGGTTCCATAGGGAACATCCCTTCGTCGTCAGTCCGGACGTGCAGGGAAGAAGATACGCCATCTCCGGCGCTCCGCGCAACGCTTCTTTGGCAACTCGTCTCGAATTTGCCTTTGCGCGCCCCGGATACGATAATATAATGACAGAGACCGCCGTGCATGCACAAACCAGGGGTATCAGCCGAAGGACGGTGACAGGGTGCTCGACAGAAGAAGATTCCTCGTCGGCCTCGCGGCGGGCGCCGCGGGGCTCCTCGTCTCCAGAGGGAAGCTCCCGGCCTTCCCCGTGCCGAAAAGCCTCAAACCCGGCGCGAACGACAAGGGCCAAAAGAGCGAAATACACACGATGGCCGTCGTCAAGGGCGCGAGCCCGGAGCTCGCCACTCGCAAGGCGATCGAGCTCATCGGCGGAATGGGCTCATTCATATCCAAGGGAGACGTCGTTCTCGTAAAGCCGAACATCGGATGGGACCGCGTGCCCGAGCAGGCCGCGAACACCAATCCCGTCGTCGTCGGAACGCTGGTCGCGATGGCGCTCGAGGCCGGGGCGAAGAAGGTCGTCGTGGCGGACAATCCCTGTAACGACGCGCGGCGGACGTACGTGCGCAGCGGCATCGCCGACGCCGCGAAGAGCGCCGGGGCGGAGGTCGTATACATGGAAGACCGCCACTACGTGAAGACGAATCTGAAGGGCGAGGTCATCACGGATTGGCTCGTTTTTCGCGGTGCCATCGAGGCCGACAAGATCATCAACGTTCCCATCGCGAAGCACCACGGTCTGGGAGGCCTCACGCTCGCGATGAAGAATCTGATGGGCGTCACGGGGGGCCCGCGCAATCTCATGCACCAGAGACTCCCCGAGAGCCTCGTCGACCTCGGGGCGTTCTTCAAGCCGCGGCTCACGTTCCTCGACGCGGTGAGGATTCTCAAGGCGAACGGGCCGCAGGGCGGAAGCATGAACGACGTCGTCCAGCTCAACACGGTCGCGGCGAGCGCGGACCCGGTGCGGATCGAGGCCTTCGGCGTCACCCTCTTCGGGAAGAAGATCGAGGATTTTCCGACGGTCGATCTCGCCGAGAAGCGCGGCCTCGGCACGAGGGATTTCAGGAGCACGGGATTCATCGAAGTCGATATCGGGTAGCAGGCGATGAGAAACCTCCGGCGCGTGTCCCAGATTCTCTTCTTTCTCTTCTTCGTGTATCTCTTTATCCAAACCGAGTACAAGGGCCGTAACGAGCTCGGTCTCCCCGTTCGGCTCTTCCTCGATTTCGATCCTCTCACGGCCCTGAGCGCGCTCCTCGCTTCGCACGCGGCGCGCGCGATATTCCTTCTGTCTCTTATCACGGTGGGGCTCACGGTTTTTCTCGGGCGCTTCTACTGCGGGTGGGTCTGCCCGCTCGGGGCCATCAACACCGCCCTCGGATACTTCCGCATGCAGGCGCTCAAGCCGAACCGCACGGAAGGGAGATACCCGGGGCTGCGCCCGCTCAAGTACTACATTCTCGTGTTCGTTCTCGTCTCGGCCGTCTTCGGATGGAACGCGGTCGGATTCGTCGATCCCATTTCGCTAACGATCCGCTCGCTAGCGATCGGCTACAACCCCGCGATCAACAAGATCGCGCGCTCCGTGCTCGAGGCGGCTGTCGCGGCGCACGTCCCCGCAGTCAGTCCCGCGATCGACGCGCTCTACACGAAGATGACGGGGACTATTCTCTCTTTCAATCAGCCGATATTCAGGCAGTCGCTCCTCATCGGGCTCATCTTCACGGCGATTCTCTCGCTCAACGCGCTCGCGCCGCGCTTCTGGTGCCGCTACCTCTGCCCGCTCGGCGCGCTCCTCGGCCTCATCGGCTGGAAGCAGGTCGGCGCGCGCGTCAACAACGACAAGGAAAAGTGCATCTCGTGCCGGAAATGCGTCGTCGCGTGCCAGGGGGATGCGACCCCCTTCCCGCCGGGAGAATGGGCGAGCAGGGAATGCCTCGTCTGCTACAACTGTCGCGAGGTCTGCCCCGTCGACGCGATCTCGATAACGGCCACCGCGCGCGACACGGGCGACGGGAACGTCGACCTCGCTCGGCGTCGGCTCCTCGCGAGCGGCGTCGCCGCACTCGTCGTCGTGCCGGCGGTTGCGGCCGTCGTCCAGCGCAAGCGCACGGATCCGTCGCTCATCCGGCCGCCGGGTGCCCTTCCCGAGGAGGAGTTCCTGCGCCGCTGCGTGAAGTGCGGCGAGTGCATGAAGGTCTGCCTCACGAACGGCCTTCATCCGACGCTCACCGAGGCCGGGCTCGAGGGGCTCTGGACGCCGATCCTCGTCCCGCGGCTCGGCTACTGCGAATATAACTGCAACCTCTGCTCTCAGGTCTGCCCAACGGGGGCCATCCGCCCCGTGACCGTCCCGGAGAAGCAGAAGATCCACATCGGGCTCGCGTTCGTCGACAAGAACCGCTGCATTCCGTACGCCTTCGGCCGGAACTGCATCGTCTGCGAGGAGCATTGCCCGACGCCGAAGAAGGCGATCACGTTTCTCGAGGAGAGGGCGATCGATGAGAAGGGCGCGACCATTATCCTCAAGAAGCCCGTCGTGAGCCCCGAGCTCTGCATCGGCTGCGGCATCTGCGAGACAAAATGCCCCGTCCTCGACCGCCCCGCGATCTACGTGACCGCGATCAACGAGAGCCGCGCACAGGAAAATCAATTGTTCCTCTGATACTCTTTGTTGACACAATGTAACAAGTCGTTTACACTCCACCTTCATTCGCAAGATCTCTTTGATTCTCTAGGGGAGACTCCAATTTCAAAATCCTCGCATACCGGCGCTTCCGCTGGAGCGAAGGGCCTCAAGCGAAAGCGACAAGCTGCGGCGCGGAAAGCACCTAAGAGGAGCAGCTCGCAATCTCCATCCTCGGATCTCACGGATCGGAAGCATTCGAGGCTCCTGGCGATCGTCAATCGCGTCGCACGCCGCGCCGTTTCCATTCTCGTCCTCGATGATCTCCTCCAGGCAACAGTCAACGACATCCGAGAGAACCTCGGATACCACAACGTAACGCTCCTCCTCCTGGACCCCTCGCGAAAAGAGCTCGGACGCCAGGCGATGGCGGGAGGATACAAGGAGATCTCGCGCCGCGATTACCGCCAGCCCGTCGGCTTCGGCCTCATAGGAACGGCGGCCTCGACGGGCAAAGTGATTGTCAGCAACGATGTCGAGAAGGATCCACGCTACATCGGGGGTTTCATTCAAGACGTCCCGACGCGTTCCGAGCTCTGCGTTCCGATAAAGGTCGCCGGCGAGGTGATCGCCGTCCTCGACATTCAAGAGATCGAGAGGCACGTCTTCGACGAAATCGAGATCAATACGCTCGAGACCCTCTGCGATCAGCTCGCGGCAGCCATCAATAACGCCCGACTGTACGATAAAGCCCACCAGGAGATCACGGAGCGCACGCGCATCGAGAAGGAGCTCCGTGCGAGCGAGATGCGAATGAGCACGATCCTTCGCTCTCTTCCCGTCGCGGTCTACACGGCAATTGTTCCCGCGGACGAGGACGCGACATGGATAAGCCAGGGCATCGAGCGGTTCGTCGGCTATCCCCCTGAGAAATTCATGCGTGAGCCGCACTTTTGGACCGATAACATCCACCCGGATGATCAGGCTCGCGTCAAGCAGGAGTACCGAAAAGTCCTTGATGAGGACGAGGTTCGCCTCGAGTACCGATGGAGAACGGCGAATGGATCCTACAGGTGGATACTCGATAACGCACTCGCCCTTCCTTCGGAGAAAGGGCAAGCCAAACAGGTAATCGGCATCTTCATGGATATCACGGACCGGAAGAAGGCGGAGGAGGAGAAGCTCGTCATGGAGCGCCGGATGCTCGAGAGCCAGAAGCTCGAGAGCCTGGGCATGCTGGCTGGGGGAATCGCGCATGACTTCAATAACCTTCTCATGGCCATCGTAGGGAACATCGACATCGCCCTGCTCACGAGTTCATCGTCCCCTGAAATGAACTCGCTTCTCTCGGCGGCGCAACAGGCGGCACAGCGCGCAACAAGCCTCACGAAGCAGCTTCTCGCATACTCGGGGAAGGGGAATTTCACCATCGAACCGACCGACCTGAACGTGCTCATCGCTGAAACGACTCGCCTCTTCAAGGCGAGCATCTCCAAGAATGCATCGCTTCGCATGCACCTCGATCCGGCGCTCTCGATGATCGACGCCGATCCTTCGCGGGTGCAGCAGATCATCATGAACCTCATCGTCAACGCCTCGGAGGCGATCGGGGATCGTCTCGGCGTCATTACCCTGGCGACAAGGACCCGGCATTATGATGATCGCGCGCTATCCGAGAGTCGCCTGGAAAGGAAACTTCCGGCAGGCACGTACGTCGTCCTGGAGGTCTCCGACACGGGATGCGGCATTGATGGCGATGCCATGAGACGAATCTTCGATCCCTTCTTCACGACGAAGTTCATGGGACGGGGGCTGGGTCTCTCGGCCGTCATGGGAATCGTGGACAGCCACGGCGGGGCGATTATGGTCGAGAGCGAACCGGGAGCAGGATCAACGTTCACGATACTGTTCCCTCCGAGCGTGTGTTCAACGGAAACCGTCACGAGCCCGGACGGGGACGGAGCCGAGAAGGCGGCTTCGGTGTTCTCCGGAACGATCCTCCTCGTGGAGGACGAAGAGCCTGTCCGGACGACATGCGCCGCGCTCCTCAAGCTCCTCGGATTCACCGTGGTCGAAGCCGCAAGCGGAAGAGAGGCGATCGAAGCGATGAAGACGATGGCTGGCGCCGTTTCATGCGCGATTGTCGATATGACGATGCCGGGAATGAATGGGATCGCGGCAAGCTCCGAACTGCGCCGCATCCGTCCGGACTTGAGAATCATCCTCACGAGCGGATACCTGCAGCAGGAGGTCGAAGACGGTCTCGCCAAGGACGGCGCCGTCGGTTTCCTCCATAAACCGTATCAGCTCTCCGAGCTCCGTGCCCTCCTCGGTCGAGTCCTCCGTTCCTCCTGAGGCCGGCCGTCCATCCGCAACGGTCTAAGTCGCGAGTGCCGTGACGTGCTCCTCGACCGACTCGGCGAGCGCCTGGATGTCGTATCCCCCCTCGAGAAAGGACACGATCCTTCCCTTGCAGTGTTTCTCGGCGCTGACCTTGAGGAGCACCGTCATCGTTCGATACGCCGAGGTCGTGAGGATCGTCCCTGAGAGCGGATCGTCCTCATGCGCGTCGAAGCCGGCGGAGATGAGGATAAACTCCGGCTTGAACTCGTCGAGCGCCGGAATGATGCGGTCGCGGAAGGCCGCGAGATATTCACGGTCCCCGGCGCCCGCGCCCATCGGAAGGTTGATCGTATATCCCTGCCCCCTTCCGCTCCCGGTCGTCTCGGCGCTTCCCGTCCCCGGGTAGTGGGGGTACTGGTGAAGACTGATATAGAGCACGCGGTCGTCATCTATGAACATGTGCTCGGTGCCGTTTCCATGATGGACGTCCCAGTCGACGATCGCGACGCGTCTGAGCCCCTCCGCCTCGACGAGATGCGCGGCGGCGACGGCAATATTATTGAAAATGCAAAATCCCATCGCGCGATTGCGCTCGGCGTGGTGTCCCGGCGGCCGTACGCAGCAGAAGGCCGACGAGATCTTCCCTCCGAGAACGAGGCGCACGGCCTGCACCCCGGCCCCCGCCGCGTGAAGCGCGGCCGCGGGAGTCGCCTTGGTCGCGACCGTGTCTCCCCAATCAAGGACGACGGCGTCGTCGATCTCGAGCGTGAGGATCGCTTTCACGTACTCGGGGTCGTGCACGCGTTCGATCCACTCGATCTTCGCGGGCTCAGCCTCGATGAAACGAAGAGAGGCGGCCACGGGACTCTTCCTGATCCGCTTGAGAATCGCCTCGACGCGCTGGGGGCTTTCGACGTGGGTGTATCCGGCGAGATGTTTCATGAAGAGCTCGTGCCAGAGAAAACCGGTCATGCCTCCCCTTTCTGAATCTCACCCGTCATCGGGACGAAGCGCACGCTGATGAGGGCGCTCCGTTCGATCTCTGAACCCGTGCGCGTGATGAGCTCGAGGTACTGCTCGTAGCTTCCGACCGGGACGATCATGCGCCCCCCGTCGGCGAGCTGATCGATGAGGCGCTCGGGAGCTCTGTCGGGCGCGGCCGTCACCATGATCGCATCGAAGGGCGCGGCCTCGGGCCAGCCGAGGGATCCGTCCCCCGCGCGAAAATGAATATTGGAGTACCCTTGAGCGCGGAGCAGCTCTTCGGCCCTTCGGGCGAGCTCCGCGACGATCTCGATCGTGTAGACCTCGGCGGCGAGCTCGGCGAGAACGGCCGCCTGATAGCCCGAGCCCGTTCCGATCTCGAGCACCCGGTCGCTGCTCCCGATTTTCAGCATCTCGGTCATGTAGGCCACTATGTAGGGCTGGGATATCGTCTGTCCGCAGCCGATGGAGAGGGGCCCGTCGTGGAACGCGTGCTCGATGTCGTCCTTCTCGACGAAGAGCTCCCTCGGAACCTTCCGCATCGCCTCGAGCACGCGAGCGTCTCGCACGCCTCTGCGCGCGATCTGTTCCCTGACCATCTCTTCGCGCTCTCGCGCGGTTCTCCGAGGAGGTTCCCAGATCACAAGAGTGCCTCCTTGATCTTCCGCTCCGCGTCGTCGAGCGCCTCGGCGATTCGCGACCCGTCCCCTCCTCCGCCCTGCGCGAAGTCCTTTCCCCCGCCGCCTCGCGCGCCGACGAGCGCGGTGCTCGATTTCATGAGCTCCCCCATGTTGAGCGGGATTCCCGGCGAGCACGCGAAGATGAGCGCGGGGCTCGGGCCCGAGAGGCCGAAGAGAACGATCTTCTTGCCCATCTCGCGAATCTTCCTGGCGGTCTCCTTGAGGGACGCCGCGTCCCCCTCGCCGAAGAGCCGTTTGACGACATCAAAGCCACCCGCGATCGACGTCGCCTGCGAGAGCTCCTGGGCGCGGAAGCCCGCGAGCTCCCGGGCGAGCTCTTCATTCCTCTTCCTCAAAGCCCTGCTATCCTCGCCGAGCTTCTCGACGATCCGTCCGATCTCGCCCCAGTCGGTGCTGAAACCGGATGCGACCGAGGCGAGGAACCGGTGCTTCGCGGCATAGTCTCTCACGGCGCGCGCCCCGCACATAAACTCGACCCGGGTGTTCCCCTTGACCTTCTCCATGCCGAGGATTTTGATGATGCCGATCTCGCCGGTTGAGCGGACGTGCGTGCCGCAGCAGGTCGCGCTGTCGAAGCCCGCGATCTCGACGATCCGCACGCGGTCGACCCCCTCGGGCAACCTCGAGCGCACGACGCTCGAAGCCTCGAACTCTCCCGCGCCGACGACACGACAGGCGACCGGAAGATTCTTGAAGATGATTCTGTTCGCCCTCGTTTCCGCCTCGTCGAGCGTCTCCGCGCGAGGGGCGCTCCCCTCGAGATCGATCGTGCAGGTCTCCTCGCCGAGGTGAAACGAAACGGTCTTCAACGTGTAGCCCTCGAGAAAGACGCGCGAGAGAAGGTGCTGCCCCGAGTGCTGCTGCATGTGATCGAAGCGGCGAGGCCAATCGATGCGCCCTTCGACCTCCTCCCCCGCCCGCAGCTCCCCCTTCACGAGATGGCGCACACCCTTCTCGCTTTCGGTGACGCCCACGATCTCGCGTCCGCCGAGTGTGCCGCGGTCGTCCGGCTGCCCTCCCGACTCGGGATAGAAGAAGGTCCGGTCGAGGTACACGGCGAAGAGTCCTTCACCGGCTGGCCCCGCCTCGCGCACACGCGCGGAGAATTCCACCTGGTACGGATCGCCGAGATAGCGTTGTTCATCGAAGTTCATCGAGAGCCCCCGTTTCGCGAGGCATTACACGCCGAGACGATGAGCGACCAGCGGACTCACATAGGTCTATTGCCTGCGAGCTCCCATCGCGCCATTCGCTCTGCTATCGACGTTCCAAGTGTATGCCGGGTCCCTGTTGCACGGCAAGTTCAAACGTCCCGTCTGACCACACGTTGGCGCGTGTTCTCGAATTCACCTCCACGCCCGTCACCGCCCCGAGGCGTCACCGTCCAGGTTGAATCCCGCGGCGAGAAGAAAGTACATGCCCTCATCCTTGTTCTTGATGATCCCCTCGACAACGTCATTCCTGTTGTACTCGATGTCGGCACGCAGGCTGAATCGAGCCCCGACGGGGCAGGCTACCTCCGCGCCGAGGGATTGGCCCCGATGTCTGAAACTTCGATCGAGATCCGCATAGCAATACGGAGAGAAGGAGAATGTCGCGAACTGAAGGTCGAGGTCGAACGCATCATATCTCCCCCCGACCCTGACCCGATCGACGGCGCCCACCTGATTCAATCCGAATGCGTCGAGGCCGGTCCCGAGCACCACGTGGAACTGCTTCTCGCTCTGCGACGACACGCCCACGCGCGTTTCGGACTCGAGGTAGAGCCCCCGGTACGTCGGAAAGAGGTAGAAGTTGGGAGGCGACAGAGCGATACGATCCGAAATCGACCACGTCAGATTGCCCACGCTCCTCGTTCCGTGCGTGAGGTACCGGCACGCGGCTGCCGTCGAATTCCACGTCTGCCCGCTCGCCGCGAACGCCAGAAGAGAGCTGGCGAGCCAATCGTTGCGGGATATGGTGAAACCCATCTCCCCCATGACGCGGGCGTAGGCTGAGATGTCGTTTTCACCGAATAGATTGTAACCGTTCGTGCGGGTGCTCGTTCTCGGACCGTCATCGGCGAGGAAGTTGTAGGTGACGTCGCCGGTATGATTGATGACAAATGAAATCGCACTCGATATCGTCGTATTTCCCGCCAGCGAAGATGATAGCGCAATGTATCTCGCATTGACCTTCTCCTGATATAATCCCGACTCACCCATGAGAACGAGCCACCGCCTCACCCTCGCATCCAGACCCGGCTCCAGGCCCAGGGCATACGCGTGCAATTCTCGCGGGTCCCAGCAATCGGTCCATTTTGTCAGCCTGAACGCCGGCACAAGACGCGACCAATCGTCGAGATTCAACCAGAAATGTCGCTTATCCGTCTTCTGGTGAAGGAAGTGAGCCGTCTCGTGAGAGTAATAGTCCGTCGCATAATCGAAATACGAAGCAATGGCAAGATACGCAAGCCTGCCTGTCACCGACCCGTCCAGACGCCCAGCAGTCGCGACAAATCGGGTTGAAGCGTCAAAGACCTGCGTGACGCCGTTCCAGGCCAGGGTGCTGGCGTCAAAGCCCTTCAGGGGATTGGCGAAGGGGATCGACACGATTTCGCGCGCCGGTGCATTTTCGGCATCGCCTACCTCGACCCGAAACACGAGAATCACGAAGGCAATGAACGCCGTCGTGGCCGCGCGACGAACCCGAAACTGGTCTCGCATTCTCTTCGACTTCCTTCAGGACCCCGGCCTCCGAACGCATCGCATCAGTGCGTTTCCCCAGCCTTCCTCGTCAGAAAAGGAATGCAGACAATCGCGAGGTTGGCGAGCACCATCGCGAAATAGACGGCAGAGCCGTGCCTCGTGTAGAAGGTGGTCCCCGGAGACCGCTCGGCCGAGCCGTATATCATCCCCTCCGTGAAGGGTCCGAGCCGCTGCTCGACCCTCCCCACCGGATCGACGATCATCGAGACGCCCGTGTAGGCGGCCCTGAAGAGCGTCACCCTGTTCTCGACGGAGCGCAGAATCGACATCTCCGCGTGCTGGATCGGGCCCTGGTTGTTCCCGAACCAGCCGTCGTTTGTGATGTTGACGAGAAAGTCGGCGCCGTTCTGAACGTAGCGTCTCGTGAAGTCGGAGAAGGTCGACTCGAAGCAGATGAGAACGCCGAATTTGCCGGCGCTCGAGACGAAGATCGTCTGCTTCTTTCCCGCGATGAAGTTGGCCTGCCCGAAATCGAGCTTGCTCAGCACTGGAAAATACTCGCTCCAGGGCATCTTCTCCCCGAACGGAAGAAGATCTATCTTGTGATAGTTGCCCGCGAGCATGCCCTTCTTCGAGATGAGCGCCGCGGCGTTGTGCGCGACCCACGCGCTGTCCTTCACCGTATGATCGACGTAGCCGGTGAGGATATCGATGCCGTTCCCGTTCGCGATCGCTTCGAGCCAGCCGAGGTAGCGCGGCGTCACCTTGAACGAAACCGGCGCCGCCGTCTCGGGAAATATGATGAGCTGCGCCCCGTGTTGAGCGGCCGTTGCGGAATACCTCTCCATCTGCGTGAAAACGGAGTCCCGGAACGCGGGGTCGAACTTGCGCGCGAGATCGATGTTCGGCTGCATCACGGCGACCGAGTTCTCGCCGTCGAGCCGCACCTTCGTCCGATCGTACCGCGCGATCTCGAGGGAGCCCCACAGCAAATGCCCGCCCGCGATCGCGACAAACGCGACGGCCGCCGCGAGCCTCGCTCCCCGGCTTCGCGCGAAGAGAGCCCAGGCAACGCACACGTTCAGAAACACGAGAACGAGAGAAAGCCCGAACGGACCGTAGAACGAAACCCCCTGGATCGCGAGCGGATGGATCGCGAGCGCGTTCGCAAAGACTCCCCACGAGAAGCCGAGCTCCCCGTGCGAGCGCGCGAACTCGACGAGGGACCAGAGCGCGGGAGCCGCGAACAGAGCACCGGCGCCGAGACGGTTGGTAAACCGTGAGAGCACGAGCGTGAAGACGGCCGTGTAGCAGGAGAGGTACGCGACGAGGAGAGCGAGCGCGGGGCCCATGATCCACGGCATCGTCACGCCCGAGGCGGGGATGAGTTTCAATATCCAGAAGAGGAGCGTCGTAAAGAATGCGATCCCGAGAAGAAACCCCACCGTGAAGGCCCGCTTCCAGGACAACCGCCCGACGCGCAGGAAGTATGTGAACATGGGAACGAGAGCGACCGCGGCGAGGAACCTCGTCGGAAACGGAGGAAAACACAACGCGAGAAGGAGTCCGCTCGCGAGCCCCGCGAGAAGCTCCCCTCTCCAGCGCCCGATCCAGTTCGTCCCGCTCACCGTGCACTCCCCCCTTCGTGAAATGTTCGACGGAGTATAGTGGAGGACCGCTGCGTGAACAAGGATTTGATTCGCGAGCTCAGGTGATCGGGCCGAGGCGCTTCAGCTTCTTGAGGAGTCCCTGCCTCGTGATACCGAGCTCCGCGGCCGCCCTCGTGCGATTGCCCGCGAAACGGCGCAACGCCTCTCGGATCATCACCCGCTCGAGCCGCGATACGGCTCGTGGGAGACCCGCGCGCGCGTCATCTTCGCCGGCGTCGGCATCGTCCCGCGCCGCACCGACATGCGGCGAGAGCATCTCGGCGGTAACGGCGCTTGCTCCTCCGTGGAGCGCGCAGAGCCGCTCGATTTCGTTCTTGAGCTCACGGACGTTCCCGGGCCAGTGGTATCTGACGAGCGCCCTGATAGCGCCCGAACTCAGCGCCGGCGCGCCGCGGCCCCCATGCTTCGAGCACCGTGCGAGGAAGAAGTCCGCGAGCGGGATAATGTCCTCCTTTCTCGCGCGAAGCGGCGGAATCTGAAGCCTCACGCCCGCGATTCT
>Ga0326726_10002272_pt1 | contig 17696 bp, 16 predicted proteins | sample MHFenrmetagenome_2_FD_207603 | JGI IMG/M metagenome (GOLD analysis project Ga0326726, IMG submission 207603) | Lab enriched peat soil microbial communities from Michigan Hollow, Ithaca, NY, United States - MHF15MN | ecosystem: Environmental > Terrestrial > Soil > Wetlands > Peat | place: USA... | reverse complement strand
CAGGTGGGGGGTAACCCATATTGTTCACCCCCACCCTCCCCCATCAAGGGGGAGGGGAATAGCTTTATTTTCATAGTTTGTGACTGTCGCAGCCGTCATCACGAATTACCTTGATTTTATTTCGCACTCCGAGTTCACTTCGCCCTAATGACTCCATCTTTGAATTGAGGAACGATATCCGTCATGTCGATCTGCGCACAATAGGCCAGGTCTTCTTCAAATCCTCGCTTCATCAATTCTTTCCCGTGGCGCGAAAGGTGAAACGCCTCCAACAGGTTGGTTTCGAATCTATCATAAAGAATCTGGGCACCGCAGGAGGCATCGGTCAAAGCAATGGGCTTCTGTCCTTTTTTTGTGATCAGGTCAATCAACATTCCTCCGCAGACTGCATCTTCCAGAGAAAAATCTCCCTCATCCCCTGAAGGGAAAATAAGGAGGTCCTTGTCCAACTCAAGACATCTCCGAGCGATGGCTCCGATGTTAAAAAAACTTCCTGCAAAAATTTCTCTCCCGGAGGAAACCAGGTGAAAGGCCTTTGTCCCATTGGTTGTCGTCACGATCAATTTCCTCTCCTTTACTTTTTCTGCCGTATACTCCCTGGGAGAATTCCCCAAATCAAATCCTTGAATCTTCTTGCTCTCCCTTTCTCCTCCCAACAGGACGGCATCTCGTGGAAAAACCTTTGCCATTTGAAAAGCCTCTTCGACGGTGGCCACAGGAATGATTTCTAACGCTCCCTCTGATAGCGCATGGATCATGACCGAGGTGGCCCTGAGGACATCGATGACGACAACGATTCGATCCGAAAGGAGGTACCGTCTTGGGGAAGAGGGCATCAATTGAATATCAATCTGCATAGGAGAAAATTATCATACGAGCAACCGTATTGCAAGTCGCCCTCCTTTGCCAGAAAGCCACGCTTGAGCGCTAAAATGCTTGAGTGAGCAGACACGGGTTTTAAAACGGTGGATGAACGCGAGGAGGTCACCCCTTGAGGCTCGTTCAGAGCGCGGTCGAGTATGCTTCGGAGTGTTCCCCCTTCAGGGCATGTGGAAGAACCATGGGCTTTAGCCGTCGAGGCTCCATTTTGAGGGCATAGGGAATTGTATAAAGATTTGCTTTTAACATTGAAGATGTAAATAAAATATGATATTCGTAATATTGGTTGGGAAGGTCTTTAGTGCCACCGCTTTCCAGATTATTGGCTAAACTCCTTCTCCCTGCCTGATTTTCATTCAAAAATGGAAAAAGTAACCAAGGCCATCGTATTAGGAGTGCTTTTTTTAGGAGCCTGTTTTACGTCTCTCGTAAGTGACGCGGCGGAAGAGTTCCCTGTGGCTCCCCCCCCCATGACAGAAGGAATGTTTCCCTGTAGCAGCTGCCACGCCACTTTGGAGGCCAATCGAAAAAAACGCGAACTGAAAGAGGAGCATACCCAGATCAAACTTCATCATGCTGAGGCGATGCGGTGGTGCCTCGACTGTCACGATGCAAAAAATCGAGATAAATTGCGCCTGTACAATGGGGAGATGATAAACTTCACCGAGAGCTACCGACTCTGCGGCGAATGTCATGGGCCTCAATACAGAGATTGGCGGGCAGGTGTTCACGGAAAAAGAACAGGATACTTTATGGGTTCTGGGAAAAGAACTTACTTCCTCTGTGCTCATTGTCATGATCCCCATGAGCCAAAATTTAAGCCCTTGAAGCCTGAACCCCAACCCGTAAAACCGAAGGATCCGTAATGGAAAATAGACGTTACACCCGAAGAGAGTTCATTCGCAATCTTTCACTCACCACCTTCGCAGGTCTTTCTCTTCCCCTCCTTTCCTCCTGCACCAAGGAGGAAGCTGAGGACTTTTTACAGAAGCATTTTCGGGAAATGACAAAGGAGGAGAAGAAACGTGTCATTGAAAAATTGGAGCAGAGATACCTGCAGAAATACGGAAGAAAATTTCAGATCAGCACCCAGGAAGCTGTTCCCGATACCCTTTGGGCATACGGCCTCGAGCTTTCCCGCTGTATTGGCTGTAGGAGATGTGTTTATGCCTGTGTGAAAGAGAATAATCACTCGCGCCATGATCCTCAACTTCAGTGGATCAGGGTTCTCAGGCTCAAAAGAGGAAACCTGATCAATCTCGAAAACTCTGACCATTACTATGACCCCGAAATCGTTCCCGAGAAGGGATTCATCTATCTTCCCGTTCAGTGTCAGCAATGTCAGGAGCCTCCCTGTGTAAAAGTTTGCCCTGTCCACGCCACCTGGCAAGAACCAGACGGGATTGTGGTGGTGGATTATAACTGGTGCATCGGGTGCAGGTACTGCATTGCCGCGTGCCCGTATAAAGGGAGAGTCTTCAACTGGGCAGAGCCAAACATTCCAAAAGAAGAGATAAACCCTTCTGTCCACTACCTGGGAAACCGCCCCAGAATGAAGTGTGCTGTGGACAAGTGCACCTTCTGTATCCAGAGGGTAAGAAACGGAAGATACCCGGCTTGTGTGGAAGCCTGCCCTACAGGAACAAGAAAATTTGGAAATCTTCTCGATCCGAATAGTGAAATGCGTTACATCATTGATCGAAAGCGGGTCTTCCGGCTCAAAGAAGATTTAGGTACAGAACCGAAATTTTATTACTTCTTTGAGGCATAGGAAAGCAGATGGAAAAGTTGCAGGAAACGTTGAATGAGACATGGCATTTTTACAGGAGGACCCTGACCCTTGTGGCAAGAGGGAGCAAGTTGTACTATGCCTGGTGTTTTTCCCTCATGGCAATTATCGCCGTGGCCCTTCTATTCTATATGAGGCAGCATGATTTAGGTCTTATTGCAACCAACATGAATGACCAGGTTTCTTGGGGCCTCTATATTGCCAATTTCACCTATCTGGTCGGGGCTGCTGCCGCTGCAGTGCTTCTGGTCATTCCGTCTTATGTCTACCATTTCAAACCGATCAAAGAGATCGTTGTCCTCGGGGAACTCTTCGCCGCATCCTCCATCGTCATGGCCATCCTTTTTGTGATGGTTGACCTCGGTAGGATTGACCGCTTCTGGCACATGATTCCATTCGTCGGATCGATGAACTTTCCTCAATCGCTTTTGGCCTGGGATGTGCTTGCCCTGAATGGTTATTTATTCCTAAATCTTCTTATCCCTATCTATCTCTTAGTCAAATTCTACTACCGGAAAGAACCCAACTGGAAATTTATACTTCCTTTCATCTTAATCTCCATCCCAATGGCAGTTGCCATTCACACCGTCACCGCTTTCTTATATAATGGCCTTGCAGCCCGTCCCTTCTGGAATGCATCGATCCTTGCTCCGAGGTTTCTGGCCAGTGCCTTCTGTTCAGGTCCTGCCATCATCATCATTATTTTTCAGATCATCCGAAAGGTATCCGCCCACCATATGGAGATCGAGGATGACGCCCTCTTCAAGATTTCAGAACTGATTGCTTATGCCATGTTTCTCAATCTTTTCCTTCTCTCTGCTGAGATATTTAAAGAGTATTATTCTCAAACGGTTCATATTGCATCCTTTAGATACCTGTTCGAAGGCCTCCATGGTCACAAGCAGCTTGTGCCCTGGATATGGTCAGCGATGACGATGAATATCATCGCCTTCATCATCTTTCTGATACCTCAAACCCGGAAACGATTAACCACCCTCAATTTCGGCTGTTTGCTCATCATCATCGGAGTGTGGATTGAAAAAGGGCCGGGCTTCGTCATACCGGGATTTGTCCCGGATCCTCTTGGCGAGATCTACGAATACATTCCTAATCTCTTAGAGCTGATGGTCTCGTTCGGTATCTGGGCAACGGGTCTCCTCATCTTCACCCTTTTGATGAAGGTCGCCATTCCTATTGAGACCGGGAAATTTACCCACACAGAGTATGAAAAAGAGATAACGGCTTTTAGACCTCACTAAAGATATCCTGCGAGATCTGGTGAAATTCCTTAAAGACTGGGTACCCCTCCCCTTTTATGAACGACATATTTCGTGTTGCCGAAAAAATTCATTGCATTTCAAATAAAGTATGCTATAAAAAGCTGATGGGGAAATAAACCAGTTACTTGAGGGATCGAAGAATTGAAATCATTCCTCATTGGATTGGCCATCGGGGTTATATTGCTCTTCCTTCTCATCAGCTTCGGCCTTGGCTCCAAGGCTGAGCAACCCATCTCTTTCAATCACAAAAAGCATCTGGAACAAGGACTGGAATGCAATGCTTGCCACCGCTTCTTCAAAACCCAGACCTATTCCGGGCTGCCCGACCTCAACACTTGCCTGGAATGCCACAAGGAACCTATCACGAAGGGCGAAGAAGAAGAAAAAATCAGACAATTTCAACAAAAAAAAGAAGAAATTCCTTGGAGACGGCTATACGAACAACCTGATCATGTCTTCTTTTCTCATCGCCGTCATGTCGTATTAGGAAAGATACCTTGCGAAACATGCCACGGAAAGATCGGCCAGGCAGAAAAACCTCCGGCGAAACCATGGGTGAAGATGACGATGAGCTGGTGCATGGACTGTCATACCAAGAACAAAGTAACGAATGACTGTTTAGCATGCCATGTTTAAAGAATGGAATATTGGAAAGGCGGATGAAGACATCGATTCATTCTGACCCATCATTCCAAGCGGGTAAATGATGAAGATCAGCCGTAGAGACTTCCTAAGGATGGGCGGGGGGGCCGGAGCAGCCATTGCCGTAGGGGGTGGTTTCTGGAAATGGTCTCAATTCCCTGTTGCCGAGAAGCCGAATGCCCCGGGCGTTGAAAAATGGGTGCCCACAATCTGTGGCCAATGCATGGGCGGCTGTGGAATCCTGGCCAGGGTCATCGATGGGTGGGCAGTCAATATCGCCGGAAACCCTCTCCATCCGGTGAATCGAGGAACGCTCTGTCCTAAAGGAATTGCAGGCCTCCAGGGTCTTTATGACCCAGACCGCATTCGAACTCCCCTTAAAAGAACTGGGAAGAGAGGTGAAGGCAGGTGGCAATCCATCTCCTGGGATGAAGCTTTCCAGATGGTCACCGCATCTATGAAAGAACTTCGACAGGAGGGAAATCCTCACCATCTTGTCGTTTTAGGTGGAAAGTACAGAGGATTGATGAGATCTCTCTGGGAACGGTTTTTAGAGGCTTTCGGTTCACCCAACTATATCGATAATCAGTTTGAGTGGGAAGGGACACCGACCGAAGGGCTCTTCCTCACCCAAGGAATCTATTCAACGCCAGCCTATGACTTAGAAAATGTCCAGTATCTCCTTTCCTTGGGTTCAGAACTGCTCGAATCTTATTGGTCCCCTGTCCAAGCTCTGAAGGCTTACGGCTACTTCAGGAGGGGAAAGCCCGGGCAGAGAGGAAAGCTGGTCCAAATCGAGCCCCGACTTTCTATCACCAGTATCAAAGCGGATGAATGGATTCCAATCCAACCTGGAGCGGAAGGTATCTTAGCCCTTGGCATTGCTCATATGATTATTAAAGAAGGGCTCTACAAGAAAGCCTTTATCTCGAATCAGACCTTCGGATTTGAAGGTTGGACAGATGAAAATGGAAAGGAGCACCTGGGGTTTAAAGAATTTGTCCTCGCTGAGTATGAACCAAACGTTGTTTCCAAAGAGACCGGTGTCCCGGTGGATACCATCATTCGATTGGCCCGTGAGTTTGCAACAAATCAACCCTCCCTTGCCATTGGCTATCGAGATCGGCCTTTCCATCAGATGGCCGTTTCTGCTCTGAATGGATTAGTAGGTAGCATCGATACAGTTGGAGGAGTTCTGATCCCCAGGAATATTTCATATCAAGCTTTTCCTTCTTTTAAAAAGGACACCATTGCACAAAAAGGTCTTGATAAGGAAAGAATCGATGGAGGAAAAGGCCTGCATAAGATTTTCCATCAACCCTACCTTTTTGCCAAAAATGTGCTTTCTGGAAAACCCTATAAACCAAAAGTCCTATTCCTTTACTACAGCAATCCTCTCTTTTCCAATCCCAAGCCCGATCTGTTTTCAAAAGCATTTGCTGAGATTCCTTTCATCGTTAGCTTTTCTCCCTACAGGGATGACAGTACTCATTTTGCAGACCTCGTTCTTCCAGACCACACCCCCTTGGAACGCTGGCAGGATGATCCCCTCTTTTTAAATAGTGGTTTTCCAGTTCTTGGAATCCGGCAACCCGTTGTTAAACCTCTCTACCAGACCAAAGCCACGGGCGACGTCCTCCTGACAATTGCGAAATTATTAGGAGGAGAGTTTCGAAACGCCCTCCCGTGGAATGATTTTAAAGAAACGATGACTTACGGCTTCAAAGGTGTCTTCGAGGCCAAACGGGGAGATGTCTTCGGCCTTCAATTCGAGGAGGCCTGGACCCGCCTTCTTCAAAGAGGGGGATGGTGGGCCCCTTCTTATAAGACCTACGAAGAACTCTGGAAATTGATTCAAGAGCGAGGGGGTTGGTGGGATCCTCTTTATGATTTCGGAGAATGGGAACGTATCTTCCAAACTCCCTCTAAAAAATTTGAATTTTATGCTCAGGGATTAAAGCGGATTGCCTCTTCTCCCCTCTCAAAAAATAATGAAGATTCATCATTTCTCCCCCATCGGGAGGAATCCAAGAAGATGAGTGATGAAAAGCAATATCCTCTCCACCTTCATATCTTCAAAACAATGGCCCTAACAGGAAGCAGGAATGCCAATCAGCCCTGGCTCTCTGAGAATTTTGGTCCCCATCTCCTCGAAAGATGGATCACATGGGTAGAGATCAATCCACATACAGCAAAGGAGCTTGGAATCTCTGAAGGGGATTGGGTCTGGGTGGAATCAACGTTCGGAAAGATTCAAGCCAAGACCAAATTATATCAGGGGGCCATGCCCGAAGTTGTCAACATTCCTTTTGGCTTGGGCCATGCATCAGGAGGTCGTTGGGCCAAAGATTTGGGTGCAAACCCTTATCACCTTCTCGGGGATGATCTGGATCCATTGACAGGCAATCCAATACAACGATCCACTCGAGTTAAAATTTATAAAACGTAGAAAGAGAATTTAAAATTGCAAATTCCAAATTCCAAATCCCAAATAAATTCCAATCATCAAATCCGAATAACCGAAACGATTTTGTTTGAAATTTCGAATTTGGGACATTTGAGTTTATTTGGTATTTGGTGCCTGTGATTTGGTGCTTATTTCGAATAGCGGGCGAAGATACCGATAATTTTTTAAAAAATAGGAATCGAGGAGGAAAGACAACTTGCATCGATGGGGGATGGTCATCGATTTAGATAAATGCTCTGGATGTCAGGCTTGCGTTGTTGCTTGCCATGCAGAAAACAATATTGGGATTATTGGACCTGAGGAGTCAGCGAAAGGTCGCACCATCAATTGGATCGAACTGATTCCTTATATCGAAGGAGAATACCCTCATATAAAAGCGAGACTTCTTCCCAGACCCTGTATGCATTGTGATCATCCTCCGTGTACCAAGGTGTGCCCCGTCAATGCCACTTATAAAAACGAAGAAGGTCTGGTGGCGCAGATTAATCACCGATGCATCGGCTGTCGATACTGCACGACTGCATGTCCTTACACCGTAAAGTATTTTAATTGGTATGCCCCTCAATGGCCAAAGGAGATGCAAGGTTCGCTCAACCGAGATGTATCCATTCGCACAAAAGGGGTGGTCGAAAAATGTACCTTCTGCAGTCACCGGCTCCTCAAGGCAAGAGAAAAGGTGAAGGCAGAGGGGAGAGACCTTCTTCCAGAAGATTATATCCCGGCCTGTGTTCAGGCTTGCCCAAGCGGCGCCATGTATTTTGGTGATCTGAACGATCCCTTCAGCACCGTATCCCAGCTCTCCAGAGAGAGAAGGGCCTTCCGTTTGATGGAGGATTTGGGAACAGAGCCAAAGGTTTACTACCTTTCGGAAGGGACATGATGGACGAAAAACACTTGACTGTGGAAGAGGATGGGATTCTATTTGAACCCATCAGGAGAACAGGGAAACCTTTTTACATCACCCTCTTGATCCTTTGCGCGATCATCCTCTGGGCCGTATGGGCTTACCTCCACCAGTATCGGGACGGGTTGGGTGTCACAGGCCTTGCGAGACCAATCTTCTGGGGTGTCTACATCACCAACTTCGTTTTCTTCATCGGGATCAGCCATGCCGGAACACTCATCTCTGCGATCCTCCGTCTCGCCAAGGCAGAATGGCGGAGGTCGATCACTCGTTCGGCGGAGGTCATTACCGTCCTCGTCCTCTTCTTCGGTGTGGGAAACATATTGATAGACCTGGGACAACCGGACAGGATGTTGAACATCATCAGGTATTCCCAATTCCAGTCACCTCTCCTCTGGGATGTTTCAAGCATCACGGTTTATCTCACAGCCAGCTCCATCTATCTCTACCTCCCTTTGATCCCGGATATCGCTCTCCTCAGGGATCACGCCGGGAAATGGAAAGGGTTTTACCGGATTCTCTCTTTGGGCTGGGAGGGAACCAAAAGACAGCACCATTTATTGGAACGGGCCATTGCCTTCATGGCCATTCTTGTCATTCCGGTTGCGATATCGGTTCACACCGTGGTCTCTTTTGTCTTTGCCATGACCATTCAGCCCATGTGGCACAGTGCCATCTTCGGTCCCTATTTCGTCGCCGGTGCGATCTTCTCAGGAATTGCTGCGCTCATTGTGGCGATGAATGTGATCCGCAAGGTCTACCATCTGGAAGATTATCTGAGACCCGTCCATTTTAATAATCTCGGTATTCTCCTCCTGGTGATGACCCTTCTCTGGTTTTATTTCACCTTTACAGAATATATCACGACTTATTACGGGGGAGAACCCATCCACATGACCATTTTTTGGTCTAAATTTACAGGAAGGTTCGCCCCCTACTTCTGGGGAATGTTCTTTTTCTGCTTCATCATTCCCCTGCCTATTCTCAGCTTTAAGGGAACCCGAACTCCTGTCGGAACACTCATTGCCTCGATATCTGTCGTTATCGGCATGTGGCTCGAGCGGTTTGTGATCGTCGTGCCAACCCTGACCAACCCGAGGATTCCCAACGAGATGGTCCTTTACTCTCCCACCTGGATCGAATGGTCCATTTTCGCCGGATGCATCGCCTTTTTTATTCTTCTCTATATGGTTTTTACCAAAATCTTTCCCATCGTGTCCATCTGGGAGGTGAGGGAAGGAAGGGAAAAATCGATGGCTGAAGTTCGAGAACGAATTAAGACCTACCTTCCTGGAATTGGAGTGGAATAGGAAACTGAAACAGCAATGCAAATTGAAAGATTCAATTTGCAAGAGCCAGGATCAAGACTGGAATACGTTTTGCATTTTAAATTTTTCCCTTTTCATTTTGCATTGAAGCGGAGATAACATGAAGCCTTTGTCTTCCTATCAAAAGATTTTTCTTAGCGGAGGTACGGTCCTCTTCCTGATGTTATTCGGATCCCTGGCCTTTTCCCAACCGCTTCCTGAGGACCCCGCAAGAGGAAGTCGCTTCTTTGTAAGTAAGGGGTGTGTGAGATGTCATGCGTTAAAGGGAGAAGGAGGGAAGATCGGACCGGATTTTGGCAGAGTGGACCTCGGAGACACCCAACTGGATATGGCGGCCAAACTCTGGAACCATATTCCCTCTATGAATGTTGGAATGGAACGGGCGAGGATGATCAAACCCAACCTGACAGGACAGGAATTCACCGAAATCTCTGCCTACCTTTACTTTCTCAAATTCTTTGATGAACCTGGAGACGCAACGAGAGGAAGATCCATTTTTAATGAAAAAGGTTGTGGCTCCTGTCATCCCCTCTCAGGTAAAGGAAAGGAAGGGGAACCGGGCCTGGATCAATTTCCCCAGAATATCTCTCCGGTCTTTTTAGCTCAGTCCATCTGGAATCATGGCGCGGTCATGATTGCACACATGGTCAAACTCGGAATGAAATGGCCCCTCTTTGAGGGGACCGAGCTGATGGATGTCCTGGAATACATCAAAATGAATGCGAAAGGTGTGAAGGAGACCGCCTTCATCACACCGGGAAACCCAAGAGAGGGAAAGAAGGTTTTTGTTTCGAAAGGTTGCATAAAATGCCATCCCGTAAGGGGCGAGGGTGAAAAGAAAGCAGAGGATTTGGGCAAGAGGGCCAAGACTTTTTATAAGAGCCTGACTCAGATTGCCTCCATCATGTGGAACAAAGGACCTGCCGTATTGAGTAAGATGAGTCAAACTCAAATGGGGATCCCAAAATTCACTCCGAAGGAAATGGCCGATCTGATCGGTTATCTCTATTTCCTCCATTATACCGATGAGCCAGGGAACCCGGCGAACGGCAAGAAGATATTTTCAGAATTTGGATGCTCGAAATGTCATGGTCTGGATGGGAAGCCAGGGGAATGGATGACCATCGATCTGTCGAAGTACCAGAAGGCTGCTAATCTGATGGAAATGGTCGCCGGCATCTGGAATCACAGCACCGAAATTGAGAAGGCGATGAAAGAAAAAGGAATCTCCTGGCCTCGATTTAAAAAGGGGGAGTTGGCGGATCTTCTCGAATTCATCCGGACTCCTAACAAGACCGAAAGGAAGTGAGAAATGAAACGTATCGGATTCTGGTCCTTGATCAGCTTTCTCTGCCTCGCCGGGAATATCGTCTCTTTGGGACCGGCACTGGGAGCCGAGCAGAAAGGAGAGTACCTTGTTCCAGGGGATGTCAAAGAGGGGTGGAACGTTTTCGCCCTCAAGAAGTGCAGTGCCTGTCATTCCATCTGGGGCGAAGGCGGTAAGGAAGGACCTGATCTTGGAACCCTTCCAGAATCTTATGTCAGCCAATCCCAACTGGCCGCCTTGATGTGGAATCACTGGCCAGGGATGTGGGGGAAAATGGAGGCAAAAAAAATTTCCCCTCAGAAGATGACGAAGAAAGAGATGGCAGACCTCTTTGCCTTTCTCTACTTCCTCCGGTACATGGATGAGCCGGGAAATCCTCGAAATGGTAAGGCCTTGATGGAGTCCAAGCATTGTAGCAAATGCCATCCGGTGGTTAAGGAAGGAGCGAAAGGGGATCTCAGCGTCTGGGGAATGTATATCAATCCAATCCTTTGGGCCCAGATGATGTGGAACCATGCGCCTCAAATGGAACAAGAGATGAAGAAGGGAGGTCTTGTCTGGACGGAGTTTAAAGGAAATGAAATGGTGGACCTCATTGCTTATATTCGAAGCCTCAATACCAAGGCTGAAAAGGTCTATCTCTCCCCTGGAAATCTTCAAAATGGCAAGAAGTTGTTTGCCCAAAAGGGATGTATTCAATGTCATTCCCCTCGGGGGGAATTGGATCTCTCCAAGAAAAAAGATTTTCCGAGGACATTGGGCCAATTGGCTGGAATGATGTGGAATCATTCACCAAAAATGTGGAAGGGGATGGAGGAGAAAGGGATGGAACGACCAACCCTTTCTTCTCAAGAGATGGCCGATCTGGTTGCTTACCTCTTTTCGACCCGATATTTTGACGAACCGGGTGACCCTGAAAAAGGGAAATATGTTTTTATCAGGAAACAATGTAACCTCTGCCATCCCAAGGGAGCCCAGACGCAAAGTCTTTCTGTTTTGAAAGGCCAAATCTCTCCCATTTTTATGGCCCAGACCATGTGGAATCACGGACCGGGCATGTTGGAAAAGATGAGAAAGGCCAAAGTCCCTTGGAGTAAAATAGATGGAAAGGAAATGGCAGATCTGATGGAGTATCTCAATCAAGGAATGCCATAGCTCAAATGAAATTTGAGCTAAATGACAAATTTCAAAACCCCTGCCTTCGCCGAAGCGGCTTCGCGCAGGCAGGCAAATTTCAAGTCAATGTCAAATTGCAAAATGAATTATTTTTAGCATTTGAACTCTGGATTTTATTTGAAATTTGACATTTGAACTTCCCGGAGGGGGCACATGGTTTCGGCAGAGTGGTTGAAAAAGACCGAGCTATTTGGAAGCCTCAAGGAATCTCATCTGGATGCCTTACTGTCCCAGTCCTCTATTGAATCTTTCACCGAGGGGAAAATAATCTTTCGCCAGGGAGAGGAGGCAATCCATCTTTATATCCTGATCGAAGGGGCAATCGATCTGACCGTGAAGGCCCAGGAACAGATCGACTTCATGACCTCCACGATTGAAAAAGAAGGGGCGATCTTCGGTACACCGTCTCTGATGGAGCCCTTTCGTTACAATGTGACGGCAACCTGTCTGAAGCCCACGAAGGTATTGGCAATTGAGGCTGGCCAGTTGAAAAGGATGATGGAAGACGATCCGAAAATGGGAATGGAGATTATGAAGAAACTGGCCTCCATCTATTTTAAACGGCTGAACGAACTCCGCTCAGGAGTCTCCAACCTTCTCAAAATTTTTAAGACCAAAACAACATGAAACAGGATCTTTCCAAACGTTTCCATCTCCTCATTCCGGATGACCGCTGGTTCGAGGAGAACATAGGCTGCGAAAATGCCTGTCCGGTCAACACCCGTGCTCCTCAATACATCTCTGCCATTCTTGAAGAGAATTATGATTTCGCCTTCGAACTTAACCGTGGCGATAACCTCTTTCCGGCCATTTTGGGGCGGATCTGTGTCCACCCTTGTGAGGAGAAATGCCGGAGAGGGCTCCTGATTGATCTTCCCATTTCAATCTGTTCACTGAAAAGGGCCTGTGCGGATTTTAAGACTTCCACCTCTCAAGAGGTGGCCAAGATCAAAAAAAGAGGCAAAAAGGTGGCGGTGATCGGTGCCGGACCATCCGGACTCTCGGCCGCTAATGATCTCGCCAGGCTCGGTTATTCCGTCTCGATCTATGAGTCATTCCCCATCCCTGGCGGAATGCTTAATGTCGGAATTCCTCCTTATCGGCTTCCCAGGGAAGTGGTGACCCAAGCCATCGATGAAGTGCGACGATTGGGAGTGGAAATCGTCACCGGGAGTCCCATCGGAAAAGAGTTGAATTTAGAAAGTTTGAGAAGGAAGTATGATGCCGTCTATATCGCTGCAGGGGCTCATAAGGCTGAAAAATTAGGAATTCCCGGGGAAGATCTACAAGGGGTGATTCACGGTGTCACCTTTATGCAGCAGGTCAACCTGAAAAAGGATCTTAAAATGGGTTCAAGGGTGGCAGTCGTCGGAGGCGGAAACACCGCTATGGATGCTGCCCGTTCTTCTTTTCGATTGGGAGCAAAGGAGGTCGACATTCTCTACCGAAGGACCAGAGAAGAGATGCCTGTGGATCTCCGGGAGTTGGAACAGGTGAAGGAGGAAGGGATAAAAGTCCACTACCTCACCCAACCGATACGGGTCCTTTCCAAAGACGGAAGTAAAGTCTCCGGAGTGCGATGCATACGGAATCGATTGGGTGAACCTGAAAAGGATGGCCGCAGAAGGCCGATCCCCGTCGAAGGAACAGAGTTTGACATTGATATCGATCTGCTGATCCCAGCGGTCAGCCAATCCCCTGATATCTCTTTCCTTCCAGAGGAGATCGGTCTTGAAATCTCTAAATGGGACCGCCTGTCCGTCAATCCGGAAACTTTCGAGACGAATGTGCACGGCATTTTTGCCGGAGGTGACTTTATCACTGGGCCCAGGGACGTGATACGGGTGATCGCCGATGGGAGAAGGGCCGCCCTTTCCATTCACGCCTATCTCAGCGGGGAGAAGTTCGAAAAAAAATCTGCTTACTTCAGCGTTGTACCAGAGATTAGAATTGATCCGGATCTGGAAAAGATACCCAGACAGAAAATGGAGACCATTCCCATACAGGAAAGAAAGTCCGTGCACAAAGAAGTGGAATTGGGTTTTCCAAAAGAGGTGGCACTCAAAGAGGCCACCCGATGCCTCCAATGCCACATTTTCACCATCTTTGATCGGACAAAATGCATCCTTTGCGGTGGCTGTGTCGATATATGTCCTAAATCGTGTTTTCGCATGGCAAGGCTCGATGAGATCGAAGGGGATGAAAGTCTTCCAAAGCTGGTGAAATCTTTGCATGGCGTATCCTATGAAGAAGCGGAGAGACTCAATCTGGCCACGGTCATCTTTAAAGAGGAATCCCGGTGCATCCAGTGTGGACTGTGCATTAAACGATGTCCCACCGGAACCATTACGATGGAACACTATCATCGCAAATCAACCCTCTACAGAGGGGAACAAAAATGAAAAAAAGGATCTTAGAGCGCATTTCAGATTCGGCCGTGTGGCGTTCGATCTTCAGAACCGGAATACCGGACACCGATCTGAAGCGGTCCATGTTTATCTATCACAACTTCTTCTTTCATATCTTTCCCACAAAAATCAAACGCCACGGCCTTCGGTTCACCTATACCTTCTGCCTGGGAGGTATTTCCTTCCTCCTCTTCATCATTCTTACGGTCACCGGCATACTCCTGATGTTTCATTATACGCCTTCCATTGAAAGGGCATACTTCGATATGCAAGCTCTGGCCCTTATTTTCAACGGCAAGATTTTAAGAAATTTGCATCGATGGGCTGCTCATGGGATGGTTGTGACAGTCTTCCTCCATATGGTGAGGGTATTCTACACACGCTCATATAGACCTCCTCGAGAGTTTAATTGGGTGATCGGAATAGGCCTTCTCATCCTTACCCTGGCCCTGAGTTACACAGGATATCTTCTCCCCTGGGATCAACTTGCTTATTGGGGAATCACAGTAGGGACGACCATCATGACCTATACTCCTTTCATTGGAAATCAGGTTCGTTTCTTTCTTCTGGGAGCGGATGAGGTTGGCCATGAAGCCTTGCTTCGTTTTTATGTCGTGCACTGTGTTGAGCTTCCTCTTATAATAGGTGCCCTGATGGCAGTCCATTTCTGGAGGGTAAGAAAAGATGGAGGAATATCAGGACCGCTGTAAGAAAACAGTTTTGAATTTTAAGTTCCAAGTTGAAAGTTGAAAGTTTAACCTTTAAACCTGAAGCATGAAACTCGAACCTTTGTGGAGGGTGGAAATAGATGGAAAGAAACGATCAGCCAATCTTCATTAAGGATCCAAACAAAACTTACGGTCTTATGGAGATTGTGGAAGGGACTTCGCCCATGGTGGAGAAGGCTCCGGAGGACACAGTAGATACCTTTCCTCATTACATCATTCTTCTGACCATCAGCTCTTTAGCCATTACGTTTGCCCTTCTACTGATCTCCCTTTTCTTCGATGCCCCTTTAGAGGATCTCGCCAATCCCCTTGTCACCCCGAACCCTGGCAAGGCTCCATGGTATTTCACAGGAATTCAGGAATTGATTCATTATACGAACAAACCTGTGATCCCAGCAATCATCGTCCCTGTACTCATTATCGTCTGGCTTATCTTAGTCCCCTATATCGATAAAAAACCCAGGACTCGGTTTACGTCTCTTTTTAATCAAATCTTCATCGGGGGGGAGAAACGACGTATATTGATTTTCTTGTTTACCGTATTTGTCTTCGGAGCTCTGATCTTGACCGTCATCGGCTCCCTCTTCAGAGGAGAGAATTGGAGTTTTGTCCTGCCATGGAAATGATGAAAAGCGAAATGGACGCAAAATCCTCAGACGATAAAAAATCCATCTCGCGAAGGAGACTCATGACGTATGCCTGGATCGGGGCAGCTGCCATTGTGCTCGCTGAATTGATCGGCGGCACTTTTGCATTTCTCTGGCCAAGACGAAAGGGACCCAAAGTTGAAACGGTCTTCATTGCTGGCAAGGTCACCGACTTTAAAGTGGGTGAGATCATCCCCTTTCGTAAGGAAAGGACCTTTATTTTGAAAACGGAAGAGGGGTTTTTAGCCATTTCAGCTATCTGCACCCATCTCCATTGCATCGTCAATTGGAATGAGATGCTCAAGAAATTCGAGTGCCCTTGTCACGGCGCTAAGTTCAACCAGAATGGAGAGGTCCTCGAGGGACCACCTCCGAGACCTTTGGATCTCTATAAACTTCAAATTGTTGCGGGAAACCTGGTGATCGACAGGGCCAGCCCGATCGAGAGGAGCAAGTTCGAGCCCTCCCAGTTGGTCAAGGGTTAGAGAAGTTGATGGAAAAAAAGATTTTCACAGCCATGGTATTGACCGTCGCCCTCGCCGCCCTTCTCTCTGTCTATTGGCTATTGGAACCCTATCGGGTGACGGTAGAGGCCGAAAAGATGAGATCGGAGTCTGCCGAAAAAGGCAAAGGCCTCTACCTGACCCACTGTGCCCGATGCCATGGAGAGACCGGAGGCCCTCAGAAGGGAATCAGGGCCATCAACTCGAAGAACTACCTCAAGGCCGTAGATGATACCATCCTTTATAAAATTATCGAGCGTGGAATACCGCGGACGGCGATGGTTGCCCTCGGTGACAAAGAAGGAGGCCCATTGAATCCCGAGCAAATCAATCAACTAGTGGCTTTCCTTCGAAGCTGGGAGAAGACAGCGCTCACGCTGCCTGAAGAAGCCCCCTCAAAAGAGAGGCCTGCTTTCATCCACGAGGAGGTCGCCTATGTCGGCTCCGAATCGTGCATTGGATGCCATGAGGGCCTCAACAAGGAGCATATTGAGGTCTGGAGAAAGTCGCCCATGGCCGCAAAGGCTTTCTCCCTCATTAAAAACGAAGGAGATAAAACCAAATGCATTCCATGCCATGCCACTGGGTATAGCCCTGAAAAGAAAACGTTCAAAGAGGAGAACGTAGGATGCGAGGCATGCCATGGCCCCGGGGAAAAGTATCAGGAGATGATGATGGGAGCAGATGCTCTCGAGGGCGGGAAAATAGCAAGGGGGAACGCTCTCAGATCCTGCACCCGGTGCCATCATCCCCATACTGGAAAAGAAGAACATATTACCCTGGCAAGAAAAGGGCTGCTGCCCTATCCATAGCGAAAAAAAGCGGATAAAATATGACTTGTTTTAACCTGAAAGGTTGTGTTAATTTTAAATTGAATATTTTTGGGGGGTGAACCGATTATTTCGGTCACCCCTTTTTCATTGTGCCTGAGAAGGATACTGGAAGAAGCTCAATTTAAAGTTGTTATAACGAAAGGAGGACGGATTTGATGAAAAACTTTTTAGTATTAAAATGGCCACTTTTTCTTTGCGCCATCATCCTCATCCCATCTCTGGCCATGACTCAAGCCAATTATGTCGGTTCTAAGAAGTGTATGTCCTGTCATCCTTCGATTTATGAGATGTGGAAGGATACCCTTCACAACAAATCCCAACAGATCTTGAGTCGCACCAACGACACGCTCGTCGTTGATTGGAAGGGCATGATCAAACTGAAAGTCCAAAACATCCCGGAAGTGATGATCAAATTGGAGGACGGACCGGGAGACGTCCATCAAGCTACGTTGGTGGATGCGAAAGATCCTGCAAAAGAGGTCACTTATACTGTGGTGAGGACTTTCGGGGGATGGGGCTGGAAACAACGCTATCAAGTCAAAATTGGAAACAATCATTATATCCTCCCCTTTCAATGGAACCAGGCTTCCTCTCGATGGGTTCCTTTCAACCTCCATAACTGGTACAAAGAAGATGGCAGCCTGAAGACACCTGCCGTAGAAAAATCCTTTGAAATGAGTTGTGCGGGCTGCCATAATACCGGGCTCGAGTTGAAGAAGGTTGAAAGGGGATACGAATCCAAATATGTTGAGCTCAATATCGGATGCGAAAAATGCCATGGTCCC
>Ga0326726_10002271_pt1 | contig 17699 bp, 14 predicted proteins | sample MHFenrmetagenome_2_FD_207603 | JGI IMG/M metagenome (GOLD analysis project Ga0326726, IMG submission 207603) | Lab enriched peat soil microbial communities from Michigan Hollow, Ithaca, NY, United States - MHF15MN | ecosystem: Environmental > Terrestrial > Soil > Wetlands > Peat | place: USA... | reverse complement strand
TGACGGTGTTCGCTGCCTTTGCCATTTTCTACTTGGGGGAAATCCCGCGCTGGAACCACCTGGTCGCTTTCATGCTGATTGTGGCAGCGGTGGCCTTTGCCTTCTGGCCCGATGCAGTGCGGGTGAACGGGCGGCCGTGATCACGCAGTGGCTGTCACCCTGAGCGAGCCGTGATATTTTCATATCACGGCGATGTGAAGGGTCTGCATTTACTCTAGACACTCCGAGCCTGGGATCCACCCTCACCCCAACCCTCTCCCTATCAGGGAGAGGGAGCTTACATCTTGACCTTCGTGGGTTTACCGTCTTCATCCAGGGCCACCATGATGAATTGGCCATGGGTGGCCAGGAAGCGTTCGCCGGTCAGCGGGCGCTCGGCGTGCATCTCGACGTTGACGGTGACCGATGTGTTGCCGACGCGGGTGATGTTGGCTCGGAGCATCACCATGGTCCCCTCGAGGACCGGTCTCTTGAATACGATTCGGTCTGAGGCGATCGTGACCACGGTCTTGCGGGCGTAGCGTGTCGCGCAGATCCACGCGGCCTGATCCATCCACTGCAGGGCGAATCCGCCGAACAGGGTGCCGTAGTGGTTCACGTTGTAGGGAAAGACGATCTGTGTCAGCGTGAATTCGGATTCACTCGATTTTTCATCCGTCATGGTCACCTGCCTTCGGTTCAGATGTGGGTCAGAGGGCAAGGGGCTAAAGCCCCTTGTTTGCCGTTGGCGGAATGCTCGGGCGTGAAGTAGCGGTGCAGGGATTCGAACCCCGGACACGCGGATTATGATTCCGCTGCTCTAACCAGCTGAGCTACACCGCCCTGGGAGTCAAGATTACGCGGGATCGCGGCCTGAGTCAAGGTGCCCCCAAGAGACGTATGGAGGTCTTGAAAACGGGCAACGCCACCGCTACCTCTCACTTGTAGGGAAAGGTCGGGCCGAGCCCTGGGGCTCGGCCCGGGTGAGGGTGGCCCGATTGGAAACACGCAGGCCGCCATTGCTGCCCATGAAGATTCGACCCTCACCAGTCCCAGTCCCTGACAAGGGACGGTGGGACATCCTCTCCCTCAGAGGGAGAGGAAGCTCATCGCCAACTATGAAAGCAGATCGAGCTGGAGCGGAAAGGAAGCAGCCGTCTGGCGTGCTCTCTCCCGCCTCGGCGTCCGTTTGGTGGCAACGGACTTCTTAGCTGCCGGGGCATCGTGGGCGAGGACCAGCCGGAACGACGGATGCAGGTGGCCGCGGCTACAGCGTCCGCAGTACAATTCGGCGGGCTTCATGCGCCGGAACTCGCGGTGACAATGGGGACAGACATACCGCAGGTGCGCCTTGGGATGCAGGCCGGCGTACTCCTTGCAGTGCACCGTCGCGCCGACACGCGTGGCTTCACGACGGAAGGCTGGGCCGTGGCCGTGGTAGCGCAGATGAATCATTTCGTGCTTCAGTGTGTCGTCGAGGTCGCCGGGGTAATGCTCATGATAGGCGCGCGAGAGTGTGATAATGCGGCGGCGCGGATCGCATGTGCCCGCGATGCGTAACCGCGTCGACCAACGAAGTTCAGCGGATGGGAGCTTCGAGCCGAATAGAGCGGCGTTGAACTCGATGAAGCGGCGGTGCAACTCGTCGATCGACGGTAAGCTAGCCGATCCGTAAGACAGCGCCAGTTGGGGGCTCATTGATCGACGTGGAGTCCTGATGGTCAGTCATCGTAGGGGCAAGCGGAGCAGTCGCCCGAGCCGCAACTGGGCTGACTGTCGCGTCCACCGGAGGTCGTCGCAAACACCGCCGGTTGCCGCGCCAGGTGGCGCGATCCGCACTTCGGACATACCAGCGCTGCGGCGGCATCCGTGCTCATAACAAGCTCGTCGAACGTGTGCGTGCAATCCTGGCAGCGGAAAACGTAGATCGGCATGGAATGACCTCTTCCGGAGACTTCTCCGGTCGGATGAAATGTGGTGTTGGGGCGTAATCCCGACAAGCGGAATCGTTCAACTTGAGGATCCGTGATCGGCTTTCTCGCTGAATTTGCCGGTCTCGGGTGAGCGTTCGATGCGGACACGGCGAATCCGTTGCCCATCGATGCGTTCGATGGTGAACCGCAGGCCATATTCGTGTACCGTCTGGCCCAGGTGCGGGACGCCGCCGACGTGGTCATAGATGAGTCCACTGACAGTCTCGAATTCGTCGTCAGGCAATTCGATTCCGAATTCGTCGGCGATATCAGGCAGGGATACGACGCCATCGACGTGGATCACGTCGGCGCCTTCGCGCTCGATCGAGCGGCGACGGCCTTCGTGTTCGTCCTCAATCTCACCGACGATTTCTTCGAGGATATCTTCGAGCGTGACCAACCCGGCGGTGCCCCCGAACTCGTCGACGACGATCGCGATATGGGTCTTGAGCCGACGCAACTCGTCGAGCAGGACGTCCACCTTCTTCGATTCCGGCACAACGTAGGCACGACGCACAAGCGAAGAGAGCGACTCGACCCCCTTGGGCTCGGCTCCGAACAGGTCCTTGACATAAAGGATGCCCACGATCGTGTCGAGGGTGCCGTCATAGACTGGGAGGCGCGAATGGCCCGACTCGATCACGCGGTGACGCACATCTTCGACGGTCGCGTCGACGGGAACGGCGATGATGTCGACCCGCGGGACCATGACTTCCCGAACTTCAGTCTCCTCCAGCCCGATCACGCCTCGGATCATCTCGCGTTCATCGGCCTCGATGACAGGACTGTCGGCGCCGGTGGTATCGGCGAGGGAATCAAAGGCGCGTTCCACGATCTCTTCGCGCTCGGCGGCGCGGGCTGGGATGGGACGGTGGGCGGCGATCCATCGCGAGAGCCCCAGAATCGGCCGCAAGAGCCACCAGATCACCGACAGCGTGATCAAGCGCAGGGACAGAAGCCGTGGCCCGGCCGCCGCCAGCGCAACCCGTCTCGGCAATACGTCGCCGATGACAATTCGCAGAATCCAGATGGTGGGAAGTACGATTGCCAGGCAAGGGAACCATGGCCATCCGACCTCGGCGCACCACCTCGGGATCGACCACATGGCGAGCACGATCACGGCGCCGAAGGCGAACGAGACGAACATCTCGGCGGCGAGAACGACATCGCGAGAAGATTGCGTCAGACGCGACCAGCGACTCGCCGTTGAATCGTCATCGGCATCGGCGGCCAACTCAACCAAAGCCGACAATTGCAGCGCCCCGGCGCTGGTCAGGTACATAAGCGCGTAGAGGACAATCGACGCGGCGGCGCTGATCAGAAGCGGGATCATGCTCGGCCCTCTCCCACACGGGCGCTGATCAATCCCGCCGCCAATAGATACCGATTCTCGGCGGCCGCCATGTGCTTCTGGTCGCGCGGATTGTGATGATCATACCCCAACAGATGCAAGCACCCGTGCGCGGCAAGGCGCAGAAGCTCATCGTTCACGGTTCCGCCGTTTTCTTTGCTCCAGCGACGGCAATGGTCATGGCTGCAGTAGATCTCGCCGATCAATTCCGTTCCATTACCCTGAGCGCCGAGGAGTGGAAATGACAAGACGTCGGTGGGCCGATTCTTGCCTCGGAACTCGCGATTGAGGCGGCGCATGACGGGGTCACGGGTGACAATCAGGTGAATCGCTCCGTGACGCCGCTCCCGTTCCAATATCTGGGACAAGAGACCGACGAGGCGTGTGGTCGGCAGCCGGGCATCCGAGCGCAAATCCCTCTGAACATTAATGATCGCCGAGGGCCGGCGGTGCGACGCAACGGGGCGTGAGCGTTTGGTCTGTTTCGGGGGGAGAGCCATGGCGATTCGGTCGGTTCGTCGATTTATCATGATCGACGGCTATGCCGCTCGACGGCCTGGAGATCGCGCTGGTTCGCCGATCCGTTCGCGGCGGTCTCGCCAGCCGTGCCGTTCTCTTTCTCTTCCGGCTCCATCGCCGACGGGTAATCGATGCGTTGATGGAAAACGCCCAGGAGGATCTTGAGGAAGGCCTCTTCGATCTTGTGCATGTCGCGCAAGGTCAGGTTGCATTCCTCGAGTTGCCCGGCGAGGAACTTGTCGGCAATGATCTTCTTGATCACGCTGCGCAAACGCCCCGGTTTGGGATCGTCCAGCGTGCGGGTCACGGCCTCGACGGAATCGGCGAGCATGAGGATGGCGATCTCGCGTGTCTGAGGCTTGGGGCCGGGGTAGCGGTATTCCTCCTCCTGCACCGGCTCATCGTGCGATTGCTGCAGCGCCTTCTGGTAGAAAAACGTCATCGTGGTGGTGCCATGATGTTGTTCGATAAAATCGATCACGACGTCGGGCAGATTGTGTTCCAGCGCCAGTTCCTTGCCGCCCTTGATGTGGCGTTCGAGGATGAGCGCGCTCATCGACGGCGAAAGCCGCTCGTGCTTGCTTTTCGTGTGACGCAAATTCTCCACGAAGTATTCGGGTTTTTCCATCTTGCCGATGTCGTGGTAGTACGAGCCGACGCGCGCCAGGAGCGCGTTGGCGCCGATCGCTTCGGCCGCGGCCTCGGAGAGATTGCCGATGACGATCGAATGGTGATAGGTGCCCGGCGCTTCCAGGGATAGCCGTTTCAAGAGCGGGTGATTCAGATTGGACAGCTCCAACAAGGTCAGGTCCGTGGTGAACCCGAAGATCGACTCGAAGACCGGGAGCATCCCGACAGACACAAGCGATCCGGCAATGGCGGCCGCGACGCCGTACCCCGCCGCCGCGAGCATCTGGTCGGTCTCTGCGTAGCGTAGCGCCTCCAGAACCAAAATCGAGGCGGTGTACACCAGCGCACCATAGAGCGCCGGACGGTAGAAATCGTAACGCCGGCGCACCGTGCGTACACTGTATGCCGAGACCACGCCGGCGGCCAAGCTGCTGATGAACACAGGGAAGTTGTAGCCGGTCACGACGCCGACGAGGATGGACAGGAAGACTGTTGAAGCCAACGATGTACCTAAGTCCACCAGCACGGCCATCAAGATGCTGACTACCGGAACCGGGATGAGGTAGAGGAAGGGCCGGTCTAATGTCAGCGCCAGCCGTGAGGCGGCCAGGATCGCGATCCAGAGAAAGGCGATCAGCATGATGACGGCCGATCGCCGCAGGTAACGGGGACGGTAGAAATACAGGTGCGTGGCCAAACCGATCACGCAGAACAAGGCAAAGAGGATCCGTGCGCCGATGGGCAGCAGGTACCCGAGGGTGTTGGTGGAATCGCGCCGTTCGGCGCGCAACTCCGCCAGTGCCGCCAGACGCTCAGCGTGCGCGGACGTGACACGCTCGTTCTTCGCGACGATTCTCTCGCCACGGTAGATGCGCACCTTGTAGGGAGTAATCTCATCGAGAAGGGCTTGGCGCCGCTGTTCTGTGGTCTCATGGTCGTAGACGAGATTCGCTGCCAGAAGGTCGGTGATCACCTTGATGAGGCGGGCGCGTTCTGACGCATCAACACCAGGAATCTCCGCCAACTCCGCCTCTAACCGCAGTCGCACGCCCGCCCGGTCGAGAATCTGATCGCGTTTGAGCGGCATCTCGCCGATGCCGGGGCGGTCAACAACCACAAATGGGCTCTCGGCGCTGGGGAGAAACCGGTTGTCAGGGAACAGGCCGATCGTGTAGAGCCGATGGACCGCATCTTCAACCGTATAGCGCAACGCCAGCCACCCGCCGCCGGGACGCGGCGGTGTCAGCGTGTCCAGATCCCACCAAGGGAATGCCTCGGCCAGCCGTTCCTTGCGCAGCGTCGGACTCATCGACGAGGCCGCGAGACGCTCCGCCTGGTCAAAGAAACCTCCCAGGGTACGTTGCACCGAGTCGGCGATCAGTCGATCGAACGAGAGAATCGGCGGCGTCTCCCGCCGGATCTTGTCTTCTTCAGTTTGAAGCTCGCTGGCGGACTTCAGAACCGGAAAGTCAAAGGGCGCGATGATCTCCGCGGTGGCAATGTCCCCTTCGCGCGGGAAATCGGGCGGGACGAACAGCTCCGGACGCGGGAAGAAAGCGACTGCGGCAACGACCACCATGAGGCCCAAGGCGACATGGAAGCCGGTCTGAAGGCGGCGGTAGCCGGTGGAGAGCGCCCAGTCCTCGAGACGGGCACGCATCCGCGCGGCAATCGCTCGCTTGGCTCGCAGTAGGATTAGAAACATGGCATAATCCCGCATGGCCAAGAGGCCATCAGGGAGATACGACTACTCATTCCGGTTTCTTGCGGTCCGTTGATCTCGTGGGCGGTTGTTGGTGGGCCGGGACGCGGCGTTCTCGCCTTCGTATCGCTCGAACGCGCGAATGATGGCGCCCACCAGCTTGTGACGGACGACATCGCGTTCGGTGAGGTAGACCATCCCAATGCCCTTGATGCCTTTGAGGATTTCACAGACAAGAGTGAGTCCCGATGACTCGGGATTTACCAGGTCGATTTGAGTCAGGTCGCCGGTGACCACCGCTTTCGAGCGTTCGCCCAGGCGGGTCAGGAACATCTTCATCTGGCCGACGGTGGTGTTCTGCGCTTCGTCCAAGATCACAAACGCGCTATTGAGCGTGCGGCCGCGCATGAAGGCTAAGGGCACGATCTCGATGGTCCCGTTCTCCATGAGGTGATGCATCTTCTCCATCGGCATCATGTCGTAGAGCGCGTCATAGACCGGGCGCAGGTACGGGTCGACTTTGGCGCGGATGTCGCCGGGCAAGAAACCGAGCGATTCGCCGGCTTCGACGGCCGGACGCGCCAGAATGATCCGGCTGACGAGCTTGGCCTTGAGTTCGGCGACGGCCATGGCGACGGCCAGATAGGTCTTGCCGGTGCCGGCGGGGCCGACGCAGAGCGTGATATCGAAGTTCTCGATGGCTTCGAGGTATTCTTTTTGCCCGAGGGTTTTGGCGGTGATCCTCTGCCGCGCGCCGGGGGCACCGGCGGTTTCGAGTTGGCCGGAAGGTCCTTCGCCACCGTCGGCGACAATCGTCAAAGCGTAGTTCAGATAGCGTTCCGAGAGTTCCCCGGTCTTCTCAACATGGGAGAGCAGATCGGTGAATAGTCGCGCCGCCGCTTCGACCTGTTCCGGCGGGCCGACGGCGATGACTTCGTCCCCCCGTGCGGTCAGGTTCACGCCCAAGCGTGCCTCGATCAAGCTGAGGAAGACGCTATGGCGCCCGAACAGCACGCGCGGATCGGCGCCGTTAATGGGGATGAGGCGTTGGGAGGGTTTACTCAAAGCAGGGTGGCGCAAACCGGAGACAGGACTTGGCCTCCACGAAGGAGGCATCCGTTCGCGCAAATCGGAGCATGTTCCGCAATGGCGGACAAAGCAGAGAGTTTTTGCATCATTCGATTACACCTTCAGCCCTGAATAACAACCAGGATGGTCGCCATTGTTTCATCGGCTGAGGATGGATGAAATATACGTGTTGGAGGGTGGTGGGCGGGACAATCTTGGACCCGGAGGCGGCGCGTTCCCGCAAGACGCTGTAATTCAATGTATTACATGCTGTGGGCGGCTCGCGGCCATTGCGAGCTTGAAATCGTCACTTGAAAGGTTAGCTTGCGACATCTTGAACAGTCACAGGAGAGGTTGCCAGAACCCTGTCCGATACACCCGAGCCACTTGGCCCGCATCTTGGCCGTGTTTCTGTTCTCGGCGTAAGACCATAGCGCGAGCGGGGAAGATGATCTTGGGTAATTCGCTTCGTCAATGTGGCTGCTTGCGATCTCGATGGGATGTAAGTTAATACTGACGCCAGATCGTGTCAGTGCCACTAGTCAAGAGGAGGCGACTCATCATGGCCATAACATCGTTGCTCACTACCTACGTGTTCTTTGGAGTGGTCGGGTTTCTGTTCGGTCGCAGTATCAAAGTCAAACCGAGTACGCTCGGGTGGATTCTGCTCGCTTTCCTGGTCCTTCTATCACAGTGGCTTCTCCCTGGGACGAGAGTGATCGCAATTGACGAATTTCAGATCCATGGAAACCAGCTCCTGCAGGCCCTGTCTTTCGGTACACTGATTGGGCTTTTGTCAAAGCACACAACCTAGTCTCAGCCAACGGAAATCCGCCTACGCCGTGACAAGAAGCTTGAAGCCCTTTGTCGGCAAATGGCACGGCAGGCCGTGCCGCTACTGTGGTTTGATCTGAATCCCCAACTCGTCTAACTGGTACTGCTCGATCTCCGAGGGGCAGGAGTCCATCAGCGATTGGGCCTGCGTGGTCTTGGGGAAGGCGATCACGTCGCGCAGAGACTCGGAATTGGTCATGATCGCGATGATCCGGTCGAAGCCGGGGGCGATGCCGCCATGCGGCGGGGCGCCGTATTCGAGTGCCTCCAAGAGGAAGCCGAACATGCGTTGGGCACGCGCATCATCGATGCCGAGGGCGTTGAGGACGCGACGTTGGATCTCCGGCCGGTGATTGCGAATGCCGCCCGACGCGATCTCGGTGCCGTTCAAGACCAGATCATACTGATACGCGCGGATGAATTCCCAGGGATGATCGGGAGTGCCTGGTGTCGCGGTGGTTGTGAACCCCGCTTCGAGCTTCTCGAGGTCCTCGTCGAAGGGATGCGTGACGATGTTGTGCATGGCATCGTAGCGCTTGGCGTCGGCGTTGTACTCGAACAGCGGGAATTCGGTGATCCACGAGAACGCGAACTTGCCGGTGTTGACCAGCTTCAGACGATGCGCCACGTCGATGCGCAACTTGCCCATCGCTGCGCGCGATGTCTTCACATCGGCCGCGACAATCAACACGGCGTCGCCGACTCGCGATTCAGTCGCGCCGGTGATGCGATCCAGTGCCTCAGGTGCCAGGAATTTCGCGATCGGCGATTTCACGCCGTCTTCGGCGTAGAGGATGTAAGCCATCCCCGCCGCGCCGGCGCTCTTGGTGATCCGCTGTAAGTCGTCAAGCTGGCTGCGCGATAGACTCGCCAGTGATGGTGCGCGCAGCGCGGAGACCCGTCCACCTTTAGCGACTGTGTCCTCGAACACCTTGAATCCGCACTGCTTCACCGCCGCGGAAATGTCGACGATCGGCAGATCGTAGCGCAGATCGGGCTTGTCGGAGCCGTAGGTGTCCATCGCCTGCAGGAATGTCAGCCGCTGGAACGGCGCGATCACATTGACGCCGAGCACCTGCTTGAAGACATGCACCATCATCCCTTCGACAACCGTGAAGATGTCGTCGGGCGTGACGAAGGTCATTTCCATGTCGATCTGGGTGTGCTCGGGCTGGCGATCGGCGCGCAAGTCTTCGTCGCGCAGGCAACGGGCCAACTGGAAGTAGCGGTCGAAGCCGGAGATCATGAGGATCTGCTTCATGAGTTGCGGCGATTGCGGCAACGCGTAGAAGCGGCCCTTGTGCACACGCGACGGCACCACATAATCGCGCGCCCCTTCCGGCGTCGAGCGCATCAGAAGCGGCGTTTCGATCTCATAGAATCCCTGGCTGTCGAGGTATTCGCGCACCGCGATCGCGGCCTTGTGACGGATGCGCAACTTCTCCTGCAAAGGGGGGCGTCGCAGATCGAGATAACGGTACTTGAGCCGCAAATCCTCAGACGCGTTGGTGTTCTCTTCGATTTCGAAGGGCGGCGTCTTGGACTTGTTCAAGACGACCAGGCGCGACACGGCAACTTCGATTTCGCCGGTGGCGAGTTTCTTGTTGATCGTGCCGTCGGGGCGCTTCTGCACTGTGCCTTCGATGCCGATCACGGTTTCGGCACGTAGCGCGGCGGCGGTCGCCATCGTCTCCTTGTCCAAGTGCTCGGGATGGAAGACGATCTGTGTGAGCCCGTAGCGGTCGCGCAGGTCGATGAAAAAGAGTCCGCCCAGGTCGCGCCAATGCGCGACCCAGCCGTTGAGGCGCACCGTTTGTCCGGCGTGAGTGGCGCGCAGTTCGCCGCAGGTTTGGGTACGTTTGATTTGTTCAATGATCAGCATGTCGATTTCTCGCTTTGCCGTTTTGGGAGAGCGATCCGCCGCGGCGGAGAGCCTCATTTGAGAACGACCTGTTAAGAGCAGGCTCGGGAGGACCCTCGCCCTCCCCGTGGCATGTTAGCGTATCACCATCAGAGAAACATCTCGCGCGTCCACTGGCCGGAATCGGCCGCGATGTCCTTCTGTTCGGCCTTGTCCATGAGACGCAGGGTGTACTTGCCCTTGGCGATTTCATCGTCGCCGATGATGATGACCGCGCGTGCGGCCATGCGATCGGCTTCTTTCATCTGTGCTTTGAGGCCGCGCCCGAGGAAATCCCGGTCCGCCGACAGACCCAGAGACCTGAGGGCCGCCAAGACATTGGTCGTCTGGCACGAGGCCTTCTCGCCGAGGGCGCAAACAAAGACATCGAGCCTTTTGCCGGCGGGGCGATCTTCGCCGGCGATCGCCGCGATCAATCGCTCGACACCGGCGGCAAACCCCACTGCGGGTGTCGGTGGCCCGCCGAGAATCTCGATTAATCCATCATAGCGTCCGCCGCCGCACACCGCATCCTGCGCGCCGAGCCGCTTGCTCTTGAATTCGAAGGTCGTGCGCGTGTAGTAGTCCAGTCCGCGCACCAAGCGCCGATCGATCGTGTATGCAATCTTCAGTTGCTCAAGGCCGCGCAGGACCGAGTCGAAATGGGCGCGGTCATCGGCAGTGAGGAACCGGCCAATCGAGGGCGCATCGATTAAGATGCGCTGGCAGTTCTCGTTCTTGCAGTCGAAGACACGCAGCGGATTGGTCTCGACGCGTCTCTTGCAGTCACCATCCAGCGCCTTGTAAACGTCGGGTGAGGTGAGAAAGGCGCGCAACGCTGCGTTGTGATCGGCGCGGGTGGCGGGTCCACCAATGGAGTTGATCACCAATTCGGGGTCAGGGACGCCAATCTCCTGGATCATGGCTTGTGCCAGAGCGATCAGTTCCACATCCGCTTCCGGCGACGCCGGGCCGATCATCTCCGCGCCAATCTGATGGAACTGGCGCAGACGTCCCTGCTGAGGGCGTTCGGCGCGGAACATCGGGCCGAAATAGAAGAACTTCCAGGTCGGCCGCTTCGCTCCGAGCGATTCTTCCAGGTAGGCGCGAACCACTGAGGGCGTCCCTTCCGGACGCAGGGTGACCGAGCGGTCGCCACGGTCGGTGAAGGTGTACATCTCCTTTTGCACGATGTCGGTCGATTCGCCGGTGCCGCGCTGGAAGAGTTCGGTCGGCTCCATGATCGGCACCCGGATTTCGCCGAACCCGAACCGGCGCATCACATCGCGCACCGTCCCCTCCAAGCGCACCCATTGGGCACTCTCCTCGGGAAGCAGGTCGGCCATGCCGGCCAAACGGCGAAAACCAGAATCGGAAGGTGCGTTGCTCATGAGTCGGTCCGAAAAAAGAGCCGCCGGGGAATCCCACAGACGCGATGCCCCGGCCGCCTCAATCCCCTAATCTCCTTTAGGACATGTCCTTAAGTCAATTCGGAAAACTCGGCAGAAGTTAGCCCGAAGATAACAATCGCTTTACGCCTGCGTGCCTTGACCGGGTTGTCTTGCGTCGGCGTTGACCAAGTCTCTGGCAAGATATGCATGGTTGCTCCGATCAAAGGAGGAGAGATGAAAACGTCCGTCAACCGTCCCAAGACCATCTGGCACCCCCTGTCGCTTCAACAACTCGCACCGAGCCAGTTCACGTTGGTTGTCAATCGGATCCTCTCGGGCCGGTACTCGCTGGTGGCCGAGACCCTGGCCGAGGCAACGCTCGATTCCGATCGACAGGCCGCCCGCACCCAGCCCGAACCGGCGGTGAGCTAAGGCAAGACGGGTCATAACCCGTGGCAAATGCGTTTGCCGCGAGGGTTTGACTCCTCTAAATTGCCGACCCAGGAATGCGAGGGTCGGTATGAGAACACATGTATCAAGACTGATTGCCTTTGGCCTGATTTGCGCCGCGCTTTGCTCAGCGCTTTCGTTTGTCATGGCCGGTAAGGCGAGTGCGCAATCGTCCACGGCGCCGGCGGGCTCGGTACAAAGCGCAGAGACGGGATGGGGGCAGATGACCCCCGAGCGCCGCGAGCAGGCGATCAGCTACTCGAACACCAAGAACATTCTGTATTTCGTCGACTTCTTCTTCGGCGTCGCCGTGTGGCTCGCCATCCTCTATTCGGGACTCTCGGCGAAACTCTTGGCGTGGGCGGAGCGCGTGGGCCGGAAGCGGTTCTTCACATTGCTTCTGTACCTGGTATTGCTGCTTCTGATCGTCACGATCGTCACGCTGCCGTTGGATTACTACGAATCGTACCATTTGGAGCATCAGTATAGCCTCTCCAATCAAACCGTCGGGGCCTGGGTGATCGAGGGCTTGAAGTCTCTGGCCGTCGGCGTGGTCATTCTGACTTTGTTGGGTGTGATCGGCTATGCGATCATTCGCCGGAATCCCCGCTACTGGTGGGCTTGGTTCGGTGTGGCGGCGGTGCCGATTCTGGTCTTCTTCGTGATCATCGCCCCCGTGGTGATCATGCCGATTTTCTACGAGACCAAGCCGATGGAGGACACGCCTTTGCGGGCGCAGATCCTCAATCTGGCGGCGCAGTCAGGGATCGCCGATTCGCGCGTCTTCGTGATGAACGCTTCGAAGGATACCAACAAGCTGAATGCGTACGTCACGGGCCTGGGGAAAACCAAACGCATTGTTCTCTATGACAACTTGGTTCAGAGCATGGCTGCCTCCGAGGTTCTGTTCGTCGTGGGTCATGAGATGGGGCACTACCTGCTCAACCACGTTTGGATGGGACTCGGAGTCGCTGTGGCTTTGGTCTTTATCATCGGGTTTATCGCCCACAAAGTGATGGAGCGTATGATTGCACGGTACCGCGCCCGTTTCGGCTTCGACCGCTTGGCCAGCTTCGCCAGCGCGCCTTTGATCGCGCTCAACTTCTCAGTCATCGGATTTTTGCTCTCGCCTGTGCAATGCGGCATCTCACGCCACTTCGAACATCAGGCCGATATTTTTGGGTTGGAGAAGACGGGAAGCGGCGAAACGGCGGCGCACGCGTTCGAGAAGCTCGCCGACGTCAATCTCACCGATCCGCATCCCTCGGCGTTGATGCGATTCTGGCTGTACGATCACCCGACGCTCTCGGAGCGCGTCGCCTTTGCGCGCTCGTATGGTGACGGAGGTGGCGGGGGAGAGGCCGCGACCGAAGGTGCCGCGGCTCCGGCCGACACCGGGCTTGTGCATCCCAGCGAGAAACATCTGCGCAATGCCAAGCAGTTGACCTTCGGCGGCGAAAACGCCGAGGCCTACTTCAGCGCCGACGGGAAGAAACTGACCATGCAGACGACGCGTGGCGAGTTCCCGTGCGACCGCATCTTCACGATGAATATCGATGGGACCGACGTGCGCCAAATCTCCAATGGGCACGGGGTGACCACCTGCTCGTTCTGGGCGCCCGATGGCCAACGGCTCATCTATTGTTCGACGCACCTGGTCGACGATACCTGCCCGCCGAAGCCCGACTATTCGAGGGGGTATGTCTGGGCGCTGCACAAAGGGTACGACGTCTTCTCCTGCAAGCCTGATGGGTCGGATCTGAAGCGGCTAACCGACTCGCCGGGATACGATGCCGAGGCGGTGTATTCGCCGGACGGTTCGAAGATCTTGTTTACCTCGGCGCGCGATGGGGATCTTGAGCTTTATATGATGAATCCCGATGGTTCCGATCAGGTGCGGTTGACTCATGAGTTGGGCTACGACGGCGGCGCCTTCTTTTCGCCCGATGGTAAGATGATTTGCTACCGCGCCAACCATCCGACCGATTCGGCCGACGTCGCGGATTATAAGAACCTGCTGGCGGAGGGACTGATTCGTCCGACCACGCTTGAGCTGTGGGTGATGAACGCCGATGGGTCAGGCAAACGCCAAGTCACACACAATGGCGCGGCCAACTTCTGCCCGTTCTTCCATCCCGACGGCAAGCGGCTCATCTTCGCCTCGAACATGACCGATCCGAAGAAGCGCAACTTCGAGTTGTTCATGATCAACCTCGATGGCACCGGCCAGGAGCAGATTACCTTCGAGCCGACCTTCGATGGCTTCCCGATGTTCAACAAGGACGGGACGAAGCTGGTGTGGGCGTCGAACCGCCACGACGCCAAGCTGGGCGAGACGAACATCTTCATCGCCGATTGGGTGAATTAGGCGCTATTCACATCGATGATGTAGGGGCGGGCTTGACCCGCCCCTCTTGTTTTTGGCGAACCGGTTTGTAGGGGTGTATTGCATACGCCGACCGCGACAAGTGTCGCGGCCACACATTTCGGAGTCATCGCGAGGCGCCCCACGGTCCCCTCTCGGGGACTGGGATCTTCGACGACGCCGCAGGCGGAGCAACGTGGCGATCTTTGTTAATGCGTCTGTTTGACCGTCATCGCCGCGAGGAGTTTGTTCACGTTCGGTTCGCGGTCGAGGTTGCCCACGGCTTCGATGACGTGATCCTGACCGGCCTTGTCGAGCACACCCGACGTTAAGGCGCGGAACTTCTCCTCGAGATCGGCATTCGACATCGGGTTCTGTGGGTAGCCGCGCGGAAATTCGACTTCCTTCTCGACGGTGCGTCCGTCACTGGTCGTGATCGCCACGCCGGAGAGTTTCTTGGCGGGGAATTGCTTTTCATAGCCGGGGTCGGCCACGACTTCGATCTTCTGCAATAACGCCTGCAATTTCGGATCGTGGATGCGATCATGCGTGAACTGCAAGGGTGTGATCATCCGATCCATGATCGCGGCGCCGATGACATACGGAAGCGAGTGATCGGCAGTTTCTTTGGTTTCGGGATGATACTTGGTCGGATCGGCGAGGATGTCCTTGGCGCGGGCGATGGTGCGCACCACGACCTTGCTCACCTGCTCCGGCTTGATGTTGTGTGTCTTGACCAGATCGAGGGCGCCGGAAATCGGCGAGTGCGTCAACGCCTCGGTGGGGAAGGCCTTGAAGGCGCAATGCCCAATGCGCCACGAGTCACCCAGGCCGTCGGTCAGCTTGGACATGTCCCAAATCGGCCCGAGCAGTTGGCAGAATCCCTCTTTACCTTCCATGATCATCTCGGTGCCGATGTAGCCATGCTTGGCGAGGCGTGCCGCCAAAACCCCGGACGCGGCGGCCATGGGATCGACGGTGTTCTTCATCATCGTCAACCTGCCGGCGGCCACCGCGCCCATGGTCATGTTGTGGCAGGTCGAGATGCCGATCGCGTTGACGATCTGCTCGACGGAGTGTCCCATCATGAATGAGGCCACCACCGGCGAGGCGATCTGCGTCAGTGACGCATGATGCCAGCCACGCTCGCGAATGCCCGGCACGCCGAACTCACACAGGCGCATCTCCAACTCGTAGGCGAGCACGATGCCAGCGATGATCTCTTTGCCGGTGCGACTATACGGTTCGGCGATGGCGACGGTGATCGGGATGAGGTCGGAAGGGTGCGAGGGGTCGGCTTCCCAGTAGATATCGTTGTAATCCATCACCCGCACCGCGAGCGAGTTGAGCATGGTGGTGAAGTAGCCGTTGCTCTTCTCACCCGATGACCAAATCGTGCATTTGCCATTGCCGCCGAACTCGTTGACCACCGTGCGCATGATCTGCACGTCCTCGTGGTGAAAACCTCCGAGGGCGCAGCCGCACGAGTCCAGAAGGAAGCGCTTGGCGTGCACGACCGATTCAGTATCAATTTGTTCGAACTTCAGTTGGGCGGCGAACTCGGCCCAGGTGCGGGCGATGCTTTTCGTCGTGGCGGGCATGATGTCAGTTAATCCTCGTCTGGGTTTCGGCGAGGCGAGTATGCGCGAAAATGCCTTCGGAATCAAGATGCCGATGGGGTGTTTTTGCGGTGATCGCTTAGGCTATGTAGGGGCGGGTCCCCCGCGGAGCGGGATGTTCCATTAGACCCGCCCGTTTGTCTCGCACATATGAAAAGGGCCGGTCTTAGACCGGCCCCAACGAGTCGCATTCTGGCGTTTCTTCAATGCGCGCCGTTGCCGTTTTCGAGACGGCCGTCTCGCATGTGCAGGGTGCGCTCGGTGCGCATGGGCAGATTGGGATCGTGGGTGATGATCATGATCGTGTGGCCGGCCTTCCAGAGTTCCTCAAACAGATCGACAATCTCGTGCCCGGAGGCAGTGTCGAGATTCCCGGTCGGCTCGTCGGCCAAAATCAAAGAGGGTGTGTTGACCAAGGCACGGGCGATGGCCACACGCTGCATCTGTCCGCCGGATAGTTCGGTGGGCTTATGATGCATCCGGTCGCCCAAGCCGACACGCTCAAGGACTTCGCTGGCGCGTCGGCGCCGTTCGCGGGTGCCGACTCCACGAAACACCATCGGCAACTCGACGTTTTCGAGAGAACTCATGTAAGGCAGGAGATTGAAATTCTGGAAGACGAAGCCGATTTGCTGGTTACGAAGTTCGGCCAGGCGGTTGAGTGAAAGTTCGTTCACCCGCTCGCCGCTGAAGTGATAGGCACCGTCCGAGGGGACGTCGAGGCAGCCGAGGATATTCATCAGGGTTGACTTGCCCGAGCCGGATGGCCCGACCAGGGTGAGGAACTCGCCGCGGCGCACCTTGAGATCGACGCCACGGAGCGCCTCGACCTGCACCTTCCCGGTGTCGTAGACTTTCCGGACGCCCTCAAGCTCGATGATGTTGCCGTTGCCGTTTGGTCCCATTGCCATCCTCTTCCTATCGCTTTCGGACGCGATGAATCGCGCCCCTACGTCCGCAACGAGTTATTCGTATCGCAGTGTCTCCGCCGGGTTCAGCGACGCCGCCTTCCGCGCCGGGAAGTATCCGGAGATAATGCCGATGATTGCCAAAATCGATACTGTGATCAACCCGATCGGCAGGGAGATCCTGGGATTGCCCAGCCACGACATCGTCGAATCGGGATTGCGGGGAATCAACGACATCAAGTCACAGAGCAGCTGCGACACATAGATGCCAATTGCGCCGCCGGAGAAGCAGATCACCAGCGCTTCCAGCAAGAACAAATTGTGAATGGTCGAGGGCTTGGCGCCCAAGGCCATCTTGACGCCGATCTCCTTGGTGCGTTCGCGGATCACGACGTACATGATATTGGCGACGCCGACCCCGGCGATCAGAAGCGTCATCGCGCCGATGATCCCCATGAAGATCTGCATTCCGATCATGATCTTGGCCATTTCCTTCCGGCCTTCGATCGTGTCCCAAATCGAGAGCGCCTGCTTGTCGGTTGGATCGAACTTGTATTTGGCGCCCAGGACTTGATACAGCCGGCTTTCCACGACCTTGTTGAGTTGGTCCGAGCGAGGTTGCACGACCAAGTTGTTGAAGTACTTGTTTCCATAGATGGCGCCGAAGGTCGTCGACGGCATCGCGCCCATGTCGGCATCGGGACCGCCGTACATTCCCATCTGCGTCTTCTTCGTCCCCACGCCGATGACCGTGAACGGCGAGCCGGACACCTGAATCGTCTTGCCAATCGGGTCCTCGTCGCCGAAGAGCCGGCCCGCCAGTTTCTCGCCAAGGAAAATCACGCGGCGCCGGAGTTGCATGTCGGTCTGGTCGATGAAGCGGCCCTTCGCCGGATACAGGGCACGAATATCCTGGTAGCATGGATACACGCCGCAGACATGCTCGGAGAGGACCTTGCGCCCGTAGACCAGATCGATTCCCCACTGCGAGTACTCGGCTCCGGCTTCGC
>Ga0326726_10002270_pt1 | contig 17704 bp, 13 predicted proteins | sample MHFenrmetagenome_2_FD_207603 | JGI IMG/M metagenome (GOLD analysis project Ga0326726, IMG submission 207603) | Lab enriched peat soil microbial communities from Michigan Hollow, Ithaca, NY, United States - MHF15MN | ecosystem: Environmental > Terrestrial > Soil > Wetlands > Peat | place: USA... | reverse complement strand
GCCCTCGGGCGCGTCGTCGTCCAGCCCGCCGTCGGGCCGGCCGCCGGCCTGGCCGGCCATGAGCCGCCGGTAGACGCCGGCGCGCGCCATGAGCGCCGCGTGCGTGCCGCTCTCGGCGACGTGGCCGTCGTCCAGCACCAGGATGCGATCGGCCCCGATGATGCTGGAGAGGCGGTGGGCGAAGATGAGGGTCGTGCGGCCGCGCATCAGGCGGTCGAGCGCCTCCTGGATCGCGGCCTCGCTCTCCGCGTCGACCGAGGACAGCGCCTCGTCCAGGATCAGGATCGGCGCGTCGCGCAGCAGGGCGCGGGCGATCGCGATGCGCTGGCGCTGGCCGCCGGAGAGACGCACCCCGCGCTCGCCCACCACCGTCTGGTAGCCCTGCGGCAGCGCGGCGATCGCCTCGTGGATGTTGGCGTTGCGCGCGGCCTCCTCGAGCTGGGCCTGGCTCGCGTCCGGGTGGCCCATGCGCAGGTTGTCCTCCACGGTGCCGTGAAAGAGGTAGGTGTCCTGGCTCACCACCGCGATCAGGCGTCGCAGGTCGTGCAGCGAGAGCGCGCGCAGGTCGTGCCCACCCACCGTGACGCGCCCGGTGGTCGGGTCCGCGAAGCGCAGCAGCAGCCGCGAGATCGTGGACTTGCCGGCCCCGCTCGCGCCCACCACGCCGACCCGCTCGCCCGCGGCCACCTGGAACATGAGCTCGTGCAGGGCCGGGCGGCGGCCGCCGGGGTAGGCGAAGGTCACGTGCTCGAAGGTGATCGAGGGTGTGATCGGGGGGTTTGCGGTGAAGCGATTGTTCTTATCGGGGGGGAGCGGCGCCGCTCCTCCCCCGAGCCCCCCCAGCGCCTCGGTTTCTTCGTTTGCGGTGGTGCTGTTCGTGGTGGATTCGCGCGTGGCGATGTCGAGGACCTGCGGCCGCACCGCGAGCAGCTCGCGGATGCCCTGGGCCGCCGAGAGGCCGAGCATGCCCTGGTGGAGCACCACGCGCAGCTCGCGGAGTGGGCGGAAGATCTCGACCCCGAGCATCAGCACAACCACCAGGGCGGTCAGCTCCATGCTCCCGGTCTGCACGCGATGGGCGCCGAGGCCGAGGGCCACCGCGGCCCCGAGCGCGATGCACACGTCGCTGATGCCGCGGGCCATGGTGTTGGCGCCGAGCAGCCACATGGTGGCCTGGAAGAGCGAGAGGCCGCGCTCCTCGAGCAGCCGCGCCCGCGACTGGCTCTGGCCGAAGGCGGCCAGCGTCCGCAGCCCCTGGATCGTGTCGAGGAACTCGGCGCCGTAGGCCTTGTAGGCCTGTGACCGCGCGAGGCTGTGGCGGCTGTCCCAGCGATGCCAGAGCGTGGGGAGGAGGAAGGTGGCCACCGCGGCGGCCAGGATCACCCCGGCCAGCGGCAGGTCGATCGCGGCCACGATCGCGAAGATCAGGAACGGGGTGAGGGCGGAGACGAAGAGCTGCGGGAGGTACTGGCCGAAGTAGACCTCGAGCTGCTGCACGCCCTCGACGACCGAGAGGATGACGTCGCCGGTGCGCGCCTGGGTGAAGTGCGCCGGGCCGAGCGCGGTGATCTGCGCGTAGAGCCTCCCGCGCAGCCGCGCCTGGACGCGCGCCGCGGTGTGGTGGGCCACCATCGCTCGGCCGTACTCGAGGACGCCGCGCAGGGCGACGAGGGCCGCGATGCCGGCCACCGGCCAGGCCAGGCGCCCGAGCGGGTCGCCCGCGAGCAGACGGCCCAGCACCCAGCCGAGCAGCGCCAGCCGCGCGGTGCCCACGAGCACCGAGAGGAGCCCGGCCAGGGTGGCGCCCGCGATGCGGCAGCGCACGCCCCGGGTGAACGCCCAGAGCCAGGCGTCGAGGTACATCAGGCCCGCGCGCGCAGCCGGCCGGCCACCGCGCGCACCTTGCGAGGTGCCGCGAGCCAGATCGCCACCGCGGAGACGACGCTGCAGCCGATCGCGATCTGGAAGGCCAGGACGTAGCTGCCGGTGTGGTCGTGCAGCACCCCGGTGAGCCACGGGCCCACCGCGCCGCCCGCGATCGAGGAGAGCATCAGGGTGCCGAAGATCGAGCCGTAGTGCCGGCCCTGGAAGATCTCGGCCGGGATCGCCCCCACCACCGACGTGAGTCCGTAACCGAGCATGCCCTGCGCGACCACCATCACGTAGAGGAGGGGCATGGTGGGGGAGTCGGCGAGCAGCAGCAGGGCCGCGTAGCAGATCGCGAAGCCGAGCGCGCCCACCGTCCACACCCACTCGCGCCCGATGCGGTCCGAGAGCCACCCGAGGGCGATCTGGCCCGGGATGCCGGCCAGGCTCACGATGCCGAGCGCCCACGCCGCGTCGGTCGGACGGAAGCCGATCTCGATCAGGTACTTGGTCTGGTGCACCTGCACCGCGTACCAGGCGAAGAGGCCGAGGAAGTAGCCGAGGGCGATCCACCAGAAGCGGGCGGTGCGGGCCGCGCGCCCGAGCGTCCAGTCCACCGCCGCCCACGCCGTGTCGATCACGTTGGAGGGGCGGGCCGCGGCGGCGCCCGCGACCGTGCGGTCGCCGTCGGGCTCGAGCCCCAGGTCCTCCGGCCGTCGCCGCAGCAGGAGGTTGAGCGGCGCCAGCAGGAGCAAAACGAGCAGGCCCATGGCCCAGCACGCGGTGCGCCACCCGAAGCGCCCGATGAGGGTCTGCATCCACGGCAGCAGGATGACCGAGCCCACCCCGACCCCGGAGAACGCGAGGCTCATCGCCAGGCCGCGGCGGCGCACGAACCAGTTGGGCAGGAAGAGCGACTGACCGGTGTAGCCGATGCAGACGCTGCCGCCACCCACCATGACCCCGAGGGTGGCGTAGAGGTGCCAGGGCCGGCTCACGAGGGTGGCCAGGAGCAGGCCGGCCCCGATCAGGAGCACGCCCAACTCCATCACCACGCGCGGACCGCGACGGTCCATGAGCCGGCCGAGGGACGGGCTCAGCACCGCGGAGACGAGGAAGCCGAACGAGAAGGCGCCCGCGGTGAGGCCGCGCTCCCACCCGAACTCGTCGAGGATCGGGGGGAAGAGCAGGGAGAACGCGGTGCGCGCGTTGACTCCCACCCCCATGGTGACGAAGACCACCGCCACGACGACCCAGCCGTAGAAGATGGGCAGGCGCACGGAGGGGGATTGTACGCCGTTTGACTCCACAGTGGGGATTTGCCAGGATGTGCGGGCCGATCTCGATCCTTCGCGGTTCACTACGCAGCGCGTCGGCGCGGCGCGGGCACCAGGAGCGCGTCCGCCGCGCGTGTGAGGACTGGCCATGACCCCTCCCAATACCGTCCTCGACGTCACCCAGCACGAGATCACTGCCGGCCGCGCGGGCGACAAGCTGAAAGGTCGCGTGGCGTTCGTGACCGGCGGCACCCGCGGCATCGGCGCCGCCATCTGCCGCAGCCTGGCCAGCCAGGGCGCGATCCTGGCCGCCGGCTACGCGGGCAACGACGATGCGGCCACCAAGTTCCGGGATAGCTTCGCGGCCGCCTACTCCACCGCGGTGAGCATCCACAAGGGCAACGTGGGCGAGGCGACGGACTGCCGGCGCACCATCGACGAGGTCATCGCGAGCCACGGCCGGCTCGACATCCTGGTCAACAACGCGGGCATCACGATCGACAAGACCGTGCTCAAGCTCTCCGACGAGGACTGGTACAAGGTGCTGAACGTCAATCTCTCGGGCGCGTTCTTCCTGTCGCAGGCCGCGCTGCGCCACATGGCGGAGCGGGGGAGCGGGCGCATCGTGAACGTCTCGTCGGTCATCGGCGAGATGGGCAACATCGGGCAGGCCAACTACGCGGCGTCGAAGTCGGGCCTGTTCGGCCTCACCAAGACCCTGGCCCGGGAGGCCGCCTTCCTGCTCGCCAAGGCGGGCCGGCTCGCGGATCCGGACGGGGTCGGTCTCACCGTCAACACTGTGACCCCCGGCTTCATCGCCACCGAGATGCTCGAGCACATCCCGGCGAAGGTGCTGGAGCGGATCGTCGGCCAGATCCCGCTCGGCCGGCTCGGCAAGCCCGAGGAGGTCGCGCGCGTCGTGCACTTCCTGGCCGCCGACGCGTCGAGCTACATCACCGGCCAGGTCTGGGGCGTCAACGGCGGCCTGGACATGTAGCGAAGCTTATCGCCAACCCTCTCACAGGAGACTCGATCATGTGCGTGGACGACGATTCCTTTCCTCCAATTCGCCCGATCTCGGGGGGCGCGGCCGGCTCGCGAGACCTCCATCTGGTCTCGGCCGACGGCACCCGCTTCATGGCCCACGCCGCCCGCGCGGCCAAGCCGACCGGCGCCGGCATGGTGGTGATCCCCGACGTACGCGGCCTGCACCCCTACTACAAGGAGCTGGCCGACCGCTTCGCCGAGATCGGCGTCGACGCGGTCGCGCTCGACTTCTTCGCGCGCACCGCGCCCAGCGAGGACCGCAGCGAGAAGTTCGACTTCATGGCCCAGGTGCCGCTGACCAAGCCGGAGACGCTCCAGGCCGATATCGCGGCGGCCGCGGCGTACCTTCGCACCCCCGACGGCGGGCAGGTGAAGTCGCTCTACTCGGTGGGCTTCTGCTTCGGCGGGGCGCTCTCCTACCTGCAGGCGGCGAGCGGGCTCGGCTACGCGGGGGTGATCGGCTTCTACGGCTGGCCGTCGGGGCTCAAGCGCTGGCCGGATCGGCCCAAGCCGGTCGACATGGTGCCGCGCTACAAGTGCCCGGTGCAGTCGATCTTCGGGGGCGCCGACGAGGGCATCCCGCCGGCCGACGTGGAGGCCTTCGACGCGGCGTGCCGCAAGGCCGGCATCAAGCACGACCTGAAGGTGTACCCGGGCGCGCCGCACAGCTTCTTCGACCGCAAGTACACCGAGTTCGCGGAGGCGTCGGCCGACGCGTGGAAGCGCGTGCAGGCCTTCGTCACCGGAAAGTAGGGATCACCTCGCGGGTGAGGATGTCGAGCGTCCGCCGCATCTGATCGAGGGACAGGAGGCCGCTGGGGTTCAGCTCGGCGACGATGCCGGCGAGCCCCAGGTCCTCCGCGATCTCGCCCAAGCGGTCCCGGAGTGAAGCCGCGGTGCCGAAGGCGACGCGCGTCTTGAGCAGCTCGTCGTACGACATGCCGACGATCCGGTCCGCCATCGCCTGCCGGCGGTCGCCGGGGCCGGTGTCACCCCGGCCGAGCCCGGAGCGGATCAGCTCGATGTGCCGCTGGAAGAAGTAGGTCATCGCCTCCCGCGGCTCCTCGCGCGCGGCCTGCTCGGTCGGGGCCGCGTAGACGGGGATGCGCAGGTAGACGTCCGCGGGGCCCGCCTGTCCCGACTCGCGCCAGGCGTCGCGATACGCCTTGAGGTGCCCGCGCAGCAGCGGGATGTCCAGATCGCGCAGGCCGATGAACAGCGGCAGCCCGAGCCGCGCGACCTGGGGGAAGGTCTCGGGCGAGTTCGCGGCCATGCGTAGCGGCGGGTGCGGCACCTGGTAGGGCGTGGGCGCGACGGTCACGGTGGGGAAGCGGTAGAACTGGCCCTCGTAGCTGAAGGGCTGGCCCTTCCAGGCCTGGCGGATGATGGCGAGGCACTCGAGGAAGCGTGCCTGGCTCTCCCCGTAGGGCACGCCCAGCAGATCGTAGGTGCGCGCCGACCCGCTCCGTCCCACGCCGAAGTCGAGGCGGCCCTCACTGAGCTGGTCCACCGTGGCCGCCTCCTCGGCGATGCGCAGCGGGTTGCCGAGCGGAAGGACCTGCACCGCGATCCCGATCCGGAGGCGGCGGGTGCGCGCGGCTAGGAAGCTGGCGAAGGCGAGCGGGGCCGACTGGATCGAGCGGGAGCCGTTGAAGTGGATCTCGCCGAGCCAGATGCCGTCGAGGCCCCCGGCTTCGGCCGCCTCCGCCAGCCCGATCGTCTCGCGCAGCGTGGCGCTCTCGCTGACGCCACGGCGCCTCTCCTCGAGGAAGATGCCGAAGTGCATGGGCCCTGGTCCCTCCGCCCGCGCATCTTGCGCCGGTGCCCCGGTGTCGTCAAGCCACTCGCGAGCCGACATTCCGGCAAGCCACGCCTCGGCGGCCCGGGGCGAGCGCAAGTGGACGATCCGGGCGTGGGCGTGGGCCGGCTCGGCGAAGAGGCGCGGGAAGTCGCAGCGGTAGGTCCGGGCGGTCAGCCGGTGGAGAACCAGCGGCAGGGAGTAGTCCATCCAGACGATGGTGTCGGCGCGCGGCCACAGGAGGTCGCGGACCGCCCACGCTCGGCCCGCGGTCGCGGTGTCGACCCGTGCCCGGAAGACATCGGGCTCGCCGGCGTCCAGCCCGGGCCCCAGAAGATCTCGTCCAGCTCCACGAAGTCCGCGGCGAGCTGGTCGGCGAGCTGCCGGGCCAGGGTGGACTTGCCCGCTCCGGTCGCGCCGACCACCACCACACGCCGGGGCGGGCCGTCGCGCCCCACGTTCGCGCCCGCTAGATCTCCGAGTAGCCGCTACCGCGGCTGTCGACGCCGCGCCCGCGGGCGGACTCGATCCAGCCGAACTCGCGGAGGATCGCCTGGCTGTAGGTCACCCGGCCGCTCACGCGCTCGAGCGCCTCGGTGGCGAGCAGCAGCGCGGCCCGTGCCATCAGGATGGGCGGCTCACCGCGCGGATCGTCCAGGCCGGTGACGAGGCGGTGATACACGGTGCCCGGCGTCGGCACGACCTGCGAGGGGGCGACCGAGGTGACCGAGACGCCGTACTGGTAGACCTCCGACGCGAGGCCCTGGGTGAACCGCTCGAGCGCGGCCTTCTCGGCTCCGTAGCACGTGCCGCCGCGGGCGCCGGCCGCCGCATCGGGGTAGGGCCCGCGACCGGGCCCGATGGCAGAGCCAGAGGAGATGTTGACGATGGCGCCGCTCCGGCGCGGGATCATGTCGGCGAGGACCAGCTGGCTCAGGACGAACGGGGCCTGGAAGTTCACCGCCCACGAGCGCAGCCACTTGCCGATCGGGTAGTCCTTCACCGGGATGTAGTAGGTCAGCGCCGCGTTGTTGATGAGCACGTCGACCGGGCCGTAGCGCTCGCGCGCCTCGCGGATGAGCCGCTCGCACTCGGCCGGCTCCGCGATGTTGGCGCCCACCGCGTGGGCCTGGCCACCCGCCTCGCGGATGGCGGTGACGGTGCTCTCGAGCGAGCCGGCCAACGGGTGCTGGCCTTCCTGGACGGTGCGGGCCGCGCAGACCACGCGGCCGCCTTCGGACGCGAAGAGTCGGGCGATGTCGGCCCCGATACCCCGGCTCGCGCCGGTGACCACCACGACCTTGCCGTCGAGTCGGCCCATGACCTACCTCCGGGCCGCTATTGTCCACGACGGGGCCGCCCGGTCAACCGGGTGGGTCCCGGACGACCGGCTGGGGCCGGCCCGATCTTGAGGTCGATCTAGGAGGTGCTGGTGCGGGCGCTGACCCGCAGCCGCTCGCCCGGGAAGATGCGGTCCGGCCGATCGAGGCCGTTCCACGCCACGAGCTGCTTGGCGGAGACGCCGTACCGCTTGGCGATACGCCACACCGTGTCCCCGGCCTGCACCACGTGGATGCCGGGGCGCAGCGCCGATGCGATCTTGCGGCCGGCCGAGGCGTCGATCTCCACCGCCGCCCGCATCGCCGCGGTGGTCCCGAGCGGGACCTTCAGCTCATAGGGCCCGTCGGGCGGCGTCTGCTTCTGGCGCAGCTCGGGGTTCAGGGACTCGAGATCCTGGGGCGCGACGCCGGACAGCGCGGCCAGCCGCACGAGCCGACTGCCCTTGGGGACGGTGACCTGCTCGTAGCGCAGCGGGTCCTCGGGCACGACGCTGAAGCCGTAGCGCTCGGGCTGGCGGCCGATGAGCGTCGCGGCGTGGATGGCCGGCACGAAGTTCTTGGTCTCGTCGAGCAGCAGCGAGGTCTTGTGGAGCGTCCAGAAATCGCGCGAGCCGGTGCGGTCGATCGCGTGCTGGATCTTCCCGTCGCCCGCGTTGTAGGCCGCCTGGGCCAGATCCCACGAGCCGAACTGGGCGTAGAGGTCACGCAGGTAGTTGGCGGCGGCCACGGTGGACTTCTCGGGGTCGAGGCGCTCGTCGAGCCAGCCGTCCACCCGCAGACCGTAGAGGCGCGCGGTCGGTGCCATGAACTGCCAGAGGCCCTTGGCCCCCGCCTGGGAGACCGCCACCGGGTTGAAGCCGCTCTCGATCATCACCGTGAACACCAGATCCTCGGGCAGACCCTTCTGCCGGAAGACGTCGAGGATCATCGGCAGATAGCGGCCCGAGCGGGCGAGCCAGCCCTCCACGATGGCCCGCCGATACCCGGTCTGGAACCGATCGAGGAAGAACCGGACGTGCTCGTTGACGCGCACGCGATACGTGGCCACCGGCTTGGCCGGGGGGAGCATCACGACCTCCGGGCTCGGTACCGACTCCAGCAACGGGGTGAAGCTGGCCGGCTGGACGATCGGGGTCTCGGCCGGCTCGCCGAAGACGTCCGTCCAGGCGACGTCCGAATACTTGGCGGAGTGCCGGAGCTGGTCCATCGACCAGTCCGCGGGGCTCGGGCCCCGGGTCCCGGGGCTGCCGTGGTCCACGGCCATGGCGATCGGGGTGGTCTCGATCTCGGCCTGGGCCGACCCGGCGAGGGCCAGGCAGCCGCCGAGGAGCACTGCGATCCCAGTCAGAAAAGTCGGCGTTGAGATAACCGGTGTCGTTGCCATGGGCCGCATGGCTAGCAAGGGCCATTCCATACGCAACTCATTGTTTAATATCATGTTTTCAGGCTGACAGACCCATACGAAGCTCCTCTCTGGGTATCCCGAGACCCACCATGGGGAATTTGCGTGCTTGCGCAGATTTTGCATTCAATCTGGGGGCATCGCCGGCTTCCGAGCCGACTTGACGCGATGGCAACCTGGCCCCATGCTGAGGCGCATCCATGGCCTCGGCGCGAGCGTCCGGTAGTGCATACGACGGGTACGCTCGTCGCCTGGCTCCGGCGCCCGATCCAGAGCTCACTCCGGTCGGCCCCGGCACCCCGTGCGGTGAATACCTCCGGCGATTCTGGCAGCCGGTTGCGTTCGCGCGCGATCTCGACGGGCCGCCGCGCCGTGCGCGCATCCTCGGCGAGGACCTCGTGGTCTTCCGCGACCGGAGCGGACGCATCGGCGTGCTCCACCTGCACTGCGCGCATCGCGGTACGTCGCTCGAATTCGGCATCCCGCTCGAGCGAGGGCTGCGCTGCTGCTACCACGGCTGGGTGTTCGACGTCGACGGGCGCTGTCTCGAGACGCCGGGTGAGCCCGCGGGGAGCCGACTCTGCGAGCACGTGTGGCAGGGCGCCTATCCCACCCACGAGTTCTGCGGCCTCGTCTTCGCGTACCTGGGCCCGCCCGATCGGCGGCCGGCGTTTCCGCTCTACGACTCCTTCGAGGTGCCGGGGCACACGCTGATGCCGGCGGCCGAGTTCACGCTGCCCTGCCACTGGCTGCAGGTGAAGGACAACAGCATGGACCCGGTGCACACCGCGTTCCTGCACGCGCTGTCGAGCGGCTACCAGTTCACCGCCGCTTTCGGCGTCGTGCCCGAGCTCGACTGGCTCACCACCGAGGCGGGCATGGTCTACATCGCGACCCGCCGTGTGGGCGATCTCGCCTGGGTGCGCGTCTGCGACTTCATGCCGCCCAACGTGCACCAGTTCACGCGCGAGATCGAGGAGGCGGCCGTGCCCAAGGCCGCGAGCCGCCCGGTGATCATCCGCTGGGCGGTGCCCAACGACGAGACGCACACCACCAACTTCGAGCTGGCCCAGGTGGACCCGGCCTGGGGCCTCACGCCCGAGCAGGTCGCCCGGCCCGGCTTCGGCCAGTCGGGCGACCGGTCCTACGACGAGCGGCAGCGCTTCCCGGCCGACTACGACGCCCAGTCGAGCCAGCGGCCGATCGCGATCCACGCACTCGAGCACCTCGCCTCGACGGATCGCGGGGTGATCATGCTGCGGCGGATCGTGCGCGACGGCATCCGCGCGGTGCAGGCCGGCCAGGACCCGTGGGGCGCCCACTGGCCCGAGGGCAAGCTCGTCCCGACCTATACCCAGGACCTGGTGCTGCGCCTGCCGCCCGCCGCGAGCCCGGAGGCCGACCGGCGGCTGCTGCGCGAGGCCGGGCGCCGGGTCGTCACCGGCTGAGTCGACCGGCTCCCATGTGGATCGTCCGGATCGCCCTGGATCGGCCGTACACCTTCGTCGTCCTCGCCTTGCTGATCCTGATCGTGAGCCCGGTGGTGATCGCGCGGACGCCCACCGACATCTTCCCGGCCATCAACATCCCGGTCATCGCGGTGGCCTGGCAGTACAGCGGGCTCAATACCGAGGAGCTCGAGGGGCGGATCACCACCTCGTACGAGCGGGTACTCACCACCACGGTGGACAACATCCAGCGGATCGAGTCGACCACCGTCAACGGGCAGGCCATCATCAAGGTCTACCTGCAGCCGAACGCGCGCCTCGACACCGCCAACGCCCAGATCGCCGCGATCTCCCAGACCGTGCTCCGCCAGTACCCGCCCGGCATCGGGCCGCCGCTGATCATCAACTTCAGCGCCTCCAGCGTGCCGATTCTGCAGCTCGCGCTCTCCGGGGAGGGCCTCGCGGAGCAGCAGCTCTTCGATCTCGGCGTGAACTTCCTGCGGCCCCAGCTCGTGACGATCCCGGGCGTGGCGATCCCGTGGCCCTTCGGCGGCAAGCAGCGGCAGGTCATGGTGGATCTCAACACCCGCATGCTGCAGGCCAAGGGCCTGGCCCCCGCCGACGTGGTCAACACCATCAATCTCCAGAACCTGATCCTGCCCTCCGGCACCGCCAAGATCGGCCAGTTCGAGTACTACGTGAACCTCAACGCGGCGCCCCGCACGGTGCCGGAGCTGGCCGACCTGCCGATCAAGGTGGTGGGCAACTCCACGATCTATCTTCGAGACGTCGCCAACGTGCGCGACGGCTTCAGCGTGCAGACCAACATCGTCCGGCGCGACGGCCGCCGCGGCACCTTGCTCACGGTGCTCAAGGCCGGCGACGCCTCCACCCTCGACGTGGTGGACAACATCCGGGCCGCGATCCCCCGGGTGGCCACCACCCTGCCGCCCGAGCTCAAGATCGACCTGCTGGCCGACCAGTCCATCTTCGTGCGCGGCGCCATCTCCGGGGTCATCCACGAGGCGATCATCGCGGCCTGCCTCACCGCGCTGATGATCCTGCTCTTCCTGGGGAGCTGGCGCAGCACCCTGATCATCGCGGTCTCGATCCCGCTCTCGATCCTGACCTCGGTCATCATCCTGAGCTTCCTGCGCGAGACCATCAACATCATGACCCTGGGCGGCCTCGCCCTCGCGGTGGGCATCCTGGTGGACGACGCCACCGTGACCATCGAGAACATCGAGCGTTACCTCGAGGAGGGTCGAGACCTCCGCGAGGCCATCTTCGAGGGCGCGGCCCAGATCGCGGTGCCCGCGCTGGTCTCGACCCTCTGCATCTGCATCGTGTTCCTCCCCATGTTCTTCCTGAGCGGGGTGGCCCGGTACCTGTTCGTGCCCCTGGCCGAGGCGGTGGTCTTCGCGATGCTCGCCTCCTACGTGCTCTCGCGCACGCTCGTGCCGACGCTGGCCATGTACCTGCTGCGCCCCCGCGACCACCACCCGGCTCCGACCCGCAACCCGCTCGCGCTGCTGCAGCGCGGGTTCGAGCGCGGCTTCGAGGCCACTCGCGCGGCCTACCGCGACCTGCTCACCCGGATTCTCTCGCGGCAGGGCGGATTCTCGGCCGCCTTCCTGGCCGCCTGCCTCGCGGCCTGGCTGCTGCTGCCCTGGCTCGGCGAGAACTTCTTCCCGTCGAGCGACAACGGGCAGTTCATCCTGCACCTGCGGGCCAAGACCGGGACCCGCATCGAGGAGACGGCCCGCCTCGCGGATCTCGTGGAGACGTCGATCCGCCGCGAGATCCCGGCGGAGGAGCTCGACAACATCATCGACAACATCGGCCTGCCCTACTCGACCATCAACTACATGTACAGCCGCTCCGGCTTCATCGGAACCGCCGACGCCGACATCCTGGTCACCCTCCGCAAGGGGCACCGGCCCACCGCGGATCACGCGCGCGCCCTCCGGGCCCGGCTGCCCCAGGAGTTCCCGGGGGTCAGCTTCTACTTCGTCCCCGCCGACATCGTGACCCAGATCCTGAACTTCGGCCTGCCCGCTCCCATCGACGTACAGATCGAGGGCAACGACATCGAGGGCAACCGGCAGGTGGCGAACCGCATCCTCGCCGAGCTGCGGCGCGTGCCCGGGCTCACCGACCTCCGCATCCAGCAGAACTTCGACTACCCGAACTTCCAGGTGAGCGTCGATCGCACCAAGGCCGCGGGCGCCGGCTTCACGCCGCGCGACGTGGCCAACAGCGTGCTGCTCACCCTGAGCGGGAGCGGGCAGACCAACCCGGTCCAGTTCCTCAACTGGCAGAACGGGGTGACCTACAACCTGGTCACCCAGGCGCCGCAGTACTCGATCCAGTCGCTCCAGGATCTCCAGAACGTCCCGATCAGCGGGTCGACCACGAGCCGGCCGCAGATCCTGGGCGACGTGGCCTCGATCGCCCGGTCGAACGGCATGGCGGTGATCTCGCACTACAACACCCGCCGGGTGGTGGACATCTACGGCTCGGTGCAGGACCGGGATCTCGGCGCGGTCGGCCGGGACATCGCCCGGATCGTCGAGGCCAACCGGCTCCACCTCCCCCGCGGCAGCTTCGCGACCCTGCGCGGGCAGGTGGAGACGATGCGCGCCTCCTACGCGGGCCTGTTGGGCGGCCTGGCCTTCGCGATCATCCTCGTCTATCTTCTGATCGTCGTGAACTTCCAGTCCTGGCTCGACCCGTTCATCATCATCACCGCGCTGCCCGCGGCCCTGGCCGGCATCATCGTGTTCCTGTTCCTCACCAACACGACGCTCAGCGTGCCGGCGCTGATGGGGGCGATCATGTGCATGGGGGTGGGCACCGCCAACAGCATCCTGGTGGTGTCCTTCGCGAAGGAGCGCCTGGGCGCGCACGGCGACGCGCGTGAGGCCGCCATCGAGGCGGGCGTCACCCGCTTCCGCCCGGTGCTCATGACCGCGCTGGCCATGATCATCGGTATGATCCCGATGGCGCTGGGCGTGGGCGAGGGCGGCGAGCAGAACGCCCCGCTCGGCCGGGCGGTCATCGGCGGGCTCGTCTGCGCCACCATCGCCACCCTCGTCTTCGTCCCCGCGGTGTTCAGCCTCATGCACGGGCGACGACGGCCCGGCGCCCGGCCGGAGGCCGCCGCGTGAGGGGCTCGCGCGGGCTCTGGGTGCTCGTGCTGGCCGCCCTCGGGCTGGCGATCGCCATCTACGCGGGCCTCCACGACCGACGGGGCGCGGACGCGGCGCTGAATCGCGCGACCCAGGAGGCCGCCGTCCCGACGGTGGCGGTGATCTACCCGTCGGCCTCCTCGCCCAGCGACGAGCTGGTGCTGCCGGGCACCGCGCGCGCGTTCACCGACGCGCCGATCTACGCGCGGGCCAGCGGCTACCTCAAGAAGTGGCACGCCGACATCGGCGCACGGGTGACCCAGGGGCAGATCCTGGCCGAGATCGAGACGCCCGAGCTCGACCAGCAGCTCCGCCAGGCCCGAGCCGACCTGGAGAACGCGCGGGCCACCCTGGACATGGCCCGGACCACCGCGGATCGCTGGCAAGCCCTGCTCAAGCGCGACGCGGTCTCACGGCAGGAGACCGACGAGAAGGTCAGCGACTACAACGCCAAGCGGGCCATCGTCGACTCGAACACCGCCAACGTGAGGCGGCTCGAAGATTTGCAGTCCTTCCAGCGGATCACCGCGCCCTTCGAGGGCGTGATCACCGCCCGGAACACCGACGTGGGCGCGCTGATCGACGCGGGCGCGGGCGGCCAGGCCCGCGAGCTGTTCCGGCTGGCCTCGATCAACAAGCTGCGCGTCTTCATCTCGGTGCCGCAGGCCTATGCGCAGGCCGCGCGGCCGGGCACCCCGACCGCGATCACCCTCGAGGAGAACCCCGGCAAGATCTACCGGGGCACCCTGGCGCGGACGTCGAGCGCGCTCGATCCCGCCGCCCGCACCATGCTGAGCGAGGTGGAGATGGACAACCCGGGCGCCGAGGTCCTGCCCGGCGCCTACGTGGTGGTCCGTCTGCGTGTCGGCCTCGCCACCCACGGCATGACCATTCCGGCCAACACCCTGCTCTTCCGGTCGGAGGGTCTGCGGGTGGCGGTCGTGCGGGACGGCCGCGCCGAGCTGGTGCCGGTGACCCTCGGGCGCGACTACGGTCGTAGCGTCGAGGTGGTGGCCGGGCTCCAGGCGACCGACGCGGTGATCCTGGATCCCGCCGACTCGCTGGTCAGCGGCGCCCCCGTCCGCGTGCGGCCGGCCGAGCCCCCGCCATCCGTGAAGCCGCCCGCCGCGAAGGCGCCGAGCGGGTAATCGTCGCCGGGCCACCGGCCGTCGCCGCCGCGTGCCAGCGCGCCACCTGCTCGCAGGTGGAGAACCACACCCCCCGGGACCGGCGCATGTAGGTCACCAGGTCCTCCAGCAGGGCGATGCGGGAGGCCCGTCCGCTCACGAACGGGTGGCAGGTGAGCACGAAGCAGCCGTTCTCGCGATGCATCGCCGCGAACTCCTTGCTCCACATCTGCAGCACCCGGCCCGGGTCCGCGATGGCGTTGGTGGCCCCGTACACGTGGCGGAAGAGGGGGGCGTCGTCGAGCAGCCACTGCACCGGCACCTCGATGAGCGGGCCCCCGCCGGTCTCGAGCTCGTAGGGCACGTCGTTGCCCATCAGCGAGCTGTCGTAGAGGAAGCCGTGGCGCCTGAGGAGCGTGGGGGTCCACACGTTGACGTCCCACGACGGCGAGCGATAGCCGGCCGGGCGAACGCCCAGCTGCGAGTCCAGGATCGCGAGCTGCTCGCGCATCACCCGGTCTTCCTGCTCCTCGTCGAGAAAGCCGAGCGCCTCGTGCATGTTGCCGTGCGCGCCGATCTCGTGGCCGGCGTCGCGGATGCGCACGGACTCGGCCGGGTGGTGCTCCACCGTCCATCCCGGGATGAAGAAGGTCGCCTGGATCTTCAGCCGGTCGAGCAGTCGCAGGATCCGGTCGACGCCGACGCGCGGGCCGAAGCGACGCTCCTCGAGATCGCCGAGGCTCCGCCGAGCCTTCTCGGGCTCGCGGAAGAGGAAGCCCGACTCGGCGTCGAAGTCGAAGGACAGGACCGCGGCGGACTGCTTGCCCTGAGGCCACTGGTAGCGCATGGCGGAGCCCCTCAGCCCGACACCCAGCCGCCACTCGGGTGGAGGATCTGGCCGGTGAGGTAGCCGGCGTCGTCGGCGGCCAGGATGAGGGCGCAGTAGGCCACGTCGTCCACGCTGCCGAAGCGGCGGAGCGGCAGCTCGGCCAGGCGGCGCGCCCGGTATTCGTCGGTCATGACGTCGCGGCTCATGTCGGTCTCGATGCCGCCCGGCGCGATCGCGTTCACCGTGATGCCGTGCTGGCCGACCTCCGAGGCCAGCGCGCGGGTGAGCGACTCGATGGCGCCCTTGGTGGCCGCGTAGGCCGCGAACCCGCCGCCCCCCACCGCGCGCTGGGCGAGCTGGGAGGAGAGGTTGATGATGCGCCCGCCTTTCTGCTCGATCATCGGGGGCAGGGCGTGCCGGCTGCAGAGTAGCGTGCCCATCACGTTGATGTCGAACATGCGCCGGCACTGGTCCTCCGGCACCTGCAGGAGCGGACCGCGCACCATGACCCCCGCGTTGTTGACGAGGATGTCGACGCGGCCGAAGCGGGCGAGGGTCGCCCCGATCAGCCGCCGGACGTCGTCGTCGCGCGCCACGTCGCCGCGCAGGGCGATGGCCTCCACCCCGAGCCGGCCCGCCTCCGCGACGACCTCGTGCGCGCCGGCCTCGCTGCCGAGGTAGTTGGCGGCCACCTGCGCGCCCTCGCGGGCGAAGGCCAGCGCGATGGCGCGGCCGAAGCCGCGGCCGGCCCCGGTGATCAGCGCGACCTTGCCGGCCAGCCGCTCGGCGGCGGCGCCCATCGCCCGCCTCAGGCCCGCCCGGCCGCGGCGCTCTTCTGCAGCCAGAACCGCGCCAGGTCGATGGGCCGGGGCCACCACACGCGGCCCTTGCCCAGGATGAGCTGGATGAGGCGCTCCACCATGCGCATGCGCGACGGGCGGCCGATGATCTGCGGGTGGGCGAGCCAGTTGAAGAAGCCGCCCTCGGCATAGAGGCCCTCGAACTCCTCGGACCAGATCTCCCACACGTCCTGCTGGCTCCAGATGCCGTTGCCCACCGGCGGCACCGAGCTCCACATGAAGAACGGCGCGTCGTTGTTGCACCACGCGGTGGGGAACTCCACCAGCGGGCCGTGCGTGGTCTGGACCGCGTAGGGGAGATCGGTGTCGAGCGCGTTGCTGTGGTAGACGAAGCCGTGCCGGGCGAGCAGCTCCATGGTGTGCCGGCTCGGGTCGGCCGAGGGCGTGCGCGAGCCGAGGGGCGCGACGCCCAGGATCTTCTTGAAGATGTCGAGGCTCTTGACCAGCAGCTCCTCCTCCTCCTCGCGGCTCTTCATGAAGAAGGGCTTCTCGTGGAGATAGCCGTGGTGGCCCACCTCGTGACCGCGGCGGACGACGTCCTCGCAGAGCGCGGGGTAGCGCTCCACGATCCAGCCCGGGATGAAGATGCAGGTCTTGATCCCGTAGCGGTCGAGCAGGTCGAGGACGCGCGGCATGCCGGTCTTGGGGCCGTAGGCGCCCATCGACATGTGCAGCGGCCGCTCCGCCAGCGCGGGGTCCCGGTGGATCCACGGGCTCTCGCCATCGAGGTCGAACGTCATCATGATGGCGCATCGCGCGCCGTCGGGCCAAGCCACCGTCTCTGCCATCGTGTCCTCCGGGGGAGCCGGGAAGAGCGAGCGCGACCGCCACCGCCGTCGAGGCAGCAGCATAGACCAGCGTTCCCGCCCTTCGCAACGCCGGCCGGCGCAAGCCCGGTCGTGACTCCTCGCGTCAGCCCCGGGCCTCGTGGGAACCATCGCGAGGGCTCGGCGGTTGACGCTCCGGGAGGGCCTGCTCATGCTCACAGTGCTACGTCGCTTGGTGCTCCGGAGTTCTCTCGCCGTCGCGCTCCTCACGCTCGGGCTGTCCGGCGTGGCCGGCGCCGCCGGGGGCGGAGGGAGCGAGGGGACCAGCACCCCCGCCAAGCCCGAGGACGCCCAGTACACCGCGGCGGTGAAGGCCATCAAGGCGGGCGAGTATGCGAAGGCGATCCCGCTGCTCGAGGGCGTGACCTCGCGCGACGCGAGGAACGCCGACGCCTACAACTGGCTCGCCTATGCCACCCGCAAGAACGGCAACCCCACCGCGGCCATCCCGCTCTACGAGAAGGCGCTCGCCATCGACCCCAAGCACAAGGGGGCCCACGAGTACATCGGCGAGGCCTACCTGATGCTCGGCGACCTGCCGAAGGCCAAGGAGCACCTGAAGACGCTCGACTCTCTCTGCTTCATCACGTGCTCCGAGTATCGCGACCTGAAGCACGCGGTCGAGGCTTACGAGAAGTCCGGCGGGAAGGCGAAGCCGACCGCGTCTCAGTAGTTTCGGTGGGGTGGGCGAG
>Ga0326726_10002269_pt1 | contig 17704 bp, 10 predicted proteins | sample MHFenrmetagenome_2_FD_207603 | JGI IMG/M metagenome (GOLD analysis project Ga0326726, IMG submission 207603) | Lab enriched peat soil microbial communities from Michigan Hollow, Ithaca, NY, United States - MHF15MN | ecosystem: Environmental > Terrestrial > Soil > Wetlands > Peat | place: USA... | reverse complement strand
TTCTTTTCGAGGACTCGCGGCGAATGGCTGGCCCGCTGCGCCGTGCTGTTGCGAATACTGATTTATATCGTGCTGCCGGTCACCCTGGTGCTGGGGTTCTTGCAATCGGTCACGGCCCTTACCAAGGAGCATGCGGATGAGACGCCTGAGACCCAGGCGGAGGCAGTGGACGCCCTCATCGAGGCGGGCCAGGAAGAAGGCATCCTGGATGAAAGCAATCGGGACCTGATCCAGTCGGTGGTGGAGTTCAGCGAGAAAACTGTCCGTGAGGCGATGAAACCGCGGCCGGAAATTGTGGCTGTCCCTACCAACACCACAGTCGAGCAGTTTATCGAACTGCTACGCACCAAGCCGTTTTCCCGGGTGCCGGTTTTCGACGGCACCATCCATAACATTGTCGGGATTGTCTTCGCCCAGGACGTGTTGCAAGTCCCGGACACCGAGGCCCACATGCGCACGGTGGACACCATCATGCGCCGCGATGTCTATTTTGTGCCGGAGAGCAAACTGGTCAGCGATCTGCTGCGCGAAATGCAGCAGAACAATATTCGCATGGCCATTGTCGTGGACGAATACGGCGGCGTAGCAGGTCTGGTGACCATCGAAGACCTGGTGGAAGAAATCGTAGGAGAGATCCGGGACGAGCACGAAAAGATGGAAGTGATTCGTGAAAACGAAACCTCCTACATCGTGCCCGGCAACATGGATGTGGATCGGCTCACCGAGATGTTCGGAATTCGCCCCGAAGGCAAAGAGTCAGCCACTGTGGCGGGACTGGTAAGCGAGTTGGCGGGCCGCATCCCTCACCGGGGTGAAGTGATCGAGGAAGACGGTCTCCGCTTCGAAGTGCTGGACTCAACCGAGCGACGGGTTGAGCGGGTGCGCATCTCGGTCGCCAAACCGACGCAGATGAAGCTGATATAGTCAGGTCTCTCGTAGCGCCGCCTTCCCCGCGGCGGTCCGGGAGGCATCTTGTCTCCGGACAGCCGGCGAGACGGCCGCGCTACGGAATCACCTATGGCCTTTCACTCCGGATTCGTCTGCATTCTGGGCCGTCCCAACGCCGGCAAATCCACCCTGCTCAACGCCCTGGTTGGCGAAAAGCTGGCCATTATCAGCCCCAAGCCCCAGACCACGCGCAACCGCATTCTGGGGATCATCCACGTTCCCAAACAGAAGGGTAGACTCGGCGGCCAGGTCGTTCTCATCGATACTCCGGGAGTTCACCGGCCCGACACCTCTTTGGGCCGCAAGATGATGGCTGAGGTACGGGAAGCGATGGTGGGCTGCGAGCTCGTCCTGCTGATCGTGGACGTCACGCGCCGCTTCACCCGCGAAGACCACTTCGTACTCGAGATGGCGAAGAAATCGGGAACGCCCGTGTTCCTGCTACTGAACAAGATCGACCTCCTGCGCGGGACAAAAGAAAAATTGCTGCCCATCATCGATGAGTACCGAAAGCTGCACGAGTTCCGGGAAGTTATTCCTCTCTCCGCCCGGAAACACGAAGGTCTCGAAGTGCTGCTGGACAAGGTGCTCCGGTTCCTGCCCGAAGGTCCACGCTATTTTCCGGAGGACCAGATCACCGACCAGCCCGTCCGCTTCATGGTGGCGGAAATCGTCCGGGAGCAGGTCCTGGTGGAGACCGAGGAAGAGGTCCCGTATGCGACCACTGTGGTGATAGAGCAATTCGAGGAAGGAACGAAAGTGACCCGCATTGCGGCCATGATCTACTGCGAACGGAGCGGACAGAAGGGAATCCTGGTGGGCAGAGGCGGCCAGATGCTCAAGAAGATTGGCACCGCGGCGCGTTTGCAGATCGAAAAGATGTTGGGGAAACGGGTGTTTCTCGAACTCTTCGTGAAGGTCCGGGAAAACTGGCGGGAGTCCCACGAGTTCGTTGAGGAACTCGATTGGCGTCGCCAGGTGGAGCGGTTGGCAGGTGGCGTGAAGCCATGAGCGGGCGTCACTTGGCGCAAATGCAGTGATCCCTGTAGAATCCCCGAACGCGGGGGCGCATCCAACAAAATAGCTACCCTGTCACCCGAAAAACGAAAGCAGGGCCATGACCGAGAATCCGGAGATGCACAAGTTCGAAACCGGCAAGTTGAAGTTGAAAATCACGCTGGCAGCGGACCGCAATGCGGTGGATCCGGTGGTCCAAAGCGTTATGGAACTGGTGAGAGAGGTGCATTGCGACGCGGAGAAATACGACGCCATCGAACTGGCCCTGACTGAGGCGTTGGCCAACGCGGTGGTTCATGGGGCCAAAGCCGACCCGTCAAAGATCGTTGAGTGCGATGTGGTGTCTAACGAAGACAAGAGCATACTGATCGTGGTGCGCGATCCCGGCGATGGATTTGACCCGGGCCAGATTCCTAATCCTCTCGGGGGCGAAAGTGTCTATTCCGATCACGGCCGCGGAATCTTCCTGATCAATCAGCTCATGGATGAAGTGAAGTTCCTCAAGAACGGCACCGAAATCCACATGATCAAAAAGTAGCGCCGCCGTCCCGCCCACGCAAAAGTGAAAGCAGCGATAAACCCACCACCGGCGGCAAGCCGACGCTACGAGCTTCACTCCTTCATGGCGATGCCCAGTGTCTTCATTTTGCGGTAGAGGTGGCTTCGTTCCAGGCCAAGCACCTCAGCGGTGCGGCTGATGTTGCCGTGATTGTCATCCAGCTTCTTGAGGATATAGTCGCGCTCATAGGCGGCGCGGGCCTGGTGCAAAGTAGAAAATTCGGCACCAATTGATCGTCGAGTGCCATCCCGGTGGACCAGAGGCGGCAGGTGTTTGCGGTCGAAGCGGGTGGTGGTCGGATTCATAATGACAATGCGCTCGATGACGTTGCGCAGCTCGCGCACGTTCCCCGGCCAGGAATAGCGCATCAGCGTGTCAATGGCGTCGTCGGTGATTTCGCGCGGCCTGCGGCCGTAGGTGGCGGAAAATTCCTTGAGAAAATGGCGTGCCAGCAGAGGTATGTCTTCCTGGCGTTCGCGCAGCGGAGGGACCGAGAAGGGGATGACGTTGAGACGGTAGAACAGATCCTCGCGAAAGTTGCCGCGGGAAATCTCTTCGTCCAGGTCCTTGTTGGTGGAAGCAATCAGCCGGGCGTCCACCGTGATGGGTTCGTCGCTGCCCACGGGTGTAAAGCGTTGCTCGTCGAGCGTGCGCAGAACTTTCGACTGGGTCTTCAGGCTCATGTCGCCGATTTCGTCCAGGAAGAGCGTGCCGCCGTGGGCGCGATGAAATTTCCCTTCTTTGTCGCTGGTGGCGGCGGGAAACGAGCCTTTGCGATGGCCGAAGAGCTCACTCTCGATCAGATCTTCGGGAATCGCGGCGCAGTTCAGCTCGACAAACATCTCGTTCTTGCGCAGGCTTTGCGCATGGATGGCGCGGGCCACCAGTTCTTTCCCCGTGCCCGACTCGCCATAGATGAGCACCCGGCCGTTGGTTGGCGCCATGAGCAAAATCTGCTGGCGCAGCGCCTTCATGGGGACGCTTTCCCCTTCGATCACGCTGCGGGGGGTGAGCTGCTTCTTAAGCTCACGGTTTTCCTGCTTCATGTGCCTGGCATCGACGGCATGCTTGATCAGGGCGAGCGTCTTGTCGATGGAGAGCGGCTTTTCCAGAAAGTCGTAGGCGCCCAGCTTGGTGGCGCGCACCGCGGTTTCGATGGTGCCGTGGCCGGAGATCATGATGACCTCAGGGGCGTTCTCCAAGTCGCGAATCTTCTGTAGCGCTTCGAGGCCGTCCATGCCGGGCAGCCAGACGTCGAGCAGCACGACATCAAAGGAGCGCCTGCGCAATGTCTCCAAGCAGGCCTCGCCACTGTCGGCGGCAGAGGCCCTGTAGCCTTCATCTTCAAGCACGCCCTTGAGCGATTGCCGGATGCCGGATTCGTCGTCCACGATAAGGATGTTATGCATGCTGGCGGGCGGGGGCAGGCGCGGTAATGATTTCGGCGGCAAGCGGCAACTCCACCACGAACCGGGTGCCGACCGGTCGGTTCTCCTCGACCCGAATGGAACCGCGGTGGTCTTCAATGATGCGACTGACGATGGCCAGCCCCAGTCCGGTCCCTCGCTTCTTGGTGGAGAAGTAGGGCAGGAAGAGTCTCTCTTTCAGTTCCTGGGTAACGCCGTGGCCGGTGTCGGCGACGGTGATTTCAACCGCGTCGCGGCTGTCCACCAGTAAGGTGGAGATCTGAATCTCCCGTACCAGCGCGCCATGCATGGCCTCGGCAGCGTTGTCCACCAGATTGGCCAGAGCGCGTTTGATCGCTTCCGCATCCGCCATCACCTTGGGAAGATCGGGAGCCAGGAAGGTCTGCACATGGATCCCATCCAGCCGCCCGTTGAACAGGGCCAGAGTATTTTCCACGATGGAATTGATGTTCGCGGGCGCAGGCTGCGCCGTAGGGAAACGGGCCAGGGTGGAGAATTCGTCCACCAGGGTGCGCAAGGTTTCGACCGCTCCGCCGATAGTTTCTGAGCAGCCGCGCAGAACCTCGAGCGAAGCCGCATCGGGCTTAGAGCCGCGCTCCAGATGGCGGCGAATCCGCTCCGCAGAAAGCGCGATGGGAGTCAATGGGTTTTTGATTTCATGCGCGACCCGGCGTGCCACTTCCCGCCAGGCAGTCTGTTTCTGGGCCTTGAGCAGGTCGGACAGATCTTCGAAGACCAGAACATAGCCCAGTCCCTGCCCTCCATGTTGCAGCGTAGCCACGGTGACGGCAGCATTGAACCGGGAGCGATGCAAAGCTACTTCCAGTTGCGTGGTGGTCGTGCCCATGCGGTCAGCGCGCCGCAACAGGGGCTCCAGATCCTCCAGAATCTCCTGGGGAAATACTTCGCGCAGGGCGGCGCCGATCACGATCAAGTCCGCGGACTCCGCTCCCGAAGGATTGAACATGCGAATCAACGCCTGGTTGACGTGAGTAATGCGGCGGTTGGCATCGAGCGAAAGCACTCCGGTGGGAATGCTCTCCAGAATGGTCTCGATGTGCTGGCGACGCTGTTCCAGCGCGATGTTAGCGGCGCCCAGGTCGTGGCTGGACGCTTCGATCTGGCGGCGGCTGGTTTCCAATTCCTCCGCCATGCGGTTGAAAGACCGCACCAGATCTCCGATTTCGTCGGCCGCGCTGACCTCCACGCGATAGTCTAGACGTCCGCGCGAAATTTCCTGGGTGGCTTCGGCCAACGCCACCACCGGGCGGGTCACCAGCTTGGCCAGATACAACGCCAGCCAGGTGGTGGAAAATAGCACCAGCACCGTGAGCAGAAGCAGCAGTTCCATGTAGGTGCTGCGCACCAGCCTGCGTTGACTTCTGAGCTCGGAATAGCGGTGCTGGCTGGCATCAAGTTGCCTGACCGTCTCGGAAAACTTCTGGGGCAGGGGCATGGCAACAACGATCAGGCCGCTATCGCCTACGGCGGCGCCGCTCAAAATGTAGTCGGTATTCTCCCACTTGAAAGGAACAATGGCGTCGGAGGTCAGACGGTCCAGTGGGATCTTTGCTTTCAGCAGCGGCCACGAGGCGGGAGCATTGATGCTGGCTTCGGCGTTGCCGGCTTCGAGCGCCACGGCGAAGCCACCCTGCAGGGTGGTCTCGTGCCGCCGGAATTCATTCATCACGCTGGAAAAGCTATGACCAGCAAAGGCCCGTTGCGTATCCGGCGACGCTGCGATGGCCTCGGCCTCGGCGCGCGCGTTCTGCGCCGCGTACTTCTTTACCAGTGAGGCCACAGCTGCCGTGTCCTCCCGCACTTCTTCGACGGGACGCGAAAACCACCGTTCGAGAGAATTGTTCATCAGCCCATAGGCGAACCAGAACATCATTATGACCGGCAGGAAGGAGAGCAGCAGTCCTCCCACCACCAGACGGGTGCGGAACTTTGAACCCAGAACGCCCAGCCGCCGTTCTGCAAAAAGTTTCAGGAGGTTGCGGGCCAGAACGAACGTCAAAGCCACGAACAACAGAAAAATCAGGATGGTAAGCGCGGCAAAGAACAAAAGTGGAAAGCGCTGCTGAATGTCGGCGTTAAAAACATCCAGATCAAAAGACGACTGGGAAAGAAGAATCCCGAAAGACGCGGCGATTCCGATAGCCAGCAAGATGATGACTTTCTTGCGGCTAGTCGCTTCCTTGTTGCGGGTTGGAGTGGGAGCAGCCACGTTGCTGATCGGCCCGGCGGAGCGCGGATCCTCCGCCGATCTCGAGCCTAAGTGGTTCATTATAAGCCTCGCGTGCGCGGTTTGATGATGGCGGAGGGTGCTCCTCGCAAGGAAGCGAGAGGCGGGAGGGCTGTACCCCACTCATTCGCGCTTCTTGCGAATGAGTGGGTTTGTCACAATTGGAGTGTTTGTAGGATCACAGACCCTGCTGATACTGCCAACCGTCTCTCGGAAGATCCGGCGATTGGGAAGTTCTCAACCCTTCGGCCTGATGTCTGCACACCAGTCTCCCGCTTCAAATGCTGGCGTCGCGAGCTCTGCGCCCAACGGATAAGTGGGATTCGGTGCTCAATGGTGACCGCCTGTGCCCAGGTTTGCTGCCAACGCACGAACGTCGGTGGTCAGAACCAAGGCGGGATCGAAGGAGGCCCCGGACACCCCGCAGCTGGAAGCGATCAGCCTCCTGGATTTAAGGGCAGCGATTTCGATGAGCATGGCGGAATAGGTGCCGAGGGCGAGCTGGATGCGCCCAGCGCCGGCAAGGCTCTGAGCAAGATTGAGCTCGGTAGTAAGAGCGGGCGCGATGACACGATTGTTGAAGCAACCCGCAGCCTGAATACTGGAGACTACGTTCGACGCGCCGGCGGTGGTTGCTTGAACGGCTATGCTCACCGGAATCGAATGGCTGATCCCGCCGCCGGCGCCGCTTAAAGTCAGCGTCGACGTCTGTGGGGTTACCCACGGAGCCAGACTGATCTTGAGTGTCGAAGAGACCGAGCCGTTGTATGGCGGAGTAACGGGATTCGGATTGAGCGATACGGTAACGCCGCTTGGGAACGCAGACACGGCCAGCATGACCGCCGAGTTAAAGTACTCCAACGAATTCAGCGTGACTGTTGCGGAAATAGTTCCGTTGATATCGACTGGGATGGTTCGAACCGTGGACAAAGAGAAGCTCGGTGGGCGCGCTTCGTACGCACCAATATCAAACCCAGAGACCTGTGGGCGCGCGACGCCCCGTTGGTCAGTCGATAGAGACGTTCCGGAATCGGCCATGTCCACCGCCGGACTGCCGTTGAGAATCGCCATGGTCGGCGTATTGCCGGGACTATTCAGCTGGAGGGGCTGCAATAGCGGATCGCTCGCAGTCGTGACCCCCGGGCAAGGATTGAGTGTTCCTATGGAAGTGATCAACCCCGAGCCGTTTTTTGTGATCAGGTTGCCGGCGCCCGCGACGACTATGCCGCTGCCGGTGAGGAAGCATTCGTCGGCGCCGTTATTGGCGAGGATGCTGTTACGGAGACTGAAATTGATGGGCCCGCCATCGTCCCCCTCGTCGGAGTAGACCACAATAGCGGCACCGGAGCCAGTGCTCTGGTTGGAGCTGAAGGTCGAGTTGGTAATCTCGAGAGTATTGTCCAGCGAAAAGATGGCGCCACCGGCGTCGGCGCCGTTGGCTGCGTCCCCGCCGCCCCGCTCTCCTCTGGTCACATAGTTATTCGCAAAGGTGCTGTTTCGGACGTTTACGGTACCGTTGAAGTTGAAGATAGCCCCGCCTAGCGCTCCGCCACCGCCACCCAGGTATTGGGCTGCATGTCCACCAAAAACTCCACCATTGCCGGGAGTTACGCCAGCACCACAACCAATCGAGGTGGCAGCGCCGCCACCGCCGCCGAACCCTCCGTTTCCACCAGACACAGTAAGGTTTCCACAGTCACCGGCGCCGCCACCGCCACCGAAGCCCCCGTTGCCACCATCACCCGCGCCACCCCCGCCACCCCCGCCGAGGTTACCGGTACCTCCATTTCCCCGGCAGGTTGAAAATACACCGCAGTCCTGCTTACCGCCGCCGCCGCCACCGCCGCCACCCTGGCAGGGCGCGCCTTGGGCGTCAGTCCCAGCATCCCCTCCACCCCCGCCACAGAGAAATCCGCCGTTTCCTCCGGTCGAGCCTTGGCCATTCGCACCATCAAAAACGGTGCCACCTCCGCCTCCACCCCCGCCATCGACCGACGCCTGAGCAAAGTTCCCTCCGCTGCCACCGCTGCCACGCGCCCCACCACCCCCGCCTCCGCCGTATGTGGAGGCGTCGCCTCCGTTTCCTGAAAATCCGCCACCCCCGCCTCCCGCGGGACCGTTGGTGAAGCACTCGTCGAAACCGGCCGAGCAGTGGTTGCCGTTTCCGCCTATGGCGCCGTTGCCGTCGAACGTGCTGCTTTCAACCGTGAGTTGTCCCTGGACGAATATGGCACCACCAGCGCCCAACCCGCCGCCGCCCCCAATGAGCCCGCCGTCCCCACCCTTGATACGGAAGCCCTTGACGTAAACGTTCCTTAGGGTCAGATTCCCGGTGCCTGAGCCAAAATCAGCGTCCGTGACCGTTGCGACCGTGAACAGCCGCGAGTAACCGGGGCCCGTCCACTGCAGGGTTGCACCGTTCCCCTCGATCGTGATGGTCGAGAAGATGACCGGTGTGGCGGTTGGCCCAAACTTGTTGTGGGCGTCGCCATCCCAGAAGACATCGAACGTAAAAACTGCCCCGGCGGGCAACACGATGGTGTCTCCATTGCCCGTGCCGGCTATGCACCCGGTGGTGTAGTAGCTGTCCGGGGACGTCGCACCAATCGCGGTATTCGACTTGAATTCGGTTGCATAGATGGCCTCTTGCAACGAGCATTGGCCATTGGTCACACCTGGTTGCGTCGTGTTCACAGTGATCGTTGCCTGAGCTACGGCCCGGTGGGCGGCGCCGAATGCGAGCAGCAGGAATGCGGCGAGTACCGTCCTTTGGCCACAACGGAGTCGAGGCCCGGCCGTAGAGCGGGTTCGGCGGAGAAGAATCGAGACCTTTCCACAGGAGGCAGCGAACAGGGAGATAACAATCATGGCATGTTTCCTCATTTCCTGGCTGGTTGTTCGCTTACGGGGGGCTGCAAGCTACAACTCTAAGAAGACTTGCGCACTGTGTAGAATCTGAATCGCCAGCAATCAATAGCGGCTGCCTGTCGAACGTCTTATATTTTCATGTACTTTTAACCTGCGGAAAACACAAGGGATGCAGCTAGAAGACGCGCCCGGGTGTAGAATTGCGGCCACTTGTGTGGGGGCAGCTCGTGGCTTCGGAGTCGGTCAGGACCCAGGGATCAATCAGGTTTGGTGAGGATTTTGACCTAGACCTGCGCGCCTACGAACTGCGCCGCTCTGGCCGTGCGCTCAAGCTGGAGCGTATTCCCATGGAACTGTTGCTCCTCCTCGTGGAGCAGACAGGGCAACTGGTCACGCGCGAGCAGATCGTCGAGCGAATCTGGGGCAAGAGCGTATTCCTCGATACCGACAATAGCATCAACGGCGCCATCCGCAAGATCCGGCAAGTCCTGAAGGACGATCCCGAGCATCCACGTTTTGTACAAACGGTTACCGGAAGGGGGTATCGCTTCATCGCGCCCTTGGTGGACGCGGAGACGGACGAGGCTCCCATTGTCCCACCACCGCTGCCTGCGGCCAGCGAGTCCCCGAAAGGCAAGCCGCATCGCCGATGGATGTCTCTTCTCGGAGTTGCGATTTTTTTGATTGCCATGGTGGGCGTTTTCCTTCGCTGGTCCCACTCGCGTCCTCGGTCGCAATCGTCTGGCGTTCGGCCGATGCTGGCGGTTCTTCCTTTTGAAAACCTTACTGGTGATGCCAGCCAGGACTACTTCAGCGACGGCCTGACGGAGGAAATGATCTCCCAACTGGGAAGCCTCGACCCGGAGCACCTCGGAGTAATTGCCCGCACCTCCGTGATGCACTACAAGAACGGCCAGCCGTCACTGGACCAAATCGGCCGTGAACTGGGAGTGCAGTACGTGCTCGAGGGCAGCGTTCGGCGCGATTCGGACAAAGTACGAATCGCGGCGCAACTGATCCAGATGAAAGACCAGACGCACGTCTGGGCGCGGCAGTACGATCGGGAACTGAAAGGTTTGCTGGTTGTTCAGGGGGAGATTGCGCAGCAAATCGCTGAGGAAATTCAGTCCGCACTGGGTGACAAGCGTAAGGGTAAGGACAAAGATGATAAGCAAACCGCCGCGACCCGTCAGTCGGCGCTCTCTCCCGAAGCCTTAGACGCTTACGATCTCTATCTTAAGGGCCAGTATTTCTGGAACAAGCGGACGCCTGAAAGCCTTCAGAGGGGTATCGAGTACTTTCAGCAGGCCATCGACAAGGATCCAACTTATGCTCGCGCCTACGCCGGACTGGCGGACTGCTATGCGCTGATCACGGGTTACGACCCTTCGGTCCCTGCCAACGAGGCAATGCCGAAAGCGCGCACGGCGGCAGCGAGGGCGGTTGAGCTTGATGAAGGACTCGCGGAAGCCCACACGGCGCTGGCGCTCGTTGCTCAAGACTTTGACTGGGACTGGCCAACGGCCGAAAGAGAATACCAGCGCGCGATCGAGCTGAATCCCAATTATGCAACTGCCCACCATTGGTACGGAGAGTACCTGGGACTAATGGGCCGTTTCGACGAGGCATTCCGAGAGTTTGAGCGGGCTCGTCAACTGGATCCGCTTTCGCTGATTATCGCCACCGATAACGCCGTTACGCTGCTCTATTCCCGGCAGTACGATCGCGCCATCTCGCAGTTCCGGGCGGTGCAGGAAATGGATCCTGATTTTCCACACGCCCACATGGTGATTGTGGCCTATGTGCAAAAGGGACTCTACGCGGACGCTCTGGCCCACATCGAAAGATGGCAGCGGATTGACGATTCACCGTGGTCCTGGTCGATGCTGGCCTATGTCTATGGCAGGTCCGGACGACGGTTGCAGGCTCAAGCTGCGCTGGCGAGGTTGCAACAGTGGAATCGGCGGAAGCATATCAGCGCTGCAAGCATTTCTCCTGCGTATGTGGGCATGGGCAACAAAGAGCAGGCTTTCGCGTGGCTGAACCAGGCCATCGCCGAGCATTCTGTCGATCTCAGCCTGAACGTAAATCCCCTCTATGATCCCCTGCGCGGCGATCCCCGATTTCGGGAGCTGATGCAACGGGTCGGACTTGCCCAATAAATTGCGTCGCGACCTGAAATCAGCGATACTTAGTAATGTCAGCTTTCTAAATAAGAGGTCTCGAACCGCTATACGAAGGACCTTGTCCACGGCATCAGGGCCAGCGGATCGAATTTGTGAGCCCGAGGTACCGTCCTCTTCGCAAAGATCGTCCATTCAGGTTTCTGAACCTCACCCCATTACCGAAGTCATTCAACCTCCACTGCCTGATTTCTCCCTATTTTTCCCCGGCATCGCGGCCCTTCCCCTGTAATCGCGCGGTTTCTGCGGCCCTTGAATCTCTGACTTGCGCACAAATACCCACTAGTCCTACGCACTAAAGTTACTGGTGCCGTAACCCAGTTACGTTGACAATTTGTGTCAACGCGATAGGCTGCAACTTCTCCCCTCGAAAAGCAGCGGAACTCGCGCCGCATTCGTACACCGAATTTATCTGACGCACAGATAGGAGATCGAGGTATGTCTCAACGGCTGGGTGATCTTCTGGTTAAAGAGAAGGTCATCACCAAGGAGCAGTTGGAGCAGGCGACCAAGGTCCAGAAAGAGACCAACGTTCGTCTGGGCTCGGCTTTGGTCAAGCTGGGCTTCCTCACCGATGAGGACGTTACCAACTTTCTCTCCCGCCAGTACGGCGTTCCGGCCATCAATCTCTCCTACTTTGAAATTGACCCCTCGGTGGTAAAGCTGATCCCGTTCGAGACCGCCAAGCGCTACCAGATTCTGCCCCTGAGCCGCGTGGGCGCGTCGTTGACCATCGCCATGGTGGATCCGACCAACGTCTTCGCCATGGACGATATCAAGTTCATGACCGGCTTCAACATCGAGCCGGTGGTGGCATCCGAAAGCTCGATCCTCGAAGGCATCGAGAAGGCCTACGGCACCACGCAGCAGGAAGATCTCGAACAGGTCATGCAGTCCATGACCGAGATTGGCGACGCTGACGTCGAACTGCAGGCGGAAGAAACCGAGATGGAGGCAGCCGACCTGGAGCGGGCGGCTGACGAAGCTCCCATCGTGAAACTGGTCAACCTGGTGTTGACCGACGCGGTGAAGCGGGGGGCCAGCGACATCCACATGGAGCCGTACGAAAAGGAATTCCGTGTGCGCTTCCGCATTGACGGCGTGTTGCAGAGCATCATGTCGCCGCCGCTGAAACTGAAAGACGCCATTACGTCGCGCGTGAAGATCATGGCCAAGCTGGACATCAGCGAAAAGCGCCTGCCGCAGGATGGCCGCATCATGCTGAAGATGAGCCTGGGCGGACGCAAGAAGCAGCTCGATTTCCGGGTCAGCACGCTGCCCACGTTGTGGGGCGAAAAAATCGTCATGCGGTTGCTGGACAAGGAAAACCTGCGACTGGACATGACCAAGCTCGGTTTCGAGCAGGAGTCTCTGACCAAGTTCGAGAAAGCAATTCTGAAGCCCTATGGCATGGTGCTGGTCACCGGGCCCACGGGATCGGGCAAGACCAACACGTTGTATTCGTCCATTGCGCGCCTGAACACGCCCGACACCAACATCATGACCGCCGAAGACCCGGTCGAGTTTCAGTTGGCCGGAGTCAACCAGGTGCAGATGAAGGAACAGATCGGATTGAACTTCGCGGCGGCGCTGCGCGCCTTCCTGCGGCAGGATCCGAACATCATCCTGGTGGGCGAAATCCGCGACTTTGAAACTGCGGAAATTGCCATCAAAGCGGCCCTTACCGGCCACCTGGTGCTGTCCACGCTTCACACCAACGGCGCGCCGGAGACGATTACGCGCTTGATGAACATGGGTATCGAACCCTTCCTGGTCGCGACTTCGGTCCACCTGATTTGCGCGCAGCGCTTGGTGCGCCGCATTTGCCGTGACTGCGCCGAAGTCATCGACATGCCGGTGCAGGCGCTGATCGAAGAAGGCTACACGCCGGAAGAGGCCAAGACGGTCAAGATCCAAAAAGGCAAAGGCTGCGGCACTTGCAACAACACCGGTTACAAAGGCCGGACGGGTTTGTACGAAGTGATGGAAGTGGACGACGAGATCAAGGAACTGGTCCTGGTGGGCGCCTCGGCGCTGGAACTCAAGAAGAAAGCAATTGAGCGCGGCATGATCACGCTGCGCCGCAGCGGATTGATCAAGGTTGCCGCCGGCTGGACCACGCTGGAAGAAGTGGCACGCGAAACCATTCACTAGAGTTCGGAAGGAAAGGGAAAACTATGTCGCTTTCGTTAAGTGATCTGTTGAAGAGGCTGCTCGAGATGGGGGGAAGCGACCTCCACATCACCACCAACTCCCCGCCGCAGATTCGGGTGCATGGACATCTGGTGCCGCTCGACCTGCCGCAGATGACGCCGGCGGAAACCAAGCAGCTGGCCTATAGCGTCATGACCGACTCGCAGAAGCATCGTTTCGAAGAAAACCTCGAGCTGGACTTCTCTTTCGGTCTGAAGGGCCTGGCCCGTTTCCGTGCCAATACTTTCAACCAGCGTGGCGCCACTTCGGCCGTCTTCCGTCTGATTCCGTTTGAGATCAAGTCCTTCAACCAGTTGGGATTGCCCGCCATCGTCAGCAAGCTGTGCGACAAGCCTCGCGGTCTGGTGCTGGTGACCGGTCCCACCGGCTCGGGCAAGTCGACCACTCTGGCGGCCATGATCGACAAGATCAACACCGAGCGCCACGACCACATCCTCACCATCGAGGACCCCATCGAATTCGTGCACATGAACAAGAATTGCGTGGTCAACCAGCGCGAGTTGCATGCTGACACCAAGAGTTTTGCCGACGCCTTGCGCGCCGCCCTCCGTGAAGACCCGGACGTGGTGCTGATCGGCGAAATGCGTGACCTGGAAACCATTGAATCCGCGCTGCGCATCGCTGAAACCGGTCACCTTACGTTCGGTACGCTGCACACCAACTCGGCCTCTTCGACCATCAACCGAATCATCGACGTGTTTCCGGCCCACCAGCAGCCCCAGATTCGGGCCCAGCTGTCGCTGGTGCTGGAAGGCATCATGTGCCAAAGCCTGCTGCCCAAGTCTGACAACAAGGGCCGCGCCATGTGCATGGAAATCATGGTTCCGAACGCGGCCATCAGAAACCTGATTCGCGAAGACAAGATTCACCAGATTTATTCGTCCATGCAATCCGGTCAGGACAAGTTCGGAATGCAGACCTTCAATCAGGCGCTGGCCACAGCGTATTTCCAGAAACAGATCACGCTGGAAGTGGCGATGGCGCGCTCCAGTAACACCGACGAGTTGCAGGAAATGATCAACCGGGGCGCGGGTTTGAATCGTAACCAGCCGGCCGCCCTGGCGAAAGGTGCCGCACCCGGCAAGCGTTAAAGGGCACTAGCAGGGATGGAGAATGGTCGTTGCTACCGCCGATGGCAGTAGAAACGAACGCAGAGAGACAGTGGTTCTGGACGCCGGAACAACGGCGGGTGAAGAGCGAATTGCAGTGAGGAGACGTTTACCATGCCAGTTTTCACATTTTCAGGAAAGAATGAGTCCGGTCAAAAGATCAGCGGCGAACGGACCGCGGCCAACAAGCAAGCGCTGACCAGCCAGTTGCGGCGCGAACGCATCACGCCAGGACCCATCCGGGAAAAGGGCAAAGAATTTGTCATGCCGAGCCTGGGCATGAACAAGGTCAAGACCAAAGACATTGCCATTTTCTTCCGGCAGTTCTCGGTCATGATCGACGCCGGCCTGCCGCTGGTGCAGTGTCTGGAAATTCTGGCGGCCAACCAGGAGAACCCGGTCTTCCAGAAGACCCTGACCGGCGTGCGTACCACGGTGGAAGGCGGCGCTACTCTGGCCAACGCTATGAAGTTGTATCCCAAGATCTTCGACGATCTGACCACCAACATGATTGAAGCCGGCGAGACTGGCGGTATTCTGGACATCATCCTGCAGCGCCTGGCCATTTACATCGAGAAAGCGGTCAAGTTGCGGGCGGCGGTCAAGTCGGCCTTGATCTACCCGGTGTCGGTCGTCAGCCTGGCGTTCCTGATCGTGGGCGCGCTGCTGAAGTGGGTGGTCCCGATCTTCTCCAACTTGTTTATCGGTTTGGGCGTGGCCCTGCCGCTGCCCACCCGGATCGTGATGGGGCTGAGCGCATTTGTCGGACAGTTCTGGTGGTTCTTTATCGTCGGGATTGTCGGCCTGGTTGTCGGCATGAAGCAGATTCGCAAAAATCCCAAGGGCCGCTACTACTTCGACTATTGCCTGCTTAAGCTACCCATTCTGGGTGTGTTGCTGCGCAAGATCGCAGTGGCGCGCTTTACCCGGACCCTGGGAACTTTGATTACCTCGGGCGTGCCCATCCTGGAAGGTCTGAGCATTACCGCCCGGACCTCAGGCAACGCCGTGCTGGAAGAAGCGCTGATGAAGGTGCGCAAGGCCATCGAAGAAGGCCGCACCATCGTAGATCCTTTGCGAGAATCGGGTGTATTCCCCAACATGGTGACGCAGATGATCGGCGTTGGCGAAGCCACCGGCGCCATGGATGCCATGTTGCAGAAGATTGCCGACTTCTACGAAGACGAAGTCGATTCCGCTACCAAGGACATGCTGGCCATGCTGGAACCGGTCATCATCGGTCTGTTGGGCGTCATGATCGGCGGCATCGTCATTTCGCTCTACATGCCGTTGTTCTCGATGATCGCCAAACTGGCGGGCTAGGTACAAGGGCAGTCGTCAGTCGTCAGTGTTCAGCTCTTTCTGACGACTGATGACTGACGACTAGTACTTAGGGATTTGGATCTCGCATGCAATCCATTTTCGATGAGCGGCTTTGGCTGGCCTGGCTGGTCAAGGTTCGCATCATTATCCTCACCCTCTTGTTGGGAATCGAGCTGGCCATTGCCCGGCTCACTCCGAATCCCTTTCCCCTGCGGTTCTTCATCAACGTCATTTTGCTGTGGTACGCGATTTCAGTCTTCTACCTGCTGCTGCTTTCCTTCTGGGAAGAACGCCGCATCCAGTCCCTGCTGCAGGTCATCACCGACCTGATGATGGTGACGCTGGTGGTTTATGCGACCGGCGGCGTGGACAGTTCCCTGAACTTCTTTTATCCCCTGGTTATTATTGTGGCCTGTATCTTGTTGCCTCGGATCTGGGCCTACCTGACCGGGGCGCTGGCGTTCATTTTGTATGTCGCATGTCTCGAACTGACCTATTTCGAAATCATTCCTTCGTATTCCACCACGCATCCCGGGATGGGTGCTCTCCAGGCCATCATTTTCGTCAATCTGTTCGGCTACCTGGCGGTCGCATATCTCGCGGGATTGCTGGCGGCGAAGCTGCGTCAGGTCGACGTCAAGCTGAAATACACCAGTGGAGCGCTGGAAGATCTTCAGGCGCTGCACGAAAATATCATTCAGTCCATCAGCGGTGGTCTGATCACCACCGGGCTCGACGGCTATATCACCCTGGCCAACACCGCCGCGCAAAAGTTGTTTGAACGCTCGGAACGCGATTTCCTGCATCAGCCAGTGGGCCAACTCTTCCTTGACCCGTTGCCCGCGGCCGATTCGGAACGCGCCCATGGCGAAGTGCGCTTTGTGGCCTCCAACGGCTTCTGCAAGACCCTGCGAGTAATGGCGACTGCCCTCGCCGTCCCCGGCCGGAAGACGATTGGCTATGTGTACACCTTTGATGACTTGACCGAGATCCGGCGTCTGGAGCGGGATCTGCGCATTCAGGACCGGCTGGCGGCCGTGGGACGACTGGCGGCTGCCATCGCGCATGAGATCCGCAATCCCTTGACCTCGATTGCCGGCTCCGTGAGCATGCTCTCTGGTATTGCCGACCTGAGCGAGGAGCATCGCCAGCTGCTGCAGATTGTGACCCGGGAGTCGGAGCGGCTGAACGGCATCATTACGGATTTCCTGGCTTACTCCCGCGGCAAGCAGTATCAATTCACAGCGGTTGACCTGCTGCCCCTGCTCGAAGACACGCTCACTCTGCTGGAGAACCGGTTGGTGACCGAGAACACGGGCATTCGCATCGAGCGGCAATATAACTTCAAGCAGGCCTTCACCATGGCCGACGGGAACAAAATCAAGCAGGTGTTCTGGAATTTTTGCGAAAACGCGGTCCGCGCCATGAGTTCAGGGGGAGTGCTCAGGGTCTCCCTGGAGCAGGTTGGCGAAGACTGGCAAATCAACTTTGCCGATACCGGTCCCGGCATGAGCCGTCAGCTGGTGGAGAAGATCTTCGAGCCTTTCCAGTCGCAGTTCGAAGGTGGCACCGGGTTGGGCCTGGCCATCGTGTATCAGATCGTGCATGCGCACGAAGGCAAGGTGTGGGCGCGTTCCAAAGTCGGAGAAGGCAGCGTCTTCGTTCTCCGCTTGCGTCGCGTCGCGGCAGCAGAGGATCTGTCCGCGAAGCTGCCGGTCGCGAAACTACAACTCCTGTCCGAGGCCCGGGAAACGGTTGCGGCTGCGGCGGGGACCGGAGGTCGAGCGCATGGGTAACATCCTGGTTTG
>Ga0326726_10002268_pt1 | contig 17707 bp, 17 predicted proteins | sample MHFenrmetagenome_2_FD_207603 | JGI IMG/M metagenome (GOLD analysis project Ga0326726, IMG submission 207603) | Lab enriched peat soil microbial communities from Michigan Hollow, Ithaca, NY, United States - MHF15MN | ecosystem: Environmental > Terrestrial > Soil > Wetlands > Peat | place: USA... | reverse complement strand
TCTGCGTTTGCCTCTTCGCTTCAAGTCGCCAAGACACAGCCCTCATCCTCACCAGCCCACCTCATATATGTCACCTCGACGGTACAACCCTCCCCCGTGCCTCACCTCCCAGCTATCCCCTCATCTCATCGTGGCTCTGGCCCCATCATCTGGAATACCATCATCCCTGCATGCCATCCTACGGTCTCAATCGGTAATAACGGCACCCAGATCTTCGCAGAGTCCACCTACTCCGGCAATACTTCAGACTTGATCTGCTTCCAGCTCTACGCCACCCAAGGCGACGGCCAGGTACTCTGGCAGTACTCTGTCCCCGATACAGGATACGCGCAAGTCGATGCTGCCAAAGAGCGCGATGTTATGGTCGGGCTTGCAGCGAACAACCCTAACCAGACGCCAGAGCAGCCGCCCTTCCAGCGGCTCTACAAATGGACATCCGCCAGCAGCACCCCCGACTGGCACTTCGATATCCCCATTTCCTACCATGTTTTCCAAGGCGGCGTGGTCGAACATGACCTCGCTCTCTCAGGCGATGGCAACCGCGTCATCCTCGCCGCGACTAATACGACGAACAATCTTATTCAGATCTTCCAGTTCGACGCCGATACCGGCGTGCTCCTCACCTCCTATACACTCCATCTTGATAGTCAAGACCAGGCCTATATCGGTTCCCTTGATGTCTCAATAGACGGTTCCCTCGTATACGTCACCAGTTTTCATCATGCGTTCCTCGTTGACTTAACGACACAGACCATCAGATGGACCAGCGATTTCCCCCTTGGGGCACTCTCAGGAGACGGCTCCACACTTGTCAGCTTCGCCGGGAACTACAGCCTGTCCATCATCGTCCTTGGGTGGAATTCCACCGACCAGCACTACCATGAGCGCTGGCGACAACCGTTTCTCCCTTGGGGATGGGGTGTCCTTGTGAACGAGCACTCCGTTGATATCTCCGAGGATGGATCAACTATCATCATCGGGTGTATGGGAAACATATCCTCACCCCCAGTCGTACAAACAAAGACTGTGTTATTTGACAGTCAGAGCGGGAGACTTTGGGAGAATACCACCCACGGCCATGGGTTCGATGTTATCATTGATGTACGTCTCTCACGAACGGGAGGACGAGCCGTCGTCGCCTCGACCGGCGACAATCTCAGCAGCGTTGACCAACTCCGCGTCTTCGATCGAAACGACTCCCATCCACGCTTCTCCATCCATGTGCCAGGGTTCTACTTCATCTCAGCGGACATCACACGAGACGGCGCCTTTGCCACTGCCGCAGTCGACACCAGCTACTTTGGCGGCGGTGAAAGCATTCTCTACTCACTCAACGCATCCGGTCTTGAGCCGACACGAAACCTCACCGCGACCTTTCACGGCGGTAGAGTGTTTACGGTCCACATCAAGAACGACGACAACGAGACCGCAACAGACATCCCCTGGACAATGTACATCACAGGCGGAATCCTCCATCAAGTCTCGTACCGCTCATTCGGGACCATCCCCTCCATCCCCAGCCACCAGACCGTGACCGCATCCTCAGAACGACTTTTCGGATTTGGGCGCATCAACGCGTACGTGACGATTAATCACGCTTGGTATCCGGTCTCTGGATGGATCATCGGCCGCCATATCTTCTTAAAATCACCAAGAAACGTAATTTAATCACCAGCAGGGAATTCTACGTTTGTGTTCTCATTTTTTTTAGAACCGAATCTGTGTGGATCCGGGTATGACTTCAGGAGACAATTTTGGGCATTATATTTGGGATTTTTTCAGATTGATAGGTTCAAATCTCTTTTTTTTGCCACAATTTCATTCAATGCATTTTCACCAAGGTTTTCTCCTGTAAAATAGAAAAAGTGCAGGGGAAGGGATTTGAACCCCTGGCAATAGTGCCCGCAGGAGGATAGCATGATAACGAATGAAATAAGTGCGAGGATACCAAACCATATGGCTTGTGGAATATTAGATACCAATTTACTCGACAATCACTTTCCCATGCATTGATGGATGAATATTACAAGTATAATTGTACGTCCCAGCTGTGATAAATGTATAGGTGAATGATTGCCCATTACCAATTACACTTGATAAGAAGAGTCCATTGTCTTCTTTCACTTGATGCGAAGGAGAATCTTCGTTGGTCCAAGTGACGTTTGCCCCTGCTTTAATCGTGATTGTACTTGGGTTAAACGCAAAATTTTTTATCGTAACCGTGTTCGTAGTCACCGGTGGTGAAGATTGCTGTGTACACCCGCTTAAAAATCCGATGTTCAATACGATGAATGCTGTGAGTAGTACCCAATTTTTCCGCATAAATATCTCTCTCCAATATATTCCAATAAAGTGAATCGGATATATACTTTTTTTTGTTTATTTTTTTCGATAGTTGTTTCGTATACTACACTTTCTCGGAGGAATTCATGCAAATCCGTAGGTTGTAATCGCTGAAGAATCCTCATTGTTATGAGATGGTTTATGAATCAGTGGTGGTCGTGATCGTTTTTGTTTTTGAGAGGGAGCCCCACAGAATACAGTACGCGGATACCGTGAGAGTGTCACCAGGGTTCACCGAGACATTATAGGTATATTTTAAGAGGAAAAATCCTGGTTGTTTTTGATAGAGATATGCTTGGTACAGTTCGCCGTTTTTCTCAATAGCTATCCGATACACATAATGAATTTTTACGGCAGGGGACAGATGGATTACGGTAACTTTGAGCGTTTGGGTTGATGGCTGGTATTGAAAGTTGATATACCGAGGTGAGGTTGCACTCCCGCTGATACCAAGGAGAGTACTGCTCAGAAGAAAAATGGTGAAGAGTGCGAGATATTTCACGTATTTCATCATGGTCACCTCCTAGTCCTCCACAATATGCCAAATCGAGCCAGTTCCAAGAACCGATCCTGGTAATTTTTCTGCGATGAGATACAGTTCCCCTGATTCATCCTGACCAATGGCGGAGATGTAGAGGTTTAATGGTTTATCATTTTGTAGTTTAAATTCCATTGGTTGCCAGCTCCCTGGATTGGTTTCTTCTAGATAGAACAGTTTTCCTCGTGGTTGAAAATAGGTGTCGCTCCAGTCAGCAAAGATATATTTTCCAACAAGCCCTGGGGAGAGTGTGCCTCGATAGACATACCCGCCGATGATCGCATGGCCAACGTAGTGGCTGTAATCATAGATCGGTGGAGTAAGCGTACTGAGGTTCATGTGTAAATATTCTGCGAGGGCTGGGTCGTAAAGATGGTTCCCTTCCATTATTCTCCAGCCGTAGTTGTGTCCGTTTTCGACAAGATCGATTTCTTCCCATTTGTCTTGACCGACATCTGCAGCAAACAACTGTTGTGTGGTCATGTCAAAGGAGAACCGGTAGGGGTTGCGGAATCCGTACGCATAGATTTCATCAAGTCCATTGACTCCGACGAACGGGTTGTCGGATGGGATTGCATAGGGTGTGCCATGATCAACGTCAATACGAAGGATTTTCCCTAGTGAGGTGTTGATGTTTTGTCCGTTTCCGATGGTTCCATGTTGGTCACCTTCCCCTCCACCGTCTCCCACTCCAATGTACAGCATTCCATCAGGTCCGAATGCAAGTTGACCTCCATCGTGGTTGAATTCAGGTGCGTCAATGCTCATGATGATTTTTTCAGAAGCAGGATCGGCAACATCTGGATTTTGTGTAGAAACCGTGTATTCCGCTATCACATTCTGATGATCATATCCTTGTGTTGTCGTTGGAGCAGCGTAGTAGACAAAGAACCGCCCGTTGATCGTGTAATTAGGGTGAAACGCTAAGCCAAGCAATCCTCGTTCGTCGTAAAATGGAATAAGTTTTACTAGTTTTGTTGCAATGTCAAGAAATGGAGTATTGAGCAATGTTCCATTTTTAATAATGTTAATTTGACCAGTTTTTTCAACAACAAAGAGACGATTTGATCCATCACCAGCGTTGGTTAAAAGAACCGGTGATTTGAATTTAGAGGTACTGGTGATTTGTTCCAGGTGAACAGTCATCGCATTCTCGCTACCAGGTAGTATAAGGACTGTGAGTCCTTTCATTTTTCCTTGTCTTATCGTTGTCGTTGTGTTTGCATTTGATGCGTTCGCTGTAACCGTGATAGTGGTTTTCCCAAATCCAATGACTAAGGGGATTGAAACAATGGTGCTTTGATCAGGGAACATATTTTGTATCTCTCCTGATGCTTTTTTCCCGAGGAGAAGAAGTCCGCCTTTCAGATTGATGCTCCAGTGGACAGCGGTTGCATTGACAAGCCCTCGGTTGTGAAGGACGGCGTGTACTCCAAACATCTGGAAGAAATGATAGGATACATCAAAGTCTCTGTTCATGATTTCTATTTGAAGCGTCGTGTTGTTGGTAGAGAGAGGAACAGTCGGTATTACAGGTTGTTTTTCGGCTACTGCGAATCCAATGGTGAGCAGCAGCGTTATAATTAAAATACTTGGTATCTTTTTTTTCATGATTTAACTCCACTTTATTAAAGAGATTATTCTATATAAAGATATTTCAAAAAGAATATAATTAGTGATAAAAAATAAATGAATTAGATCGTAGTTATCTCTGTAGTACCAATTTTTCTGTATCATTCATCAATACAGTAAAATGAGACCAGATGGCTTGATTTATTTTGGTTTTTAAATTGTTCCTCATTCAGAAAAGTTACTGGAGAGAAGGGAACGCGAATTTACCAGTAAAAATAAAAAGTTGTTTTATATCTAGATTTTTGACTGGTTATAACTATTTTTTATGAAAGGAATTATTTTCCTAAGGTCAGATGTTTCATCAACAGGTATTTGTGGCCAACCCTTCATTGTTCTGGTTGCTGCTTGGAAGGGTTTAATCGTAAATTCTTTTGATAATTTCATTTTGTCCTGTTCACTTGCCTTGGTGAGAACAATGCCGTCTGTCACTAGAAATGCAAATAATTTTTCCTTATATTTGTAACAGGGACAACCATACATTTTTTTCGTAGTTATGTTAGGCCAACTTAGAATCTCTTTTTCTAATTTTAATCTGACCTTTTGCATTTTTTCTTCTTTGTAATATTGCATGGTACCACGCTATAAAAATTGAGTATAAAAAGTGCAGGGGAAGAGATGTAAACTTCAAGTGCAACTTACATTCCTAAAAATATTAAGAAAAAATGATTTCTGTAATACCTGTACAAAAAAATAAACAGAGGCATTACTTACGGAGAAGTCCTAGCGAAGAAAGCTCCTTTGATAATTTATCAACTGCTAACGAAACATCCTCCATCTTTCTTGCGCCTGCACAGACTATTTTACCAGAACCAAACAGCAACATAGCTACCTTAGGTTCTTTTATCCTATAGACCAGTCCGGGGAACTGTTCAGGTTCATATTCCACATTTTCTAAACCAAGAGATATAGCTACTTCACTAAGATTAAGTTCTCCCTCCAGATCAGCTGTAGCGACAATATTCTGAATGACTATCCCAAGGTCTTTATAGACTTCAACACCCAGCTTCTTCAGTTTTTCCGCAATGATATTAATTGTGGTTTTAACGTCTTCAATATTCTTTGCGCCAGTACAGTTTGCCTTCCCACTTCTAAACAGAAGGGTAGCGGTTTTCGGGCTACTCAGCCGATACACGAGCCCAGGAAACTGCTCTGGCTCATATTCAGCTTCATCCCATGATTGTGCTATCACATCAAGATCTAACTTATCTGCAAAAGATGTAGATGCCACGATATTTTGTACATTAATTTCTATCATAGAGTATCACTGTCCATTAAATATAGTGCAGTGTCATAGTTTTTAGGTTGCGAAACAAAGAACAAGTCTCTCTATTAAAATAGTTCGCTTATGGTATGCTGGCCGCATAATCTGTTTTTTCACGTTTTTGTATATGGACGGTTCCCCGGTTTTCAATGAATGGTTGGTCATATAAAAGAATCAATGTTATATGTTATGAAGTATGAGGAGGCGAAAAATATGAAACAAAAAAATGTGTATAAGTTAGACAACAATGATGGGAGAGCCATTCAATTATTCGTTAATCTAGGGATGCCAAAAAATCTTGCTAAAACATTGCTATGCATTTCACAATTTGATGAATGTAAGAGCGCTGATGTTGAAAAAGGAGCGGATCTTCGACAACCTGAAGTAAGTGTCGCGATTCAAGAACTACGCAGAAAAGGATGGATAAAAAAACGAGATCTTAAAAAGAAAGGAAAAGGCAGACCCGCCCATATCTATAAAACCACCACGGATTTATCTGAAATACTGAATGTCTTTGAACAGGAAAAATTAAAAGAAGTCGAAAATGTTAAAAATGATATATCGGCACTTAAAACTATTATCCAAAATAAATAATATTTACCCTCTATCCTTCTTGTCTCACAACTAACAAAACAACCTTGTTTTTTCAACATCTTTTTTATGCTAACTGCTCCACAAAACATGAGGTTCTACTTGAAGAGAGTCCTCGACCATTATCCAAGGGTGAGATAATGCGTACAAACCCTGAATCCATCGTTAATTTACAGGTATAATAAAATCAATAAGTTGCTGTGATATCTCCTTTTGTTTTTTCCAGATATTTCTCTAAACAGGATGGACAAAAAGAAACAATTTCTAAACCATTGTCACCGGTCGTATACTGAATGGTTATGTCATCTCCCTGAAATATTTTAGCACATCGATTAAAATTATATTTCATTCTATTTCACCTCGTTCTCCCTCTGAGTTTGTTATTTTCTATGTAGAAATTCGTCATATACACTATTTGTCTGCTATAGGGACGCTCTTCTTCCTTCGCAATTTTTTTGATTAGTAGGTTTTCTTCCTTGGTTAAAGAGATGTTCATTCGTATCCTTTTTATCATATTTTACACAAACAGGTAATAATTTTGCATACTTATATGCCTTTCTACACAATGATATATACTCTCTACTGCTTACGGCCAATATCCTGCTAATTTCAGAAAGGATCGGTGAAATTAATGATTATAGATAGAGAATTTTCAAACGTTGAGAACGAGAGTAACAAAGAGTTTAGAAAACGATATCACACATTTGACGAAGATTATTACAAAACAAGATTCGGAAAGTGAATATCCTCTTTTGAAATCAGAAGTTTTTTGGAAGTGATTAAGGACATGCGAGTAGCAATGATTGGCTGGGAATACCCACCGTTTACGGTAGGCGGTTTAGGTACCCACTGTTATGGACTTACACGGAGTCTTTGTAATATAGGTGTGAAAGTAGATTTTTATATGCCTCAAACGAAACATGGGGCGACGAGCGATAATCGTAATCTGGTGATAAAAGAGGTGGGGGAGACCACAGTTTTTCCTTATGATCGTCCTGAAAGCAACGAAATTGCTGGTGAGTTTTTTGAAGCTGTTTCCCGCTATAATACATTAGTTGCCACAAAAGTGAAAGGAACATATGATGTCATTCATTGTCATGATTGGCTGACGATACAAGCAAGTATCGCGTTAAAGGATCTACTGGGCGTCCCTCTTGTTCTGACGGTTCATTCAACCGAGTATGATCGAAGTGGCTGGCTTCATCCCAATCAATGGTTCATTGATATTGAACGAGAAGGAATGGAAAAAGCCGATAAAATCATTGCTGTAAGCCAATTTACGAAAAGAACGATTATTGAAAAATACGGGATAGATCCTGATAAGGTTACCGTCATTTATAACGCGGTATATCCAATTTCTGAGGGAGAGAAGCAGAAACTTGTTTTATTTTTAGGTCGTCTGACCATCCAGAAGGGTGCAGATGTTTTCCTCCGAGCAGCAAAGAAAGTAACAGAATTTGAACCCGGTGTTCGATTCGTGGTAGCGGGCGCAGGTGATCTGCTCCCAGAGTTGATCAATCAGGCTGTTGAGCTGGGCATCTCGAACAGGGTTATTTTCACGGATCGTCTCACGGATGAAGAAATGAAACATATGTATGGTATTGCGAGTGTGTATGTGATGCCCTCGATAAGTGAACCTTTCGGCATCACTGCCTTGGAGGCAATCTCTGCGGGTACTCCGACGATTGCTTCGAAAACCGCAGGTGTCTGCGAGACATTCCATAACTGTTTAAAGGTTGATTTCTGGGATAGTGACGAGATAGCAAACAAGATCATATCGTTGTTACGGTATGAATCGTTAAGTAAAACACTTACTGATAACGGAAGGCAGGAAATTGATCTTTTTACTTGGGATAACGTTGCTGAAAAAACACTCAATGTTTATAATGGTCTCAATGTTGCGAGGTTGAAAAAACAGCTTGAAGAGAGAGAAAGAATATACAAGTTGAATACAAAACCTATTAAACATAAAAAGAAATAGTGCAAGTATTTATCATAAATTTTTTAATATTTTTACACAAATACGTAATAATTTTGCATACTTATATGCCTTTATACGCAATGATATATACTGCCTCCTGCATACTACTATCATCCGACAAAATTCGGAAAGGACCTGTGCAATCAATGAATAGCAACGAACAAGTAAAAATATCGTTGGCCATGTAAGCGACTTCAAACTGTGCAATCAGGTCCTTAATTCCAGAGCCAACTACTTAACGTTCACTCTGGGAATAAAAACTAAGAAAATGAGATAAACGAAATAGCACGGGCGATTATATCGTCCAAATCTCTTTTTTAGGAGAAAAAATATGGTAAAAATTTGCAGATATATTTACTGTGGACAAAAATTCAGAAGCGAAAAAATCCTAAAAGAGCAAACAATCAAAATGTATAAGGAGGTCATATAATGCCATCAATCTGTCTCTATTTTCAGGTTCATCAGCCAATGAGATTAAATCGTTTTACGGTATTCAATATAGGTGCAAATCATGATCGATCTTCTGAGTATTTTAACCATAAACTTAACCAAGAAATTTTTGAAAAAGTTGCAAAAAAATGTTATCTTCCAACAAATAAAATATTGCTTGATTTAATCAATAAATATGATGGTAAATTTCGGGTTTCATTTAGTTTAACAGGTACATTCATTGAATATTGTGAACGTTATATGCCCTCAGTCCTTGATAGTTTTAAAGCTCTGTTTGCCACAGGTGCTGTCGATCTCCTTGAGGAGACCTATTTTCATTCACTTTCAAGCTTGTACGACGATCTGGATGAGTTCGAAAAGCAAGTACATATGCATCGTCAGATGATAAAAAGAATTTTTAACTATGAACCAAAGATTTTCAGAAACACTGAAACAATCTATGATAACCGTATAGCCAGGAAAATCGCTGAGTTGGGATACAAAGGAATTATCACTGAAGGAGCAGATAAGATTTTAGGATGGCGTTCTCCAAACTTTGTCTACAAACCAGTGAACGCAAATATCAAAGTACTCATGAGAAACTACCAACTCAGTGACGATGTCGGGTTCCGGTTTTCTTCACGAAACTGGCCAGAGTTCCCACTAACAGCAGATAAATACGCAAACTGGATGTCCAACTCCTTTGGCGATGTAATTAACCTGTTCATGGATTATGAAACCTTTGGGGAACATCAATGGATAGAAACCGGGATCTTTGAATTCCTCAAACATCTCCCCGGGGAAGTCTTTAAGCATGATTCTCTTGATTTTGCTACCGTAAGTGAGGCAGTCGAACTGTACAATCCTGTCGGTGATATCGATGTCCCCAATGCAATCTCTTGGGCAGATGAAGATCGGAACGTTTCAACATGGCTTGGAAATGATATGCAAATAGCTTGTTTTAATGAATTAAAAAATATCGGGAGAAAACTTAAAAAAACGGGGGATGAGCGGTTGCTTAAAACTTGGCGTCGTCTCCAAACATCAGATCATTTGTATTACTGTTCCACAAAAGGTCTTGCTGATGGAGCTGTTCATGCCTATTTTAGCCCATATGATAATCCTTATGAAGGTTTTATGAACTATATGAATATTTTACAAGATTTAAAACAAAGAGTAGTGTTGTAAAGATTGGTGATTGAATGTTAGAAGGGGTGACGGATAATGCCAAAATGTGAACATTGCGGTAAATCCTTTAAAACAAAAAGAGCGCTCCATATACACTATACAAAAACACATAATAAAGGATATGCCTAAATGACTCGGTTTAGAACGATGAAAAAATAGTAATTGAGTTATTTGCAATAAGATTGATTGATGATAAAAAAAGATTAAGTTATATGGTGAATTTCATAATCTATATCGTAAGGATAAGGGGGAATAAAAATGATTGAGAAAATGGAAAATGTTGGATATTCGACAATAGATGAAGTCATTAATGACATCTTACAAGTGCTATCACCGGAATACCAAGAAACAATAAAAGAAATGTCAAACGATGATTTTCGTGATATAGAACATTTCAATTTTGGGCAATGGATTAGAAACAAATACTTTTATCAGAATCCCACACAAAAACAGCTTGTTAAAAGTCTTCACGATCCGAAAGAGTACCTGTTTCTTGATGATGACAATTTCAGTCACATGATCCTGGAAAAGTTATACGAAAAAATCACAACTGAAAAAAAATAATGTGCGGACTGATAGTGCAGGGATGAAAATAATGGGAAAAATTGAATTCTCCACACTAGATGAAATCACCGATGATATTCTGAAAACATTACCATCGGATTTCCAGGAAAAAATAAAAGAAATGACTGTTGATGATTTCATTATCAAACAGCATTTCTCCCTTGGTATATGGATTAGAAATAAATACTTTCATCAGAATCCCATGAAAGAACAACTGATCGCAAATCTTGGATATCAAAAAGATTACATGTTTCTCGATGGTGATAGGTTCAGTCACATCATCCTCAGAAAACTCTTCGAGAAAATCACAACCATAAAATGAAATGGGGAGTTCGATCTGGGGATGAAACGATAGAAATAGACGATCATCCACCAATGATATGACCCGGCAATTTCTTTTTTAACTCTTTAAAAAGATCCGATGTTTCTTTATTACTCGTTCGACCTAGAAATGCAGCAATTCCAAAATTTATTGATTGATTATTATAAGTAATTTCTATCGCCTTCCTGCCTGATCGTAGACCTTTCGCAGATGAAAAATCCGCCTTGGTTATCCTAGCAAACGGGATATACATAAGTTGCTCTGAACCCGACGTATGATGGAGAAGAAATATCAATCGTTGATTAGACAGCAGAACAACTCCATGATTTTGCTTCGCCAATTGTTTAGAGAAGTTGAATATTTTACTCTTGAATTCGATTGTTTCCCCATTTAATAATTTTAGATATTTTTTAAGTTCTTTTTCTTCTGAGACCTTACGCTTTACTGTGTCTATAATAATATCATTTTGTGGATTCATTTCGATCTCCTCTCTTAAATTGAAGCAATGTTGTAAAAGTACTGTATCTTATATTATTTTCTTAAATATTCCTCAATATTTTCCTCGATCTTTTAACAGGGTGGAGTCTTTTGTCTGGGGCGAAAGGTAGATAAAAAGAAGGGTAGAAACAATCGGGAGGTAAGTTCTACTTAATCTACTATTGACTCCCCAGGAACTATTATCTTTTTTTGTTACAAATGTTATGAAAAATATAGTAAATTTTTAATACACGGTCCAGTTATATTTTATTGGAGACAAAGAGGAAAGGCAACGATTTTCATAAGTATTATCCCCTTAATATTTCCCCTTTTCCCCAATTATCTTGACGGAGACGGAATGAGAAAAGGAGGAAAGGTAGTGATTGTTCATATTTTATTTTCCGTCTGTTTATTCATTTTTTGTTGCCTCGCTATTTTTCCCTTTCCTCCCAAAATATAAAACCTTATCAGCATAATATCGATTCGAACAAAAATGAGTTAAGATTTTAGATGGTATAGGTTATTAAGAAGTAATGGTTATAAAATTGTAATTTGAGGAGAAAAGGATATGCCGAGATGTTCACAATGCGGGAAATTTTTTAGGAGTAAAAGGGCGTTAACAAAACATAATGCCGAAGCACATTCGAAAAAAATACCTCATATTGGGAGAACTCGAAATATTGTTTAGATTTTAAAGAACGTGATATTAAAAGGAATACATCCCCATTGAAACAACTTATTTAAAGAATGATTTATTTTTACTTTTTGAATGGGGTTCTAAAGATATGTTTTTAAAGAAATAACAGTTACAAAACATTAAGGTGGAGGTTTAAAAAATGCCAAAATGTGAACATTGTGGTAAATCCTTTAAAACAAAAAGAGCCCTACATATACACTATACAAAAGCACACAATAAAGGATATGCCTAAATTAATCGGATTGTAGATTTAAAGGGGAGGAACAAATGAAAGATGAAAAATATCCCAAAGATGGAGACGAACGGAGTAGAAAACCACTAAGAAGACAAAAAACAGAAGGGGAAAAATACGAAGAAGCGCAGAACGAAGAAAAGAAAAGAACACAAAAAGATCAAATCATTGACGAAGAAGAAGACGAAGAAAAAGAAGAAGAAGATGAATATTCGAATTATTCAAAAATGAAACGTAGAAGGTAAAAATATATAGCCACCCACGAGTACAAATCCCATCGATTGTTCTAAGTGTAAACCAATATATTATTTGTTTATCTGAATTGTATTAAATTGAAGAGATGGGAAGGGATGAGGAGAGAGCGAGAAAATCTTTCCGGAGAGGAGAATTAATTTTTGGGGATGCATTTTCTAAAAGAGAATCCCTCATCCCTTGATTATTTATGTGAGTGCTAAAGATTGTTGACTTGAATTGTGTTCAAGTTCCCCAACAATCAACGGTATACGTATTGCATAATGGTATTTAAATGTATGCATAAATTAATAAAAATATGTAAAAATGATTCATTGTAATTCATTGTTATTCACAATTATTTAGAAATATTTAAGAATGAATAGAGAATATGCCTGAAACGATACTGATGGTTAAACGAACAACTATAAGCCTCACAGAAGTAGAAATCAGACAACTAAAAGAATTAGCAAAAGAGGAACATCGACCGATTAGTCGTCAGATCGTTCACATGATGGAAATTTATAAAAAACACTACAAAGAAAAATAATTCCGCTTTAGACTTTTCAATAATAAATACAGTATTTTTTAGGAAAAATAATTTTTAGAGAAATGAAGGTTTGGAAGTTATTGTTAATAGCGGTATTCAAAAGAAACCTTCATTCCCTACTATTCTTTACTTTTTTTCAATTACTGAATTGTTGTGTTTCCATAGCACTTTTACAATCCAGAGTTAAAGTATCGCATAATAGTATTTATAGTTATGCACAAATGTATATAAATTATATGCATATTAATTAACCTTGCATAATATTCATTTGTTTGAAAACCTAATAATATGTCGGGGGAGTAACCAATGATAAAAAGAACAACAATAAGTCTTCATGTAGACGATATCGGACAACTGAAAAAATTAGCGAAAAAGGAACACAGACCTATCAGTAGTCAGATTGTCCATATGATGGAATTTTATAAAAAAAATGAAAAAATATAGGGGACGAGAGATCAACTTCAAGTTCAAATCTCTTTTTTCATATTAAAATTTATATTTCGTTATAAAAACGATGTTTATCTCCTGTAAAAAAGGTAAAAGTGCAGGGGAAGGGATTTGAACCTTAGTTTACCGACATGATAATGGTTGATGTTACCATGTTAAAGAAATTACCATTTGAAATAAAAACAAAAAGTTTATTGAAAAACTGGATAAAACTATTCACCTACGCGTCTATCACTATTTTACATGGAGAGATAGGCTAAAGTATCTAAACTATATTCCCTAGGTAGTACGCTATGACCGTGGATAAGAGCGATAGCAAAATCCTTAAGATTTTCTTGGTCGTTGTAACACTGGTTTTTGTTGGTGTTCTCGTGTATAGCCAATTCTTCTCTAGCTCTTTACACACCTCTTCTTTGTTCGCTGATAATTTGGAGCCGTCTGCTGATGTCAAGCAACTTGATAGTCAAATACAAAGCACTAACACAGAGAACACATCAGAGACACGAATCGCTATTCTCCATGACTTTGACGAATTTATCAAAGCAAAATTCAAAGGTTTAGCAACCCCTCAAGAGTACCAGGACGTCTATATGCTCCTCAAGACCCGGATAGATAGAGCCATTAAAGAAATCAACGAAACCCACGTGCCACTGGGTGAGCTGAAAATCTGGTACATATACAACATGGGCATCATCGCGAAGACCAGCAATACAACAATTGGATTTGACATAGCCGGCTCATATGTGTACCCTTCCCTGGCAAACCTTGGCGGGTGTGTTGACACGCTTTTGATTACCCACGTTCACGGCGACCACTGTGATAAGAACGTCATAATAAAAGCAGAGGAACATGGAGCAACCATTATTATCCCAGACGGAAAAGTCAGGATTGACCACTCCGGTCTCACACCACTCATAGTCAAAGACCCCCAGGGTATGAACATGATGGACGCATTACAGCAGATCGGCATGGACACGTCTGGTTTGACCGCGATTGAGCCCAACGAGACGATGAACGTAAAAGGCGTGTCTGTGACAGCATTCTCAGGGGAACACAGAACCCCAAGCGATAGCACCGTTGAAAGCATCTATGACACACCTGTAGACTGGTATTATGTGAATATATCCGGGTTCGGTTTGTTGCACGCTGGTGACGGTTTCCTTTTCGGGAACATCCCAGATTTCTCAGCTATGTGCGTGGATGTTTTCTTTATCCATTATACTGATGGACTGACGTGCGAAATGTTCTACAGAATGGTGCCAAACGCCTCGATGATGATACCGCTTCACCTTCACGAGCTTGGTCATGGTACAGGGATATTCGATTATGGCATGTTTAAAAATGCACTGGATCAGTTCGACCATGGATATCTTTCATTGAATTATGTGCAGCCGAATCCGACACCGATGAGATACGTTCCCATGATCTGGGGTGAGAGCTTAGACATAGGGAATACAACCAAGTAAACACTACTTTTATATAGAGTTTTCATGTTGGATGGATATTATGAAAGAACTCTACTTTTATGTTTTGTTTGTCGCGCTCTTCGCCGCCCAGACAGGACTGATACTAGGCGGGGTTTTGGAGCCTATGTCGTCGTATTCCGCAGGAAACATCCTTTTCACCGGGCTCGTAGCAGCCATTGCTGTATATATGGGATGGGGCTTATCTGAGTCCGGTATAAAAAAAGTCGCCATAAAAGGAGCTATTGTAGCATTTGTTGGCGTCACCGTTATTGCTTGTGCGTCTCTCATCGGGTACACCATTGGGAAACCAGTACTGGGTCTAACACTTCCCTCAGCAGCCTACCTGGTTGTTCCTTTACTGTTCATCCTCCTGTTAACCATCATACTTTATGCGTCGCTTGCCGTATTGGGAGTTTGGGTTGCACAGAGATTCAAGTCGTCACAAACAAAGAAAAACGAGGCAGGCTCTGCTAAAAAGTGATACGAGAAACCGGTGAAACCTTCTTCGCCAGACAAAAAGACTAGGAACATAGGCGTTAATTTTTGAAACAAATTAACTGATGAAGAGGAGTTCAAATCGTTTGCACGGTTTTAAGACTCATGGTTTTTATGCATAACAAATGAAAAAAAAGAAAAGATACAGGCTATTAGTACCTTAACAAATGTCGCAGTAGAGGAAATGCGTGTGGGTACTGTTGGAACATTCTCTCGAAGAACTGTTGGAAATATAGATCTTGGCTCAATGGTGTTTTGAGATACACTGGTATTAGACAGTTGTCACTTTGGTTGTCTGTGTTGACTACTCGTATGAATCCCTGGAATTTTGTGTTTTTCTGATCTGGTGCTGTGACGTGGACCTGGACTGTCAGTGTTCCTTCTTGCGGTGTGAGGTTTTCTCCGGATATGGGGGTAAATGACCAGGTGCCCCAATCAGGATAGGAATCTACCGTCCAATTCAGCGTTGAATTGGGGTTGCCGATATTTTCGACTTGGAAGGAGCCATGCACGGTTCCTCCGGGCGGGATATTGGTCCAGTTCATGCTTCCTTCGCATTGTAAATCAGGGGTATTGTTTTGTGGGGGTGGCGGTGGCTCGACGGGCGGTATATAGAAGATTTTAAATACGTCATTCAGACCTGGACTTGGGTAGGGGTTGGTCCACTGCCAGACCGTTATCTTCTCTGGTGTTACTTCGAAGAACTTCCCTGCTGCCCCATCACAAATAAGGGTATCTCCGTCTTTCAATCGTTCTGCGCCAGATGAGTAATAGGAATAGAAATTTGTCGGTGGATTCGCGGTATAACGCCAGGAAATGTTTTCAGGTCCATAGGCAGACCCTGGTTCGAGATAATAATTACCAGAAGCATCTACCGGGGGGGAAATTTCATCGACCGAAGAATATTGTCCACCCGGACGATTGAGCCCGTTGTTGAACATGAGAATGTGCCCTGCGCCGGGATAACCGGGTTTTATCCATGAGGTATCATGTTGACCATATAATTTTTTATCACTTGAGGTTCCCGCATCGTAGGCTTGCGGATTCCCCCAGCGATAGAGCAGGTCACCTCCTTTACCGCTGTTTCCACCGGAGTGACTTGCGGCTTCCTCGGTCGTCGTGCTATGATCGATGACCCAGACTTCATCGAAATCATGGACACTAATGAGAATTTGATCAAACTGCGGGTTATAATCAATGGAATTGGTATGAAGCCAATCATCGGTGCTCATAAAAAAAGTGCCGTAATTAAGGTCAATTAATTCGGGGTGATCCCCAACGACTCCATAATTTGCTTTCGAGGAGTTATAATCCTGAATGAGATGGTCCCAGGCATGCCATACCCACACAATATCTCCACTGGACGGTCCTGTGGGTTTGACTTCGATGATATGATCCGGCATGAAGGAGTTCCCCGTAATCGTACTCGGATTTCGCCCAGCAGCAATCGCCTGAGTACGGGTTTTTGTTTCCCAGGCGATCATTATCACGTTTCCATTGGGTAACACTTTGATGTCATGATGGCTGAGATAACCGTTCGTGTTATAGCGAAAATCCCAGGTTACTGTTCCGTCCCATGTCACTTTCTGAACGCCACCTCCAGCACCTCCCTCCGTAGAAAATCCTGCTCTAATTGTCCGTAGGATGGTGCCGTTACCCAGCCAATAGGTGGCCGCACCGGGTGTGTAGCTGCTTGACCATGTATGATTGATATTACCAGTATTGTCGAGGAGATAGGTTGTTGTCCCATACAGGGGGGAAAACAGGATTTGTCCGTTAATCGTCCTCCCTCCTTGCCCATTCTTGGACATGATGTTCATGGATGATGACACACAGGTAAAGGATGATCCTATCGTGATAAGGAGTATCAAAAAAATGAGGATGTTGGATTTCTCGTTCTGTTTCATAGGACTCCATTGTATTAATATTGCATGTGGTATATATGTGTATTTGAATATTAGATTTTATAAGCTGGACTTTGTTCGTATCAAATGAAAAAAAGAAAAGATACAGGCTATTAGTACCTTAACAAATGTCGCAGTAGAGGAAATGCGTGTGGGTACTGTTGGAACATTCTCTCGAAGAACCGTTGGAAATATAGATCTTGGCTCAATGGTGTTTTGAGATACACTGGTATTAGACAGTTGTCACTTTGGTTGTCTGTGTTGACTACTCGTATGAATCCCTGGAATTTTGTGTTTTTCTGATTTGGTGCTGTGACGTGGACCTGGACTGTCAGTGTTCCTTCTTGCGGTGTGAGGTT